>Ga0209723_1000873_pt1 | contig 51669 bp, 31 predicted proteins | sample BiotimSIPDNA_2_FD_185750 | JGI IMG/M metagenome (GOLD analysis project Ga0209723, IMG submission 185750) | Anaerobic biogas reactor microbial communites from Washington, USA - Biogas_R2 time_0 SIP DNA (SPAdes) (version 2) | ecosystem: Engineered > Bioreactor > Anaerobic > Unclassified | place... | reverse complement strand
AGTTTTTCTTCATAGCCATCTAGCAATTTTTGGTTTGACAACTCAAAGCTAGATGGCTTTTCTATATATCCATGTCCTTTTGTCTCTGCTCCACTAAAATAAAAACTCAACGGTGGTGAGGCTTTCACTTGTCTATTTGTTAGTTAATAACTTGTTCTTCAGTTATATATGGCAGTGAGGCCGGTTAAGGTGCTTCACGCCCATGGAATTGGCTCCGCGGTGCTCCGCCGAACTTCGTTTCGCATGGAGCAAATATACATGTCCTTTTGTGGTCGAAGCACCATGCGACTTTTATCGGATTTCAAATTCAAGACTCAAGATTCCAGACTCAGGACTCCAGATTCAAGATTCCCGATTCCCACATTCAAGACTCAGGATTCAAGATTCCAGATTCCAGATTCCAGATTCCCACATTCCAGACTCAGGATTCCAGACTCAGGATTCCAATATTCGTATTTCAGAGGTGATCCCCATGGCTTTCCGGTAGGTGGCGCTGATGCCGCAATACTGCTCTTCGGAGAGGCGGACGGCCTTTTCGAGTTTTTCCATGGGGAGGTCTTTGCCTTTAAACTCGTAGATGACGTGCATGGCGGTGTATTGTTTGGGATGTTCGTCGGTGAGGTCCCCTACCACCCTGACTGAGAAGGATTCAAGTTCGACCCTCATTTTACGGAGGATGGAGACCACATCCATGCCCGTACAACCCGCCAGGGCCACCATGGCCAGCGGTTTGGGGCGCGGACCGCGGTCTTCGCCTCCCACTTCGGAAACTGCATCCAAAATAATTTCGTGTCCGTTCACTTCGGCCTTGAAAGCCATCTTTTCAAGCCAGTCTATTTTTATCTCCTGCTGTGACATAATACTTCTTTAATACTACTGCGTATACAAACCTGGTGGTACAAATGTGGGCATTCTCTGCAGAATATCCACGCACGGCACACTTAAAACCCCGGGGGGCCGGAAATGTTCACCTATGAGGTGATTTCCGGTGTACGTTTTATTCAAATGCCCCATCATTGGAAGAAACTGATTACAGGCCGATCCCCTTGGTCATCCCCATCTCGTCCTGAAGGAGCAGCCGGATGATATGTCAGCTTCTGTCACAACCAAGCATCAGGATGACACCGAAGTCCGGGAAAAGAAATGAGGCCGGATTCCGAAGACGGGTCTTCAGGAGTCAACCAGTCAGTTGCGAAGGAATTCTGCAGCGCTGAGGGCGGCGATGGTACCGTCGGCCACGGCGGTAGTCACCTGCCGGTAGCGTTTGACTATGCCGTCCCCTGCGGCGAAAATCCCGGGCACACTGGTGCGCATGGCCCCGTCTACCACGATTTCTCCCCTGTCGTTCATCGCTACGAGCCCCTTCACCGATTCGGTGTTGGGGAGGTAACCGATGAAAACAAAAACCCCGTCGGTGGCCATTTCGGTACGGTCTCCGGTCGGCAGATGTTCGATAACCACCCTTTCTACGTTGTCGGCGCCTTTGATCTCCCGGAGTTCCGATTCCATAATAAAGGAGATTTTTGGATTCTCACGGGCTTCCCTGACGGCATGTTCAAAAGCCTGGAAGTGGTCGAACTGGTGGACGATGGTCACCTTCGTGGCGTATTTGGTCAGGGATACGGCCTCCTCAAGGGCAGAGTTGCCCCCGCCCACCACCACCAGTTCCTTGCCTGTAAAGAAATCCCCGTCACAGGTGGCGCAATAGGAGATGCCCTTCCCCTTGAACTTCTCTTCTCCGGAGATGCCCAATGGCCGCGGCCTGCCCCCTGGTGCCAGAATCACGGCACGCGACCTGAAAACCCGTCCGTCTTCCAGTTCCACCTCCTTCACGGCATCGTTCAGGGCATAGCGGACGATCCTGATGTTCGATTTGATTGCGCATCCAAAATCACGGGCCTGCTTCTTCATGATATTGGCCAAAGCATAGCCGCTGATGCTTTCCACTCCCGGGTAATTGGCAATCTCGTGGGTGAGCACCATCTGCCCGCCCACCGCGCCCTCATTAAGGATCAGCGTTTTGAGCTTTGCCCTCGAGGAATAGATTCCGGCCGTGAGCCCGGCGGCTCCCGCGCCTACGATCATCATATCATATACATCTGCCATAAAAAATGAGTTTTAAGTGGTGGAGGTGAAAGCTAACCAGGTGAAGTCCGTCCAATAAGGGAGTTCTGACTCAGGAGGCGAACTGTTCGTTCAGGATAGTGGTCACCTGCTTGTGGTTTTGGATACTGCTGGTGGCCTTGACCACTTTTCCGTTTTTGTAGTACATGGTGAAGGGAAGTCCCATGAAACCGCGGCATTCGGGTGCGTTGCGGATGACTCCTGCCTCGGGATGATCAAAAGCCATGACTGCGAACTTCACCTGTGAATATTCCTCTTCGATCTCTTCCATCACTTCATATACGGGGATACACATGGGGCCCATCCGGCCGCAGCACACCATCACGTTTTCATTCTCTTCCAGCAGCTTCTGCAATCCGGCTGCCGATTCCACCTCGTGGAGGTTGGTCTGTAACATTTTCATAACGCTTTATTTTTCTGTTAAACAATTATCATGTACCATCCCGGAATCAGGTTCCGGTTTTGACGCTGCAAAGGTAAATCTTGCAGCCGGCCAGGCGAAAAGAAGGTGGATTAATGATTTCAGGGCAGGAGCTGAAAAAATTCAGCTTTCCGGCTGACATATTTCATGTGATCGCAGTGACGCATCTCTTTTCGGGGTAGCTGTTTCATGTTTTAGCAGTTTCACCTCCCTCCCTATTCAGCTGGTTGCTTTTTCATGTATTCACAGTACCATCCCTCTTTTTTACCAGGTTATTTTTTTCTTTGGAAGAGCACCTCCCAGCTAATTGGCATATTTTACTGCTATAGCAGTAATTAGACTTTGATACGTTCATCATAACCGTGGTCATACGAAATTTGCTGCTATAGCAGTAAAAAAGGGCGTTTTGCTTCATCGTGCTTTTTATTAAAAAATAACAAGGTTCTCAATTTCCGGAGACTTAGGAAAGGACTGACACGGAACAGAATGGAAATATGCCTATTTTTGACAATTCTTATCAGAAAGTTCAAAACAAAACCAGAAAAGGATGAAATACCCATGCATCATTAATGCACCAACCGACATGATAACCAGATGGGAAACGAAGTTCAGCGGAGCTTGCGGAGCTAATTGCATCTGTTTCTCAAGTTCAGACATAGAAAGCGTAAAGATTTAAACAGATGTAACTGAAGAGCTAGTCATTAACTAATAATTATACAAGTGGAATCCCGGAAGGAAGAGTTAACCGGAAATCAGGAGGCATCCTCCGGAAAGAAGGCAGTTTTGGGAGAGGGAGAAGGGCCTGTGGTGTCAGATTACAGATCGCCCGAATGTTTCACCGAGCTTTTCCCGGAAGAGCTTTTGCAATTGGAGGGAAAGCGGACGCAACTGCTCTACCGGAAGGGGGAGAACCTGATTAAGCAGGGGGCGTTTGCCTCGCACGTCATTTATGTCATCGACGGATTGGTCAAGCTATACCTGCATACCGGCCTGAGCAGGCAGATCAACATCAGGCTGGCGCACAAAGGGGATTTTTTGGCTTTTCCGGCACTGTTTGGTGAGGACTTTTATAACTATTCGGCGGTGGCGGTCAAGGATACCACTGTGACCATGATCGACAGGGAGGCACTGCAGGGATTGCTGCGCGAAAATACAAGCTTTGCGATGCGGATCACCACCAAGAATTTGCGCCACGAGGCATTTTTGCTCGAGATCATCCAGAACCTCGCCGCCAAGCAGATGCGCGGAAAACTGGCCTCGGCGCTTCTTTACCTGTCGCAGCCCGAATTCATGGAGGAGCGGGTTTTTCACTATCTCACGCGGCAGGATATCGGCGATTTTGCTTCCATTCCGGCAGAAAGTGCCATCAGGTTTCTCAAGGAGTTCGAGAAGGAGGGCATCCTGCAACTGGAGGGGAAGGAAATACTGATCAGAGATCAGCGCCGGCTGGAAGAGATCAGCAGGAAAGGGTAAGGGCTCCACATCGCTCCATATGGCTCCATAACAAGGTCAGGGCGAAACCAAGTGAAGCCGGACTGCTCACAAATGAAGGACACCCGGCCAGGTTAAGGTGGGAGGAAACCGGAAGCGGTTTTCCAAGATCAGCATAAATGCCCGAAGTGATCACAGGCATTACACTCCATATAAAAGCCTGAAGTTAAGGCCATGACGGTCAATGCATCAGCCTGTGGTGATCACATCCACGAAAGTCAATGCATCAGTCAGCGATGATCACATCCACGAAAGTCAATGCATCAGCCTGGGGATTATTGTGGCCATCAAGGTTATTCCAACAACCGCAGATTATTGCGTGCATCGGGGACCACCTGGAACAGGGGCCCCACGATCTCACAGCGGTCGATCTCCTCACAGTCGGCACATGTCTGGAATCCCTTTGAATGAACGCACCGGCGAATGTCACAGGTGGTCAGACAATGCGCAAACTTCACCCCCTCCGTGCGGCAACCTGTACAGTTGATACTTTCCGCGGTAATAGACGGACTTTGATACATGACGCTCCATTCGGCAGCTACTTTTTTGCGCAGCTCATCATCGTTGGCCAGGGTGGCTTTGCGTGCATCACACTGTGCGCAGTTGATCCCGCAACATGAAATCAGGATACTCATAATGATCAAAGATTTATGTTAATTGAAACTCCCCGCCGCAGAGCAACGGGGAATCCGATTCCGTCAAGGACTTCCTTATTGCGTTGTTCGCTTACCCCGCCGCAGAGCAGCGGGGAATGCGCTCACCGGAATTCAAAGGAGAAGAATCCCGATTAAAGATATTGATTTTTAGAGTAACAGACTCAAGATTCCAGATTCAAGATTCCAGACTCAAGATTCCAGATTCAAGATTCCAGACTCCAGATTCCAGACTCCAGATTCCAGACTCCAGATTCCAGATTCCAGATTCCAGACTCAAGATTCCAGATTCCAGATTCCAGACTCAGGATTCCAGACTCCAGATTCCCACATTCAAGACTCAAGACTCAAGATTCAAGACTCCGGATTATTTCATCATCTCTTCCGCCGCGCGGCGCGCCGATTCCGAGGGATTATCGCCTCCCACCATGCGGGCGAGTTCCTCCACGCGTTCGTATCCGTTGAGTTTTCTGATAGAAGTGATGGTTCCGGAGGGGGTATCTTCCTTGAAGACCACGAAGTGGTGATTGCCTTTGCCGGCGATCTGGGGCAGGTGGGTGATGTTGATGACCTGCAGGTCGGCCGACAGTTCCTGGAGAATGCCTCCCATCTTAAGGGCTGTTTCCCCTGAGATGCCGGCGTCGATTTCGTCGAAGATGATGGTGGAGAGCATGCGTGATCCCGAGACGAGGCTTTTCAGGGCAAGCATGACGCGGGAGATTTCGCCACCCGAGGCGATACGGGAGATTTCGGCAGGAGGCATCTCTTTGTTGGCGCTGAAGAGGAACTGCACCTGGTCGGCACCTGAGGGGGTATATCCCGGGGAAGCTTCCAATTCCACGATAAAACGCGCGTGGGGGATGGCCAGCTGGCGCAGGACAGCCGTCACCTGCTCTTCAATCATGGGAAGGGCTTTGCGGCGGCGGGCAGTGAGCAAGGCTGCAGCTTCACGGCGGAAGTTTTCAATCCGGGCCGTTTCGATCTCGAGGGCAGCGATTTCCTCGTCATAGCCGGTGATTTCGCCGATCTGCCGTTCCAGGGTATCCTTATATGCCAGCAGTTCCTCCACACTATGAAGCTGGTGTTTCTGCTGGAGGCTGTAGATCAGGTCGAGGCGTTCGTTGATTTCGGTGAGACGCCGCGGGTCAATATCGGTTTTTCCGGCCAGCTGGCCTGTTTCGTAAGCCAGGTCGTTGAGTTCAATCTGGGCAGACCGGAGGCGCTCATGGAGATCCGCGGCTTCCCGGAGAAAAGGTGTGATTTTCTCGATACGCTGTGTGGCCTCCTTCAGGCGTGCCACGATGGGCAAATGGTCTCCGTTAAGCAGTTCGCCGGCCCATTCCAGGGCGCCCCTGATCTCTTCAGCGTGGGTGAGCCGCATCTGTTCCTCCTCGAGAAGGGTCTGTTCTCCTGCGGAAAGGCGGGCTTCCCCGAGCTGGTTGTACTGGAAGGTAAGATAGTCGAGGTCGGCACGGCTGCGTGCCGCCTTCTCCCGCAGGGCAGTGAGCTTCTCCGAAGCTTCCCGGAAGGCGTGGTAGCCCTCCTGATACACCTGGAGTTCCCGTGAGGTGTGGGCCACGGCATCCACCACCTGCAGCTGAAACTGACGGGTATGGAGTTCCAGGTTCTGGTGCTGGGAATGAATATCTACCAATCGAAGGGACAACTCCCTCATCAGGGTGAGGTTCACGGGTGTATCGTTGATGAAAGCGCGTGATTTTCCGGCAGGGGTGATTTCCCTGCGCAGGATGGAGAGGGGGTCGTAATCAAGATCGTGGTCGGCAAAGAAAGATTCCAGGGCGCGCCCCGAAAGGTCGAAATAGCCTTCGACGATGCATTTCCGGGCAGGGTCGCGGAGAGTGGTGTTCTCAGCGCGGGCTCCCAGGATCAGGGAAAGAGCCCCCAGGATGATCGATTTCCCGGCGCCTGTTTCACCCGTGACGATGTTCAGTCCGCCTCCGAAAGAGACCGAAAGCTCATCGATCAGGGCGTAGTTGGAGATGAACAGGCGGGAGAGCATAGCGGTCAGAAGCTTTCAGATTCCTGTATCTTCTGGTATTTGGATCCGTTGGATGGATCTACCTCATTGAGGATGGCCATCACCCGGTTGCGCTCGTCAGGGAAGGATTTGGAGAAAACATTGACCAGTTCGTCGGACTTGGCATCAAAAAAAACCTGCAGGATATAGGTAGAAGGCCGGCGACGGAAGACCTGCTGTACCGAACGGAGCGATTCGGCGATGGCGGCCCTCCCCTCTTCGGGTTTGTCGGCCATGATGTCAAGGCCCCTCCGGTGGTAATTGTAAAAGCAGTCGCGCATACCCGAATAGGAGCGATTCATGAGGTTTTCCATCAGCCAGTAGCGGTTGCGTTCACTTTCAAAGGCTTTCCATCCCTTCTCGCGGGCATTCTGAGAGTTGTTGACGATGGCCTGCGCCTTTTCAAAATAAGGGGTTCCCCCCTCCCGGGAAAAAGAGTCGTAATCGAAACCCAAAATGACATAGGCGTAAAAGGCCATGATGTTGGTGAGGTTGTCGCGGTTGCTGGTCTCGTTGAATTCCAGGGGCTGAAACTCCACATATTTGGCCTGAAAGTCGTTGTCCTTGATATTCAGCAGGGTTGTCTCATAAGAAGAGTTGAATACCGGCCGCTTCAGCTGTACCTGGATGGACCCCTTGAATTCATCGGCGGAAATCTGCTCGTCGATGCGGATGAAAATACTGCATTCGATCCGCTCCTCCATGGTATAGGCATGCTCCGTCCAGCGACGGTTGTTCATGAATTCATAGAGATCAGATTGCATCGTGTAGAACAGGTTGCGGTTGGCTCCCTGAATTCTTTCCGCCGAAACGCTGATATTGCACCTGAGCTCCTGCCCCCGTAAGGGCGCCAGAAAGAGGAACAACAACGCCGGAATCAACAGATATCGCTTCATAATTAAGGTATTCGTGAGTAATGCGAAGCACCGCTCTGTCCACAAAGTTACACTTTTCCGGACAAAGAGGAACGCATCATAATAACTCTTTAAAGCGGATAATATTGCCCTGCAGCACGCACTGGTATCCGGCATTCAGCTCCCGTCAATCAGTAACAGGTATCCGGAATCCGGTCAGCCAAGTGCCAGGAACATCTTCATATTCTAACATTCTGGCACTCTAATCTTCCTGGATGAACTCCAGTTTCCAGACTTAAGATTCCAGACTCAAAACTCCAGATTCCAGATTCCCACATTCAAGACTCAAGATTCCAGACTCCAGACTCAAGACTCCTGATTCCAGACTCCAGATTCCAGACTCCAGATTCCAGATTCCCACATTCAAGACTCAAGATTCCAGACTCCTCAGATTCTTTTCTTGTTTTCCCTGGCCGGGTTGCGGTGGTAGATTTCCTTTTCCTTCCACTCTTCGAAAGCGATGAGAGAAGGTTTGGGAAGCCTTTCGTAGAATTTGGAGATTTCGATCTGTTCGCGGTTTTCGAACACTTCTTCAAGGTTATCAGTAAAGGAGGCAAATTCCTGCAATTTCTGGTTCAGTTCCTCTTTGAGTTCCGAGGAGATCTGGTTGGCGCGTTTGGCCAGAATCATCACGGATTCGTAGATGTTTCCGGTTTCTTCTTCCAGAATCTCCAGATCCCTGGGAATGGTGGTCATTGCAGCTTTTGTCTTTTTGTAATCCATGGCTATTTTATGTTTGAGCTTTCTTTATTATAATTCAATAACTTGGAGGTATCCTCGTAAAATTTCTCAGCTTCGCGGCGGTATTTGCTTTCGGGGAATTCGTCGACGAAAGCGAAATACTCATCCAGGGCGCTGCTCAGACGCAGTTCCTTTTTATCTTCAACGCTGTTGATGGCCAGCAGGTACTTCGATTTGAGGAGCATGAACATGAGTTCTTCGCGATAGCGGCTGTCGGGGTATTCCTTCAGGCTGTTTTCGAGGGCCACCACGGAAGCCTTATAATTCTCGAAATCGTAATAGAGGCGTGCACTGAGGAAGGATTTCTCGACCAGTTTGTCGCGCAGTTCGTCGATCAGACGGTGGGCTTCGTCAACCCTTTCCGAGAAGGGATAGAGGTTGATGTAAAGCTGCAGGGCATCGATGGCGGTGAGGGTCACTTCCTGATCAAGGCGCACCTTGGGCGAAAGCAGGTAGTTACAATAGCCCACCATGAACTGTGATTCCTCGACAAACTGACTGGTGGGGTATTCCCTGATCAGGGTCCTGAAATATTGGACGGCCATCAGGTAATCGCGCTGGCCCATCATGCTTTTGGCATAATAGTAATAGATCTGGTCGGCGCGGCTGGTTCCCCTGTAAATATTGATCAGTTCCTGAAAGAGGGTTCCCGAGCGGACAAACTCTCCGGCTTCGTAATACTCAATTCCCTTCTTGAATTTATATTCATAGTCCGTGCTTTTGACCACTTTATTGAAGTCGCTGCACCCGGCCAGCAGGAGCAGGCCGATGAGGGACAAAAGGGCGATACTTCTCATTTTTCGAAACATGGCGCAAAGATATGGTTTTTTGTAAATACGCGAACCGGAATAAAACGTGATTTGCACGATTATATTCAGGTGGTTATGTATTTTTAACAGATTTGACGGTACAGCAAAAAGTTTTACATTTGCACGGTTTTATTAAAAAAGGAGAGCTATTATGACGGATATTTTCGCGAAGTTTCAGCAGAACCAGGGTGACATAGGGCGCTACATGAAGCAGGCGCATGGTTATTTTGCCTTTCCGAAGCTGGAGGGAGAAATTGCTCCCTACATGAATTTCAGGGGCAAGCGGATGTTGACCTGGAGTTTAAATAACTACCTGGGGTTGGCCAACCACCCCGAAGTACGTAAAGCCGATGCGGAGGCCGCCGCGAAATGGGGGCTGGCCTATCCGATGGGAGCCCGGATGATGTCGGGTCAGACCGTGAAGCACGAAGAGCTGGAGCGCAAACTGGCCGCCCATGTGGGCAAGCAGGATGCCTTTCTGCTCAACTACGGATACCAGGGGATGGTGTCGATCATCGATGCCGTTTGCGGCCGCAACGACGTGGTCGTTTACGATGCCGAATCACACGCCTGCATCCTCGACGGCGTCCGTCTGCATATGGGTAAGCGTTTCGTTTATCAGCACAACAATATGGAGAGCCTCCGGAAGCAGCTGGAGCGGGCCACGGCCCTGGCCGGCAAACAGGGAGGCGGGGTTTTGGTGATCACCGAGGGAGTCTTTGGCATGTCGGGTGATTTGGGCAAACTCGATGAGATTGCCGCCCTGAAGGATGAGTTTGAATTCCGGCTCCTGGTCGACGACGCCCACGGCTTCGGAACCATGGGAGCCACCGGTGCCGGCGTTGCCGAACATTTCGGTGTCACCGACAGAGTCGACCTTATGTTTGGGACCTTTGCCAAGTCGATGGCCGGCATCGGAGCCTTTGTGGCAGGGGAGACCGATATCATTTACTATCTGCGCTACAACATGCGTTCACAGACGTTCGCCAAGTCGCTGCCCATGCCCATGGTGGAAGGAGCCCTCAAAAGGCTGGAACTGCTGCAGAATCATCCCGAATTGCGTGAAAAGCTCTGGGAGAATGTCAGGGCTCTTCAGGAAGGATTGAAAGCCGAAGGATTTGACCTGGGGCGTACCAATTCACCTGTGACGCCCGTCTACCTGAAGGGCGGCCCCGGCGAGGCGACCAACCTCATCCTCGACCTGCGCGAAAACTATAAAATCTTCTGCTCGGTGGTCATCTACCCGGTGATTCCCAAAGGGGAAATCATCATCCGGATCATTCCCACCGCAGCCCACTCGCTCGAAGATGTAAAATACACCCTTGAGAGTTTCAAGGCGATAAAAGATAAACTGGAGGGCGGTGTCTACGCTTCGGCCGACATCGCGAAAGTAGAGGTTGATCTTTAACCTGAAAAAAGGCCGCCCCGTTTCCGGGGCGGTTTTTTTTCAATTATTTTTTTCCATCAGGTAACGTTCGGCATCGATGGCGGCCATGCAGCCCGAGCCGGCAGCGGTCACCGCCTGGCGGTAGTGGGGATCCTGGACGTCACCGCAGGCAAAAACCCCGGGAACTTTGGTTTTGGAGGTACCAGGCACCGTTTTGATGTACCCCACCGGGTCGCGATCGAGGTAGTCGGCAAAGATTTCCGAATTGGGCTGATGGCCGATGGCCAGGAAAAAGCCGTCGATCTTGATTTTCACCTCCTCTTCGTTGGCTTCCCCTTTATTTTTCACCAATGTAGCTCCTTCAACCACGCCGTCACCGAAGAGCCCTTTGGTCTGGTGTTTCCATAACACTTCGATATTGGGGGTTTTCATCACCCTTTCGGCCATCACTTTAGAAGCGCGCAGTACATCGCGGCGTACGATGAGGTAAACCTTGCGGCAGAGGCCGGCCAGATACATGGCTTCCTCGGCAGCGGTATCTCCCCCTCCGACCACGGCCACATCCTTGCCCCGGTAGAAAAAGCCGTCGCAGGTGGCGCATGCGGAGACTCCTCCCCCGGCATATTTCTGCTCATCCTCCAGGCCGAGGTACTTAGCGGTCGCCCCGGTGGCGATGATCACTGTCTCGGCTTCAATAAGATGGGTGTCGTCGATCCATACCTTGTGGACACTCCCTGAGAAGTCGGCCCTGGTGGCCATCCCCCAGCGGATATCGGTTCCGAAGCGGGCCGCCTGGGCTTTGAGATCTTCCATCAGTACCGGACCGGTTACCCCCTGCGGGTATCCCGGAAAATTCTCGACTTCTGTGGTGGTGGTCAGCTGTCCGCCCGGCTGCAGCCCTTCGTACATAACGGGAGCCAGATTGGCTCGCGCGGCATAGATGGCCGCGGTGTAACCGGCCGGACCGGAACCAATGATCAGGCATTTTACCTTTTCTGCCGCCACTTCAGGGGCAGATTCCTCTTTCTTTTCCGTGAGATTGAGCGATTTGAACATATTGTTTAGATTTTAATTTTCCCGGAACAAAAATAGATAAGAAATTTCAATGGGAAAAATCCTGCCGATCAATAATATTGAACATGTGATAAGTGAATTCTATGGTCTGAAAAGCCTCAAAAGATGGAGCCTTATAGCACGTATTCCCGGGAATTTTGGCCCGGGCTGGAGTCAAGAAATTTGGGGAGGTTTTGTTTTTTCCGGAAAGTTTTATAGTTTTGCAGCGATTTCGGGGTGTGGCGCAGCCTGGTAGCGCACGCGTCTGGGGGGCGTGGGGTCGCAAGTTCAAATCTTGTCACCCCGACAAATCAAAAAATCCTCGTTGCGATAGCAACGGGGATTTGTTTTTTCACCGGGCCGACGGAAAACTTGTTTTCACGGAGGAACGGTAGAAAAACAAAGACCAGAGGGAGTGAAACGAACGAAGGGATTTTTTGATTTTAGCCAACCCTCCCGCCGTGCAAGATTCAACGTCAGTTAAATCTTGGGTGGGTTTCCCGCCGTGCAAGATTCAACGTCAGTTAAATCTTGGGTGGGTTTTCCGCCGTGCAAGATTCAACGTAGTTAAATCTTGTCAGAGGATTGCAGCCGTGCAAGATTCAACGTAGTTAAATCTTAATCCTTGACACACCTGACGCTGTAACCATTCCCCTTGTAGTAGTCATTACGGTTTAGGCTGCTGATGGTGTGGAGAAGGCGCCGGTACCAGATGTAAAATTCGGTTGTGCTTTCGGTAGCAGATAACCAATATCCCTGGAGGCCCATACCGGCAAAACTGGCACTGCCGGTACGCATGCCACCCGGAAGCATGGAAAGGCCACTGCTGTTATTGCCGGCAGGATGATTTCCCGGCGTTCCGGTTATTGAAGAATCATCCCAGGAGGTAGCAGCTGCCATGGATTTGGCGATGTCATCGCCGCTGCCTTCGTATCCATAGCCATTGTTAATCAAATATTCGGACAGTGTGGTCCACTCTGCATCACCGGGCAGATGCCACCCTTCGGGACATGCGGTCATCGCAGCCGGCCAGTTGTATAAAACACCGTAAGTGGAGTAGTTCGCGGTAGCCCTGGCAGCGTGTACATCCGTACCGTTGTAATCGTAAACATACATAAAGGGTGCACTCTCAGAACCCGATGAGGGGCTGCTAACTGCAGGCAAATACGCGAGGTTCTCCGCCATCCACACCTGGTTCCCGATTTTCACCTTGCGGTACACCTTTCCATCTCTCTGATCTTTGAAACTGTTGGCTGTATCCGGCTTGGTTCCGATTTGAATCCCGGCGAAGTAATCTATTCTTTCTGAATCGGCGTTGTTGCCGCTCTGGCTGTCGCCCCCGTTTGCAGAACCGATCTGGGAGGTGATCACAAAATTGCCGCGGCTATTTCCGGCGTCAAACATGGCCCTCAGTCCAAAAGGAAGGACGCCGCCGGCCGGAATAACGGCACTGCTCCTGAAGATATGCAGGGCAGCATCGCTGTCATCGTAATTCCAGGCCGCATTGTCAACTGTCAACCCGGCCGCCGAGTTCATTGCCGGATCCCAGGAGAAACTCCACCTGCTGTCACGGGGAATGACCACCGTAACCTCCCCGCCTGGCTCCACCTGGTTAATTTCCGTCACCCTGATGGCCACCTCGAAAGGGGCCACCCCCTCCAAAATATTGGGCGAAATCGTGATACTTGGAGTCACATCGGCATCGACCGATGCCAGGAGAAATATCGTTTCCCCCGGATTGTAGGGGACCGCGGACAATTTGGCCATCGTGGCATCGGTGAACTGCAACACCACACCCCCATACTCCTTCATCGCGCTGCTGTCCCAGAACCGCAGCGAAATGGGATGCCCAGGCGTAAAACCATTTGACAAGGTCCCTTCTGCCATTGAGGCATTGATCAGCAAGTAGTCGCCCTGACCAAAAGCCAGCGGCTGGGTCACTATCCCTACCCCACAACATATCTGCCCGTCGAAAGCAGCCACCTCATCCCCCGCCTCCAGGGGAATCCCCGCTACCCGTGCATCCAAAACATAGAGATTCATGTGACTCAGTCCGTAGCCTTCAAATGCAGGGATGAAATGGGACTGCCCCCACACAAAATATGATCCCAGGAATAACATCCACACCAAGATCAGCTTTTTCATTTCCTTTTGAAATTTTAGGTTATTCAGTCACCTCATCCAGAAGTTGCTATCAAAATTATGGAAAATTACAATTATACCATAATTATTTTTAAGTTTTAAATTCGAAATACAATTGAATTCCATAATTTTAACCAGGTAAATCGAATTAAATTCATTGTTGAAATGAAACCAGCCGGAATTTTACAGGGTTTTCTCACATGTTCTTTCCTGTTCCTTGCGGGGCCTTATCTCCAGGGCCAAACCATGGTGCAACCTATTCAAGCCTCACCCCTTCCGTCTGTACGGGAGGCTGCAGCTTCTGTCAACACGCTGACCCTCCGTTTTCTGACTGGGTGGAACCTCTTTTCCCTGCCTCTCCTTCCGGAAACCACCGACATGGAAGAGCTTTTCCAGCCTCTGATCGACAACGGAACGCTGGTTAAAATCCAGAACCAGTCAGGCAAGCCGCTGGAGGACCTGGGACCCCTTGGCGGGTGGACCAACCACATCGGAGATCTCAGCCTGACCGAAGGGTACAGGATCCGGGTGGAGGCCCCCTGCAGCCTGCAGGTGACCGGCATACCGGCCGCACTTCCGCTTGAAATTCCCCTGAAAACCGGCTGGAACATCATGGGATTTCCCAGGGAAACCGCCGCCAACGGGATGGCGGTCGTGGCCCAGCTGATTGTGCGTGGCAGCCTGGAAAAGGTGCAGGATCAACAAGGTAAAACCATTGAAAATACCGGCTCCCTGGGAGGCTGGGTGAACCATATCGGCGATTTTCAACCCGGCGCGGGGTATCTGATAAAGGTAAACAGGGAGGAGATCCTTGCAATCGGGAATCTCCCGGATGGCAATGAAACGGGAACCCTCACCGATGTCCGCGATGGCCATCTCTATAAAACCGTAAAAATTGGTACGCAGTGGTGGATGGCCGAAAACCTGGCCTACCTGCCCTTCCTCAATCCCCCCGTGGCCGAATCGGCCACACAGCCCTTTCATTACGTCTACGACAACCAGGGCACTGATGTGACGGCTGCCAAAGCCTCCGCCAACTACCTCAATTATGGGGTACTCTACAATTGGACGGCCGCACTGACTGCTTGTCCACAGGGATGGCACCTCCCTTCCGACGCCGAATGGTACACTTTATCGGACTATCTCACCAATAATGGTTACGGCTTTGAAGGAAGTGGCAGCGACATCGCCAAAGCCATGGCCTCCACCACCCTGTGGAACGGCTCTCCCACCGCCGGCACACCAGGCAACGACCTCTACCTCAACGACTGGAGCGGATTCGGAGGCCGCCCCGCCGGATACCTCAGCAATGACGATCATTATTATGCCATGGGATTTATGGCCTATTGGTGGGCAGCCGACTCCTACTCCGATACCGACGCCCGCGTCAGACTCATTTACCACTCTGCCGACAACCTGGCCAGGAACCACTTCCCCAAAAACCAGGGCTTCAGCGTCCGTTGCATTAAAGACTGATACCAACTATGACCGTTGGCCACTTTCCCTGACGAACCAAAGGAACCTGTCACGCTACAACCTGCAGGATTATTCTGCCGTGCCCTGAATGGTTTTTATGGAGCCATCGGGATTGTACTCCAGTTCCACCACCTTTAGGCTGCGCAGCCAGGTTTTCCCCCCCGAGGGAACGCTGTCGTGGTGGAAGAGGTACCATTTGCCTTTGAACTCCACGATGGAATGGTGGGTGGTCCACCCCACCACCGGAGTGAGGATCACCCCCTGGTAGGTAAAAGGCCCACAGGGATGGTCGCCGGTGGCATAGCAGAGGCGGTGGGTGTTCCCGGTGGAATAGCTGAAATAGTATTTCCCGTTGTATTTATGCATCCAGGAGGCTTCGAAGAAGCGGCGGTCGTGGTCGCCGGCGGTCAGCGGCATTCCCTTTTCATCGAGGATAACCACATCGCGGGGTTCTTCGCCGAATTCAAGCATGTCGTCGCGCAAACGGGCCACCCTGGCGGTCAGCGCCGGTTCCCCGTCGGCAGGCTCATGGCCGCACTCTATCGCCTTGTTGTTCCGGTAGCGCTGCAGCTGTCCGCCCCATAAACCGCCAAAGTACATGTAAAACGTGCCGTCATCGTCACGGAAGACACAGGGATCGATCGAATAGCTTCCCTTCATGGGGGCATCGAGGGGTGTAAAAGGCCCCTCTGGCCGGTCGCTGAGGGCCACCCCGATGCGGAAAATATCGTTCCGGTCCTTCAGCGGAAAGTAAAGGTAGTATTTGCCATCCTTGAAGGCACAGTCCGAATCCCACAGCTGCCGCCCCGACCAGGGAATATCCTTCACATCGAGGACCACCCCGTGGTCGGTCACAGGCCCCTCGGCATCCTCCATCGAGTAGACATGGTAGTCGCGCATGTCGAAATGGTCACCCAGGTCGTTCTCGGGAATCCCCGATTCGATGTCGTGCGACGGGTAAATGTAAAGCTTGCCGTTAAACACATGTACGGCAGGGTCGGCCATGTAGAGGTCGGGAACCAGGTATCTGAATTTTTTCATCTGTGTGAAATATTAAGATGCAATGGTACATTCTGTGAAACACATGTAATACCCATGTGGCTTAATCATGCCTGTTGGTGTAAAAATGATGCATGGGTATTTCATGGAGCTATGTTTTATTGGTTATTAAACGTTTATAAATACTTGCAGCCGGGAGAAATCCCCGGCCATCACACACGGAGAAGCCCGTAAACTACTTTTTAGTGTACTTATCCAAAAACGGCTTGGGCTGGTACTGGCGGTCGAAGATCACCGGATAGTCGGTACGCCCCCGCACCGGCCAGTTGTTTTTCCAGCAGGTGCGGTCGGTGGTCCCCCACAGGGTCACCCGCGTGATTTTATCGCTGTGCTTCAGAAAAAGATCAAATAATTCGCCCATCCGGTTGTTCCAGGCCACCGATACCGAATCGGGGAGACCGTTGACATAGGGATTGAGGCTCTCCCGGTATTCGAAGCTGGCCGACACTTCGGCGCCCACTTTCGGATCGGGGAAAGGCAGCGCGGTCATGTCCAGCTCGGTGATCATCACCTTGACTCCGGCGTTGGCATAGGCCACGATCGCCTTTTCATACTCTTCGATGGTGGGGCCATCCATGGCCAGGTGGCCCTGCATCCCCACCCCGTCGATCCGCAGTCCCCGCTCACGCAGCTGACCGATCAGCTTCACCACGGTCTCCACCTTTCCGGGGTACCATTCGTTGTAATCGTTGTACCAGAGCTCGGCCTCCGGATCGGCTTCATGGGCAAACTGGAAGGCCAGGGGAACGAACTCCTCTCCCAGGATTTCATAAAATTTGCTCTTCCGCCAGCTGCCGTCTTCGAGAATGGCCTCGTTGACCACATCCCAACCTTTCACCCTTCCTTTGTAACGGCCCACCACCGTGTAAATATGGTCTTTCATCCGTTGGGTGAGGACCTCCGGGGTGACGGTGTTTCCAAGCGAGTCGGTGAAGAACCAGCGGGGCGCCTGGGAATGCCAGATAAGCACATGCCCCGAAAGATACATGCCATGGGCTTCTGCAAAATCGGCCAGCTGGTCGGGCAGGTCAAACCGGAACTCCCCTTCGCGGGGTTGAATCGGACCTGCTTTCATGCAGTTCTCAGCCACCACGGCGTTAAAATGCTTCTTGATGACCTCCACACTGGCAGAGTCCTTGCCGGTAATCTCCTGGGTGTTCATGGCTGTACCGATATAAAAATGATCGGCAAAGGCCTCTTTCAAAGCCATCCCCGATTGCACCTTCGCAGGGGCGTTACAGGCCACCAGGGCCATACCGGCCACTCCGGCCATCAGAAAATTTCTCAACTTGCTCATCCTGTTTGTATTCATTTGCAATTAACAAAGATAATATAAATCAGTTACTTCCGGCGATCTTCCAGCTCTTTCTGGATCCGGGTTTCCATATGCTTATTGATTTCGTAGAAGAAGAGGCAGATGACCACCGCCACGCAGAAGGTGATAAAGGGATAAATGCTCATGGCGGTTCTGATCCCGTTGATGGTGGCTTCATTCTGCACGGCCAGCCCCTCCTGGTAGCCGTATATGGCCAGGATACCGGCCACCAGGGCGCCACCAATGCTCAGTCCGGCCTTCAGCCCAAAGATCATGGCCGAAAAGATGATCGCCGTGGCACGACGTTTGTTTTTCCACTCCGAATAATCGGCCACATCGGCAATCATGGCCCACAGAATCGGGGTGCCGATGCCATAAAAGAAACCATGCGCCAGCTGCGTGGCGAAAACCAGACCGATCGCCTGATGCCCCCAGAAGTAAAACATCAGCTGCATGAGGGCCGCCACGAAAAGGCTGTATCCGAAGACGTCGCGTTTTCCGAAGCGGTCGGCCAGCGGTTTCGAAAGGGCAATGCCGATCAGCCCCATGATGATCCCTCCGGCATTAAAGAGGCTGAAGGCCGAGGTGGGTGCATCCTCCGGCCAGGTGAAACCCACCAGTCCCATGCCGGTCAGCATGCTGTTGAGCCCTGCAATGAACCGGTTGAAACCCACATTCTCCAGGAAACGCGCCAGCGCCTCCTCACTGAGGTAATTCTCAAAATAATAGACATACATCCCCCCCTTGAGCGAAAGGGTGATGAATATGAAAATCGTAATCACCAGCATGGCGATCCAGGGCTTGTTCCGGAAAAGGTCCTTCAGGTCGGTCTTCACGCTCGACTGCTGCTCCTGGGTGGGGACGATCCGCTCCCGGGTGGTCAGGAAGGTGATGATGAAAAAGACGATTCCGGTGATGGAGAAGAGAAGCATCGTCTTCTCAAATCCCACGGTTTTGTCGCCATCACCCAGAATGAGCACCAGGGGAAGCAGAAGGCTCTGCACGATGAACTGGGCAATGTTGACCGCCACAAAACGGTAACTCGAAATGCTGTTGCGCTCCTTCATGTCGCCGGTGAGCACCCCGCTGAGCGAGGCATACGGAAGGTTGTTCATCGAGTAAACAACCACCAGCAGGAGATAGGTGATCATGGCGTAGGCCACCTTCCCGCTCACGCCGAACTTCGGCGTGCTGAAGGCCAGCAGGGCAATCACCCCGAATGGCACAGCGGTCCAGAGGATCCACGGACGGAATTTACCCCACCGTGTCGAGGTTCGGTCGGCAATGATCCCCATGACGGGATTGAAAAAGGCACCGAACATCCCCCCCGTAAAAATGATGGCCGAGGCCGCCCCCGGAGGAATCTTGAACACATCGGTGTAAAAGAAGGCCAAAAAGGTCATCAGCGTCTGAAAAATCAGATTGGCCGAGAAATCACCCAAACTGTAACCGATCTTTTCCAGCACGGAAACTTTCTGCGAGGGAGCATTCATGTAAGTTTGATTTTTATTGGTTATTGTTTTTTTAACTATAACCTGCAAAGATAAAAATCTCCCGGGATGGGCCCTCTAAAAAGCGAAAAATGTGGAGGAGGAACATCAGGAAAATAATCGGGGAGGAACAGTCTCCTTCTAAAAGCAAATAGCTCCCCCCAGGCCGGGAGGCCGTGGAGGGAGCCAGAGTGAATGTTCGATGCTAAACAACTTCCCTTGTGTGTGTGGGGGCAGCATCTGAAAACATGGGGGTGGGGGCCGGGGTGCCTGCGTAAGGTATGCGCTGCGGTCTCCTTACCGGCAACCCCGAATCATTTAAATATTTTTCTGATGTAAAGATACAATACCCCCGCCGAATCAGGGTGCCGGAAAAGGGGTAATGTACCAGCCTGAAGTTTTCCGGTACGAAACGACTATTCCACACAACGGATGGGGGTCCCCGACGGCTGAAAAAGGGATTTTTAAGGCCGGGACAAGCGTTTTTTTCCTCCGGAAAGGGGCGCCGGCCGCGCAAAAAGGACTCTCCGGTTCCTGTGAAACTCCCCACCCCGCCTGAATATGCACTTTCTGTACGCCCGGAGAACTTCCTCCGCGCACCGTGCGGAGGACCATCCTGATCAGGGTGGGGTTCACAATTTTCTGATCATCTCAGCACTGGCCTGCAAGACTATCTCCCGCCCGTTGAAGTGAAGGGTGCAGGTTTTGTTCCGCCGGTGTACCGAGGCAAGATAACGGTCGTTGATCAGAATGGAACGGCTGATGCGCTGAAAGCCCCCGCCAGGAAGCTTTTCCTCCACCGCAGCCAGGTTAAGCGACACCAGCAGAGGCTTTTCGGGATCCACATAAATCCGGGTATAATTATGGTCGGCTTCACACCAAAGTATCTCCCCCGGGTTGACCAGTTCAAAACCCGTTGATGTGTTGAAACGTACCTTTCCCGAGTAATCACGTACAAACTGCCAGAATTTCTCCTGCTGGAATTCGGTCTCCCGTGTCTGAAGGAAGCGGTCCACCACCCTGATAAGATCTTCAGGAGCCACCGGCTTGAGCAAATACCCCAGGGCGTTGGTCTTAAAGGCCTCCACGGCATAACGGTCGTATCCGGTCACAAAAACAAAGTGGGTGGCGCACTTCTCTCCGCAAATCTCATTCAGGATGTCAAACCCGTTCATCCGGTCCACCTCGATGTCCATAAAAACCAGGTCGGGCCGGTGCTTGTAATATTGCAGGATGGCATCGGACGAGCTGTTGGCGGTGGCCAGAAGATGGAGCGAAGGGCAGTTCTCACGCAGTAGGGCCGACAGGTACATTACTGCATCCTGTTCGTCATCCACGATCATGCAACTGTATTGGGCAGACATAGCGAACGGTTTTGCCCAAAAGTAGTCATTTTTCCTGTTCCGTCTCCCGGGGCTCCTTTAATCCCGCCGGAACCTGAATATCGATCCGCGTCCCGCAAGGATTCTGTAAAGCATCCTTCAGGTCAGTGATTTCCTGAATGATCTTAAACTTCCCCTGCTGGCTGAGCCGGTCGTAGATGGCCTTGAGCATCTTGAGGCCCTGTTTGGTAGAGCCGGGATTGAGCTGGGCGGCCTTCTGCCGGCCCACCCCATTGTCGGTGACCGAAATCCGCAAATCACCGCCGGCCATGGCAATGCCAATGTGGATCACCCCCGTCTTCTGCAGCTTCGCTAGCCCATGCTTCAGGGCATTCTCCACATGAATCTGTAACATCATCTTGGGAATCAGTACATTCACAGGAACATCCCTGGCCACATCAATGGTGAATTCCAGCTTCTCCTTGAAGCGCAACTTGTTAAGCTCCAGGTACTGCCGCGTCATTTCGATCTCTTCGGACAAAGGACGGGTAAGCCGGTCGGAAAAGTCAAAATTGGACCGCACCATCCGTGAGAATTTCATGAAGGCGTCGTATGCTTCTTCTATATTCCCGTTTTTGAGCAGCAGGGCCATGGAGTTGAATGCGTTGAACATAAAATGTGGATCCATCTGCATCCTGAGCGACTTGATCTCCAGATCGCGCATCTGCGCCTGCACTTCATAACGCTCCCTGAGCTGCCTCTCCCTGAGCCCCTGGATCAGCCACACAAACAGGACCCCCAGAAGATAAATGGCCAGATACACCGGGAACTTCAGGTAATATAAGCTGTTTTCCAGAAACTGATAGGTATACTCGTTATGGTCGGTCTGAACCATGAAATGGTCAGGCCCCCTCCCCACATCCATGATCACCGCCCTGATCCGCTCATCATCGTACCGCTTCTCCACCCGGTATTTATAATCTCCGGTATATACGTTGATCTTTTCCGATAACAAATCGCTGGTGACCACATCAGGCCCACCCAGCGGACTGTTGAAATTGCGGTACAACTGGGCCGACGGTTCTATCTCCTTCTCCGCGACCACCTGCAGATGGTCGTCGATCAATACCATCTTATCGCCCGTGTACAACCAGTACCCTTCCTCTTCCGGATAGACATAAAACCGGAACCGCTTCCCATATTCCGGAAAAAAGGCTGAATCCTTCACATGGCCCTTGAAGTCAAATTTGTAAACGCCGACAATCTTCTCGCGTGGAAGACTTCTGTTAAACTGAAAAACCACTATCTCAATCTGGTTGGTCCCCACAGGCATGATGTGCAGGTTGTTCTCGATACCTGGGGAAAAGGGCACCGCCGCCCAATAGGGCTTCAGATCACTCCCATAACACATCAGATAGGGCCGGCCGCTTTCAAAACCGGTTTCCGTGGAATCACTCACACCATTTCCCACATTGCTCCCGGTTAGGATTTCCAGAGCTCCGTCCCGGTCTAGATCATAGTAAACCATAAAATAGGGATTGATCCCCACATCGGGCGAGGAGACCAGCGAATCTTTCTCCGGGTGGTAGACCATCACACTCCTGGGATAACGCGAAAGCCCCGTCACCACTGAAAAAACCAGCTCATGATCTCCGTCATTGTCCAGATCCAGAATGTTAAACCGGGAAACCGTAAAATCGACCTTGTTCGTTTCGAAAACCCCGATCCGGGATATGAACCGGCTTTCAACCTGGTTGGAATGAAGCGTATGGAGTTCCGCCCAATTCAGGTAAAGGCTGTCGCGGTTCAGCGTAAAACCATAGACCTCAGGCTTCCCGTTGCGGTTCACATCACCAAAGTAAACATATGGGACATTGTGTGTATACCGGTAGTTAAAATTGATCTGATTGAGCATGCCCCCCTCATCGCCAAAATACTGGCAGGACAACTGTCCCGCACGGTTCCTGAAGGAATAGACTTTCTGCGGAACCCCATTCCCGTCCAGATCCCTGAACATGATCCGATAGTTCTCGGCCTGCGCAGCTATCTCCTGTAAAACCAGCTCGAGCCGGTACCTGCTGAACAAATCAGGCACCAGAAAAATGATGGGAACGGCAAAGGCCAACCCCAGCAACCACACCGACAGAAGTACACGCTTCAGCATCTCTATCCAAAATCATTCAAAATTGGGAAAATAATCCGGATTGTTGAAATGATCAATCCAATTTTACTCTATATTTATTCTGGGAAAAATCTACTGCCCACAGGGTGGTCTTTTTCGCTAAACCTCGGAAATGCCCCTCTGCCCAGCCAAATTAACCCATTGTTCTTCTGAGAGTTAAAACCAGGCTAGTATTCCTTTTAATTTTAATTAAAAAATGAAGACTAAATCTATTCTTATGTTATGCGGGCTATGGCTGTGTATGCATCAGGCCACTGCCCAGGTACCCGAATGGAGCCGTTTGCTACAGGTGCCCTGCTACGGGAATACCTTAATCCCCGGTGTGGCGGCAAACAGAGATTTTGTTGCCACGGCCGGGGCATTCTCCGGCGCCCTGACCTTTGACGGCGAGTCCATGGAAAGCCAGGGGGAATTGCGCGATCTCTTCGTGCAATTAAGTCTGGTTTCAGGCGAAAAAATCTGGATTCAGCAGTTCAGCGCCACCGGGAGCCTGGGAGCCACCGCCATCCAAATCGATGATTTAGCAAATATCTATATGACCGGAATGTATTCCGGAGAGGCCACCTTCGGTGCCTTCACCCTTTCGGGGGAAAATAGCTTCCTGCTCAAAATCGACTCCTCCGGAAAGGTAAAGTGGGCGTTCTCCTTTTCGTCTATCGCCTCCAGTCCGAGGCAGATCGAAGTCGACAGCTATGGCAACTGTTACCTGGCGTGCTTCTCCGACCAGCTGATCAAGTTAAACCATGACGGCATCGTGCAATGGAACAATCCCCTGCCCACCAACATCCTGAAATCGATGTCGGTATACGGGGATTATCTCTATCTGGGAGGCTTCCTTCCCACAGGAACCACGATCTTTGATCCCTTCATCTTCACCAAGAGCTACCGCACGGGGATCATCCTGAAGGCCTCCCTCGACGGGAGGTATCTCGACTTCCTTGAAGTGGGCAGAGCCAATACCGGCTTTGGAAGCGGCGTGGGAGGCATGGAGCATGACAGCAGGGGCAACCTGGTCTTTACCGGGTACTATTTCGGGGCCCTGGAATTTCGCGGGGATACCTGGTTTGACAACAATCCTGCGCTTTCCTACCCTTTTATTGCCCAATGCGACGAGAATTTGAAAGTGCAGTGGGCCCAGTCAGCAGAGAACGCCAACTATGCCACCACCCTTAATTTTAAGGTCTACCTCGATGGCTTCGACGATGTGTATATCTATGGCAACAGCAGTGGTTTTCAATTCGGAACCGTGTATGTCCCCGGCGCCTACTTCCTGCTGCATTGCGACCCGATGGGAACCCCGGTTGAAGCGACAAATTTATACCCCATTTCGTCGGCCGTATGTGTGGCCCCTGAGGGAACCTACTTCCACTGCGGAAGCTATTCCACCGATACCCCCGACCTGATGGGCAATATCTTTATGCGAAAAATGGACTGGTCGTCAGGACTGCAATGGCAGAAGATTTCCACGGGCAGCATGGGAGGCAGTTTCAGGTTTAACTACGGGATCCATGATGAAGCCGGGAATATATACACTTCCGGGAAACTCACCGGATTTGCCGACTATTTCGGGACACCGGTGCAGGTCCCGGGACAACGGACCATCATCTCCAAGCTGGAACCATCGGGGCAGGTGGCCTGGAGCCAGGTGGTGAACGACCTGAACAGCTCCGCCAACAATTACCCCTTTGGTCCGCAGGTCGCCCACGACCACGAAGGAAGGCTGATCACCACGGGCCGCTTTGACCTCCAGCTCAAGCTGGGAGCCTTCACCCTGGTCAACCAGAATCTCAATGCCGACGGGTACGTGGTCAGGTATTCCAGTACCGGGGAGCCCGACTGGGTCACTCAGATGCATGCCTCAGACCAGTGCGACATTAATGGAGTAGCCGTCGACCACAACGGCTATGTCATCGTCACCGGGGTCTTCATGGGACTTCTGCAGGTGGGTGGCTATCAGTTGGATTCAGGTCCCGGGCAAGCGATATTCGTGATCAAACTCGACCAGAACGGCAACTGGCTGTGGGGCTTATCCTTCCCCGGCGATCTCATTTATCTGGCCATGCCCGCTGTGGATCCCGACGGCAACATCTTTGTCGCCTGCGAGTACTACAACCAGACCACAGGAACCATTGATTTCGGGGGGGTCACCACACCCCAGGGCCCCGACGACGGGGGTACTGTGTTGTGCAAGATCGATGCCACGGGGAGCGTCAAATGGGTGCGCACCTACGGAGGTTCGGCCCTCGATCCCGACCCCAGCGGGTGGCCTACAGCCATCAAAACCGACAGCAACGGCAATTGCTTCCTCTGGGGATGGTGCTACGACCAGGCCAATTTCGGCGGAAAGACCTTCTTCAATCCTCTGACGGTGACCAGCAGCTCTAAATGGAATTATTATATTACCAAAATAGACCCGGCGGGTGAAGTGGTATGGGCCGATGTGGTCTTTGAGAAAACCTACAGCTTCAACTACGGCGATCACCTCGACCTCGACAGGGAAGGCAATGTCTATGTGGGAGGCCATTTCAGGGACTCCATCGAGGTGTCGGGACAGCGGTTCAAACCCGAAACCCCCAACGATCTGTTTGTCATCAAGTACTCCAATGACGGGAATTTCCGTTGGATCAGGACCCTGCCCACCGGAGGCACCAATTTCAGCTGTTTGAGTGTGCTGAAGGAGAATTCGGTCACCGTCAGCGGAATATCGGGGGCGCTGCTGAATGTGGGTCCTTTCCCGGTGATCAGGAAAGGAGGGCCAACGGCCGTGCTTGCCACCCTGGGTGATCTGATGCCCCACTTCGTGCCCGTATGGAGCGGCAACGGCGTCGACCAGATGAACATCAATATCTTTTCGGCCATGCTCGACGGCCTTGACCTGGAAGCAGGCGACGAAATCGGCGTCTTCGACGGTGAACTGTGCGTGGGTGCTGGTGTGGTCGACCAAACCATCACCTCGGGCAACCTGCTGCCCCTGGTGGTTTCCCGCGACGACGGGACCGGCAACGGCTATACCCCTGGGAATCCTATAACCTTCCGCTATTACGACCTGAGCGCCGGCAGGGAGGTGACCCTGGTCACCGCTACCTACGACAACGGAAGACCCGAATGGAGCACCGACGGCCTTTTTGCCATCGGAGCCACCGCATTCGCCGCCCTCAACGGAGAAACAAACAGCCTGCTGACCCTCACCCTCCGCGAAGGATGGAACCTGATCTCCTCCAACGTCACCCCCGATGAACCCGACATGGAGGTCCTCTTTCAACCCCTGATCATCCCTTCGCAGCTCCTGAAAGTGATGGATGAGTCCGGAAACGCCATGGAAAACCTGGGCAGTTACGGGGGCTGGCAAAACGCCATCGGCGACCTGGCCCTCACCGAAGGATACAAGGTGAATGTCACCACCGACTGCCTGCTGAACCTCGAAGGTGAACCCGCACCCCTGCCCATGGACATTCCCCTCTCCACAGGCTGGAACATCATCGGCTTCCCCTACCCGTGGTCCGTCACTGCCACCGATATCGTCCAGCAGCTCATCACCCGGGGCACCCTTATCAAGGTTCAGGATGAAGCAGGCCGCTCGATTGAAGATTTCGGCTCCTACGGAGGCTGGGTCAACAACATCGGTTCCTTCCAGCCCGGAAAGGGATACAAGGTGAAGGTAAACGCCCCGGAGGTGCTGAACCTTCCGGAGTTGATCTTCAAATCGGCAGAGGTTCCGCTGACGGAAGTGCCTCCGCGCCATTTCATACCCGCCTTCCGGGGCAATGGCGTCGACCATATGAACATCAACCTGGTGGCGTTGCCAGCCGGCTTCCTCAGGCCAGGTGACGAAATCGGCCTCTTCGACGGAGAAAACTGCGTGGGCGCCCTTACCCTCCTCCCCCGGCACCTCGAAGCACGCCTGATTTCTATTCCCGCCTCAGCAGCCGACCGCAACAATAACCCCGGATTCACCGAGGGCAATCCCATCCGCCTTCAACTCTGGAAAGCCTCCACCAACGAGGTGATGCCACTGGAACCCGAAATCATCAAGGGCTCTTCATCCTTCCGGAAAAACGAATCCCTCTTCGCCAGCCTCGAGAAATATGCCGTCACCGGCACTCCCCTCCCGGGGACAATGGCCGTGCGGATTTTCCCCAATCCCACTTCCGGAAAAATGACCATCTCCCTGCCAGCCACCCTTTCCGGTGACACGGAAGTGTGCGTGATGAACCCGGCCGGTCAAAGGGTGCTCCTCACCCGCATGAACGGCATCAGAGGAGAAATTGATCTCTCGGGACAGGCACCCGGACTCTACTCAGTGAGGGTCAGCAACGAAGCCGGCACGTTTATGGAGAAAATCACCCTCCGGTAACTCAGGCTCTTTCCTGATGAAAAATTACCCTCAGGGAGGGACAGAAATGCCGGTACAAATAAAAAAAAGTGTACATTTGAAAATACTAACCTCTGTCAACTATGAAGAAATTGGCACTCACCATGTTCCTGGTTATTGGGGGGCTTTGGCTATACGGGCAGACCACCCATTTTATCCCCGCCTTTGAAGGGAACGGACAGGATCATATGAATATTTACGTGATCGGGGCCGACATCTCGGGGATTCCCCTCGAAGCCGGTGATGAAATTGCCGCCTTTGACGGGGAGATATGCTGTGCCGTTCTCACCCTGTCGGGAACCGTCAGCTCCACCTCCCTGGCCGTCCTGAGGGCCTCTATGGCCGACCCCGGTGAAGAAAACGGGTTCACCTCAGGCCATCCCATTACCCTGAAATTCTGGGACGCCACTGCAGCAAAAGAATATGACAATGTGGAACTTACATTCTACAATACCAGCCAGGAAATCATATCGCCGGTTCCTTACATCCCGGGTGAAAGTGCCTTCGTCACCGCCAGTGGCAGCGATGTGGAGCCCGACATTACACCCGGACTGACGGTTGCCCCCAATATCATGAACGGGGCGACCAATTTTGAGGTGTTGGTCAGGGTCTCAGAAGTCAACGGAGCCGCCACCACAGGCGCAATCAGCGTGGTCATTCCCCGCGACTCCCGGTTAACCTTCACCTGGAACCCGGCGTTGACCTTGGCCGTAGGAGAAACCGTCCACAATGCGGTGTGGTCTTATACCAGCACCGATCCGAACAACCACATTTTCACCACCTCGGAAGTGATCCCGGCCAACGGAATACTGAGACTCGGTATCCAGGCGCTCTTCAACCCCGGAGCCACACGAGGTAAAAGTACGGTGACCGCCCAGATCACCTCGGGCAGCGGGGGCGACAGCCGCCCCTCCAACAACAGCGACTCCGAAATCATCAACTATTTCGGAGAATAAAGCCATTGCTGCATGAGACCCCTTCACAGGGGTCCTCAGCGCAGAGTGCCGTGTGACCCCTTCACCGGGGTCCTCAACCCAGACCACCGCGTGACCCCTTCACCGGGGTTCCCGGCGCAGAGTGCCGTGTGATCCCTTTGCCGGGGTTCCCAGTGCAGATCAACGCCTGACCGCCAAACCGGACAGAGGTCAGACCACCGCCTGACCGCCACATCCGGGATGGCTCACGATAACTAAATCCAAACCTATGAGAACGCATCTTTCACTGCTGAACCTGGTCATTTTCTTCTTCCTGTACACCGGAATTCAAGCCCAGGAATACCATGAAGGCGATTTAGCTGTTTTAAAAACCATCAGGGACGGGGCCTCATCAGAGATCGGTGATCCCCTGGCAGTAATCTGGGCCGACAGTGTCGATCCGCTGAGCTGGCCGGGAGTAACCTGGAGCACAGAAACGCCCCGCAGGGTCATCGGGCTCGATGTATCCAACAAAGGCATCCCATCGATGGATGTGACTGCATTGAATCAGCTGACGGAACTGCGATGTTATGGTAACCAGATGACCTCCCTGCAGATAGCCAACCTGTCAAACCTGACCTATCTGGAAGCAAACAACAATCAGCTGGAATCCCTTTCCCTGACCGGAATATCCAACCTTGGTACACTTTGGGTTCCATATAACCTCCTGACCAGCCTGGATCTGTCCGGGACACCCGGCTTGTTTCAATTGAACTGCCAAAACAACCAGCTGACCACCCTCGACCTTTCTCCGGTCACCAACCTGCGCTACTTTTATGCCAGCTTTAACCAGCTGACCACCCTGAGCGGATGGAGCGGACTTTCACTCAATTTGGCAGAATTAACAGACAACCGGTTGCCCTTCAGCCAGCTTATTCTTCCTTCGCTGGTAAGTGACTTGTATTATTACCAACCCCAGCAGGCTGTATTTGATGCACGTCAGATTGATCTGGGTGAGACGATGGACTACAGCAGCGAGGCCATGATCAATGGGGTGGCCACGGTTTTCAGCTGGTACCGGAACAACATGCTGATAGAGGGGGCCACCTCAGCCACCTACACCCCCTCACTGGCAGGGTATTACACCTGTCAGTTGACCAACGGGGTCTTCCCAGGCCTTACCCTCGAAACCAGCCCCGTGACGGCGGGAACCATTCCGGAGCCTTACCGGAACCTCATTTTTACCGAAGTACGGATGGATGACACCCGCTTCAATTACGTCGAACTGACCAACATGGGGGCCCAAGCCGTGAATCTCCAGGATTTCGAGATGGGAAATATTGATCCCTGGACCCAACCATGGAATCCCAACCCCGATTATTCTGTCCGCCTGCCTGACAGAATCCTGGCCCCCGGGGAGTCCTTCCTGATCGCCTCCATCACGGAAGTTCCCTCCATCATGGCCCTGACAGACCCGATGTTCTGGATTCCCAACATAAGTACTTCGAAAGAGATGAATGCTCTGGCCGATTTCAAGGTGTACCTTCGGGAAACCGAATGGGGCTTTTTCCCTGAGATTGACCGTGTGGAACCCGGATACCTGGCCCTGGATTCCTGGCGGGGAAGAAGTGCCTTCTATCTCAGGCACCACTATTTCGATGGGTTGTCGGCGGTCACCGATGCCGTCAATGCCAGTTTCTACAACGATTTCTCACCCTATAAATCGGTGGAACCCAGCAGCGCTGCTGGTGTGGATGACGCCACGGGCAGCAGAATCCTGGTGAGGAAATACGGCATTACCGAAGGATTGGGGGATGCCCTGGATTCCTGGATAAATTCCGCAGGCGTGTCGATCGATGATTCCGACTGGCTGCCCCTGCCCTTCAACCAGAAAGGTTTTGGATTCCCCGATCGCCTGGAATACCGCACCCTGAAAAACCACGGAAATTTCATCATCACCCGTGACAACCTGACCTCCCCCGACATCACCATTAATTTTGACGCCCTTACCATGACCATCCCCTGGGGAGTGCGCAAATTCGACGGCGTCATCAAACACCTGGCCCCGCTGCAGGGACTGGCCTGGAACTACCAGCCCTCTGTCGATGGAGACAACCTGGCGTATAATTCCGTGAAAAACAACGACATCATCACCCTCTATTCGGTGGGCACCACCTTACAGCAGCTTGATTTTCAGATTGTGGCCCTGCCTCCCACCGACAACGACCATCTGGTGATCCCCCTGAACCTCCCGAATGCCAACGGCACCTGGGATAATGCCCGCATGATCGTTTCCGAAGGGCTGACTCCCGACACCATTTCCAATGTGGCCTTTGCCACGCCTGTGGATTCTCTCCTGAAATATCTTGAAAAACCGGGACAGGCCACATGGGAGATTGTTTTCTCCGACGGAAACACCAAGGATTATGTGCAGACAGGCGACCTCCTCAGGGTGACGGCAGCCAATGGCCCGGTGAAGGATTATTATATCAGGGTGAACCCTTACAAACCAGGCAACAATGCCCTGCTGGCCACCATTACCTGGCCCGATGTTCCCCGCTCCATCATGGATGCTTATGGCTGGACCACGATCAATTTACCCGGATTTGCAGCGGCCAAGACCGCCTACACCCTGGAAATCCCCTGGGACTATCCTTCCATTCCCGTTCTCACGGCCCAGCCCCAGGATCCCAATGCCACCCTGATCATCCAGAGGGCCACCTCCCTCGCGGGCACCGAAGCGGAACGTACCATCACCTTTACCTGTATCGCCGAAGATGGCGTGAATTCACAGGTCTATACGGTTTTGATCATGCCCGGGAAGGATCCCGGCGAAAAACAGCCCCTTGTGGCCGATCCCTTTATTTCGCAATTTGTTTTCCGCGATCAGTGGGCTAACAACTTCATTGAAGTGGTCAATCCCGGCAATCAGCCTCTTGACCTGAGCAATTACATGTTCGCCTGGGGTTACGTCAATTCTCCCGCTGAAGCCATCACCAGGGCCTCAGGCAGCGGAGACTGGGGCAGCAGATATGTCAAATATATCCCCGGGTACCGCTGGGTGGACCAGTCGACGTGGCAAACCTCTCCGGCGATGGTGGTTCCCGATCCCCTGGTTGCCCCGGAGGTCAGCCCCGGAGATGTATTTGCCATCAGCGATATCCGCAGTCACGGCCAAAGCGGATACCCCTGGTTCGCCAGCGAAGCCTGTGATGTCGATCTGGGGATCCATAACCCCTGGGGCGAGTCGACCGGAAGTGAACTCACCAACTGGCTCGGAGCCAACTACTACCTCTTCCGCATCCTCAACGACTCTATCAAACAGGGCCTTAAGCCGGCCAACGATCCCAACGACTTCACCCTGCTCGACGTTTTCGGAACCGGCGATGGAACTACCCCGGTGATCGGGGGAGTCACCATGGACCAGATTATGGGCTATACCCGTAAACCCCACATCCAGAAAGGCAACCCGGCATTCAAAGGTTCTTTTGGCAGTGATCCGGAATCGAGCGAATGGACCATGACCAACCGGACATACTGGACCACCCTGGGGTACAACTGGCCCATGGATATCCTGATGATTACCAATGGCCTGGGGAACCACAATTTCAATGAAATCACCTTCCATCTTTCCACGGTCACATCGGTGGTTTACAGGGTAAGCCCAGGGTACTCCCTGGCCGAAACCATCAAAGCCGTTCTTTCCGGAACCACCGTCGGGGAGTTTCTTTCAGGGATCATCAAGGGAGATCCCGGGCAACAACTGCAGGTTTACAGTTTCTCCGCGGAACCCCTGGGCGATGGCGATGAGCTCTCGAGCAACGCGTACCTGGAAGTCACCTCGGCCGATGGCCACAATATCACCCGGTACTACCTCGAAGTGTCGGAAGTAGGGTTAAGCGATAATGCCCTTCTGACCTCAGCCACGCTGACCATATCCTTTGACGGGGCAGCCGGGGTCATATCAGGATTTGAACTGGGGACAGGCCTGCCTTCCCTTTTCAGCCAGATCACCGTGCCTCCAGGCGCTACGGTGATTATCCTTGACGGCCACAACAACGCCATCTCCATGACTTTCATGGATGCCTACGGCCAACTCCACGATGTCACCGCGACAGGAGATCTTTACCTGGAAGTCACCGCGGAAAACGGAACCACCCGGATCACCTATGCTTTGTCCCCGGGATTCAGCTCCCCTGAAGCGTACGTGCTTTCCGATCTCTATGTGGTGGACCGGGGTACCCCGGGCATTTACGGGATTCCACGCAACACTTCCGTTGACGTATTTCTGAATGGGCTGATCATTCCTCCGGGGGTGACCGTGCAGTTGCAGGACAAAACCGGGTTCCCGAGGAGCAGCGGGTTCGTGGCGTGTGGTGACCGTTTGCTGGTGACCAATACTTCCAGCGGGAATTTCGCCTTCTTTGACCTTTTTATCACCGGAGTCTGCGATGCCCTGCCCGAAAACATGGCCCCGGTGGCCAATGCGGGTCCCGACCAGTTTGTGGAGAAACTGACCCTGGTGACCCTCGACGGCTCGGCCTCCTTCGACCCTGACAGCGATGCCCTGACCTACCTGTGGCTGGCCCCTGCGGGAATCGTCCTGAGTGCCGGGAATATCCCCCAACCCACCTTCTCTGCCCCCGATGTGTCGGCCGACACCCCCCTGACCTTCACCCTGATCGTCAATGACGGAAAGGTGAACTCCGCATCCGATGAAGTGACCATTACCATACTGGCCGACAATACCACCACCCTCCCCGTTTCCCTCTCTTCAGGATGGAACCTGGTTTCTGCAAACAACCAACCCGACAGCCCCGGACTGGACTTGCTTTTCGATCCCCTGATCCAGTCGGGAAACCTGGTGAAGGTCATGGATGAACTGGGAAGAACCCTGGAGGACCTGGGAGGCCTGGGAGGCTGGACCAATACCATCGGGAACCTGTCACCCACCGAGGGATATAAAGTCAAGGTCACGGGCGACTGTGTACTGACCTTCGAAGGGGATCCGGTGCCCCTGCCCTGTCAGATCCCCCTCACCTCAGGGTGGAACATCATCGGTTTTCCCGGTCCGACGAATGCCAATGCCATGGACGTCATCGGACAACTCATCACCAGGGGTACCCTGATCAAGGTCCAGGATGAGACAGGAAAATCCATAGAGGATTTCGGTTCCTTCGGAGGGTGGCAGAATTTCATCGGCAGTTTCAGTCCGGGCGAAGGCTACAAGGTCAAGGTGAATGCCCCTGAAGTCCTCACCATCGTCTCCTCTTATCCAAAGGCGGCGGCGATTTCCGGCGCATCACAGACACCTGCCGTCCATTTCATTCCTGCCGGAACGGGGAATGGCGTGGACCATATGAATATCAACCTGGTGGGATTATCGCCCGCTTTGCTCACCCCCGGCGATGAAGTGGGCATCTTCGACGGAGAGCTCTGCGTGGGCGCCATCACCCTGACACCCGGCCACCTCGGGGCACGCATGGCCTCCATCCCCGCCTCGGCCACCGACCACTCCGGAACCAGGGGATTCACCCCTGGAAACACTGTGGTCATCAAACTGTGGAAGGCTTCAACAGGTGAAGTGAAAAGCCTGGAGCCTGACGTCCTGAAGGGAAGTCTGACCTTCCGGAGGAATGAGTCCCTCTTCGCCTCCCTGGAGAAATATGCCATGACCCCTGCCACGCTGACAGGAGCCGGGGAAATCCGCCTTTTCCCCAATCCCACCTCCGGAAAGGTGGTCATCACCTTAGGAGATGCCGCTGACGAAAAAGTCAGGGTGAGCGTGATGAATCCCGCCGGACAGAGGCTCCTTGATACTACCCTGGAGAGTACCCCCGGAGAAATCGACCTGTCGGGAAATGCTCCCGGACTCTATACCATCAGGGTCACCGGCAAGACCATTGCCGCGACCCAGAAGATTGTGCTTCGATAATGGTACTCCGTTAACACCGTTGCCAAAACCAACAACCATTTGGGGAGTTGACCTTACGCCTGTCAGAATCCGAATTTGATTTTCAACCGGTTCTGGCTGACAACCGGCTCTGGCTGACAACAAGGCCTATTTAACAATTTCTTATATTATTATTTAATAACTAAGGAAGGATGGAGAACATTTTCTCTATCCTTTTTTTTAAATTCGCAGGTGGGGTTTCCTTTCGCACCGGGAAACAGGAAAATCTCATGAACGAACAAACCAGCTTTATGAAAAGATTTCTGATGGCCATAGCCATACTTTTGGCATCGGCCACCCTGACCGGGGTCCACGGCACGCCCTCATCGTCAAAAGGGGAACAGGTACGCCAGCACAAAGTAAGTTCCGAAATGGCCGCAAGGGTTGCAGGCAACTATTTCAATACAAACCGGAAGCAGGAACAAAAGGCTGCAGGTCAGGAGGGGCGGCGGTTCAGAACGGTTTCCGTGGGGGTAGAAAACCGCGACACCCTTTTTTACATCCTGAACGACACCCTCAGCGGCACTTTTGCCATTGTGGCGGCCGACATGGGTTCACGGCCGGTGCTGGGATATTCCCGCGGGGGTTTGTTTGATCCCGGGCAGGTGCCGCCGGCCATGAAGCAATGGCTGGAAAGCCGTAAAAGGGAGATCTACCGGCTGAGGCAGGGCACAGCGGCATCTCCGGTGCCTCACACTACCGAATGGGAGGCCCTCCTGGAGACGGAGGATTTGCCTTCCCGCACTTCTGATGAAGGTGCCGCAGGCCGTGAGGCCATTGTCAGTGAAGCCATTGACAGCGAGGCTGCAGACAGTAATGCGGAGCCGGACTCCTCCCTCTCTGGCCTGTGGTCACCACAATCGCGGAATGACATGACCGCCATGGCCAATTCGCAGTCTGCCGCAACCCTTTTCCCTGCGGTGGGGCCCCTGGTGCAGACCACCTGGGACCAGAAATGCTACTACAATACCCTCTGCCCGACTGATGCCAGTGGCCCCTGCGGCCATGCGGTCACCGGATGTGTGGCTACGGCCATGGCCCAGATCATGAAATACTGGAATTACCCGGCCACAGGAACAGGCAGTAATTCCTACACCCATCCCACCTACGGTACGCTGTCGGCCAATTTCGGGAGCACCATATACCGATGGAACGAAATGCCCGCTCACCTGACCGAAGAAAACGGGGCCGTGGCCACCCTCATGTACCACTGCGGGGTAGCGGTGAACATGTACTACAGCGCCTGGAGTTCCGCGGCCATTCTCTCACCCGATGCCCTGATCACTTACTTCGGCTATTCCCCCAGTGGGCGCTATGAGTTCAGGGAAGACTATTCCGATACGGAATGGACCGCACTGATGAAGGCTGAACTGAACAGCCTGAGGCCCGTGCTTTACCGCGGCAGCGGAGAGCAGGGAGGTCATGCCTTCATTGTCGACGGATTTGAGGGCGAAGACTTTTTCCACATCAACTGGGGATGGGGCGGCGGTTACGACGGCTATTTCTACCTCGGAACCATTGAATTCAGTCAGGATCAGGGGGCTGTAACGGGGATATACCCTGCAGGACTTCCCGGAGGAACTCCGGGGATCCATCTTTCTACCACGGCCCTCACGCTGGGAGGAGCTGCCCATTCCGGAACGGTGACCCTTGCTGCCACCGTCAACTGGAGCGCCACCACCGATCAGCCCTGGCTGACCGTTTCCCCGGCATCGGGAAGCGCCGGACTGACCCAAATGGTGGTTTCTGCATCTGACAACAACACGGGAGCGCTCCGCACGGGCACAGTCACCATTGCAGCCACTGGTTACGGCTACCAAACCGTCACTGTGACCCAGCATAAGAAAACCAACGTAACCGCGGGGAACCTGAAGAGCCTCCTGGGAGCGGAGCTGGGCACAGCCACCCATCTCACATTGACGGGGACCATCGATGCCCGTGACTTCAGAACCATGCGTGATGAGATGCCCCAACTGCAGTCGGTCGACCTCCGGGGAGTGACCATCGTGGCCTACACGGGCACCGAGGGAACCGCCGGGAATTACGCCGAGTACCCGGCCAATACCCTTCCCACCAATGCCTTCAGCAACCTCTACAACCTCTCGGCCGTGGAATTGCCCCCGTCGCTGGTGGCCATCGGGACATACGTCTTCCGGAACTGCCAGGGCATGGGGACCCTTTACATCCCCGCCTCCGTGACCTCCATCGGATGGTACGCCTTTATTGCCAGCACCACCATGCTCGATGTCGATCCCGCAAACCCTGCCTATTCCTCCCTGGAGGGACTCCTTTACAACAAATCAGTCAGCCTGCTGATCTTTTGCCCGCAGTCCAAAACCGGAACACTCACCCTGCCCGGCACGGTCACCTCCATTGAAGTCGCCGCACTGTCCTATTGCTACCAGTTGGATACCCTTCACATCCCCGCTTCAGTTACCTTTATTGGTGAGGATGCGCTTTTCTACAACAGTGCCTATATTGTTGTGGATTCCGCCAGTGGCCATTTCAGCTCCCTTGACGGCGTGCTTTACGACAAGACCTTATACAGGCTGATCCACTGCCCGATCGGGAAGAATGTTGTCCTGGCCATTCCGGAAGGGGTGCATATCATCATGCCATGGGCATTTTCATTTTGTTATAATCTGACGGAAATCACCCTGCCCTCTACGGCCTCAGATATCGGCGAATACGCCTTTTATCAGTGTTCTGCTTTGGAGGCCATCCATGCGCGGTCGCCCCTGCCGGCCGACCTGAGCACCCGTGACGCTGTGTTTGACGGGGTGGAAACCGCCAGCTGCATCCTGTATGTTCCCGTGGGGGCGCTGACCGCCTACCAGTCGGCGGTCCAGTGGCAGGATTTTCAGAATATCCAGGAGGAAGAGATCACGGAAGAAGCGTGCGATCTGACCACCACCCTTACTGCCACACCCAATATCATCAATGGAGTGACCAATTTCAGCCTGGTGGTGAAGGTAGCAGAAATCGGCGGGGCAGATTCACAGGGGGAGATCACCGTGGTCATACCGCGTGATGGCAGGTGGATCTTTTACTGGGCACCCGGAATGACCAGCACGGGAGGGGAACCTGTCGACAATGCTGTCTGGACTTACGAGGGCACCGATCCCCACAACCACATCTTCAGAACGGCGGCGGTGGTGAACGGCCACAGCCACAGGACCTTCGGACTGGAGGCGGTGTTCGACCCCGGAGCCACCCGTGGCGTGAGTACCATTACCAGCCAGATTGTCACAGGCAGCGGTGGCGACACCGTTAACACGAACAACAGCGACTCCGAAAAAATAAACTATTTCGGGAGTTAATGGTCATCGCTGCACATGATCCTTTCACATACATACTCAATGCGGGACTGCCGTCTGATCCCCAAATAAGGGGTGGGCGTTGACTCCGCCGGGGCCGTTCTGAATCTGTAAAAAGTGGTGTGCTTAATACCTTCTTTATGTCCAACATATCCACTACCTTTGTGTTCCTGATGAAAATTAAAAAATGACTATTTTTAAGGTCATATAGTAAGTCAAAACATTAATGACATAACTACAATGAAGACAAATCGCAGAGCATTTCTGAGGAATGCGGCCATCGGGACGGGAGTTCTGGCTGCAGGACCCTTTTCGGCGCTGGCCGGATGGGAAGATAAGGAGAACCTGAAGCAGATTAAAAAGCTGACGCGGCGGCAGCCGGCCATGGCCTTCAACATGTGCGGCTATGCGGCGCCGAAACTCGACAAGGTGCGGGTGGGGATCGTTGGCATTGGCGACCGCGGGTCGGGTGCCGTAGAGCGGATGACCTACATCGAAGGGGTGGAGATCGCCGCCCTGTGCGATGTGAGGCAGGCTGCCGTCGACGGAGGCCAGAAGATCCTGGAAAAAGCGGGACTACCGAAGGCCAAGGAGTATGTGGCCGGTGACGAGGGGTTCCGCCAGTTGTGCGGGAGTAATGAGGTCGACCTTATCTATATCGCCACTTCGTGGGAGTGGCACGTGCCGATAGCCCTGGCCGCCATGAACGGAGGCAAACATGCCGCGATCGAAGTGACCCCGGCCTTCCACCTCGAGGATTGCTGGGAACTGGTGGAAACGTCGGAGCGCACACGGAAGCACTGCATTCCTCTGGAGAACTGTTGTTATGATTTCTTCGAGCTGCTTACCCTTAACATGGTACGGCAGGGGGTCTTTGGAGACCTGATCCATGGGGAGGGCGCCTATATTCACGACCTGGAATACTGGATGTTCAACAAGCCCCAGGACGAGCGGATGAGCGACGGGGCGTACCACAAGATGTGGCGGATGTACGACAACCGGCGCAAGGCCGACATGTACCCGACGCACGGGCTGGGGCCCATTTGCCAGGCGATGAACGTCAACCGGGGGGACAAGATGGAATACCTCACGGCCATGATGTCGGACGATTTCACCCTGAAGCAGCGGATAGCCGAAAAGGCGAAGGAAGACCCCTTCTTTGAGCAGTTTGTAGGCTGGGAGATGCGTGGGAACATGGATATTCAGCTGATCCGGACGCACAAGGGGCGGACGATCATGATCCAGCACGATGTGAGTTCGCCGCGGCCTTACAGCCGTATACACATGCTGAGCGGCACGAAGTGCTTTGCCCAGAAGTGGCCTCTGCAGCACATTGCCTTTGGGCATGATGTGGCCGATGAGGCCAAAATGAAAGAGCTGCAGGAGAAATATACGCCCGAGATTGTACGCCGTGTGGGAGAGATGGCCAAAAAGGTAGGCGGCCACGGGGGCATGGACTTTCTGATGGACTGGAGGATGATCGACTGTTTGCGCAATGGACTGCCCATGGACATGGACGTTTACGATGCGGCGGCATGGAGCAGTATTGTGCCCCTGAGCGAATGGTCGATTGCCCACAATTCAGCCCCCATAGAGGTTCCCGATTTCACGCGTGGGGCATGGCGGACCAACCAGCCGCACGACCTGACCCTGGCAGGGGGCGGAACGACCGGAGTGCGGGATGTACGTGAGGGAGGCAAGGGGCAGCTCAATGTCCACTGAGCTCCCTGACTGAAGCGCGCTTCACGGTCGACAATACAGGTCGCAAGAATGCCCGGATGGACTTCTCAGGCGGCGTGGAACAGGGGTTATTTTTCCTGAAGAACTGTGGGTTCTTCGATGAGACCACTCCCGCCGACAGCCGGTTCACGCGGCCTGCCACCGGGCAGGCTCCGGAGATCGAAGCCGGGCAGCTCCCTTAAACACCTCACCGGGTTACAGGCATTAGAAATAGACATGTTCCCTCCAAGTGGCCCAGTTGCCGTCAATGTTGTTCCGGGTGAAGAATTCCCGTTTCGCACAAGGCACGGCCGAGGTGATGGAGGCATTGCTCAATGCCATGTGACAGGAATTCCATAACTTGGAAGGGTGAAAGTGTAACATTCTTCCAGGGATGAAGTCTTATAAGGAGTACCAGCCGGTTGTACCAGCCGGAAAGTCCGTGCGGAGTCTGGCACCGGGACCAGGACCGGGATCTGTACACGAACCGGGATCTGTACACGAACCGGGATCTGTACACGGACCGGGATTTGTACATGAACCAGGATCTATACACGAACCAGGATCTGTACATGGACCGGGATCTGTACATGAACCAGGATCTATACATGAACCAGGATCTATACACGAACAAGGATCTGTATATGAACCAGGATCTGTACATGGACCGGGAGAAAAAGTGTGACAGATTAAATCTGATTTGATTACTAAAACTGATATAGCCATGAGAAAACCATTGCAATTCGCCCTAAACTTGACGATTTCCTTGATAATCACTGCGATGTCGTTAATGCCAGCCACCGCAACCAAGCTGACCGTGGCCCCCAATAAACCGGCGGGTGGTGTCGCAGGGGTAGGCGGGGTTTCCGTCTCAGCCACGGGCGTCTCAGCCACTGCAGCTACTGCAGCTACTGCAGCTACTACAGCTACCGCAGCTACTGCAACCGTCAGCACCACCGACACGCGGATGATGCACCAGCCCGATCTGAGTGCGACGCATATCGTTTTTATCTATGCCAACGACCTGTGGGTGGCACGCATCGACGGCACCGATGTACGGAGGCTCACCTCCGATGCGGGGATAGAGTCGCAACCCTGTTTTTCGCCCGACGGGAAGACGATTGCCTTCAGCGCCGAATACGACGGCAACACCGATGTGTATACAATTCCCGTGGAAGGGGGCATGCCGGTGCGGCTCACGTGGCACCCTTCGGCCGATGGGGTGCGGGGTTTCACTCCCGACGGGAGCGCCGTTCTATTCGTCTCGAACCGGGAAGCCTTTTCGAACCGTTATATGAACCTTTTCACGGTACCTCTGGGCGGGGGCATGCCCACGAAGCTGGTCATCCCCAACGCCTTCCAGGCGGCTTACAGTCCCGACGGCAAGAAGATGGCCTACACCCCCATTTCCCCGGCCTTCCAGCAGTGGAAGAACTACCGCGGGGGCACGGCCTCGAACCTCTGGATCTTTGATCTGTCGACCTACGCCACGGAGAAGCTTCCCCAGCCTGCAGGGCGCTGCAACGACTGGTACCCCATGTGGCACGGGGCCACGCTTCTTTTTCTTTCCGACCGGAACGGCGAGTTCAACCTCTTCAGTTTTGATCAGGCCACCAAGGCAGTGAAGCAGCTCACCAACTACAGTGACTTTCCGGTGGTCTCAGCCAACCTCGAGGGTGACAAGATCATCTTCGATCAGGCAGCGAAGCTCCATATCTATGACCTCACGACGGGCGCCATCACGGATCTGAAGGTAGGCATCGCCGCCGAGCTGGCCGAGTTGAGGCCCCGCTACGTGAAGGGAGGCCAGCACATCAGGAGTGCCGCCCTGTCGCCTTCGGGCACGCGGGCCGTTTTCGGATACAGGGGAGAGATCCTCACCCTTCCGGCAGAGAAGGGGGATCCCCGCAACCTCACGGAAAGCCCCGGGGCCCACGACAAATATCCGGCCTGGTCGCCCGATGGGAAGTCCATCGCCTGGTTCTCGGATGAGGGGGGCGAATACCAGCTTTGCATCAAAGCGCAGGACGGCAAGGGGGAGATCCGCCGCATCGCCCTCCAGGGGACAGGCTTCTACGCCTTTCCGGAGTGGTCGCCCGACGGCAGGTACCTCACCTTTACCGATAACGGCCGGAACCTCTGGCTGCTGGAGGTCGCCACGGGCCGTTCCACGAAAATTGCCACCGACGAACTGTACATCCCCGGGCCGTTCCGGGAGATGGCCGGCGACTGGTCGTCCGATTCACGGTGGATCGCCTACACGCTTGTGACCGCCACCCATTTCCGGAGGGTATACCTCTACTCGGTGGAAGAAGGGAAGTCGACCCCTGTCACCGACGGGATGAGCGATGCCGTGAGTCCGGTTTTCGACCCCGACGGGAAGTACCTCTTTTTCCTGGCGTCGACCGATGCGGGGCCGGTCATCAACTGGTTTGACCAGTCGAGCCACGACATGCGCATGACCAGCTCCATATACCTGGCCACGCTGCGTGCCGACCTTGCCCATCCTTTTGCGCGTGAGAGCGATGAAGAGGGCGAAGCGGTGACCTCTCCGGAAGCGGGAAAGGGCACGCCGGGCAACGGAGAGTCCGCGCAAGGCGGTAACGCCGCCCGTGACGCGGCCAAAGCCGGTAAAGATTCCGGAAGGGAAGAAAAGGGAAAGGCTGCAGACAAAAAAGCCGCGGAAGGAGCAAAAGAGGAGGCTGTGAAGAAGATCGCCATTGACCTGGAGGGGATCGGCAGCCGTATTGTCGACCTTCCCCTGCGTGCCGGGAGTTATGATGACCTGGGCATGGGCAAGCCGGGGGAAATCCTCTATATGGTTTACCCGGGTGCCGGACCGGGTTCCGCCAGGCTCTTCAAATTCGACATGAAGGAGCGGAAGGAGAGCGAGGTGATGGAGGCTGACGGGTATGAGCTGTCGGCCGACGGCAAGAAGATGCTCTACCGGAAGGGGCAAAGCTGGGGGATTGCCGATGCGGGCAAGAAGCCCGAACCCGGAAAGGGGATGCTGAATGTGAACGCCCTGGAGGTGAAGATCGATCCGGTGGCTGAGTGGGCCCAGATTTTCGATGAGGCGTGGCGTGTCAACCGCGACTTTTTCTATGATCCGGGGATGCACGGGGCGGACTGGCCGGCGATGAAAGCGAAATATGCCCCATTTCTGGGGGACGTACCCAGCCGCAACGACCTCAACCGGCTCATCATGTGGATGTGCAGTGAGCTGGCCGTGGGGCACCACCGTGTGGGGGGCGGCGACCAGCGTTTCTCGGCAGAGCGCATCGAAGGAGGCCTTCTGGGCGCCGATTACGAGATTTCGGGCAACCGCTACCGTTTCAAAAAGATTTACGGGGGACTCAACTGGAACCCGGGACTGAGGGCGCCTCTGACCGCTCCGGGCATCAACGCCAAGGCCGGGGAGTACCTGCTGGCCGTCAACGGCAGGGAGGTGACCGCCGACCGTAATCTCTTCAGTTATTTCGAGAAGAGCGCCGGGAAGATCACCGAGCTGACCATCGGTCCGAATGCCGACGGCAGCGGGTCACGCACCGTCAAGGTAGAGCCTGTGGCCGGTGAGTTTGCCCTGCGTAACCGCGACTGGGTGGAGGGGAACCTCCGGAAGGTGAGTGAAGCCACCGACGGCCGTGTGGCCTATGTTTATGTGCCCAACACCACCACGCAGGGGCACGAATATTTCAAGAGGTATTTCTTTCCGCAGGCCGACAGGGAGGCGATTATCGTCGACGAGCGGTTCAACGGCGGGGGGCTTATTGCCGACTACTACATCGACCTGCTCACGCGGCCTTACCAGTCGCACTGGAACATGCGATACGGCATGGACCTGAAGACCCCGAGTGCCTCGATCCAGGGGCCGCGGGTGATGCTCATCGATGAGACAGCTGGCTCGGGGGGAGACATGCTTCCCTGGATGTTCCGCAAGTTCAAGGTGGGCACCCTGGTGGGGAAGGCCACCTGGGGAGGACTGGTGGGGACGCTGGGGTTCCCCGAGCTGATGGACGGCGGCATGGTGACGGCACCCAACCTGGCCATCTGGACCAAGGAGGGTTTTATCGTCGAGAATGTAGGGGTGGCGCCCGATGTGGAGGTAGAGCAGTGGCCTGCAGAGGTCATTCAGGGCAAAGATCCGCAGTTGGAGGAAGCCATCCGGATCGTCATGGAGCAGCTGAAGCAGAACCCGCCGGAGAAGCCCGTCAGGCCCCCCTACCCCGTCAGGGTAAGGAAGTGATTATCACCCGGAATCTCAGGGATTTCAGGAATGCCGTTCTTCCGGTCATGACTGCCCGGCAGTTTTTGGAATCCATTTGAATCGCTCTGCGACCAGGTTCTTATGATTAAGGTCTGTGTATAAGGTTTATCTCTGAAAGTTCTTGTCCAATTTGATGAATTCCAAGAAGGATTTTTTCAGTTTGGGCATCAGACGGTTTCTTACGACCTTGCACGTACTGAGAAAGCAAAGTTGGATTCATACCAATCTTATTTGCGAGAAACTTAGCGTTAATAACCTTGTAGTACTGAAAGAACTGCTTAAAGTCAATTTCAAACTTAAGGTTCTCTTGCGTAACAAGGATTTTTTCGTCTTCAAAAAAGAGGTTTGCAGATTCAACCGCATTATCAATTAGTTCAGGAATGGTCCTGCCAGTGGTATAGATCGGATAGTCTTCAGAAAAGGCAGAAAAGCCTGTATCGGTCTTTTCCACCTAAGTGCAAATATTCGTTCATTTTTGTGATGGCATTGACTATGACTAATCCTTAACACACCTGACACTAAACCCTTCGTTAAAGCTGCTGTCGCCCTGGTTGACATTGGAGAAGTTGCTGATCAGTTGCCAGTGTAAGGCGGTGACTGGGGTGTGCTCCTTAGAGGACCACCAGATGCCATAGCTTCCAATATTAACGAAGGTCCCATAGTAGTCACGGTATCCGCCTGGAAGCCCTGAATAGCCGCTTTCGTTCGTTGCGCCGGTATTTGGACTTACCCAATGTGCTGTATCGGGTTCTTTCATTTTACCTCCAGCGACATCTTCCCCACCAAGAAAAGTTGTGAGAGTTGTCCATTCTTCATCGCTGGGCAGGTGCCACCCAGTGGGACAGGCTGATAGTGCAGCCGGCCAATTATACAATGCACCATAAACTGGGTAATTTTCAGATGTTTTGGCTGCTAAAACGTCCATTCCATCATAACCATAAACATAATAGTATGGGTCTGAATCAGATCCGGCCGCACTTGGATTAACCGCTGGCAGCCATGCCAGGTTTTCTGCCATCCATGTCTGCTCTCCTATTTGTACCCATCTGTATTCGTGATTATCACGCTCATCTATAAAAGTTCCGGTAGTGGCTATTTCTGTGGTTGTAAAAGTAACTTCATTTCCATATGCTGTACCCTGGCTATTTGTTGCATAGGCTCTCACGTAATAGGTGGTATGAGCAGTCAGTCCATCTAAGGTACTTACAAATGAACCTATACCCTGGCCACCCGAGGTCTTATTGTCGTTTATAGAAGGACTTCCTGTTGTATTCCAGCAAACACCGCGGGCTGTAACTGAGGCACCACCATTATAGGTAATCTCACCTCCGCCCGTGGCACTGTTCTGAGAAATTCCAGAGATGCTTTTTGTAGTTACCGATGGGAGTGTCAAAGTCTCACTATCTTTTATGCAGCGAATACTGAATCCGCTGTTTTTCCCATAAGCCCATCTGTCAATCCTGTTTGTCTGGTTACTCAATCCCCTGTCCCAGGCGTTTTCATCTGTATCCGGAGTTGAAGTCCACCATGCCAATCCAGCCCCCATCCAATTAAAAGCGGTAAATCTATAACCGGCAGGGATTGCAGCAAATCCGGAGGAATTTGTTCCACTTACATCATCAATCCAGCCTAAAGGTGATTTTAACTGAATTCCCTCTTCAATGCCGCGGAAACTCGTTTTATCAAGTTCCTCATCAGCCATTCCCAGGGATTTCTCCATTTGTTTCCACTCTTCATCACTTGGCAAATGCCACCCTTCGGGACATGCAATCAAAGCCGCCGGCCAGTTATATAAGGCCCCATGGGAAGAATAATGGTCCATAGCTTTGGCAATGGAAACATCCGTACCATCATAATTATACACGTAATAAAGCGGTTCGGTCGAAGAATCCGAAGAAGGAGAATTAACCGAAGGCAGATACGCCAGGTTTTCGGCCATCCACGTCTGCTCACCTATTTGGACCCAGGTATATTCATTGCCATCACGTTCATCGATGAATTTGTCGGTCAGGTATCCTCCGGAAGCAGTGGTAAAAGAAACAACATTGCCATACAAGGTTCCCCGTTCTGTTACTGCAAAAGCCCTTGCATAATAGAGCTTCCCTGATTGCAAACCAGTCAGGTTAACCTCGAAACTACCGCTGCCCCCAGCTCCGATATCGGCTATCTGATCCAGCACCGTCGGATTGTTATGGGTGCCGTAGAATACCCCTCGCGAAGAAAAGGTGGGAACGTTTCCGGTGGAAATAATGCCCCCGCATTTTGCGCTATTCCCAGTCACGACTGTAATCCCATTTGTTCTTATGGAAGGGAAATCCTCTTCAAACGGATGGACAGTAAATACAATCTCGTCTCCATAGGAAGTGCCTTTCTTATTATTCGCATAAGCCTTCACGCTGTATTGAACATCATAAGCAATATAATCCGCAATCTTTATGATATACTTGCCGGTACCAGTTTGAGAATCTATCTTTGTTTCATCCGCAGTTGTGACATTGCCTGAATTATTCCAGCACCCCCCCCTTTCAGTCACTGGAGATCCACCATCATTCACAACATGACCGAGTACATATGTTTTGACGCTATCCTGTTTACCATCAATGTTAAAATAGATTCTGACATCAATGGGTTTTGTGTATACCAAGGGTAATGAAACCGAAGGATCATTTTCAAAGACGATTTGGTTTCCGTAGCCGATACCGTCCTTGTTTTTAGCATAAGCTCTCACATAGTAAGTCTTTCCGGTTTCAAGATCCGTTATCACAGAAGTAAAAGAACCCGTACTACTCCCATTTGTGGTTGTATTATGAATACCCACCTCCGGGTTGCCTGATGTATTCCAGCAGATGCCCCTTTCTGTTACTACACTTCTTCCACCATAGTTAACGACACCACCACTTATGGCGGTATTGTCTATAAAGCCGGTAATGCCTGCGGTTTTAACATGAGGTGTGGAGTACATATAATTGACTAAAGCAATATCGCCTTGGGAGAGTTCCCGCTGGACCATTGCATCATGCCATATTCCTCCATCTCTGCGCTCCAGAATTGGTTTTTTTCTGTCAATCGCAGATGAACTTTTACTGGGATACAACATGAGGGAGACATAGTCAAAATCTCCATGACAATAAGAATTTTTGTATTTAGCATAATTTTTGTCTTCGGGATTCTTCAGGTTTTCTTCATGCACAATTATGTAATCATCTCTGTCTGCCCTGGAATGCTCATGATGTAACCCAATGGCATGGCCAATTTCATGTCTGATCGCATACTCATCGGCGATCCCGATTTGAAGCCTTATAAATTGTTCCCCACCAACCATTCCCAGCCTTGAATCAGTTCTACTGAGGCTGGTTTTGAACTCTATGTAATTGAGTTGACCTGGTGCATCTTCTATATCAATGAATTCAAGGGGAGTATTTTCCTCCCAGTGGGCTATTGCTTTGTCAATTTCACGTTTAAATGGAGAAAGAAATGGTATGTTGTAATAAACTTTACCTTCAGGCCAAAGCATGGCGGTATAGCTCGAAACAGGAAGGGATGCCCCCTTCAAATCATTTAAAAGCTTTAATTCATCTTCCATGAAAACGATGTCTCCCTGGAAGATATATTCATTACTATCCTTTACGCAGGTGATGGTATCATTGTTAAAGATCACTCTGACCGGTTCACCCTCCACATTACCATGTATATCTTGTATGGGGACAAAAGGAGTAATTTCAAAAGTGTCTGATCTTTGGATAATGACGGTATCAGAATAGACTTTAGTGCAAGTTCCGTCACTTACTTCTGCCCGGTACCATGCATCCACATCCTTGTCGACAATAATGGAATCACGGTTCAGTTGGGTTAAATCGTGCCAGTTGTTTTTGTCATATGACACCTGCCAGTTCACTTCTCCCCTGTAATCAGGAAGCCTTAACACTGCCAAGGAATCAGTTCCGAAAGGTATCGTATCGGTCTTTAGTATTATGGATTGTCCGACGCTTATATTCCCGAACATCAGACATGCAAGCATTATCAAAAAGAATTTCATGCTCTTCATAGTGCCTCCGGTTGTTACTGAATGATAAATGATTGATTGCTTTCAGTGTTATCCGAGACCACTTTCAGGGAATAGACTCCGGCGGGCATCTTCATCATGAAGGTTTCAGTCAGGTTCCCCCTGAAATTGTAAACTGGTTTGTTCACCAATACTCTTCCACTCATATCACTCACAATGATATTGAGCTTTTCCGCGGGGGGTCCGATGATGTGTACCTTGAACTTCCCGTCATTGGGATTGGGGAATAAAAGCACTTTCATTTCCGACGGGGTGCTGTTGTTTCCTGTCCCGGTGGCAGCATATTTGGCAAGGCTCAGGAATGTGCTTTCCAACTTCTGAAAGGTAGCCCCCCCTTTGATGATTTCACCCTCTAACGGAAGCTCCTCTTCGGCGGCAGACCGCCATGCTTTAAGGGAGAACCGGTTCCCCACCGTAAACCCCGGACAATCTTCCCCATCTTTGGCACTCACCGGAATGGAAACCGACCTGCGCGCCATATGCCAGGACATTAACCTGACGGCACCCAGGCACAGGTTACCGTCAAAAACCGCCACCTCATCGCCTTCTTCCAGAAATCCTTCCGGTAGGCCCACCAGGTTGATGTTCATGTGGTCTACACCATTGCCGGCAAAAACCGGAATAAAATGAGTTGCGGAATTCGTGTTATACAGAACAGGGGCAGCTGATTTAGGGTAAGATTCATAGATGGTCAAGGTATCGGCAGCAGAAATCCTGATCTTATAACCTTCTCCAGGAGAGAAATTCCCGATGTCGTTGGTCCAACTCCCGTATTGTCCAAAATCCTCCAGGGAATTCCCCAGTTCATCCTGGACTTTTACAAGGGTTCCATGGTCGATAAGTTGCTGAACAACAGCAAGCGCCTCTGCTTCTGCATTGCGTGGGTAGCCGATGATGTTCCATCCCTGCTTTAAAGGAATTTCGAAAGGCAACCTGACAGGGACACCTTTTACACTCAGCTGGCAGTTACGGTTTACCTTTACCTTGTAGCCATCGGAAAGACTCAGGTTACCGATGCTGTTTATCCATCCTCCAAAAGCCCCCATATCCTCCAGGGCATTTCCTGTCTCATCCTGAATTTTGACCATGGAGCCATCGTTAATCAATCCCTGGGAAACGGCTTGCATATCGGGATTTCCAGGCAATACAGGAAAGGAACAGATATTCCAGCCCGCTGTCAATGCGATGTTTGCCTTGGGTAATTCGACGTTAACCTTGTATTCCACATCAAAACTGCAGCCATTTGTATCAGTCACTTTCAACAAATAAGTAGTGGTATCAAAAGGCGTGGCGATGGGCTGAAGAGCAGTGGAATCGCTGAGGTCGGCGACTGGCGTCCACCGGTAAGAATATTCTTCGGAACCGCCAGAAACAGACAGACCGGTTCCAAGGATCAGGGGATTGCCTGCCATCACGGTCGTATCCTGCCAGGGGGCTGAAAACCTTAATTCGGCAGGTTGGATAACCCGCAGATTCACAGCGGGTTGTGAATTTACCATCAGAGGTATTACCAACCACATTATTACCAGACACTTCCACATATCCCAGTTTGGTTTAGTTAAGTACATAATTCCGGCATGTCCATCCGAAGCGGGAAATCATATCCTCCCGTCTTAAAAATAAACATTAATTCGATTATTTGCAGTGAAAACAAACAGTCAGGAAGATTTGCAGTATAAACAGGCCGATTCCGGGAATAACCCGGATGGAAAAGTTGCTAAAATCAGTGATGATCTCGTCAATGATCTACCGGGTGTTATTGAGGGGAAAGGAATAGAGCCAGGGCACACCATCTCTTCGAAAAAGCGGGCATCACCCAGTCATTAAGACCATTAGAAATCTGTTTGGCCCTGGGAAGAAGCGAATTCATGGATATTGTTTATATTTGATAAGGAGAACACCTTTAAGAACCGAATAGACCTAATTATGAAAAAACACCTCACTCTCCTTGTATTGAACCTCATTATGGTTCAGTCCTGGTCACAATCTGTTTTTCCCTGGGCCACAGTAAACGTATCAGGAAATAACTACACACTATCCACTTACTCTGATTTCAGCATTCAGAATGCACCTTTAAGTTATAACCTGCACTTCGGTAATGTTCATGGCATATATGTTTTCAGCAACACAACCGCTGATTATCTTGATGATTCGGACTTCTTAGAAAGAGCGAATGCATTGATCTATGCTCAGAACAAAACAAAGCTTCAGTCTCTGCCCACTTCAGTAATGCAAAGAGCGTACATCGATGATGTTGGTATGATGGCTTTTAATAAAACTATTCAGATCAATGACCAGGGGGCAACTTCTGTGAAAAAAGTGTATTACCCCACTTTTTATATTGAGAATACCCAAACTGTCGAAGATTGGGGAGATAATCATGTGTTAAATCCCAATTTAAGCCAGGGAATTTACCATTACAACGAAAGGGTGGATATTTACAAGGACATTTTATATGCTTTAGTCATTCCGGAATATGGCAGTCAGGATCCCAATGATGATCAGATATTCAGGAATTTCGAAGCACAGTTCGATGCCCAATACGGGCATTTATTTGTTGAATCAATGAATTCCACATTAGACTTCTTAAATAACAATCCTCAGGTTTTATATGTTGAAAAAGGCGCTGAGAAATTTCTGGAGTATTTCAATCTTTTACTTCAGGATAAAATTGTTAATCTGGCAAATCAAGGGATCGTACCTTCCGGGCATTTTCATTTTCTCAGATGGACTTCTGCTGCAAAATCAGCCATGGGAGATGTATTTGGAGTTGTGAATATTGTAAAAAGTGGATTTGAGGCTTCCATGAAAGCACTATTGGTCAATGCCTATGGTGCGGGTTTATCACAGCAACGGCTTGATGTTTTGAATTACATGGTTAGTTCCGGCAAGTACAACACAGGCCTTGTCCATTATGATCGGGCTTTCCTTGATGCTTTAACCATTCTCAATGCCGAATTCAAAGATTATGAGGAGACATTCTGGCTTGAAGTAGCTGAAGACATTTGTACGAATGCAGACTTCTGGGTTAGTGTTGGATCCTTTGCTGCCTCTAAAGCCCTGGCGTATATCTTTCAGTCAGCGGCAACCAGTATTAGCCTTTATGTAGTTACGCCAGTTATGGCTACCTACTGGGCATGGGAACAACTTGCCAATGAGAATGACTGTACTCAAAGAATGGCCCTTGCAACTCAGATGGAAAAAGCTTTCATCGAAATTGTTGACCCGATGGCATCAAATGATTATCAGGATCTTTTGCTCCAACTATACCTTGAAGAATGGAGAATTTACCTGTCATATTATTTGTACGGAAATTATGGAACCAGAATGCATGAAAACAACTGGCTATTGGGGTTTCTTGAATGGTTCAACCAAATCTTAAGTTCTGAAGGTAAATATTCTTCATTTGACGACGTAAGAGATATCCTTCAGAGTTTTGAAGTGGCCAGAAAAAACACTTACGTCAGATATCATGCACCACTATTTTTCCTTACTAATCCTCAAATTGAAGGACAACTCCCCTGGGTACTGGGTTTGCTCGAAAACCATCCTGAGATTATTGCCCCAACCCTGTCGGGAGGAACAGTTAACCGGTATTCAGGCACAACGGCTGACCAGTTTTATTTTCAAGTAGATTATACAGATCCTTCAGGTCTTTCCCCTCAGGAAATTAAACTTCATTTAGGAAGTTATGTATATGAGCTGGGATACGAATCCGGCGATATCACCGAAGGGGCGAAATACTCTCTTTCCATGCAAATCACATCACCGGGAGAATACAATTATTATTTTACCGAAAAGGATTCTGAAGGTAAGGACACGGCTCCGTTTTATCCTGATCCTGGAGCCGATTTCATCACAGTGGTTCAGTATTCAATACCTCCAGAGGAAAAAGCCCTGATATTGCCGGAGTTTCAAACGAGTTATTATCAAAATGAAATAGAATACTTTGTTATAAAAACATCTCCCGTTGCAGCAGGGATAACCGTATCCGCCTCTTTGAATAACTCCTCCCTGGCTGTCATTTCGATAGCCAATAACGGAATAACTGATCAGAGAGGGTATGCCTATGGAACATTAACCTTGAAAAATCCCGGGACCCTGACGTTAACCATCAGTTCTGCTGGATATCCTTCAGTTATTAAAACCATGACCATTCTCGCATCAGGTAATGATGACTTTGTAAGATTTGAGCCCGACTATCTTGGAATTCTAAATGGGAAAAACAGATATACCATTGAGTTCATTCTGAACATTGCAGACAACACCTACAGAAATTACACATTTAGAACCAACAACGGAGTGTGGAGTAATGGCTTACTATGATACTCCCGTTTTTTCGACAACCGGGATTGGTTTCTAAGTTTAGTTGTTCCCATTGTAAACCTCTGTTCGGGATTGATTTTGGTTCTGTCTAGGGCGGCGACAATAGGAGCCGTTCATATAC
>Ga0209723_1000869_pt1 | contig 51868 bp, 47 predicted proteins | sample BiotimSIPDNA_2_FD_185750 | JGI IMG/M metagenome (GOLD analysis project Ga0209723, IMG submission 185750) | Anaerobic biogas reactor microbial communites from Washington, USA - Biogas_R2 time_0 SIP DNA (SPAdes) (version 2) | ecosystem: Engineered > Bioreactor > Anaerobic > Unclassified | place... | reverse complement strand
GGGGATCATATCTACAAATCAGGCTTATTGCCTAAAGGTTGGGTCCAGATTCACCCTCACCGTCCTGACTAATGCCCTTTCACCTCTCTAGCATACATCATATCTAATATACAAGGTTGGGTTGAGGGCAGAAAACAGGTTACCAATGGTTGGGAAACGGTGCAAAGTTAACCTTAAGTGCCCGAAACCCAACAGATAAATGTTGGGTTTCGGAGAAGGTTACTTAGATAAATTTACCGATTGCAGGACCCGGGTGTGGGATACCACTCCTCGTCCCACCAACCGAAGGTGGGACTTGCCCGACCTACTACAATCTGAAAGCTGAAAGACAGTAGGGTGCGTTCCGGTTTGGCGAAGCCCTCTGTAAGAGTGAACGCACCACATACGAATGTGAACACGACACGGATATGGTGCGATCAAATGAAGATCGCACCCTACAATAGGAGAGAAACTATGGATAAATTGAAACTATTACTGGGATCGAGAAAGTTCTGGGCGGCGCTGGTGGGACTGGTGCTGCTGTTGGTCAAGGCCTGGAAGCCGGACTTCCCGCTGGAGGCGGAACCGCTGGCAGGCATCCTGGCGCTGCTGGCAGCATACATCCTCGGCACAGCCCTGGAGGACGGGCTCGGGAGAAGGGTGTAAAACCGTATCTCGCGCCATGGCGCAAAGACGCCAAGAAAACAAAACTCTATAGAAAAGAAAAAGTAAGATAAAAACCATTCCAAACTCCCTCTCCCTCACTAAAAAATGAGGGAGAGGGTTGGGGTGAGGGTGTCCAACCAGTGCAGTGACAAACAAACTGGATTAGGGTTCCAATGGCAAACAGCCACTTTGTGAACCCTGCATTCGCCAGGGCGGCTTTTCCAGAAAATCAACTGGCACCTTCGGGTGACCGCTCCTGGCTCGGAGGATAACATGCGAAACAAGAACATTGAAAAGATCTTACCCATTTTGATCAAGGATTACGTCAAATATTACGAACTGAAAGCCAATGGCGACCTGGTGCTGATCGACGTTAAAGGCCGCAAATTCATTTACCCGGAAGGGGTCTACAAACCCTTCCTCGACCAGGCCATCGCCGAGGAAGAGGCCAAAGACAAACGCCGTAAAAGGTCAGCCAAAGACGTGTGGGGTGACCTATGACCACCTACACCGACCTGCGCAACCGCCTGGCAGCCTCGCTGGCGGATGACAGTTCGCTGACCTTCACCGAGGCGATCTACCAGGAAGCCATCCGCCGCGCGCTGGAACGCATCGGCTACGTCTATGCCCTGAAGCTGACCATCGCCGGGCTGGACAGCGCCGCAACCACCACCCTGGCAGACAAGGACATCCCCTGCCTGCTGAGCGGTGCCGCCGGGCTGGCCTTGACCGCCATCCTGCACATCCGCTTCACCACCTTCACCCCCAGCCTGATGGAAGACGTTGCCCTGCGCATGCGCACCGACAAACTGCTCGAGGAGTTCAACAACATGCTCGACGCCCTGCGGATTGAAACCATGCAGGTGGCGGAAGAGCCGCCCCATTCCGCGCTCGAGTGGGATGAAAGCTACTTCCATGACCCGGAGGTCGAGTATTGATCAGCCTGGCGCTCGGTAACGGGTTGACCTGGTTGAGCCTGGCGGGCAGCGGGGTGCCCAGCGGTCTGATCGGGGCGGTTTATGACCCCAAAACAGGTGATGGCAGGACTGTCGGGGAACGCATTACCCTGGGCTTACGCGGCACGCCCGCCCAGGTCAATGAACTGCTGGCGCGCCTGGAGGAAAAGATCGCCCTCGTCAACCGCCACACGCGGGAAGGCGTGGGCACCCCGCTTTACCTGCGGGTCAGCTGCGACCCGGAGGTGACATATTATTACACGCATATCCTGCAGGCAAGCCTGGAGCCCAAAGCCAACAGCCTGGCTTATACCAGCGGCGGGTCTTTGGGCGTGGACCTGGTCTTTACCCGGGCGGATCACTTTGAAGGCGGGCAGGTGGCGCTGCCGCTTTCCAATCGCAATGGCGTGGGGGTGACAGGCGGGTTGACGGTCAACAACCACGCCGACAGCGGGCATGACAACTTTGTTTTCGTGGATGCCGACGACCTGCAGACCGAACTGCCTGCAACGCTGCGCCTGGAGGTGACCAACGCCACGGTGGGAGGCACCGTGCGCGACCTGTGGATTGGGGCTTTCCAGTATGACCGCCTGTCCGTGCCGCCGCAGCTGGCATATGAGGGCGAAAGCGCCACTGGAGGGACGGATGTCAGCGATGCGGCTTGTTCGGGTGGGGCTTTCAAGCAGGTGAACTGGTCGGACGAGGGCTGGGCGAGCCTGCTGTCTTGGACTTTGAGCGCTACGAACCTCAGCCGCTGCCAGGGTCGGGCGTCGCTGCCGATCCTGCGCCTGGCGAATGCCCATGCTTATGAAGACCTGCAGCTCAAACTGGTTTTGAAAGCAGGGGGCATCATATTATATGAAGGTGCGCCCACCTGGGCGGACCCGCAACTGGGCTATGTCGTTTTCCCGGCTTTAAGGCTGCCGCCGGCGTCGCTCTCGGGGGTGCTTTCCGCCCAGGCGCAGGTCTTGCACCTCTACGGGAACAAGCCCAACAGCGACAGCTACACGCTCGACCTGGATGACCTGCAGCTGCTGCCGCAGGACGCCTTCTCGCACTACCAGGGGCTGGTCAACCTGGCACAGGGTGACAGCCTGGTGGATGATGCCTTCAGCGGGCTGGTCTATGGCATCCAGGGCGGCTATGAACTGTCCACCCACATCCCGATCTGCAAAGGGTTGCACGTGTTCGCCGAAAACAATGCCCGCCTGGTCTTTTTCTGGACGAACGCGGATGGTGAGGCACTGCCGGGGGATGCGATCTCGGTGCGGGCCTATTACCGGCGCCGTAAACGGGTGTTGTGATGTTCACGCTCACCTTTGGAAGCCGCGAATTCGGCAGGATGACCCAGCCCGGGCTGGAATTTACCGTGCAGGAGATGCGCTGGACGGTGGAAGGCGGCTGTGACCGGGCGGTCATCACCATCCCGGGGGGTGGCTGGCGGGCGGAGGACCCGGCCAACCTGGCCAACCTGTTGCGTTGCCCGGTGACGGTCTGGAATGAACACGGGCAGGCGGTCTGGTGGGGCTATCTCAACAGCGTTGCGTGGGATGAGGGGGTGTACCGGGTTGCGCATAGCCTTGATCCGGTGGCCAACCGGGTGATGGTGCGCTATACCACCCTGGCACCCGCCGGGCAGGTGGGCGAAGTGAGCCAGACCGGTTGGGCGGATGACCTGCAAAGCCAGGCGCTGTTTGGGGTGAAGGAATTGATCATCGAGCGGTCCGGGCTGGACGAAGAGGCGGCGCTGCAGGTGCGCGACATGGCGCTGGCCGAAGGGGCTTTCCCGCGGGCACGCGTCAGCCGGCAGACCGGGGCGGGCGGTGACAGCCTGCGCCTGGAGTGTCTGGGCTGGGTGCACTCGCTGAAATGGCGCCATGTCCAACCGCTGGCCGGGATGATCGCCAACACGCCGCCCCAACTGGGAACACAGAACCTGGGCAATACCTACTCCGACCTGTGGCTGGCACAGTCCATCACCCCGCTGGAGGACATGGCGATCCGCCAGGTCGAGGTGCGACTGCGCAAGGTGGGCTCACCGGCGGACGATGCGCGCATCCAGGTGCAAACGGACAACAACGGCGTGCCTTCGGGGACAAGCCTGGGGCAGGCGCTGGTCAGCCCCGCAGCGGTCACATCGGAAGGCTACCCCTGGCTAAGGTTTGAATTTGACCCGGCGGTGGAGGTGGCGCAGGGGACGCAGGTGTGGCTGGTGTTGGGACGCTCCGGGCAGCCCTCGCAGGTAAATTTTTACCTGGCGGGGGTGGACGAGAGCATGGCGTTTGATGGCGGCGCTTTCAGGATCTATAACCACGCGGTCACCAGTTGGGTCGCGCGCAGCCCGGATTGCGACCTGCTGTTTCGCGTCACCGCCACCCGGGACACGGGCGAGCAGTTGCAGGCGGTGTTTGCTTTGGGCAACCAGTTCCTGTCCGGCATGGTCGTCGAGGGTGAGACCGGCGTGGAGAGCGTGCCCTATTTGAGCCGACCCGCGACCTGTCATGCAGAGGTATTGCGCCTGTTGCGTATGGGCACGGGTGACCAGCGCAGGTTGATCGCCACGGTCAGCCAGGATCGCTGCCTGGTGATCAACACGGCCCCCGTGGCAGGCGAGGCGGACTGGGTTGTGGACATGGAGGGTCGCTATTATGACGCCCGGCACAACCGCCTGATGCCCGGTATCGTGCCGGTGGGCAGGTGGGTCAGGACCTATGGGGGAGTTAGGTTTGTTGAGAAAGAGTCGATGGTTGTTAGTCACTAGTACAGGGGCAGACACTTGCATGGATAACAATTCTTATGATTGGATCGCTGTAGCATCTTTAGGTTGATCTATTGTTAATAAATCACGTCACGCGTTAATTAACTGATTACTCGGTATAATTGCAGGGTATGAAGAGGCCGAATAATAAAGGTTGGGCATTGGGACGAATCAAGGGACATGACTAATACAATCTATCGAGATCGGTTGATCAGCTGTATCAACGAAGCTATCAGTGAAGCCTCAAATGCTGAAAAGATTAGGCACCCAGGTTTGGTAGGGCGAATTCGTGAGATAACAATTGACCATTTGTTGAAACCCTTACTTCCAGCTGGGTTCACCATTGGAACTGGCAAGATAGTTAATAGGTTTGATAAGCAGAGTTCGGAAGTTGATGTTGTTATCTATAACAGCTCGATTCTTCCGCCTGTGATGTATAGCGACCGTGATGGCATATTTCCAATCGAGTCGAGTTACTACTCCATCGAGGTCAAGAGTCGATTGACTGCAGCAGAAGTTCAGAAGGCTTACAAAAAGGGTAAGCAGTTGATCTCACTTTACAAGCAAGCAAACCAGCCCAAGAAGAAAAATGCCATTCCAACAGTGTTAGTGTTATTTGCCTTCGGAACTGACTTGATCGAATCCTCTTCTGAACTTGAACGATACGCGCGTTACGATCTGGATTGGAACACTGATCCTGTATTGAAGGCGATATGCGTCATTGGCCGCGGCTATTGGTACCATCGTGCTGGCGAAAATAGGTGGGCATTCCATCCTCCTACACCTGAACACGATGAGGTAATCGATATAGTGTCAGGAATAACCAACACGCTTCTAAAGCAACTACCCTTTCAACGTATTCAACCACTAGGCTATTACCTCAGCATCGATCGGGAGATATTGTTCAAAACAAAGGAAGATGTCTGACTCTTAATCCATAGGGCGCTTAGCCTTCAGCTCAGCGCTATTGAACCATAAAGTGATATGATATTCCGATTTATACAAACCTTTGCTAAAGGGTAAGATGATTCTACAAAGAAAGTCTCTCGAAAAACTCAGGTTACTAATAAACGAAGAAACACAATATCGTTCAGGTCCTCAATTAGTTCAGTTCTTTAATGAATTGGGGTTTTGCGACGGATATGGGCAGGGATTTCCATCAAGGGCATCATTTACCGATGACAGATTAACACGAATCAATGGAAAGCCAGAATTGGACATATGCATTAAGAAGTTGTTCGCACCTGTAAATTTTATTGGTCGTTTAGTTGATTTGGATGGTTTTATTAAAGATTTCAACCAATACCTTGCCTTCGACAAATGGAAGATTGTTAGAATTAGAGAAGAAATTACCTTTATTCGGCTTGAACAAGTAGAATTTGATGAAAGTTCACCTTCTCCCAATGAAGATGAGTTTCTAAAAAGAGAATTTCAGGAAGTTTCGATTGAAAGTATTGGGTTAGATGGAATAGTGACTGAAATTTTGAAACTTAGAATAAACGAAATCGAAAAATGCTTATTAGCAGACGCTCCCCTTTCTGTAATTTTCCTTGCAGGCAGTACGCTTGAAGGAGTTTTACTTGGAGTTGCGCTAAAATTCCCGAGAGAGTTCAATAAATCAATATCGTCACCGAAAGACAAAGATGGAAAGGTAAGGCAATATACAGACTGGACACTAAGCAATTTTATTGATGTTGCGTATGAAGTAGGACTTCTTTCAGAAGATGTGAAAAAATTTAGCCATTCATTAAGAGACTTTAGAAATTATATACACCCCTATCAACAAATGGGTTCCAGATTCAATCCTGATAAACATACAGCCAAAATATCTTGGCAAGTATTGAAGGCGGCACTATTCCAATTATCAAAAAATACAATATGGTCTACTCCAATTTGACAAATGAAGTTGCTAGAAATCCGTGCCGCACTTAACAAAACTTGCACCTGAAGCTGGGGATCCTGTGGCTTTTTGAGCATCTTCTTGATCTTGAGTTTTTTCTGCTCCCAAGCAGAATCCACACCCGCCCCAATTACGTAAACCATTGCCAATCTCCATCAAGAAAGGTCCCTTAACATCATGACTAACAACCACCAGGCAGGCAGATCCACCATGGAAATGGCGGAAAAACGTCGCAAAACCGGCATCTGGATCGGCGTTATTGGCATCGTTCTCATCATCATTGTCGGGGCGCTTTTGCAGAGTTCAAAAGCCCTTGGCATTGGTGGCACCGGGCTCCTGGTGTTGTTGGTTCTCTTACTTATTCTGCCAGATTTCTTCGACCGTAAGACGGCCAAAAAGCACAAAGAAATGAAGCGTGCCATCCGTGGTGCAATAGGCGAAGAAAAGATCGGTGATCTTCTTTCAGGGTTGTCGTCGGATTTCTTTGTTCTGCATGATATCACCAGCCCTTACGGTAACATTGACCACATTATTATTGGCAGGCTTAGCGGGATATTCCTGGTCGAAACAAAAGCCCACGGCGGGAAAGTGAACCTGGATGGAGAAACCTTGTTGGTCAATGGAAAACTACCCGAAAAGGATTTCATCGCCCAGGCGCTCAGAAATTCTTATTGGTTAAGGGATGAGGTCAGCCAGTTTGTAGGTTCAAAACCCTGGGTAACACCCCTCCTTGTCTTCACCAATGCCTTTGTCTCACCGACCAGGCCAATAAGAGGCGTGATAATCCTGAACAAAAAGTACCTCCTGGCATCGCTGCAAAGAGAGGGCCGGTCCACAGCTGAAAAGACCCGTGTTTGGGAGCAACGGGAAATGATCAGCAGGCATCTGTGTGCCTGAAAAATGCTCCTTTACGACTTCTAAAATCCCACCCCTCTAGCCGCCCACTTTATTGGTTTATGGCATAATTGAAGCTACTCAATTGACCCTTGTCAAGGAAAACTTTCTTATGTCCCATCAACCCGAACCAACCATGCTCGAATTCTTCCACTTCAATCACTGGGCAAACCAGCAACTCCTGGGGGTCTGCCTAAACTTAAGCGATGAGATCCTTACCGCCGGCATTCCAGGCGCGTACGGTTCGATTTGCGATACTTTCGTCCATATTCTGAAGGCACAAGTCAGCTTTTTGAAGCGCATTCATGGGGCATATCCCGAACCAGGTTTCAAGTGGGAAGAGGCTCCAGGTCTGTCTCAACTGATGGTATACGAAACCACATTGCACGAAGCCCTGGTCGATACCCTTCAGCACGTTCCACCAACCCGCAATGTGCATGAAGCAGGCGACGGTTGGACGTTCGATTACCAGACACGCCTGATCTTCATGTCGGTGGTTTATCACGGCATCGCCCATCGCACGGATATCACTACAGTCCTCAACTACCAGGGCATCGATCTGCCAGAACTCGATGTCTGGGGCTATCAAGCCGCATTCCCGGAGCGCTTTCAATCCAGGTTGTTCAAAAGCGGGCAGTGATTTTTTGTGATCCCATTCGATAGCGCTGGTCTCCGGACCAGCGCTTAGCGTTGACCAAAGATCTCCCACAGGTTTTTGCCCACTAAGTGTTGACCGAAGATCTCCCACAGGTTTTTGACCTACCTGTTGTTATCTTAAAATTTTCTTTCCCTTTAATGACTCACCATGATTATGGGCAGGAAGAACTCCAGCGGTTGCGCCTCCAGGGAGACCTGGTACGCGGCATCGCAACCATAAATCCCTTCCGAAGATCGCGTGATGTGTACAAAATACGTTCCGCTGCTCGGCGCACGGAATTCGATCATACCAGAGGCATCATCCGACGCCAGGACAGTGGAACCATCCCGGTCGACCACTGAGACAGTCAGTGCCACACCCGGTGCCAGCTCGGAGACATCCAGTATGAATTTTTGACCAGCCAGGGCATCGAACTTGAACCAGTCTTCATCGGTTTCGATGTCAAAGTTCTCGCCAATCACTGTATTGTCCCCCGGCAGATAGGTGGATGCGTCATAATTATCATTGGGTTCATAAATTGCATTGGCACATACCAGGGGTGCCTGCAGGCTGAAGCTGCCCAGGTGCGTGGTAGGCGCGGTGACCGTCAGCACAACAGGATCGATGGTTGAGGGAAGCGCTGTCCAGGATGATAAGGTCTCGTCCCATTCATACAGCACCAGGTTGGCCAGGTCAAAATGCGGCAGCACCGCGGGGTCATACTTTACCACCATGTCCACCGGGTTGATGAAGTCACCCTCGTCACGGGCAATATCTGCAGGCGCACCTTCAGGTGCGATCGGGATCAGGCGGGTAAAAAAGCTTTGTCCGGTAAAGTAATTATTTGTAAATGGGCTGGCGATGGGTGGTGTATCGATGATCTCAAGGGTTATATCTGAGGTCACTGCCCCGGCGGGGATTTGCATGGTGAGAAAGCCCGTGGGACTGGTTTGGGTCGAGGCAGCGCTTGTGATGGTGCACACAAAATTATTACTGTAATTCCATAGGTAGAAGCTATCCACTGCCACCGACCAGGGATCCTCTCCTGGAGCATAAAATGGATCCCACCCAAAGGGATCGACGGCTTTATCCAGGGCATCTTTCTTCCCGTTTCCATTCACATCATAAAAAATGGCAAAATGAAGATGCGGACCAGACGAAGAACAGGGATATGAATAGGTATTACCGGATATCCCAATTATGTCTCCCTTATCTACATGCCCCGCAACCGTGGGTTTGTCTCTCAGGTGTCCATAGACAGAAAAATAACCATTATTATGATCGATAGTTACATGATATCCCAGGCAACCCCACCCGGAATTATTGGCATCCACTTCACCCTCTGCGACAGCAAGCACATTCTCATATTTCAGGCTGAAATCAATGCCATCATGACCATCATAATAGCTTACTCCCTGTTGACTTGTCTCTGTAGAAAAATCGTGAAGCCTTCCATTCCACAACCTGATGTTGTTCGTACCTGCATTGGGACTGGATGTGTAGGTGGGATATTGATGATCAAACCAGGAATTAACTTTTCCTTTTTCCCCCGTTTTATCGACGTTTCCAGATGCTGTAATTGCAAAAGATTCGGATACAGTAAAACCTGGATAGGTGATAGACGAAAAAGGCAAATCCAGGAACTTAACAGGCACCGCTGGGCGGATAATGAAATCCTGTTGGTTCGTCTTAGCCCAATTGATGGCACCCTGCTCAGGGGCAAAGCGGAACCCGGGCAGTGAAGGCGTAACCGTGTACGGCACAAATTCATCCACCGTAATGCGATACAATCCCTTTGCATCAGTGGTGGTTTTCAAGCCGTTATCTAGGGTTACTTCCACATTTGCCATCGGGATTCCCAGGTCATTCTTGACATAACCATAAACGGAATTATCCAGGATGGCGCCATCATAAATGGCATATGCTGCTCCTGCGATCGCCATGCTGTCATCGGACTGGTTGCCATCAATGCCTGTTGCATTACTATCCTCATTGGAAGCCCCGACCACGATGGTGTTCTCCGAAATGGCGGCAGAGTAGCCAAAAAAATCTCCCGGATCGGTATTGGAGGCTTTAATGTAAGCCTGTTGAACCCATGTTGAGCCAAGGCGCACGAACTCATAGACTGCACCTGCATGTAGCGCAGATTTATTGCTCTCATCCCCGTTGACCCCGGTGGCATTGCTTGCTTCGCTGGGAGAACCAACCACGATCTTGTCGCCGGAGATATCGACGCCATAGCCGAACTGGTAACTTGGCCAGGTATTGGAGGCTTTCAGGTAGGCTTGCTGTGACCATGTCGAATCGTTACGCACGAAAACATAAGCCGCTCCGGATCCGAGGGCGAGATTATTGTTCTGGTCCCCATTCACCCCGGTTGCGTTGCTGCAATCACTATACGCCCCTACCACAATCGTGTCGCCTGAAATGGCAACCGCGTGATAACTGAATCCCCCCGAGAATTCTGTATTGGAGGCTTTCAAATAAGCTTGCTGTGCCCAGTTCGTACCATTACGGACAAAGACATAAGCCGCGCCGGCATAGGGTGCTGCATTATTGGTTTGATCCCCGTTCACACCGGTGGCGTCACTGTCTTCCTCGGAAGCTCCAACCACGACCGTATCACCGGAAATCGCCACACTTTCACCGAAATAATCTCTAATATCAGGATTGGAGGCCTTAAGGTATGCCTGCTGTGACCAGGTGGAACCATCGCGATGAAAAACATAGGCTGCCCCTGATTCCTCTATTGAGTTATTGCCCTGATCCCCGTTCACCCCCGTCGCGTTACTATCTTCATATTTCGCCCCGACCACAATGGTGTCACCTGAAACGGCAACCGAGTAGCCAAAGTTATCCCCGGTCTGGGAATTTGATGATTTCAGGTAAGCCTGCTGTGACCAGGTGGATCCCTCGCGCATGAACACATAGGCTGCACCTGAAGCAGTTGCGGAGTTGTTATTCTGGTCCCCATTCACCCCGGTGGCATTGCTGCTCTCATTGTGTGCGCCAACTACGATTGTATTGCCTGAGATGGCGACCGCGTAACCAAAGCGATCAACCCCCGTGTTGGACGCTTTCAGGTAAGCCTGCTGCACCCAACTTGAACCGCTGCGTACAAAGACGTAGGCAGCCCCGGCATTCGGGATAGTGTTGTTCGTTTGATCCCCGTTCACACCGGTGGCGTTGCTGGCTTCGACGAATGCTCCAACTACCATGGTGTCGCCCGATATGGCAAGGTCCCAACCAAAATAATCCCCTGCATTGGTATTGGAGGCTTTAATGTAGGCTTCCTGGTAAATGTCCGAGCGCACCTGCTCCCGGATATCCCGCCATTCATCATTCGACAAGCCAGCAGGTAATGAACCGGGATCATTTGAAGTCTCCAGGTTGGCAGGCGGTTGATCTGGCGCGCCTGCTGTTGCGGGCAATGGTTTGGTTGAAATGGAAAGTAGAACCAGGCACAAAAGCAGAAAAACAATAGATTTCTTCAAGAGATTCCTTTATCAATGTAGGCAGCGAGTATGATGGACAATTATACATCCACGGTGCATGCTGGTGTTGTCAAAGAACAAAGCATTATCTTAAATAGATGGGCCGATCTTCCACATCGCTTTTTTATTTATGGAATTAGGTAATTTTTAAACCAACTCCTGTTTTCCTGTCACTTTCCGCCTTCCCGCCCAAACATCCTGTACAATTAGCCCCATGACGAACCAAACCTCGCAACCCCGCCAAACCGGCAAAGGCTTTGCCCTGGCCGTATTTTCCGCCCTGATGCTTGCCACCACTGCCATCATCATCCGCTACCTGACTGAAACCTACCGCATCCCGGCCCTGGTGCTGGCATTCTGGCGCGATGTACTGGTCACCCTGGTTTTGGTGCTCATCCTGCTCATCTTCCAACCGCGTTTGCTCAAAGTAGAAAGACGCTTTTTACCGTTCCTGGCCTTCTATGGGCTGGTCTTTGCTTTCTTCAATGGCCTGTGGGTCGAGTCGGTGGTCCTGAACGGCGCGGCGATCGCCACCGTGCTCAGCTATTCTTCAACAGCTTTCACCGTGCTTTTAGCCCGCTGGTTTCTCAAGGAGTCCTTGAACTGGGACAAGATCCTGGCGGTCATCCTCAGCCTGCTGGGGGTCACCCTCGTCTCCGGCCTGGTAGACCCCGCCGCCTGGCACACCAATTTCGTGGGCGTGCTGGTGGGTGTGTTGTGCGGTCTGTCGTATGCCATCTACACCATGATGGGTCGCAGTGCAGCGCAGCGCGGGGTGAACCCCTGGACGGCGATCCTCTACTCCTTTGCCTTTGCCACCGTCTTCCTCTTCCTCTTCAACCTCGTGCCGGGGAAATATTTCGTCGGCGGCACCATGCAAATCCGTGACCTCGGGTGGCTGGGCTGGGACCCCGTCGCCTGGGGCATCATGTTCCTTCTGGCAGCGGGTCCAACCCTGGCGGGCTTCGGGGTCTTCAATGTCAGCCTGGGCTACCTGCCTTCCAGCGTGGCCAACCTGCTGATGTGCACCGAGCCGGTCTTTGTGGTCGTTTTTGCCTATGTCTTCCTCAAAGAGAAGCTGACCCTGGTGGAGATCCTGGGCAGTGCGCTGATCATATCGGGGGTGATCATCCTGCGCATCAAAGAGGGGCAGGTGCTGCGGAAAAACAAAGCGGGCAGCGCTCCGGGCGTGGAAACCGGTGAAACCTCTTAACCAGGTGGTCTGACCCGCCCATTCTCACCGTAAATCTGCAATTTTTAGCGTGAATTCCATCATTAAGCACATCCATCCGGCAAAAATTGTCGTATAATTTGCATATCACAGCTTTCTTCACCGCCACAATTGCATAATGTTGTATTGGACCCGGTCATTGATCGGAATTTTGACCATTGTTACTTGCAAGGGAGAGAAATGACAACCAGACAACGTTCCCCAAAGTATTTTTGGCTTACAGTGCTCGTCTCAGCCAGCCTGCTGCTCATTGCCGCAGCAGCCCCCATCCTGATGGCGCTCAAGATCAGCCCTCCCCCAGTCCTTGAAGGGGATGTCTACGACTACGACATCAATTCCACCAGCCAGTACACGGTCTTCATGTCCGACCCGCTCATCGATCATGTCATGGAGTTGTACAGTGTGCCCACCTAGGGTGGCGATCCCATTTTGCTCTCACCGGGCATGACAGAATGGGTCGGTGTGTTGGGTTTCATCCTCTCGCCGGATGGCACCACTGCGGTCTACTGGACAGGCTTTGGTGAAGACGAGGACCGCCCAGAGGCGATCTATGCCGTGCCAGTTGCCGGCGGATCAGCGATCAACCTGACCGGAGATATTGACGCAGGTCTCTACCTGGAGGGTGAGCCGGGCATTGCCATCTCTGCCGACAGCCAATGGCTTTTCTACGTCCTGGGTGACGGGGCTGAGGAGCATGTGCTCTACCGTGTGCCCCTGGATGGCAGCAGCGAGCCTTCAGCCAAGAGCCCGACGGATCAGGACTGCCGGGAAGTAAAGTTCGCTCCCATGCCCAGCGGGCACGGTGTGGTCTATGCACGGACCAAACCGGTCCTGGCAGGGTCAGAGCTGGTCTACGTGGACCCGTCCGGTGTGCCGCTCACCCTGGTCACGATCAGCGGTGTATTTGGGGAAGGCGCAATCAGCCCGGACGGGCAGTGGGTCCTGTACATTGAGGATCTTTACTTTTCAGGGAGTGATGACCTGTTTGCGGTCAGCCTGGATGGTGAGGCTCCCATCCCTCTCAATGATAGTCTTGTCATCAATGGTAATGTGGTTAATTTCCAGGTCTCGGATGACAGCCAGTTCGTGGTTTACAAAGCCGACCAGGATGTGGATGAACGATTCGAGATCTACTCTGTGAATCTTACAACCCTTGCCAGGCATGACCTGATCGACAGCATGGTGGCTGGTGGGGATGTGCTGGATTACCAACTGGTCAATTATTTATCATATGCGATCGGTGTGGTTTACCGGGCAGATCAGCTGGTCGATGAAAAGATCGACCTCGGTTCTGTAACGATCAATGGCTCGGCAGCATATCATTTGAGCCCGGGTATGCCAGACACCGGTGATGTGACCGAATTTGAGGTCATGCCAAATGGAACAGGGGTTATTCTCACTGCGGATTATATGGATGAGTTATTTAACCTCTGGTTAACCACTACGACTGGAGGTGAACCCAAACCGGTGGGTACTATAAAAGAAGGCAGCAGCGTAGCTGATTGGCCTTTGACCGCGGATGTGGTCGATTTCAAGATCGGGCCGAACAGTTCATATGTCATTTTCATGGCCAACCTCGACGAGCAGTATGTCACCGAGATATATATGGCCGGGAATATAGGTTCCGGGTGGTTTTACCGCCAGAAGATCAATCCGCCAATGGCCTACGAAGGGGATGTCGACTCATTCCTGATCACACCCAACAGCCAGGGACTGGTCTATCGCGCCGACCAGGACACGGATGGTGTCTGGGAGCTCTATTCGGCCTTTTACCGCTACCCGCAGTACATGCCGATCCTGTTCAGGCGATAAGTATTGATTAATAGTAGGGTCGAAGCAAAGACCCGGTTCAGTTACCCGAAGGTGCCAGTTAATTCTCCGATGGTGCTGGTTGATTTTCCGAAGGTGCTGGTTGATTTTCCGAAGGTGCTGGTGGTTTTTCAGCACAGCACAGCACAGCATTGCATGGGTTGTTATGCCCTTCCTGAAACCGTTCGAGCATCACTGATTAATACATAGACCCCCTTGTGGGGAACTTTGCTTTCCACTTACGATAAAGGTAAAATTCGGTAATGAATCTGACAGAACCTTCACTCCATCGCCGCAGCATCCGTTTGCCGGGATATGATTATTCCCAACCAGGCGCTTATTTCGTAACCATGGTGACACATGGTCACAGGTGCCTGTTTGGCAGGGTGGAAGAGGGGGAAATGGTCTTAAATACCCTGGGTCGAGTGGCATCTGCACAATGGCATCAATTGCCTTACCGCTTTGCTGATCTTGAGTTGGGTGAATGGGTCATAATGCCCAATCACATTCACGGCATCCTGGTTATTACAGGTAAGGGCGAAGCATCCTCAGATAAACTCTTGCGTCCACAAAGTGAGTCTATCAAGGATGCTTCGCCCCTTGTATAATAAAAATTATGAAACAAGAGCACGGCAGATCGATCGCCCCTAGGTTTATAAAAACCGATTCGTAGCAAGGGTCGCCGTGCTCTTCCAACAATAGCCCGAACAGTTGCCAGGGTACGAGCCCGGATCAGGCAAGGTAGGGACCATATTTTATTATTATACGAGGGTGCGATGGAAAAACAAGGTAGCAAGGAATTGTATGTAGGAATTGATGTAAGCAAGAAGACTCTGGATATTGCAATACGACAGAGTGATGAGGTATGGCAGGTAAATAATGATCCCGAAGGGATTGCTCAGTTAATTGGTCAGCTAAAGATGTTAGATCCAAGGCTAATCATCATGGAAGCCACCGGTGGTTATGAAACAAATGCGGCGCTTGAATTAGGGGTAGCCGGATTTGCAGTAGCCATCATCAACCCACGGCAGGCTCGGGACTTCGCCAAATCAATGGGAAGGCTGGCGAAGACAGACAAGATAGACGCCCTGATGCTGGCACGATTTGGAGAAGCAATACGTCCTGAACCTCGAGAGTTGCCCAATGAGCAGTCTGTCAAGCTCCAGGCGTTACTTGTGCGGCGTAGACAGGTCATAGAGATGCTGGTTGCAGAGAAAAATCGGGTAAAGATGACCCATCCGACCATGAAACCCCGAGTTGATGAGCACATAGAGTGGCTTGAAAAGGAACTTGAGGACCTGGATAATGATTTGGGAAATATGCTTCACCTCAGTCCCATCTGGCGGGAAAAAGAAGAGCTCTTCCGTTCTATCCCCGGGGTTGGCAGGGTCTTGGCTGTTACTTTGTTGGCTGAGTTGCCAGAATTAGGACAGCTAAACCGCAAGAAGATCGCTGCTCTGGTCGGTGTAGCTCCATTCAATTGCGATAGCGGCAAAATGCATGGTAAACGAGCCATTTGGGGAGGTCGCGCTTGTGTCAGGAACTCACTCTACATGGCAACCTTGGCTGCTACGCGGTGGAATCCGATCATCATGGATTATTATCACCACATGAAAGAATTGGGTAAACCATCCAAAGTGGCCCTCGTAGCTTGTATGAGAAAACTGCTCTGTATTCTCAATGCGATGGCTCACACTAACCAATCCTGGAGTTCATCATTGGCTTCACCCAAAGTGCCAGCTCAGGCTTGACTTTTATCACAGTTGCTACGCCCGAATGGCACGATACCTGGATCGGTAGGAGCGATCATCCAGAATTTCAAATCGGTCACTTCCAGGAAGATAAACTCACAATTAAGTAAGGCTAAAGAACCCCTCTGGCAGCGCAATTACTATGAACACGTGATCCGAAACGAACAGGACCTGCAGACCATAACTGATTACATTATGACCAACCCATTAAATTGGGAAAAGGACGAGGAATATAGCGGGTAGACCATCTGGCTGGATATTACCTGCCCCTCAAGGATCCCCATGTGGCAGACTTTGCTTCGCCCTTACCTGTAATCACCACATTGCTGGCAGCCCGATTTCCTTTCTGCTTTCGACTTTTAGCTTTCATTTTTTAGCTTCCAGCTACCTCACCACCATCGGCATCCAGGTCAGGTAATTGTTAAATGCCCGCCAGGTAAAAGATGCACAGACCCCGCCCCCATTAAACAACTTGAGGCTGCCCGCCAACTGCAGACAGCCCCAAGCATCAATCAACAACTTACATGGCAATGACTGAACCGGCAGCCAGGAACCAGATCATCAGGCTGGATACGACGATCGCACCCAGGTAGACCCGGCCTGTCTTGCGGTAGAACCACACCAGGATCCAGATCAGGATCAGGAACTCAGGTATGAATACCTGGAGCATCAGCGGCCACAGCGCGCTGAATTGCGGCAGGCCCATCAGTTCAAACCCGGGGCCGGCATTGAACACGTACCAGGGAATGTACTGGATCAGCCAGACAATCAGCAGCCCGGTGAGGAAAGCGAAGCAGGCTTTCAGCCACCAGATCCACTGGGTCTTGGCAGGCGTTTCATATTCCTTCTGATGGATCTGGCCGAAGAGGAACACACCGCCATTGATCAACCAGAAGAGCAGCGTCGGGATCATGTACAGGAAGAACAGGCCGACGCGGGTCAGGCTCGAGAACTGGCGCATGTATGGCCAGACAAAGCGGAATTCCTGGCCGAGCATTCGTTCGAAGAAGCCTTCCACCAGGTAGAGGATCATGAACAGGATGAAACCCAAAAGGACGGTTTTGCCAATGATCTTCCAGTCATACTTGGTCTTTTCCTGGTCGAATGACACGCCCATATCATAGAGGGTCACATTCTGTTTCTTGTTGGCGCTCCTGTACCAGATGGTGAAGAGGATCGCGGAAATGACCACATTAACCAGCAGCCAGGCGAACACTCCGTTGCCAACCTGCAGGCGCAGCCAGGGGAAGATGCCCTGGTAAACATCGCTCAAGCCACTCCACTGGGTGAAGATTGGGTAGGTAATGCCACCGATCAGGAAGTTGATCGTCGCAAAGAGCCACCAGTTCTTCTTGCTGGCCACATAGCGGGTGGGCACGGGCTGTGCCACATCGGCAAAGAACTTGGTGGACAGGAACAGCGTGGCAAGCGGCAGGATCATCAGGATCGAGGTGAGCAGGGTGATCAGGCCAAAGATCTCTTTCCACCAGAACACATGGGCATAAGGATCCATGGCACCCTTCTTGCCCATCAGTGCCTGTTCCATCCAGCTGACGCCTTCGGCCACGGCTTTGCGGTTCAAGGGGGTAAAGTGGTGTTCCATCTGGATCAGGGTGGCGCGGCGGGCAGTGCCATCTTCAAAATTACCATAGGTGACGTCCCAATCCACTCTTTCGGTCTGACCAAAGGCTTCCACCCGGACAGGATGGGTGGGCAGTTCATCCACGGTCAGCAAGCCTTCGCGGAAGATCGCGAATTCATCGTACCGGGCTTGGGTGAGCATCAGGTTGCGCAAATTCATGGCACCTGCATACCCACAGATGGGGTTGAGGGCATTGATGTCCGGGTTGATCGAGCCCAAGATCTGGGTCATGATCGCACCAAGTGAGTGGCCCATCACACCGATGTTCGCCGCATCCACGTAGGGCAGCCCTTTGACGTACATAACGAGGCTCTGCATACCGAGCGTGGACTGTCCGCCCAGAACAGCACCCAGGTTGAATTCCGGGTCTGAATCGCCGTGCCCGATCATGTCGGGGGCTACGACCACAAACCCGCGTCGCGATAATTCGATCGAGAGCGAGTCGTTGACCAGTTTATCGTTCTGGTAGCCGTGAATATTGATCACCGCCGGTGCTTTGCTGGCAGCGGTCGCTGTCAGTGGTTTGTATAACCTGGCAACCACGGTATAACCGTTTTCATCAGTGATGTAAATATTGGTAACTTTCACTTTACCAAAATCAGTTTCAATTAAATGCGCCATAACCGCTGCCACGGTGATGATCACCAGGCATAGGATGATGCGGTTGATCGCTTTACGTTGGGTTGGTGACATAAAAATCTCTCCTTAAAATGAACACATAATTTTTCAATTAAATATTGTCCGTGTTACCAGAGGATCATCATCCTCAGATAACAATGTTTGGTCAAAAAGACCCCATCAAATAATTAAGTCGTTGGAATTTAATAAATTGGCTACCCGGCACCTCCTTACAAAGTCATGATCAGCAATTGAAGAATAGTAATTAATTCAACCTCTGCAACCACCTCCTTTATCGACCAGTGCCATCGCCTTGTGACCCCAAAAATGCTCGATTGGTCAAAGGCATGGTAAAAAATCACAAGAAGAGCTCAGTTAACGCAAATATTATAGCACCCTACCACAAAATTCTGCGATTCAAGCAAAAAACTCCTCGTCCAGGATATTCTATATATTCCTCACCTGGCCATTTTCCCGTATATAATTCTCCTGACCAACAACTTTTCTGAACTTCGGAGGCACTGATGACTGAACACAGCATTTCCCGCAAGAAACTGACCTGGATCTTCGTAATGATCGGGCTGACCCTGCTTCTGGCAGGCTCGGTCTTTGGCGTTGACTGGGCGAACTACTTCCTCAAGACCAATGCCGTCTACCCGGTGATCGCCAAGCCCTTCATCACCGTGATCGCCATGATCCTGGTGCTGGCGATCGGCAAGAACCGCCTTTCAAAACGCGACTGGTGGCTGTTATTCGCCGCCTTCTGCTGCATGCTCCCCACCGACATCCTGATGAGCGTGGTCGTCTTCAGCCCCGAGCTGAGCGTGGGTGGGCTGACCTTCATGATCGGTGGGGTGCTCTCGATTCTGGCCCATCTCTTCCTGATCATCCGCCTCTCGAAGGGCATCAACCTCTTCAAACCCTTCAACTGGAAGGGCGTCTGGCTGCCCATCCTCATCTACCTCATCCCGGCGATTATCATCGTCATCCTCTGGCCGGATATCGTGCGCGTCGGGCATGCCGCCATCGCCCCGGCCTACACCGCCTTCTTCTGCACCACCATGTGGCTGGCGTGGGAACACGTCCGCCAGGGCACCGGGCTGCCCAAAATCAATGCCTGGATGGCTGCCATCGCCGCCACCTGCTGGTTCGGCACCGAGATCACCGGTGAGATCTACAACCTGGCCATGGGCAACATCTCCGAGGTCATGTTCCGCCTGGTGTGGGTCTTCTATGGCACCAACGTGATCCTCTGGGCACTGTCAGGTTACAGGTGGCTGAAGGAAGCCCCGCACAGCTCCTGCCAGGGTTCGCCCAAAGTCCCACAGGTGCCGGGAAAGAAGAAGGAAAAAGGCAAAGTAAAATCCAAGAAAAAATAGAACCTGCAGTTGTAAGGGCGAAGCATCCGATAATTGACCTTCATGTAAAAAATATGAGTTGACAAGGGATGCTTCGCCCCAGAGACCAATTGAAATTCAATCTGGATTGTTAGGCACACAATTATCGTCTTAGCTGGGGCGCCCGCACCCAACGGAAATTCGTCAATTCATAAAATTGTTGGGCTTCAGAGACTGAGCTCTCGTGAGTTCAGGATCAACCCGGAGCAGGGGTATTCATAACCATTACCGGTAGATCACAGGAAGGAAGAACCGCCCACAAGCCTCATCCGCTCCAATATCAAACCCGCCATTCGGACGCACCTGCCCGTCAAAATCGCTATAGACGCCCCAGCCGCTTGTCGCCCGGTCGATAGCCGGTGAAGCCCAGGTGATATGCAGGTCCACAGAGGGGTTAACAAACAAGGGATTTGCATACACAGATGTCGGGTCATAGATCCCATCCCCGCCAACACCGTGATTGTTATAAAACAGGTTGGTCTTGGTTTGAGTGACCAGATTTGACGGAGTTACAGGAAGGCTGATCCCCGCCACATCGGTGTTGGCGATGATGTTATTGTATAGAAAAGCCATCATATTATTCGAGATATCCATTCCAATAGCCGCGTTGCTGATGGTGTTGTGGTAAATATTCGCAATGGACTTGATTGGTGTGATGTAATTACTGCTCAGGTCAATGGCAGTAGAAGACGCACCACCGCGCGTGGGGGGCGCCAGGAGATAGGTCAGAATGTTATTGGTGATCTTTACCCAATACTTGCCCTCATATTGGATCAACTTAGCGGCGGAATTACCCATGAACAGATTTGCATCGATCGTATCCATTCCGGTATTGCTGCTGTTATCTGCTCCCAGCACAGAAACTCCAGGGTGTAGTGTAAAGGTATTGCGCCAAACATCAAACCCATCGTTGTATTGTAAAAACACCCCGCTGCCTTTTGCATTTATCGTTGTAAGCGGATTGTTGTTAGAAAAATAATTATTATTCACAGACACATTCTCTGAATACCGCACCATAACGCCGCATCCCATACTGAGGGCTTCAACCGTGGTGGTGCAGGTGTTCTGGGAAAATCGGCTATCCAAAATATTCATCTCACCGCTGATGCCTGTGGCAAACACCGCTCCCCCAAAACCCAGGCCGCTAACGGTGGCATTATTATGATCAAAAATACTCTCTGTAATAGTGACATTCGTGCTGTTCTGAACGTACACACCGCCCCCCATGCCTGCTTTGGCGGGATCAGATCCACCAGCTTGATTATAAGCAAATCTTATACCACTAAGAAAAATCGTGGCGCCAAGATCGATAAACATCCCGCCCCCACACCCCCCAGAGGTGCCCAGATCGGTAGAGCATTGACTTGTATCTGCATCGCTCGCATCCCCGTAATAAATATCCACATTGTAGATGTAAAAACTTCCCGAACCGGTATCATCACCGGTCAATACCAACCCTCTCCGGTTGCTTTGACCATCAATGATCGACCGGTGAGAATCTTCATAACCACATACAGGATCGGTTGCATCATTACTATCAAATACGCAACTGCCAATGATTTGGGTTGTTTTTGTGAGCACTGCCACCGCTTCACCAGTGCCCGTATACGTGCCTTCTTGCATGTAGATAGTTCTTGCGGCCGTGCCCAGGCTGGCAGCTGTCTGTAACGAACAAGGGTGTGATTCGGTACACGCAGAATCGGTGCCTGCAGGCGCCACAAAATATACAAGGGCATACGCGGCGACCTTGTGGGGAACTGAAAACAAGCCTGCCAGTATGATGATCATTAAAACCAGGTTAATGATGCGCTTCATGTGTCCTTCCTTTCGGTTAAAACCATTCGAACGCCAAATCACCGATTAATTTACTGATTGTCTTTAGATAACCTCCACCGAGGTCGATCATTGTCTTGCTGAAATTTTGAGTAGATTGTGTTTAAATTATACAACAAATTTCACGATTTTACTATCATCTACTTTCACTTCCCACAAATGCCTTGCTTGACCTGCGCGAGAAGAATTACAGGTTCTACCCATCCAATATCCATAAATTATGCCAAATCTATGGAGTTGTTTTTACGATGGACATTTCGGGTTGGCCATCCAACCAGGCTGATCTATTTCAGTTTGCTTGCAACAAATAGAAACAAGGGTTTAAACGATTTCACCCTCTTATCGGTTTCTTTTCTCCCGCCAAAATGCCAGGCAAGACACAGGCTAAAAAGAAGGAAAAGGGAAATGGCTATAAGCGGTTCGTTCCGGCTCGTATCAATTAAGATTCAACTCCACAAATTCGGCATAATCTGTGGAGTTGTGTTTAGTATGGATATTTCGGGTTGGCCATCCAACCTGGCTGATCTATTTCAACCCGGTTTTCAAGTCCCTGATTAGGTTAAGATCAATAAGGACAAGATCGCACATTCTTCTTTCCCCCCCTACCCTTACTCAACCCTTGCGCCTTAACTGCACCACCAGCGTCCCCACCCCCACCAGCACCAGCCCGATCACCTGGCGCAGGTTCAACGCTTCACCTAAAAAGATCCATGCCAGGATGGCAACCTGCGGCATCATCGCCCCATTGATGATGCTCGATTCCACCGCGGTGAGCGTCTGCAGGGTTTTGTTCCAGATGGTAAAAGCCAGCGCCGTATTGACCACCGCCAGCCACAAAATGACACCCCACTGCGCCAGGTCGATCGTGCCAAAGCCCTGGCTGACACCGCCGACCAGCAGCATGATCGCCCCGCCAAAGCCAATGCTGATGGCGGCTACCAAAAGGGGCGACAATCCTGTGGTGTGGTTGGCTTTCCGTCCCAGCAGTGAAGAAGCAGCATTGCCGATCAAACAGATGATGCCGATGATGAAACCGGGCAGTTGGCTTCTCTCCATGCTGAGCGGCAGGAAGAACACCAAAACCCCGACCACCGCCACGGCGATGCCCAGCCACTGCCGGGGTGAGGGCGACTCGCTCTGCAGGGCGGTACTGAACAGCGCCACCAAAACCGGCGTCAGGTTCAACAGCAGGGTCAGTGTGGCTGAGGTCAGGCTGACCAGGCTCATGTACATCGTGCCCTGGGTCAGCGCATAATACACCGCCCCCAGCAGCGCCAGCTGCCACCAGGTCTTGCGCGGGACGCTGCGCAGAGACTGCCTTTCGGCAGGGTTGAAGGCGATGAACGGCACCAGGCAGAAAAATGCGATGACATAGCGTATACCGGCGAAGGTGATCGGCGGCAGGTTGTCGCGCAGGCCGAATTTGATCAGCACCCACGAAGTCGACCACAAAAAGGTCACCAGCAGCGCCAGCAGGATAGCCCGCAGGTGATGATCGCTGTGAGGTTTTGTCTCGCCGGTGGGTGAACTGTCGGGTAAAGTTGTCATAGTGTTTTAGCCACCGGTAAATTACAGGATTTCATTGGTTTCTTTTCCTGGGGATCATTATAAGCTGATTGGCTTGTTATCAACTTATCCCAGTCAAAAAACAATCCATTAATCCTGGATAATGATGCTCTTGACAAGGTTATCCAGGCTGTCGATGGGAGGAAAGAAAGAATCAGGGGCTTGCAACTCGAGCGCGTTCACCACGTCAGCCACATAAGCATCGTAATCCTGTAACAGGCTTTCGAAGGTATAACCCTCAGGGTAGGTATCCCGTTCATCAGGCAGAATGGGATTGCCAATCGGCATTGTGATTGCCAGCCAGAATTTCCCGTCATCAGTGAGACCCTGGTAAGTATAGATGAGACTCTTATTGTTAATCGGGAATGGGGCATCAGAATATTCTGTGAAAAAACGGATGCCATTCCCGTCGTTGAACGAAAGAAGGGATTCATGTATATGGAAGGTTTGCACCTGGGGATTGGGCGGCAGAAAGGGCATCACTTTTCCATCCCATGCTGTGTTGGAGATGATACTTTTCAGCTCAAGGATGCGCGGCGGGATGTAGTCAGGAAGCAGTTCACTGTAGCGGTTCAGCGGATAGATATAGATGCTGAGAGGGAACTGGGTTTTGCTCAATGGGTAATCCTGGATGGTCACCACGGTGTGCGCAGGGTAGATGAAAGGATAGTTGACCGGGATATCAGAGCTGCTGTTTTCGGGTACAGACTCACACATAACCTTGCTGCCAAGGGCAGGATCAAGGTAGAACGAGAGCTCATTGCATGTGACATTTGCCGGGGGTGTTGGAACGGTTGTGGGTTGGATGGGCGTAGGGGACAACTTGCAGCCAGCCATCATGACCGCGACCGCAAACAGCACAGATATGAAAAGGAATTTTCGCATGGGGCACCCTTTCTGATATCTTTACCCAAAAGGCTTGTTAAAGCGATTATACACTTTTGATTCTTGGATGCAACAGCCAGCCGAGTCTCCAAAACCCAACGAATGACTGACTCGACTGGACGTTGTTTGGTAAATTCCATCCCGTATAACTATGACATCAGCTTGAGTTCATAATCCTATGGTTGCGGGCTGCGATGAACGCACGCATGGCGCTCTCGTATTTCTTGTATTCGATAACATCATTCGGAATAGGAGACCCAATGAAGTCATTAAACGGCGCTGATATTTTCACATCAAAAAAATCGGTTGAGACGAGGTCCTGAAGAAGGAAATACTCCACATAACCACGAAAGTCACCAAAGAGTTCAAAGAAACGGGAATATCGGGTAAGTACTTCAGATAACGGACTTGTTTCGTTAATGTAATACCGGCGGATACACTCTAAAGTTAAATCAAATCTATCACAGAGTTGTCTTGTACATCCACGAGCTTGGTTAATCGTCCACTTTTTGTCTATCCGGTTTCCTGGAAAAACCATCATCCCGCCAATAGTGTACCCAAAAGCGTTGAACGCATTAAGCTCATTCTCTGGAATTAGAGTCTGTATTCGCTTATGCCATTTGAAAGTTGGAATTACTGCGTCACTAGACAACGAGAACTCCCCAAGAGCGGACCGGTGGTACAGGTAGTGTCCCTTAATGGTATCGTCCAGTCCAAAAAACACTCCGCAAGGTAGACGCTTACTCCACAGAAGTTTATGATAGCCCCGCAAAGTCTTGCTATGGGTATCTGGATCTTTACCCTTAGGAGTGTCTTGCCTGAAGTCGAAGGTGATATCGATATTTGATTTCATGTCGTTTACCTTTCCCATTTTACAAAGCTTCACCTATTTAATTTGACCTACCTATTACATTCATAAACTCTTACAGTGTTGTAATGTTCGTTACAGCAGAATGATTGTGGAATCTCGTACAGAAGAACAGGTCATGATCAGGGTTATTAAGCTTTATCAATGCATCGCTCACAAAAATTATACATGAGTCTGTTGATCAATAGCCCATTTGCGCAACCCCATTCCTAATAGAACTTAAGAAAAGCGGATACTGCCTTGAAAGTCAAAGTTAATAGTCTAATTGTGAATCATGATCAGGATTAAACAATGTCTACGTTACTGGTTCACTAGAGGTATGATCTAACTGGGATCTTTCCAGTTTCTCAGCAGGGTACTTGTGCAGCGATGCCCCGAGCGCCTTCCAGGCGCATCGGGGTACACTGACTTCATGAGAAGTCAGTGACGTGCGAACTTGCAATCTTTCCAACTTCGCAACAGGGGTACTTGTGCAGCGAACTTGCGAAGAATGCGATCTTTCGCACCTGCTTGGCTAGGTTGGGCACGTTCCACATTCTTTGGTTGGTGTTGAGGGCGAACAGCACGCTTTTATGGGTTTACAGACAAAGATCAGATTAACTTATGTGCCCGAAACCCAACTGAAAGGATAAGGGGGTGCAAATTTGACCCAAGGACCAAGTGTAGGTTGGTGTTGAGGGCGAACGGCACGCTTTTATGGGTTGACAGGCAATGATCACATTAGCTTATGTGCCCGAAACCCAACAATTCTGAAAGGATAATGGGGTGCAAATTTGACCCAAGGACCAGGTGTAGGTTGGTGTTGAGGGCGCACAACACGCTTTAATGGGTTGACAGGCAATGATCACATTAGTTTATGTGCCCGAAACCCAACAAATCCATTATTGACCAACGCCTCTTTACTCCCAAGCTCACCCCACCACCCCTTCCCCATGCTTTATAATTACCCCCATGGACCTCTTTGACCACCAGATGCAGCAGGACATGCGTGAACGCGCACCCCTCGCCGACCGCATGCGCCCGCAAACCCTCGACCAGATCCTCGGGCAGGACCACATCATCGGCAAGGGCAGCCTGCTACGCCGTGCCATCGAAGCCGACCGCATCTTTTCCTCCATCATCCTCTGCGGACCTCCCGGGACGGGCAAGACCACCCTGGCACGGGTCATCTCCAACATGACCCAGGCTCACTTTGAGAGCATGTCCGCCGTCCTGGCAGGGGTGGCCGACCTGCGCAAGATCATCGATGCCGCCAGGGAGCGCCGCCGCCTGCACCGCAAGCGCACCATCCTCTTCATCGACGAGGTGCATCGCTGGAACAAAGCCCAGCAGGACGCCCTCCTGCCGCACGTCGAAAGTGGACTGCTCACCCTGATCGGCGCCACCACCCAGAACCCCTACTTCGATGTCATCAAGGCGCTGGTCAGCCGTTCCCGCATCTTCGAACTCAAGCCGCTGGGCGACGAGCACATTGCACTGCTCATCACCCGCGCCATCGAGGACCCCGAGCACGGCTATGGCAAACTGCAGGTGCAATTGGACGATGACGCCAAAGCGCACCTGGTGAACATGTCCAATGGTGATGCCCGCAATGCACTCAACGCCCTTGAACTGGCGGTTGAGACCACCCTGCACGACGAAAACGGTGTGATCCGGGTGACCCTTGATATCGCCCAGGAGTCGATCCAGAAGCGCTCAGTAACCTATGACCGCATGGATGACTCGCACTACGACACCATCTCGGCCTTCATCAAGTCGGTGCGCGGCAGCGACCCGGATGCGGCACTCTACTGGCTGGCCAAGATGATCCATGCCGGCGAAGACCCGCGCTTCATCCTCAGGCGCCTGATCGTCCTGGCAGGCGAAGACATTGGCCTGGCCGAACCGCAGGGCATCGTGGTGGCTAACGCCGCTGCCCAGGCTTTCGAGTATATCGGCATGCCCGAGGGCATCTACCCGATCGTTGAAGCCACCCTCTTCCTCTCCACCGCGCCCAAATCCAACTCCGCCACCCAGTATTACAACGTGCTCAACAAGATCGAGATGGAAGGCACCGGTCCGGTCCCCAAACACCTCATGGATGCCAGCCGTGATGCCAAAGGCTTCGGCCACGGGCAGGGCTATATTTACCCCCACATATATGAAGGCCATTGGGCGCCTCAACAGTACCTGCCGGATGGTGTGGCGGGAACCGTCTTCTACGAACCCTCCGACCAGGGTTATGAAGCCATCGTATCTGAACGCTTGAAACGTTGGCGTGAGGCACAGGCCAAAGCCCTCGGCACTGAAAAAGACCCCGGGTGAGCCCGCAGATCACAGCATAAAACAAATCCAGCCAACCAGGCTGCTCATTCCAAAAGAATAAGGTTTTCAGAGGTATAGGTCATGCAAAGATCCTTCATGTTACAGGTCAACCCGGAAAAAGAACTGCATGCCGTCAGTGACATGCTTTTCGGCATCTTCCTCGAGGATATCAACTTCACCTGCGATGGCGGCCTGAACGCCAACCTGGTCAACAACCACAGCTTTGACGGCGTTTATTACACCACCGACCCCAAGGCAAAAAGGCGTTTTTCAAAGGAGAACCGCGAGGTGATCGACCGCCTGCGCTATTGGAAGGTCACCGGCGGCAAAATCAGCAGCAGGCATGATGACCCGCTGGCGCAGAACAGCTGGTACGCCCGCATCAATGTGGAGGGCACCTGCCGACTGGAAAACCTGGGCTACAACGGCGGCAGGGCGCATGCCGACCAACCTGCCATGTCGATCACGGCTGGCGGTGAATATGAATTTGCCTGTTATGCTCGTAAGCAAGACTTTTCAGGCAGCGTCACGGTCAAAGTGGTCGGCATTGATGGCACCGCACTCACCACGCAAGCGACCTTCACCCCCACCGACCGCTGGCAGCAGCACCTGCGCACCCTCAAAGGTCTGTCAACGGTCTATGGCAAGCTGGTGCTGCAAGTGGAAGGCAAAGGCACGCTCGACCTGGACGCGCTCAGCCTGGCGACCACCGATACCTGGGGCAAGGGCGACCCGCGCTGGACCCAGGGCAGGCTGCGCCGCGACATGGTGGAAACTTTACGTGACCTGCAGCCGAAATTTATGCGCTTTCCCGGCGGCTGCATTGTTGAAGGCTGCCAACCCGGGAACGAATACAACTGGCAGGACACGGTCGGTCCACTGGTCAACCGCAAGGGCAATTTCAACCTGTGGGGCGAAGCGGTGCCCGACGGCGGCTACAACCAGTCCTGCCAGGTCGGGTTTTACGAATACTTTCTGCTGTGTGAAGACCTGGGCATGGAACCATTGCCTACACTCAATGCCGGGCTGAACTGCCAGGCGCGCAGCCACGGCAAGCTGGATAAGAACAGCCCCGAATTTCAAGAGCAGGTGGTTCAGCGCACGCTTGACCTGATCGAGTATGCCAATGGCGACCCGCAAACCAGCCCGTGGGCAAAACTGCGCGCCGGGGCGGGTCACCCTGCGCCTTTCAACCTGAAATACATCGGCATCGGCAACGAGAATTTTGGTGATGACTACCTGGATAAGTTCGCCCTGGTCAAAAAAGCCATCGATGATCGGTATAAAGGCATCACCTGCGTGCTGTCCTGTGGTTTGATGGCCCAGGGCAGGAATTTCAAGAAGACCTGGCACAGGGCACGCAGCGAATTTGGCAATGTGCGTGTCGATGAGCATAGTTACATGTTCCCGCGCTGGTTCTACAAGAACGCTGCACGGTATGATGACTACTCCCGTGGCGAGGCACAGGTGTTTATGGGCGAATATGCGGCGAACTTTATGTTCTTTGGTCTCAAACCCAACTGTTACGAAACCGCCCTGGCGGAAGCCGCCTTCCTGACCGGTCTGGAACGCAATTCGGACCTCGTGGCAATGTCCTCCTATGCACCGCTGTTCTCATTGGCGGAGGGGCAGCAGTGGCACCACAATCTGCTGAATTTCAACCCGGCGCATGTCCTGCGGACCGCCAATTACTACGTTCAGAAAATGTTCAGCACAACTGTAGGGGACAAAGTAATCGAGGTGAGCGGCGTGCTGCCCAAAGGCGTCTACACCAGCGCCACCAGCACCAGGGAACATGTCGTGGTTCGGCTGGTTAATACCGGCAAAGCGCCTTTGAATGCCCCCCTGGCGCTCAAAGGCGTTGTCGATGGCGATGTTCAGGTGAATTTTCTCCAGTCTGACGATCTCAAAGCCGCCAATGGGCTGAGCTTTCATGGTGAACCGCAGTACGTCCTGCAACCACAGGAAATGCGTGTACCGCTGAAGGACAATATCCTGAACCTGGAACTCAAGCCCTACGGCGTCTACACCCTGCAAGCCAGGCGGGTCAAAAGATAACGCTTATTCGTCTTATTTTTTGTCCTGACTTATAACGTGAGATACATACCCTGACAGGTTTGTATTATCCAATTAATGCTATACTTTAATGTAAAGAAAGCAGTTTTTTCTGCTTCTTTGCCTGGCGAGTAAGCTGTTTGGTAAGCTTTTTCTTTTTTTTCTAGAATTATCAATTATCAATTTCTTATTGTTTTTTCAAAATAAGGTTCAAAGTAACCAGGGCCAAACTTTTCGAGGAGAGTTGGAATGAAAAATACCCAAGGCAGGGAAGCCGAGACTGTTCTGCGTGAGTGGCGCATCAAGATCCTCAACACCTTTTTCGCTGTTGGCGCCATTTTGGCAATCGGGGGACTGGCGATGACCATCTTGGATGCCCTGAATCATCCCGGTCAATGGCCGGCAGTGATCCTTTATTCCGTCCTGGTGCTGATCCTGGTATTCTTTGCCATCTTCCGCAGGATCGACTACCGCATCCGCACCTGGGGTTTCCTGTTGGTTGGCTACATCAGCGGGCTGGTAACCATGATGACCATTGGCCTCGGCAGCAGCGGGCGGGTATACCTGCTGGCTTTGCCGATCCTGGCCTTGATCTTGCAGGGCATCCCGGCCGGGCTGATCTTGACCGCGGTCAGCGTGTTGACCCTGGCAGCCTTCACCATCCTGTCGCGCTATCCAAGCCTTCTGCAGGCGTTTTTTGTTACCGAGCGCAGTTCCTTTTCCTTCGACGATTGGCTGGCTGAGGGGGCGGACACCCTGATGCTGCTCACAGTGGTGATGATCCTGTCGATCCTTTTCTACCGCTTCCAGCAAAACCTGATCGCCACCGAACGCCAGGAACGGACGGAGCTATCTGCCACCCGTGAAATGATCGAGGAACAGAACCTGAACCTGGAACAGATCGTCAGAGAGCGCACTGCAGAGCTGCAGGCAACCAACCGGGACCTGAACATCCGCAATGACGAGCTGGCAACCCTAAATAGCATCAGCGGTGCCATGTCCCAGTCACTTGAACTGGCATACCTGACCAGGATCATCGGCGATAAAGTGCGCGAGGTTTTCCAAACCGACTCAGCCATCATTATGCTTTTAGACGAAAAAACCGGGCTGATCCAACCCTTTTATGAATATGACGCAGATTCTGGCGGCTACCTGGACTACGTGGAAGCCTTCCCGCTGGGCACCGGGCTGGCATCAAAGGTCATCCAGACCGGAAAGCCGCTCCTGCTGAACACCCTCCAGGAAGAAATAGAAAATGGGGCTTATTTCCCGCCCGAGATCATAGAAAAAGGTTCGCAAGTGCTCAGCCAATCATGGCTGGGTGTGCCGATCACGATCAACGACAAGGTGCTGGGGTTGGTCGCCATCTCTGATTCAAAACCACATGCATTTGACACGGAACAACTGCATCTTATGCAGACCATATCAACCAATATTGGTGTGGCGATCGAAAATGCCCGCCTTTATGAAACTGCCCGCGAAGCCCGCCTGGAAGCGGACGCTGCCAACCAGGCTAAAAGTGCCTTCCTGGCGATGATGAGCCATGAGATCCGCACTCCCATGAATGCCATCATCGGCATGAGCAGCCTGCTGATGGACACGCCATTGAACGCCGAACAGCGCGACTTTGCCGAGACCATCCGTGTTAGCGGGGATGCACTGCTGTCCATCATTAACGACATCCTCGACTTTTCCAAGATCGAAGCCGGCAGGATGGACCTGGAAGAGCAGCCTTTCGATCTGCAGGAATGCATCGAAACCTCAATGGATCTGCTGCGTTTCAAGGCGGCTGAAAAGGACCTCGAACTTGCCTATGAAATGGACTCCCGGGTTCCCTCGACCATCGTGGGCGATGTGACCCGCTTGCGCCAGGTGCTGGTCAACCTTTTGACCAATGGGGTCAAGTTCACTGAACAGGGAGAGATCGAACTGATCGTTCAACCCGCTGATCCACCAGAAGCATCCGGGGGCAAACAGAACATCACTTTCAAGGTGCGTGATACCGGCATCGGTATCCCCCCTGAACAGATTTCAAATCTTTTCCAGGCTTTCAGCCAGGCGGATCGCTCCATCTCACGCCGCTACGGGGGCACGGGGCTGGGTTTGGCGATCAGCAAGCGCCTGGTCGAGATGATGGGCGGATCCATGTCGGTGGAAAGCCAGCTGGGGGTAGGTTCAACCTTCCAGTTCACCATCCCGGTCACCACCGCTCCTGATATCCGGTCATATGAATATCTCCAGGCGGAAAAGCCGCAGTTGAGCGGCAAACGGGTGCTGGTGGTGGATGACAATGCCACCAACCGGCGCATCCTCAACCTGCAACTGCAGAAGTGGGGCATCATCCCCCGTGACTGTGCATTACCACACAAAGCCCTGGATTGGATCCGCCAGGGCGACCCCTTTGACCTGCTGATCACCGACCTGCACATGCCTGGCATGGACGGCATCACCCTGGCCCGGGAGGTCAGGCAGTTGCCAAAGGCCAAAGACCTGCCCATGGTGCTTTTTTCGTCTTTGGGCAGGAAGGAAAGTGGCGATGATGCTTCACTCTTCAGGGCAACCCTGATGAAACCTTTGCGCCCTTCGGTTTTACTGGACACCCTGATGAATGTATTCGGCGAGACAACTGCGACAGGTGAAATCCCGGCAACAACCTCCAAACCCGATGCCAACCTGTCCGAGACTCATCCCCTGCGCATCCTGCTGGCGGAGGACAACCTGGTCAACCAGAAAGTGGCCCTCAGGCTGCTCGCACAGATGGGCTACCGGGCGGATGTGGCAGCCAATGGGGTGGAAGTGATCGCTGCCCTCAACCGCCAGGCATATGACGTGGTGCTGATGGACGTGCAGATGCCTGAGATGGACGGCCTGGAAGCCACCCGGCAGATCTGCGCCCGCTGGAAAAAAGGCGAACGGCCGCATATCATCGCCATGACCGCCAACGCCCTGCAGGGCGACCGCGAGATGTGCCTGGAGGCTGGCATGGATGACTACGTCAGCAAGCCGATCCGCGTACCCGACCTCATGCGGGCCTTGAGCAGCGCACCATCTTTACAATCTGAAGGAGGTTAGAGTGGACCCATTGACCGAGATCGATTTGCCAACTTTCCTGGAACTCAAAGATGCCATGGGCAGTGACTACATCGCAGAAATGGTCGATACATACTGCCAGGATGCCAGCCAGCTGATGTCCGGGTTGATCCAGGCTCACCAAAACGAGGATGCTGCTGCTTTTACCCGCCTGGCGCACTCCATTAAGTCCACCAGCCTGACCTTTGGCGCGTTGAACTTTGGTGCCCTGGCACGGGAACTGGAATTGCTTGGCAGGGAAAACCGCCTGGGGCAGACTGCCGGGAAAGTGCAGCAACTACAGGCCGCCTGCGGACAGCTGCATGCTGCATTGAAGGAGCTCTGCCATGAGTGAAAACTTGCCAAACCGCATCCTGGTCGTGGATGATGACCGCGTCAACCGCATGGTCATGGGGCGCTACCTTGAGAATGAGGGTCACCAGGTGGAGTTTGCGGTCAACGGCCGCGAAGCACTGGAAAAACTGCATGCCAGCCGCTATGACATGGTACTGCTGGATATCGAAATGCCGGAAATGAATGGCTACCAGGTGCTGGAGGAAGTTTGCCTGGTGCCCGAATGGCGCGATATGCCGGTGATCGTTACTTCGGCGCTGGAGGAACTGGACAGCGTGGTGCGCTGTGTCGAAAATGGCGCAGAGGATTACCTGGTCAAGCCGGTCAATCGTGTACTCTTGAAGGCACGCATCGACGCCAGCCTGGAGAAAAAACGCCTGCGTGACCAGCAGACAGCCCTGCTGAACCAACTGGAACGCGAGATGGAGATCGCCCGCCTGACCCAGCAGAGCATTTTGCCCGAAAAGCTGCCCGACCCCGTGGGATACGAATTTGGGGCGCTGATGATCCCGGCACGTTCGGTGGGTGGCGATTTTTACGAGTTCTTTGACCTCGGCAATGAGCGTTGGGGTATCGTGATCGGTGATGTATCCGGCAAGGGTCTCCCGGCAGCCTTGTTCATGACCCTGACCTACAGCCTGATGAAAGCCGAAGCCGAAAGAGGTACTTCACCGGGGCAGGTGGTGCGTGAGGTGAACCGCCACCTGTTGGCGATGAACGCATCAAGCATGTTCGTCACCATCCTGTATGGCATCCTGGACGGCAAGACAGGCGAATTCAGCTATGCCCGCGCGGGGCACCTGGCACCAGCCCTCTTTGACAGCCGCGCTGAACCGCTCAGGCTGGCAGCGCAGCCCGGTCAGCCGGTAGGGCTTTTCGCAGACCTCGATATTGACGAAGCGACCATCCAGGTTCCCCCTGGCGGATTGCTTGTGCTGAGCAGCGACGGGCTGACCGAACCGGTTGACCAGCAGGATGTGGAATTTGGCGACCAGGGGGTGATCACCGCGGTTCAAGCATGCCGGGACCTGCCGCCCCAGGGGGTCTGCACTGCATTATGGCAGGCAGTCCAAAAGCACTGCGGACTGCTTGACCAGCAGGATGACTTCACCCTGGTGGTGGTCAAGCGTATGGCATAAAATTTCAGTAGCTTGAAGGTTTTTTAGCAATAAATAACTGGTGCCCGGAATTGCCCTCCGGGATAAAGCGATCCTCGATCACTTCAAAGCCGATATCCGTCAACCATTCATAATAAGTGTCCCGGTCGGCATGCGACCAGTACATTTCGGCGCCTTCAACCCCCAACCAGTCCTTTTCCCAGCCAGTCCACGCACTGGCACCTAGGGTGGCAATAAAATAACCGCCACCATGCAGCCAATTGAAAATATTGGTCAATAATTGGCGGTGATGCTCGACCGGGATATGGATGATCGAGTAGAAGGCGGTGACAGCTGTGAAAGACCCTTTCGTGAACCTGAGTTTGGTCATATCCTGGCAGATGAAAGTTGCCCCTGCCACCAATTCCCTGGCACGTTCGATCTGCTTTTCAGAAAGGTCCACCCCGGTCACTGCATAACCCTGGTCGGCTAAATGTTTCGCCACCGGGATGCCATTGCCACACCCCAGGTCTAGGGTCCTGCCTGTTTTTCTGCCCTTTAAAATGACAGAGATCCAATCCAGGTAATGATCCAGTGATGCGTCAAACTGGTCTCCCCGGTACCTGCGGGAGACCGCATCATAACCCTGTTTCACTGCCTGGATCGGATCTGCCACTGTAAGGTCAATTAATCGTCGTCGACCGGTTCCTTGTATTCCTTCAATACTTCCTCAATGCGTGCCATCACACCTTCATCCAGCATGTCAGCCACATCGGCGGCTTTCATATTCTCGCGCACCTGTTCCACGCGGCTGGCGCCGGTGATCACGGTGCTGACATTGGCGTTCTTGAGACACCAGGCGATCGCCATCTGTGCCAGGGTGACGCCCAGGTCAGTGGCAATTTCGCCCAGTTTGCGGGTGGTTTCCAGCTTCTCGGGAACGAAAATACGCTCCTTGAGCCAGGCATAATTGGGCAGCGCTGCCCGGCTGCCCTCGGGGACTGTACCGTCGTTGTATTTGCCGGTCAAAATGCCGGTTGCCAGCGGGCTCCAGATGGTGGTGCCGTAACCCAACTCCTTGTAAAGGATGTCATATTCTTTTTCAAAGCGCCGCCTGGTCAGCATGTTGTATTGCGGTTGCTCCATGCTGGGTGGACGCAGGTTGTTGCGCTTGGCAAAGTCAACCGCCCGCAGGATCTGGGCTGCCGACCACATCGAAGTGCCCCAATAGAAGGCTTTGCCCTGCTGGATGACCTGGTTGAAAGCCCAGACAGTTTCCTCGATCGGTGTTTCGGGGTCCGGGCGGTGGGCAAAGAGCAGATCCACGTATTCAAGCTGCAGGCGCTTAAGCGAGTTGTTGACGCCTTCGATGATGTGTTTATAGTTCAACCCGGTGTCGTTGGGTCCCTTGCCGCCCCAGAAGATCTTCGTCGAAACCAGGTACTGCTCACGCGGGAAAGCCAGTTCCTTGAGGGCTTGCCCCATGATCGTCTCGGCCTGCCCGTGGGCATAGGCTTCGGCATTATCAAAGAAGTTAACTCCCAGCTCGTAAGCTGCCGCCATCAATTCCTTGGCGATTGGCAAGCCCACCTGGCTGCCATATGTCACCCATGAACCAAGGGACAGTTCGGATACTTTTACCCCTGCTTTTCCAAGATGTCGATATTTCATGTTGTACTCCTTTTCTTTTGATTTTATTATAAGATGTGCGATAATTTAATCCAAGTTTTCGTATCACAATTGACGAAATATTAAGGAATATCTTATGAAAAAAGCTACCATCGTTTACTTTTCCCACGGCGGCGGACCGCTGCCCATCTTGGGGGACCCGGACCACCAGGCAATGATCGATTTCATGCGCCAGCTGCCAGCAAAGATCCCCCGCCCGCAAGCCATCCTGGTGATCAGTGCCCACTGGGAGGAGGATGAAGCCACCCTGATAGCGGCAGAGCGCCCTGCCATGTTTTACGACTATTATGGCTTCCCGGAAGAGGCTTATAAGATCAACTACCCGGCACCCGGCAACCCTGAACTGGCAACCGAGATCGCCCTGGTGTTGAACGGGCAGAAGATCCCTGCCCACTTTGACCCCATCCGGGGTTTTGACCATGGCTTGTTCATCCCGCTTAAGATGATGTACCCCCAGGCGGATATCCCCTGCCTGCAGATGTCCCTGCTGCACAGTCTGGACGCCGCAGAGCATATCGCCCTGGGCAAGGCATTGCGCCCTTTATTGGAGAAGAACATCCTGGTGATCGGGTCAGGCTTTTCGTTCCACAACATGTCCGCCTTCTTTAACCAGGTGCACCCCAAAGTGGATGAGGCAAACAGCATGTTCCAGGATTGGCTGATCGAGACCTGCTCAGGGCAAGGATTAAGCCTGGAGGAACGTGAAAAGCGGCTGACGAACTGGGAGAAGGCACCCAATGCGCGCTTTTGCCACCCGCGCGAGGAACACCTGCTGCCGCTGATGGCCTGTTTTGGCATGGCAGGCGCACCGGGCAAAGTGGTCTTTGATGACAAGATCCTCAAGAAACGTGCCCTGGCGTTTTTGTGGCAGTGAGGAGGAGCGATGCAGCCTGTTTTTCAAAAATTAAACCTGAAAGAACAAAAAGAGATCCTGGTGGTCAATGCCCCCGCCGCTTTTGAGCCGGTTCTGGCTGACCTGGAGGGTGTGGCAGTCAAACGTGACCCCGAACTGGTGGAAGGTATCGATTTTTGCCTGGTATTCGTCGAGAAGAAGGTCGACCTGGACCGGCTTTCAGCGTTGGTCGCACTGAGGGCAAGGGGGGATGCGCTGTTATGGTTCGCCTACCCCAAAGGGACCTCAAAGAAGTATCACTGTGACTTCAACCGTGATACGGGCTGGGAGGTGCTGATGGGGTTCGGTTTCAGACCGATCCGCCAGGTGGCGATCGATGAGGATTGGTCGGCGCTGCGCTTCAGGCGCTTGGAATTCGTCAAGGCGGGAAAATGAACCCCGGGAAGATCATCATTTTGAACGGCACATCCAGTTCGGGCAAGACCAGTATTTTGCATGCCTTGCAGGATGTGATGGACGAGCCATATTTGGACGTGGGCATCGACAAGTTCATCTGGATGCTGCCGGAACGTTACCTGGAACGACCCTTGTGGGACGATGTACTGGGTTTGGCATCCAAGGCCGGTGAAACAGGCTACAGGCTGGTGCATGGCATGCACGAGACCATCTCCATGCTTTCGAGAGTGGGCTGGAACGTCGTGGCGGATCATGTGCTGGTGGAGGAAAGCTGGCTGGCTGAGTGTGTGAGCATGTCTGCGGACCTGCCGGCGTACCTGGTAGGTATACGCTGCCCGTTGGAGGTGCTGGTGGAGCGTGAAAGGTCGCGTAAGAACCGCACCCTGGGGCAGGCAGCGCTGCAGTTCCCGCTGGTGCACCGCCATGGCGTGTACGACCTGGAGGTGGATACCTCGCTGATGAGCGTTGAGCAGTGCGCTTTGGCGATCAAGTCTCGCGTGGAAAGCGACGAGCCGCCGATGGCATTGAAAAAGTTGGCGGGGAAGCTGTGAGGGCGAAGCATCCATAACCAAACTCCCTGTTCCCCGATATTCACCTGTTGAAGATGCTTCGACCCAACGACCGAACCGTTTAATACCAGATGCGTAAAGCACAATGATTGGTAGAGAAATTGTTGGATTTCGGAGACCTCCTTGATTGACCCCTTCCACTTACGATGCCAAGATGTTGATTTCAACTCATCATCCCGCTCAAAGAAGGCGGGACTCACCAAGCCTGGCCAAGCAAGCGCGAAAGATCGCAAAGATCGCACGTTCGCTGCACATATACCCCATTGCGAAGAATTAAATAAGATCATTTCGAAATGGTGGGTTGAGATGGTACTTTTTTTTTCTAAACCTTTGTCCTGTCAGAATTTGGTACACTTAACCCTGATGAAATCCAAACCCCTCACCATCATCCTGACCATCCTGATCCTCTGCCTGGCACTGGGACTAAGGCTGTGGGGGTTGGCATATGACCTGCCCAACATTTTCCACGCTGACGAACCCTGGCCACTCAATATTGCCTACGGCATGCTGACCAGCGGCGACATGAACCCGCATTTCTTTGACTGGGGATCACTGGTCATTTACATCAACTTTCTCATCCAGGTTATCGCCAAATGGCTGACTGGCGGTCTGAGCAGCGCCACCACCCCGGTGATCTTCCGCGGCATGGGCATTGCCTTCACCACGGTGCCCAACCTGGTGCTCGCCAGCCGGCTGGTATCCGTGGCATTCGGGGTGGCGACGGTTGGCCTGGTGCTGTCAGCCGGGAAAAAGGCCAGCGGCAAAAATGTCACAGGGCTGCTGGCGGGCTTGTTAATGGCAATCGTCTTCACCGGCGTTACCCTCAGCAAGGTGATCACCGCCGATGTCTACGCCACCTTTTTCGTCACCCTGGTGCTGCTTGCGTCGCTGGCCATCCTGAAAAGCGGCAGGACTTCGGCTTACATCTGGGCGGGGGTCGGCCTCGGTCTGGCGGTTGCATCCAAGTACAACACTGCATTGGTGGTGCTGACCGTCCTGGCAGCCCATTTCCTGCGACATGGTCTCAAAGGTTTTACGAACTACCGCCTGTACCTGTGCTTTGGTGTGGCACTGCTGGCTTTCTTTGTCGGCATGCCGTTTGCCTTCCTGGGCTTCAAAGAGTTTTACGAGGGGTTCACCACCACCGCGCAGCGCTATGCCAGCGGGCATGTCGGCATGGAGGGCAATACGCTCAGGTTCTACCTGCAGTACATGTGGCAGACCGGCGGCATCCTGTACATCCTGGCTTTTTTGGAGATACTGCGCGGCTTGATCACCCGCAACAAGGCATTGATCACCGTGTCAGCCTTCCCGCTGGTCTATTTCGTCTTCATCAGCAGTTTCTTTGTTCGCAATGACCGGACGTTCCTGCCCATCACGCCCTTTGCCCTCGTACTGGCAGCATCCTTTCTCACTTTTCTTTGGCAAAAAACTGCCGAAGTGCTGTCCAGGCGCCTGCAAGTCGCTGGCAAGGTGCTGGTGAGTGCAATACTGTTGGTTTCGCTCCTTCTGCCGTCGATCTACACTGCCAAAACATCTGCCATGTGGGCGACAGCGACAAGCCGTGAGGAAGCCCGGCTGTGGATCGAGCAGAACCTGCCCGCAGGCAGCAGGATCGCCTACGAATCATATGCCCCATACATCGATCCGGTGAAATATGAGCTGACCAGCCTGGCCATGCTGATCGATCAGCCGGCAGAGTGGTACCGCGAGAATGGGGTGGAGTACCTGGCCTTTGGCAGCGGCATGTATGCCCGCTTTTACCGTGACCCCGGGCGCTACCCGGAGCAGGTGCAGAAGTACGATGCCCTATTTGGTGAGTTTCAGTTGATCAAGCAGTTCCAGGATGATATTTTTGAGGTCAGGATCTACAGGGTGAAATGAAAGGTGGGGCTTACCCAACCTGCTTTTCTTTGTGACGTATGCGTGGTAGATCGAAAGATCGCAAAGATCGCATTGTTCGCAAGTTCGCAAGTTCGCTGCACATGTACCCCGCTGCGAAGCACCAATGTTTTTCAGGTAAGGGCGAAGCATCCTGCATGGACTCTTTTGTTGAACAGATGAACCAATCTGGGATCCCCTTGTGGGGGACTTTGCTTTGCCCCAACAACCGAATGAAGATTTTGCAGAGTCATGTAATTGTTGGGTTTCGGAGGCCGGTTGGTTGGCGTTCGTCATTTGCGCTGCCAGGATCCCTGTTTCCACTCCTCAACCACAACCTACCCAGATATGCATTAATTAAGGTAGGTTGGGTTGAGGGCGGCATACGAGTTATGAGCGGTTGGTAAACAATGCTTGCAATACCTTAAGTGCCCGAAACCCAACAGTTGTATGGTCTTCAGGTTAATGTTGGGTTTCGGAGGCCGGTTGGTTGGCGTTCGTCATTTGCGCTGCCAGGATCCCTGTTTCCACTCCTCAACCACAACCTACCCAGATATGCATTAATTAAGGTAGGTTGGGTTGAGGGTGGCATACGAGTTATGAGCGGTTGGTAAACAATGCTTGCAATACCTTAAGTGCCCGAAACCCAACAATAGAAGCCGGGACTTACTCAACATTAACCTTGATCAAACCCCCATAATTTCCATTTGACGCATATTAACGTCTGTGATAATATACCTCTCACGATCGCCCCCATCGTCTAGTGGCCCAGGACGCGCCCTTAGCCCGGGGGAGGGCGTATGCCAAAACCGGCATACACGCACCTTATTATTACAATAGTTTTTTTTACCCGCCCCCATCGTCTAGTGGCCCAGGACGCGGCCCTCTCAAGGCCAAAACCGGGATTCGAATTCCCGTGGGGGCATTTTTTATTGCTTAAGGCAGCCAGGGGCGGCCAGCAGTCCAGACCATGACAGATCGAGACAACACGAACGACGAAACCGTAGAACCGGCACTTCCCAGCAAACCGAAGCGCAAGTTCTACCACAAGCGTTTCTGGACGATCGTGATGATGGTCATTGTGCTTGGCCTGGCGGTCAACCTGCTTCTTCCCCAACTGAGAGCGCTTGAAAACTCCTGGGAGGTCGTCAAGGACCTCACCTGGTGGGCACTCGGCCTGGCGATCATCACCCAATTCCTCAGCTATCTCAGCGCCGGCTACATGATCCACGCCATTATGGCTGCCAATGACCAGAAGATGTCCATCTGGAAAGGGGCCATGATCTACGCGGCATCCTATAGTGTCGGGCTGGTGGCCGGCGGCTGGGTGGCAGGTGCGGCAGCCACTGTCGGCTGGGTGAAAAGCGAATCCAGGGATGGGCGGGTGGCCCTGCTGGCAGGTGCCCTGCCTCCCCTGTACCTCAACGCCTCCCTGACCGGGTTGGCGCTGTTGGGCATCATCTACCTGCTCGCCATCCACGACCTGTCGCAAGGCCAGTTGATCCAATACCTGATCTACCTGGGCATCCTTTCTTTCATCACCTATGGCGAGCTGCTTGCCCTGCGCTTTCCCCATAAAGCCAGCAGCATTTTGATCAAATTGGGCGGCTGGTGGGCAAAGCTGTTCCACAAGCCCTTCGACGCCCAGATCGTCAGCGCCCGTATTGAAAACTTTGCCGAGGCCTGGCACGGCATGCGCGGGCACCGCTGGATCAAACCCTTCCTTGGCGCCCTTGGCTACCTGGCGGGCGACATGTTAACCCTCTTCCTGCTCTTTGTGGCTGCCGGCAGGGTACTGAGCCCGGGTTTCCTGCTGGCGGGTTACAGCCTGCCGCTTTTACTCAGCAAGGTCATTTTCCTCTTCCCGGGCGGCATCGGCCTGATCGAAGTGACCATGATCGCCCTTTTCAGCAACCTGACCAAAGCCAGGCAGATCAGTTTGGTGGGCACCCTGGCATACCGCCTGATCTCTTTCTGGTCAACCACCATCATCGGCTTTGTCTTCGCGGGCATTTTAAGCCGCCAGACGATCAAACGCTCCAAAGAGGATAACCAGCTACAGTCCGAGGAAGCCACCCCGCCCGAAATTGACGCTCCACTAACCCCGCAGGGATAAGCCGCAGCCTTGTTAATAAAAAAGAGGAAGGTTTTAGCCTTCCTCGTGTCATTTAAAGGTCAGTGTACTTCAAACGACCTCATCCTCGCGCTTGAATTGCTCAAATTTGAAGCTCTCACCCGGTTCGAGCACCACGAATTCCTCATCCCAGGGGCCATACAGCATCTTGCGCACCAGGGCAGGCGACCCGGGGATCTCTTCAAAGGCCAGGTGGAACTTTTCAGCCGCCTGGCGGGTGTATTCGCGGCATCTATCCAGCGCGTACTGCCCGGTGTTGATCAGCGCCAGGCGTTTGTAATTGCCCATCATCATGCGATAGACGTAATCAGCATTTTCCCTGCCCAATTTCTGCACATTGCGTTCATGCTCAAGGAACGGCGTGTCGCCCACCTCGATCCAGCCCCTGGTCAGGTAGTAGGTGCCGGGTTCTTTTTGACTTTGCGCCTTATAGGCTGCCTTCGAGCCGAGGAACATGGCGATGCAGTCATCCACACGCGGCGCGACCAGCCGGCAGCCATTGGCACGGATGCCGACCAGGGCCATGGAACACAGCCCATAGCCCAAAAGGATGGTCTCGAACTGCCCGCTGACCGCGTCGATGGCGGCTTGCAGGGTGCTGTGCAGCACTTCCGGTTTGACGTGCAGTCCAAAGTCAAAGACCCGGGTCTGCATGCCCCCCGGCAGGAGGGGCTGCATCTCTTCGATGACCGTGGCGCACGCCAGCACGAGGGTGCGGGTGGGGTCGCTAATGTACTGCGTGTTCATGGGCATGATTCTACCCGCAAATGGTGGGAGAAGACTGTGACCGGATTATTTCATTAATAATTGGTTGATTGGGTTGAAGGCGGTTAATATCAACTTTTTCGCAAAGGGTACATGTGCAGCGATCTTGCGATCTTCTGTCGCCCGCCAGGATTAGCTACCCTGGCTCATCACCGCTTTGAGCCGCAGGCGTGCCCTTGGGCAGCACGAACTTGAACCATACGATCGGGATGATGAGGATGCAGGCGATCGCGGTAATCCAGAAAGGCGTTTGCGGCGTGAACCTTTCCCATAATTGTGCCCCGATCCAGGGCATGGGCAGCGAAATGATGCCCAGCGAGGTACCGAAAAAGCCAAAGGCCAGCCCGCGTTTATCCTCCGGCACGACCTTTGAGATGAGTGAGTTATAAGACGGCAGCAGCATGCCCACCCCCAGCCCGCTCAACAAACGGGCGGCAACAAAGCCCCAGGTCGAGCGCGACAAAACAATCGCCACCAGTCCCAGGATGTGCAACCCGAACCCTGCCGCGATCACCTCGCGCTCAGACCGCTTATCGGTCAGCCACCCACCCAAAAAAGAGCCCCCGATGCTGGCGGCGCCCCACAGCGAACCCAGCAGACCGATCTGTTCATAGGTCAGCCGGCCGATATCCGCCAGGTAAATGGGAAACAGTTCATAGGTCAGGCTGGAAGTGGTATCGCTGATGCCATCCGAGATCCACAGCCAGGTCACGATGCCCCCGGCGAAGAGCAGCGTGAGCATGCCCTTCAACTGCGACTTCAACCCACCAAAGGTAGGCTTTTGAGGTGCTTGCGCCGGCTTGAAGTTGTCCGAAAAGCCCATCCACACCCGCAAACCGGTTGCCAGGGCGTAGAAGGCGAATGCCACCAACAGCATGACCTGGAAATTCAGGCGGTATACCAGTGACCCGGCAAGTACAGGACCGATAACCGTCACCACCATGTAGATCCCGTTGGTGATGCCATACACCTTGCCGCGCACCGCTTCATCCGACTGTTCTGCGATATAGGACGAAAAGCTGGGCCCCACGAACGAACTTGAGATGAACTCCACGCTCAGCCCCAGCAGCACCCATTCCCAGGAGGGCGAGAACAAAAAGATGATGTACCCGAACACAGAAATGGCGCTGCCAATGGCGATGGCTTTCAAGCGTCCGACCGTATCAGAGAACCAGCCGGCAAAGATCTGCAGGGCGAGCGGCACCAGCGAAGCAACGGTGAAGACCATGCCCACCTGCCCGACGCTGGCGCCAAGGTCGATCATGTAGAGTGACATCATGCTGTAGGCCATTGTTCCGGCAATGTTCGCCAGGATCATCCCCAGCATGAACCAGCGTAAATTGGTGTTGATCAGTGATTTCTTGTTGTTTTCCATCGGTGTCCGAAAGTCCTGGAAAACCAATCATACCAGCAAACAGCCAATGGACAGCGTTTGGCTCGCCTAATTGATCATTCAACTTTAAAATACAGTTTATTAGTGGTTTCTACGATTGGCTCATCCTTCAAAATTGAGCCCGGGGTGATTTATAATTAGCTCATAACAAGGAGAGCTCACCATGAAAAAAGTGAAAATTCCTTATACCATGCAGGCTGGCACGATGGGCATGCAGCTGGTCATGATGCCGGTCGCCTGGCCGGGAAAGTGCCCCTGCTGCGGCAGTGCGCATCCCGACCAACTCTTCACGCTCGACTTCAAGGCACGCTACTCCAGCAGCACAGTCGGCAATACCACCACCAGCACCTATTACCCGCTTACATGGCAGGTACCGTTCTGCAAGACCTGCCTGGCGCATGTCAAAAAGCTGGAGAACCTGACCTACATCATCATCGCTGCCTGTATCCTCTTGCCCATCCTCATCCCGATCATCTTTGGCTTTGTTTCAAAAGGGCTGCTGGTCGTGGCGGTGTTCGTCGGGTGTATCATCCTGGGGCTGCTCACCTACCAGGTGGCGCTGCGCCTCTTCATCCGCCCGAAGATGAGCAAGTCCTGCGCCCATCACCGTTACCCGGTCTTTGCATCCGACGCCGAGAATGCGGTGGAGTTCAACTTTTACAATGATGCGATCGCAGAGGAGTTTGCCCTGCTTAACCAACGTGAAGCAGTTTCGACCGAAAAACCAAATTTCTGGTCACTCAAACGCAAGTGACCTTTTGTATTGAGCAGCAAAATTTGCTGGAAAGTAATTATTGTTCGCTGAGGAGGTTGGTATGATCTCAAAGAAGTGGTTTGCATTATCCCCCTTACCCCTGCTGGCTGGCTGTGCGCAGCAACCGGCAGACAAAGCTGCCCTGCCCTGGTGGGCATGGCTGCTGATCATCCTGGCAATTTTGTTGTTGCTCTGGCTGATCATCTGGTTGCTGACCGGCCGCAAGTGCTGCCTGTGCCGCAAGGCTGAAAAGGTCAAAAAACCGATGGCCACGCCCAAAGCCGATGCAGAGCCGGTCGCGGTTGTCAAAGAGGAAGTCGTCCAGGCAGCGGTGGTTGAGACACCCCCGGTAGTCAAAGCTGCCAGCCTGTATGACAACCTGACCCTCATTGAGGGCATCGGTCCCAAGATCAACGCCATCCTGCAGGGTGCGGGCATCACCACCTTTGCCCAGTTGGCTGAGTTGGAGCCCGATAAGATCAAACAGATCGTCACCACGGGTGGTGTGCGCCTTCTGGACCCCACCAGTTGGCCCCGGCAGGCAAAACTGGCAGCTGAGGGCAGGATGGACGAACTGCAAGCGCTGCAGGATTCGCTCAAAGGCGGCAAGATGGCCTGAGCGCGTCTTTAAAAGCGTCTGTTTATCCGATTTACGAATATGCCTGGATCAGTGAGCAGGTGACTTTTTAGGACTTACCTGCGAGATAAGCATGCCGGCCAGCATGACTGCGGCGCCCAAAAGCCCGCGAAGACCCAGCTGCTCGCCGAGCAGCCACCAGCCGCCCAGCGCGGCAAAAGCGCCTTCCAGGGAGAGGATGATGGCAGCATGCGCGGGGTCGGCCCATTTCTGCGCCACCACTTGCAGGGTGTAGGCGGTTGCCACAGACAGGAAGGATGCGTACAAAAGGGGCAGCAGACCGTTTTGCAGTTGGGCGAATGACGGCTGTTCAAAAATGAAAGCCGCCGCCAGGCTGAGCACACCGGTCACCAGGAACTGGGTGATCGCCAGTTTGACTGCCCCGATGCGCGGCGAAAAATGCCCCACCAGGTGTACATGCACCGCCCAGACAAAAGCGCCGATCAGCACCAGCAAATCCGAGTGGACAATGCCCAGGCTGCCGGTGACCATTAAAAGGTACAGCCCTATTGCCGCCAAAAGCGCGCCGATCCAGTTGAAGAGCGAGGTGCGCTTGCCGATCAGCAGCCCGAGGATGGGCACCAGCACCACGTACAGGCCGGTGATGAAACCCGCTTTGCCAGCATCGGTGCCCACCAGGCCGACCTGCTGCAGGCTGGCGCCGGCAAACAGCACCAATCCGGTCAGCAGCCCGCCCAGCCAGTTCGCCCGCTTTGAAACGGGGATGCTTTCATCCCGGTCAGGCAGTTTGCGCAGGAAGAGGCGGTAGAAGAGGAGCAGGGTCAGACCACCCACCAAAAAACGCACCGCGTTGAAGGTGAACGGCCCCATGGACTTCATGCCGCTGCGCTGGGCGATAAAAGCAAAACCCCAGATGGCAGCGGTCAGCAGCAGGACGCTGTCGGGCAGCCATTTTCGGCGCGGTGTGTTCACTCCCGTTTTCCCCGCGGCGCTTTGATATGCCAGAAAACCCGACCCTGCACGCTTTGCAGGGGGATGGGACCGAAAGTGCGGCTGTCGACGCTTTCGAGGACTGTGCCGCGCACCTCGAGCGTGGATCTTTGGCGGTCGATCTGCGAGATCTGCTTGATCAGCAGTCCATAGTCGGGATGGGTGAAGGCGATGACGTCTCCGGGGTGGAGGCGTTTGAATGAAAACGGAGACCACGCCGTGATGACGTAGTCTCCGTTACGATACTCAGGATAGAGGCTCTCGCCTTTGATCCGGTAAATTCTACACATTAAAGAACTGGGTAGACCACTTCTTCCGCCGGGGCGTAGGGTGCCTTGGCTTTCTTGGTGGGGATGCCCTTGATCTCCCAGAAGATCTCGGCAAAGCGGTTGACCGCGGTGAGCAGGTCGAGCGCGTCCTGGCGTTCAACACCCTGGCGTACTTTGGAACCGAGTTTCATGATCTTAAAGACCAATGGCTGCAGTTCGGGGTACTTGACCAGGTGCTCTTCCTTGATGAAATCGCCATAGATCACACGCACTTCTTTCTTGACCAGCTCGGCATGCTCTTCCTTGACTGCGATGTAGCGGCTGAGGCTGTTGTGGTAAGCCAGTTCGCCGTCATGGTGATCGGCGGGCAGACCTTTCATCAGGTCGATCATGCGGATGACGGTCAGGGCGCCCAGTTGGGCCTGGTGCGGGTCGTAAATGCCGCAGGGGATGTCGCAGTGGGCTTTCGCTTCATTGAAATGGACCAGTTTGTCGAGCGAATTGAAAAATTTATAGAACATAATTACCTCCGTTTGTTTTATATTTTTTGTTGAAGTAAATATAACCCAGTTGGGAGCGAAAATCAAATGGTTGGATGTACAAATAAGGTGAAAGGCTCAAAATGAAAGTGGGAAACACTAATTTAGGCTGGCCACTCATTCGCCCTTCCTCTTGTCTGCTCATTATCTACATCCCAGGGCGATCAAAGGACAAAGGCAAAAACCCAACTGTGTGATGAGGGTGACTTGACTGGTAAAAAGGACAAGCTTTCAGGGCAGACCAGGTGTTACATCACAATTGATGCAGCGCAAGTAGAATTCCAAACAATCCCCTGTTACTAAGTGTTCTATCAAAGGTGACCACCGCCATGTAATCCCATCATGCCAAATCTTACCTGAAACATTGACCGGTCGCCCATTTTTCTCTATCTTTTCTGTCACCGTCGGGTCACCTAATTGAAAATCACATTTGGCTTGTTGTTTTAAGGTGATTTCGAGATAACCATCACCGGAAAATTCATAATCCTGTCCATTTTCCGCCCTGGTGATGGTTCCTTTAATTCCCCCCACGTAAAAATCCGCCCAGGTCTCCCAAATTTCATGTTCGGAGGCGTGCGCAGAGCCATTGACAGAACCGGTAAAGGTGCCAGCCTCGAGGTCGTACACAAATGAGAATAAGACACCACTTTCGGCATGAGCCTGGTAGTGCATATTGCACCCCGGGATTAACATATCATTATAGACGCTCACCTGAACCGGCTCGTACATGGAATTGAGCGTAACAGAACCGACGCCAGAATCAAAACCCGGGGGTAGATCGGTCGGGTCTGGTTCGATGGTGTATGGTTTCTCCGCGAATCCCATCCGGCTTTCCATAAAGCGGGCAATTGTAACTGGCAGACCGCAACCAACGCTTGTCAATAAAATGACCGACAAAGCCAGGAGCAGGAGTTTTCGTTTCATCTTTGCCTCCCATGTATGGTCTGGTGTGGATTGTGCACTTATTAAGATTATACAGGAATCGAATACCAGATTCAATAAGCAGTATTTTCTGCAGACTGATGATGCTGGTGGGTCTTTGAAACTTGCGGTAGTGCCATTACCTGTCGCGCTGTCCGGCATGACAGCGCAACTGTCAAAGGCCCTGTTGAGGGCAAAGCGTCCTGCCGATTATTATCCCATGTTCTTTTGATGGGAAGACCCTGAGCCCGTAGGGCGTGAGGGTAATGAAGTATCTTAGCTGCCCCAGTCTTTCAAGATTCTTCGCTGCGCTTGGAATGACTTCTTTATTTGTCGTCCTGAACGAAGTGAAGGATCTGACAGTCTCAGGTGGATAAAGATGCTTCTTCGCGCTTACCCAACCGGCAATTTCAACGTAAACACCGCGCCACCATCGGGGTGGTTGGAGGCGGTCAGGCTGCCGCCGTGCGCCTCCGCCAGTTTGCGGGCGATCGCCAGGCCCAACCCGGTGCCGCCTTTGACGCGTTCACGCCCTTTTTCCAGGCGGTGGAAGCGTTCAAAAATGCGCTCCAGTTCATCGGCGGGGATGCCCGGGCCGTGGTCGCGCACATCGACCACCGCCATGCCATCCCTCACCGACAGGTTGACATCGACCACCTGGTTGGCGGGGGTATAGCGCTGGGCGTTCTGCAGCAGATTGTGCATGATCTGGGCGATGCGTTCAGGGTCTGCCGTGACCCGGGGTATGCCCGCCTGGGCAACCTGGCGGATCTGGATGCCGGTGGTAGCCATGGCGGCTTCAAGGCGCAGGATGATCTCGGCGGTCAACTCGGGCAGGTTCACCCGGCGCAGGTTGAGCGAAAGTTGTCCTGAATCAGCCAGGGCGAGAGTGCGCAGGTCATCCACCAGGCGGGTCAGGAGGCGGTTCTGCTCAATGACCGGTGAGAGGTTGGCGACCGTCAGGGGGTAAATGCCATCCTGCAAGGCTTCGAGGTTGGCCTGTTGCACAGCCAGGGGGGTGCGCAGCTCGTGGGCGATGTCCGAGGTCATCGAACGGCGCTGTTCTTCGGCTGTTTTGAGGGAACTTACCATCTGGTTGAAGGTTCTGCCCAGCGTGGCGACCTCATCTTTGCCGCGCACCACTACGCGCTGTTCCAGGTCACCCTGGGTCATGTTTTCGGCTGCGCGGGTCAGCACTTTGACGGGTTTGAGGATCATCTGTGCCAGGATAAGGGCTAAAACGATGGCGATCGCACCCGAGATGAGGGCGGCGATCAGCGTGGCTTGCTGGATACGCTCAAGCAACTGGCTTTCGAAGTTGCCCGGTACCGCCGGGTTGCCGCCCGCGGGGATCAGGTAGCCAACGACCGTGTTGTTGTCATCGACGATGCCGATGGCACTGCTCAACGCTGCGCTGTCGATGGTCATGCCGATCTCACTGTCAACCGGGCTGTAGACGATCACCCCCAGTTCGTCGGTCAGGATGTGACCGGACTTGCCGTTGACCGCGATATCCAGTTCTTCCGGAAGGATATCCGAGCTGGCTGTTTCGGTCTCGGTGACCTGGGTGGGGGTAGCAGTGGGTAGCGCTTCGGTAGTGGCAACAACTGGCAGCGGGGTTGGCTCGATGGTTGGGATGATCACTTCTTCAATTGCAGGGGTCAGGTAGATCTGTTCTCCCTGCCCGCTGCCCTTGCCGGCGCCTTTACCGCTGGCAGGACCTTCTCCAATGCCCGAACCGGCACCAGTTTCAGCACCTGCACCATACCCCTGGCCGGTCACTTGTTGTGTTGGTTGATGGGTGAAGGGGGCCGGGATGGTGGGTTCGGTTGCTTCCATCACCACTTCCACACCTTCCCAGCTGGTTGTGGGCTGGTAATATTCTTCAAGGTTCTCAACCAGTTTGTCCACACCGGCCAAGGCACCTCTTTTCAGGTAACCCTTGACCTGGTTCTCGGCGGACAGGTTGATGACCAGCAGGACGGTACCCAGGGCTATGAAGATGACCAGGGCATAAGAGATGATCAGCCGCCAGCGCATCTTATCCTTCCATGCGGGTGAAGCGGTAGCCGATGCCGAAGACCGTTTCGATGCAAGCGGCGGCTTCCTTGCCCAATTTGCTGCGCAGGTTCTTGATGTGGGCGTCAATGCTGCGTTCGTAGCCTTCATAGGCGTTGCCCTGGGTGGCTTCGAGCAGTTGGAGGCGCGAGAAAACGCGTCCCGGGGCACCCGCCAGGGTGGCTAATAAACCGAACTCGGTGGGTGTTAGAGTGATCACCTGGTCATCCAGTTTCACCTCATGCATTTCGATATCGATGATCAATTTGCCGATGGTGATCTTTTCCGCGGGGGCAGACTGGCGTCCGGCTCGCCGCAGCACGGCTTTGACACGGGCGACGACCTCACGCGGTGAATAGGGCTTGGTGATGTAGTCGTCGGCACCCAGCTCCAGCCCCACCAGGCGGTCCACCTCGTCCACACGGGCGGTTACCATGATGATCGGGGTGTCCTTTGTTTTGCGGATGGCACGGGCCACTTCCAGCCCATCCATACCGGGCAGGTTGAGGTCCAGGAGCACAAGGTCGGGGTCTTCGCGCTGCCAGAGGGCCAGCCCGTCATCGCCATTGGTGGCGCCGAGCGCCTGGTAACCGCTGCGCACCAGGTAGGCCTGGAGCACCTTGTTCAATTCTTTTTCGTCTTCGATCACCAAAATTTTTGCCATTGTCAGATCACTTTCCTTTCTCTTATTATAGACAGGAAATCCCGGATTTGCACGATATTCACAACTTCTACACAAGATTGTAAAGTGGATTTTCAGTAGTGAAGCCCCCATGAAGAGCGATCGCACCATTTGCAGGCCAGAAAACAGGCAGTGTTGAGGACCTCTTCGGTAAGGGCGAAGCATCCTCAGAATGACACCTGCGGCCACCAAACGCGTCTGTTAATGATGCTTCGCCCCAATAGCAGACGGTCCGGATGCCCGGCTTCACCTAACCAACAATCAGCAGGTATATATTCACAACTTCTACACAATCTTAACAGGAAAAATTCATCACATGGACCGGGAAACCTGTAAAATTATGCAGATCAAGAAAGGAAATTATGAAAAGCAAAAAATTATCAACAAAATTAAAATATAACTGGCTGATCGATGCCGTCCTCTTCCTGGGGGCGCTGTTGGCGATCCTGACCGGTATTTACTTCCTGGTCTACCCGGTGGGCGGGTTTATGGGCGGGCGCAACCCGGACTATGGCATCATCATTATGTTTGGCCGCGAGACCTGGGAGGTTTTGCACGACTGGACGGGCATCGCGATGATCGCCGGCGCGCTGGTGCACATCGTTTTCCATTATCGCTGGATCTGGGGAACGCTCAAGCGCATATTCACTCCTGTCAAACAGCAACCCGGCAAGATGGGCAGCCGTTTGTTATGGACAATCGTTGTGGACGCATTGATCGCGTTGGGTTTCATCGTCAGCGCAGTCTCGGGTGTCTATTTCTTCTTTGCCGCCAAGGATGCCAACTGGCTGATGGCGGATACCACCTGGGATATGCTGCACACCTGGGGCTCGATCCTGCTGATCGTGGCATCGCTGGTCCATATTGCGCTGCACTGGTCGTGGATAAAGAATATCACCGCAAAAATGTTTGGCAGGGTGAAGAAGACCTTAACGGTCAACGCTGGTGCGATGAGCATGGCACAGGAGGAGAACTGACATGGCTAAGAAGGTTATCTGGTTTGTCCTATTGGCCTTGGCGACTGCCGGGCTTGTTTATGGCGGCGTTTACCGCACACGGGCAGTGTATGGCTTGAGCGAGCGCTTCACAGCCAGTAGCGAGGAAAGTGTTGAAACCAGCACTGAGGTCAAGGAGATGGTAACGCTCCAGGCAGTGGCGCAGGAGATCTCGACCGACCTATGGGTGCTGAAAGTGGATGGCGGCAGCCTGGTCGAGTTGGAAGGGCGCACGTTGACCTACCTGGCAGGCCAGGGCTTCACGGTGCAAGCCGGTGATGCGCTCAGCCTGATGGGCTTTTATGAAGACGCTGACAGTTTCGAGATCAGCGAGCTGACCAACCTGGTGAGCGGAGAGACAGTGGTCGTGCGGGGGGCGGATGGCAGGCCTTTGTGGGGCAAGGGTGGGGGTGGTGGAAAGTAGGCTGGATGGAAATAAAAGAGGTCGCAAGACCTCTGTAGTGGACCCATTAAACTGGACACTTTTTAAGGGTTCATAAGGGTGTCTTCTCCACCATGTCCAAGGATAAAGTCAACCAGTAAGCTGCTTCAAACTCGG
>Ga0209723_1000868_pt1 | contig 51880 bp, 29 predicted proteins | sample BiotimSIPDNA_2_FD_185750 | JGI IMG/M metagenome (GOLD analysis project Ga0209723, IMG submission 185750) | Anaerobic biogas reactor microbial communites from Washington, USA - Biogas_R2 time_0 SIP DNA (SPAdes) (version 2) | ecosystem: Engineered > Bioreactor > Anaerobic > Unclassified | place... | reverse complement strand
ACAGATCATTCTCGGAATGGGCGCCGGACAGTGCGGCGGTAACCTGTTGGCCAGCGGCTTCGTCCCTTAGGCGTGCGATTCGGTCCTCCCGCCGGACAAATTAGACCTGTCCCGTTTAATTGCCCCCAGTGAAATGTGCATGGAAAGCAAAGACCTTTATAAGCTTCAGCGTAGCCGTGACGGGATGGAAACGCGCAATAAGCTCCGCTAGAAGAGGACTCATTGAAAATGACTAGACAGCTTGCCCAAATTAAGAAAGAACTGATTCCCTGGATTCGCCATTGGGATGTGCTGGATGAAAACGAGGAGCCGCAGCCACTGCCAGAGGGTATTCTCAAGGACCTTATCACACTTTGGGCTGAGAAACCGGACAACGAACCCTTGCTCCGCGAACTTCTGAATGTGCAGTGCCTTCTCGGCAATACATCCGCTGCCATCAGGCTCTTGAAGCGTATTATCGAGTTGCCAGGAAAAACGAAACCGAAACAGATAGTGCAGGACAAGATGCGACTGACCAACCTACAGAGAATGGAGCGTGGTGAGGAGACGAATATCTTCCTGTGTGAAATAGGGTTGTCTCGCACAGAATTCGTCAACCTCGGGAGGTTCCTCGAGAAAGAGAGTGTAGCACAGGATAGAATCTCGGTATCGGATTATCCACTTTGCCACCAGTGGGCAGTTGAAGTGTCCGGTCGCACTGAAGAAAACTGGCAGGCGTTGCGCACAAGCCTCTTCAACGCCGGAGCTTTCGGTGACTTTGGCGTCAGAGAAGCCTTCTTTGACCTCACAGACTGAGTTGCGGATGCATGCGGGCATGTGGGGTCAACGCCGGACATCGGACACGAATAGCCTCCGTTCATCCATCCGATCAAGAATCGCCTGCTCGAAATTCTGGAACCCCGCCCACTCCTCACTATTCCTTGGTCATTTGAATCTCCTCGTTCGTCATTCTGCCCACCGCGCGCCCATTGGACTCCCGCGTCCCCATCGTGTATAACGGGCAGCATCTTCCCGGGGCGGCAGACCCCCAGCAACTCCTCTCCACGACGGGCGGACCATGAAGCGACAGATCATTCTCGGAATGGGCGCCGGACAGTGCGGCGGTAACCTGTTGGCCAGTGGCTTCGCCCCTTAGGCGTGCGATTCGGTCCCCTCCCGCCGGACAAATCAGACCTGTCCCGTTTAATTGTCCAAAACGCTTGCACGCCGTGCAATCGGAGATAGGATGGATTTAGCCGGTCTCATGGGGGGGAACCAATGGGACCGTCCGGCTGGTCGCTTCAGAATACCGGGAGGTTCGTCATGCTTCGGTTTACCTCCGTGCGCACCCAACTCTGGGTGACGCTGCTCCTTGCTTCTGCGCTTACGGTGCACGCCTTTTCCGCTGAGCCCGGTGAGGCCAAACGGCAACTTGACGACCCTGGAGTACCGAAGCCTCTGGCCCCTCCGATCGATGATTCGATCCGGCAACTCATGCAGGACCGCGACTACGGCGAGGCTCTGAAGGCGATCGACGCCGCCATGGTGAAGGAGGGGGTGCCGCTCGACTATCTGACCTACCTGAAAGGTCGAGCCCTGTTTCTCCAGGGCGAGCATGCCAAGGCCGCCCAGGTCTTGCGTTTGCTCGACGCTTCCTATCCCGAAAGCCCCTGGGGGCGGCGGGCGAGATTCGATGCGGCCCAGGCCTACGCCCGGCAGGGCGACTATCGAGAGGCGGAGGCCGTCTATCGTAAGGAGGCCGAATATCTGTTCGGCCCGGATCGGCGCCAACAGATTGCCGACGTCTACCTCGAATTCGCCGACGCGGCCTTTGCTCCTGAGGACAGCCAAACGGAACCGGATTACCGCAAGGCCCTTGAGTTCTACCTGGCGGCCCTCGAAGTTGCCCCAAAGCCCGACCGGCGCGTGGAAATCGAGATGCGGATCGCCCGGTGCCACCAGGAACTGGACGACACGGGCGCCGCGGCCGAGGAATATGCGAAGTTCATCGCGAGTTATCCCGACAGCGACATGGTCATCGACGCCCGATTCCGGCTGGGCCAGTGCCAGCTTGCCCAAGACCGGCCGGCCGAGGCGCGTCGGACCTGGCAGGACCTGCTGGCGGCGCACGCCGATTCCGATTCGCCCCGGATCGCCGAGGCCGCCTTCCGCCTGGCGGAAACGTGGGGCATTCCCAAGCCGGCGAGTGCGGCGGCGCTCGACCTGGGCGTTGCCGCTCTGCGGTCGTTTCTGGAGCGGTTTCCCAAGCACGAAAACGCCGGCAAGGCCCGCCTGCTGATGGCCGAGAGCTACATGCACCAGCAGCGATTTGCCGAGGCCGTCGAGAGCCTGCAGGGCTTTCTTGACGACAAGCAGTTTGCCGGGAGCGACCAGATTCCCAACGCCCGCGACCTGCTCGGGCAGTGCTACCAGTTGCAGGAAGAGTATGACGACGCGATCCGGGTTTGGCGCCAGTTCCTGGTCGAGCATACGGCCGACGAACGTTGGAACACGGTCCAGCAGGAGATCATCGACACCGAGTATCTGCGGGCCGCGGATCGCTACGAGCGCAAGGAATTCGACAAGGCCCGGGACGGCTTCAGCAAGTTCCTCGCCCAGTATCCGCTCGACGAGCGATGCCCGGGCATTCTGCTGCTGTTCGGTGAGATGGCCTATCGGGAGGAGAAATGGGACGACGCGATTGCCGCCTGGAAGCGAGTGGTTTCCAAGTATCCCGAGAGATACGAGGCGGGGGACGCCCAGTTCCGGATCGCCGAAACACTCGAAAAGAACCTGGGGAAGTTCGAGGAGGCCCTGAAGGCCTATCACGAGGCGAAAGTCGGCAGCAAGGCGGCCGACGCGAGGCAGGCGGTCGCCCGATTGACGGCAAAGCGTTTGACGGTCGTCACCGAACGGGTCTTTCGCACCGACGAACCGGCACGGCTCAAGCTGTCCACTCGGAACATCGAGTTGGTCACCGTCTGCGTTTACCCGATCGACATGGAGACCTATTTCCGCAAGATGCACTGCGCCCCCGGCGTCGAGCAACTCGATATCGCCCTGATCGATCCGGAACAGACCATCGAGTTCCAGGTGCCGCAGTACGAGAAGTATCGCGAGAGCGACAGCACGATCGAGATTCCGTTCGGCGATCGGGCTGCCGGCGTCATGGCGGTGACCGTCAGCAGTCGGCGGCTTGAGGCCACGACGCTCGTGATCCGCAGCGATCTGGACGTGATCGTCAAGAGTTCCCGCGACGAGATGTTCGTGTTTGCCGAGAACATGCTTACGGGCAAGGCCTGGCCGGGCGTCAGGTTGCTGCTCTCCGACGGTCGGAGACTTCTGGCGGAGGGCGTGACGGCCGAAGACGGCGTCTTTCATCAGGCATTCGGGCAGCTTGCCGATGCGGAGGACGTCTCCGTGTTTGCCGCGGTCGGCGACCACATCGCCTCGAACTCGGTGGGATTGAGCGGTTTGACGGTCGCCCAGGGGTTGGAGGATGAAGGGTATCTCTACACGGATCGTCCCGCCTATCGGGCCGGCGAGGAGGTCCACGTGCGTGGGTGGATCCGCCGCGTCGAGAGTGACAAGTATGTGGCCGACGGAGGCCGCAAGTTCGTTCTCGAAGTCTTCGACGTGCGCGATCGCATGTTGCGGCAGAAGGAAGTCGTCCTGAGCCGGTTCGGCGGATTTCACGACAGCTTCGAGTTGCCGGCGACGAGTCCCCAGGGGCAGTACCGGGTGACCGTGCGCGACGACGAAAAACACACCTATAGCGGCGCCTTTCTCGTCCACGAGTACAAACCCGAGCCGATCCGGCTCGTGGTCGATTGCCCGCGACGGGTTTTCTACCGCGGCGAAACGATCGAAGGAACGATCCGGGCCGAGCATTACTACGGCGCGCCGGTGGTGGGGAAAGAGATTCAGTACAAACTGTCGGACGGCGAAATGCATACGGCGACCACCGACGACGAAGGGCTCGTCCGTTTCTCGTTCCCGACCCGAGAGTACAGCGAACAGCAGACGCTTGTTCTGTGGGCGTCGCTTCCCGAGAAGAATCTGGACACGACGGTGGATTATTTTCTTGCCGCCCAAGCCTACTGGATTATGCTCTCCACTTCTCGGCCGCTCTTTCTTGCGGGCGAGTCCTTCGAGGTGACCGCCAAGACGTTTACGCCCGAGGGCAAGCCCGTGGGCCAGCCGCTCACGCTCAAAGTCCTGGAGCGAACCGAGGTGGGCGGCAAGATCGGCGAGCGGCTCGTGGAAACGCTCGAATTGACGACTGGTGAAGCCGATGGGGTTGGGCGGGTGACCGTCACGGTGAAAGAGGGGGGGCGCTATGTCCTTCGCGTCGAAGGTACCGACCGGTTCGAGAACCCCGTGTCGGGACGGGCCGATGTGACGATCTCGGGCGACGACGACGAGATCCGGCTGCGGATTCTCGCCGATCGCCACACCTACAAGGCGGGCGATCGGGCCGACATCCCGCTCCACTGGCGAGGCGCTCCGGCCCTGGCCCTGGTCACCTTCCAAGGGGCCAAGATTCTCGACTACCGGCTCGTCGAGTTGAAGACCGGGCGCAACAACCTGCCGGTCGACTTCGACGCCGATCTGGCGCCCAATTTCGAGTTGGCCGTGGCGCTCATGACGGACGGCGATCGAAAGGCGGACGCGAAGACCGCGGCAAAACGTTTTCACGAAGCCAACTCGCCGTTCACCGTCGAGCGAGACCTGGTAGTGAAAATGAAGTGGAAATCGGCCGGCGGTGAGAAGGAGTCTGTGCGGCCGGGCGATCAACTGGAAGTAACGCTCACGACGACCGATCCCCAGGGCAAGCCGGTGGCGGCCGAGGTTAGTTTGGCCATGATCGAGCAATCGCTGCTCGATCGGTTTCAGTGGCTTACGCCGGACGTGTCGGCCGTCTTCCGCGGGAGCCGGCGAGAGCCGCAGATGCGAACCGAGTCGAGCATCTGTTTCACTTATCGGCCCGAGACCGTTCGGATCAATGCGAGACTTCTCAGCGAGCAGGAACGGATCGAGATCACTGCGGAGGAGGCAGAGAGCCGCCGTTTGGCCGCGGAAAGCGACATGTACGGCGGCTCGTCGGGGCTCGGCGGTTTGGGCGGGGTGAATATTCCCGCGGGCGGCGGGATGGGAGGTATGGGCGGCTTCGCCGCAGGGGGTGGGGGATTTGGCTCGGGGGCGCGAGTAACTCCCCCGCCTCCCCCGTCCGACGACCCGTTCGCGAGCCCCGTTCCCAGCGACAACCCATTCGGGTCGGCAACTGCGTCCGCCGGCGATCCGTTCGGCAGGCCCGCTACGCCCGAGGCAGCCGACCCGTTTGGGGGTATTCCTGTCCGGATGGGGCCCGATAGCCGTTTGGATTTGACCATCCGGCAGACAGAACAAGTGCACGACGAATCGCCTCCCGTACCTCAACTCTCCAAAGCGCAGCCAGAGCCCACCGGCAAATCCCAGTCGCTCGCCTACTGGAATCCGACCATCCTGACGAACGAGAACGGGCAGGCGACGGCATCCATTGCCGTGCCGCAGCAGTCGACGGCCTGGTGCCTGCTGGCCAAGGGCATCACGGTCGACACACTCGTGGGCGAAACGGAGGAATCGCTGGTCGTCAAGAAAGACCTGTTCGGCCAGATGCGGCTGCCGCCGGCCTTCACCGACGGCGACCTGGCGGAGATTCCCATCTCCGTGTATCACGAGGCCCTGAACAGCGGTCCGGTCGAGGTGATTCTGAAGACCACCGTCGGCGGCCGGTCGGTAGAAGACTCGCAGAAGATCGACGTCGACAAGAAGGGAATCACGAAGGTCGCCTTCCGACGTGAGTTCCGGATTCCAGGGCATGATGATCTTGGCAAGGAAGTCCCGTCCGGTGCCGGTTCACAGATCGAGTTCGAGCTTTCCGTCAAGTCGGGTGATTACGTTGATCGGGTCAGTCGGACCCTGCCGCTGCTCCCCTATGGAGCGACCATCGTGGTGCGCTGTGGCGGGTCGGCGACCGGCGACACGAGCACTTGGATCGAGCCGCCGAAATCGATGCCGCCGGCTTCGCCGAGCCTTCAGATCACCGTCGGCCCGACCGTCCAGCGGAGCCTGTTGGATACCGTGCTCGGGCCGCCGACTTCAATCGGTCTCGATCCGTTCGTGTACGGCTCACCTGCCGAAAGCAGTGCATCCGACCTGATGGCCGGCCTGGCCTTGCAGGACCTGCTGGTGAAGACCGAGGCCTCGGATCGTCCGGAGATGCTCGAACTCGATCGGCGGATTCGGTCCGCAATCGCCTCACTCATTGCGTCGCAGAGAGACGACGGAGCCTGGAGTTGGACCGGCGGGGGCAACACGGCCGACCGCAACACGACGGCCTACGTGGTCTGGTCGCTGAGCCTGGCTCGGACCGCCGGTTTCCGGGTACCCGACGACGGCTACAACAAGGCCGTACAGTACCTGCAGAACAGCATCACAACGACCGACAATGCCGACCACGCGGGCAAGGCCCTTCTCCTTCATGCGGCAACCGTGGCCGGCCGGGCCGATTTCAACCTGGCCAACCGCCTGTATCGCCTGCGGGAAACGCTCTCCACCGCGGCCCTGCTCCACCTCGCCCTGACGTTTGCGGCCATGGATCGCGGGGAGACCGCAACGGAGCTTCTGAAGCTGGCGGCGGAACGAAAACTCGACGGCGACGCCGGCCAATCGGTCGATGGCGCGTACGCCCTGGTCGAGCTTCGGTCGCTCCACGCGCTGGCCCTTCAGCAAGTGGCTCCCGCCTCGCCGGAAGCCAAGGCGTCGGTCGACTGGCTGCTGGCCAATCGCTCGGGAACCCGCTGGTCGCCCGATCGGGCCACGGGCCCGGCCGTGGCGGCTCTCTGCCGGTGGTTCGGCACGAACCGCTTTGAAACGGAGAAGTACCGTCTCGACGTCTTTGCGGGCGACACCAAGGTCCGCACGCTCGACGTCGATGCCGCGTCGCCGAGCCAGGTCGTCGATGTTCCGGCTTCGCTCGTTGCGAATGGCCGGCAGCAGATCCGTTTCCAGATGACGGGCCGGGGACGCTACACCTACCAGTGCACGCTGAGCGGCTTTGTGCCGGCCGAGAAGCTCAGCAGCACGACCCAAGCCTGGATTGCCCGGCGGATCTACGAGCCCGCTCCCCTGGAGGTCGACGGCAAGGAAATCGCTCGCGGTTTCAGCATCCTCGAAGGGAGCTATAAGAGTTTTCGCAACCCGGCCACGCAACTCCCGGTGGGGCGGCGAGCCATCGTGCTCCTGGGGCTTCAGCGGCGCAGCGCGACGACTCCCGCTGCCGGGCCGCCCGAATACCTGATCGTTCACGAAAGCATCCCCAGCGGGACGGAGGTCGTTGCCGGCTCGGTCACGGGGCCCTTCGAACATCACGAGATCACGCCGGGCGGAATCACGTTCTACGTGGGCGATCGACGCCAACTCGGCACGATCCGCTACGAACTTCGCGGCTCCGTTGCCGGCCAATACCGTGCCGCCCCTACTATCATCCGCAACGCCTATCGACCCGAACAAATGGTTGCCGTGGATGCCGTGCAGCTTGCGGTGATTCCCGCCGGGCAGAAGAGTACGGATGCCTATCGGCTGACGCCGCAGGAGCTCTTCGGCCTGGGACAACGCTGCTATGAGAAGGGGCAATTCGAACAGGCGGCCAAGCACCTCGGAGAACTGGTCTCCAACTGGACGTTGCGCCAAGCGACGTACCAGAATGTGGTGCGAATGCTTCTGGACATCCACCTGGAACTGGGACCGCCCGAACAGATCGTGCGCTACTTCGAAATCCTCACCGAACGCTGGCCCGACGAAGAGATTTCGTTTGAAAAGGCCCTCAAGATCGGTGCGGCCTACGAGCAGATGGGCGAGTTTGAACGGAGCTACCTGGCCTTCCGCGGAACGGTCGAAGGGCGTTTCATGCGTGAGACGGGCGTGGCCGGCTTCCTCGAAACGCAGGACGAGTTTCTGAGGAGCATGGACTTCATGGAGCGGTTGTTGCAGGAGTATCCGAGCGAGGGTTATGCTGCTACGGCCGCCTATTCGTTGGCGCAGCGGGTCTACACGAAGGCGTCTGAAGCGGCCGCGTCGGAACGCCTGCGGGCCGCGAAGATCACGCGAATCGACCTGGTCCGCCGGGCCGCGGGGATGCTCGACGATTTCCTCACCGTCTTTCCGGAAGACCCGGCCGCCGACCAGGCGGCCTTCGCCCGGGCCAATGCCCTGCTGGAACTGGAAGCCTACGACGGGGCCATCGCCGCCTGCAACCGCTACTCCGGCCGCTATCCGCAGAGCGATCTGCTCGACAGCTTCTGGTACCTGATCGGTTACTGCCATTTTGCGGCCGGGCGGCCCGAGGCGGCGATCGAGATGTGCCGCAAGGTTTCTGAGGCGACCCGGCTCGACAAGTCGACCGGGCGCCAGGTGGAAGCTCGAAACAAGTGGCTCGCCATCTTCATCCTCGGCCAGATCTACCACAGTCTCGGACAGCCGCAGCAAGCCATCGAGCAGTATCGCCGGGTGGAGGATCGTTTCGGCGACGCGAAAGCGTCGATCGAGGACTTCTTGCGCAAGGACATCAAGTTGCCCGAGTTGACGACGGCCGTTCCGGGCAGCCCGGTCGAACTGGAATTGCAGTTCCGCAACATCGCCTCCTGCGACGTGAAGGTCTACCGCATCGACCTGATGAAGTTCGGGCTGTTGCAGAAAGATCTGGGCGGCATCTCGCAGATCAACCTGGCCGGCGTGCGGCCGCGGCATGACGAACACCTGCAACTCGGCGACGGTCTGGACTACGCCGACCGCACCCGCAAACTGGCCCTGCCGCTTCAGGACGAGGGAGCCTACCTGGTCGTGTGCCGTGGCGACGATCTGCACACGAGCGGACTGGTGATCCTCACGCCGCTGACGCTCGAAGTCCACCAGGATCTCCAGTCGGGCCAGGTCCGCACCACGGTGAAGAACACGGCCGAGAACCGCAACGAGCGCGACGTGCATGTGAAGGTGATCGGCAGTCGCAACCAGGATTTCGTCTCCGGCTCGACCGATCTGCGCGGGGTGTTCGTGGCCGACGGGATCCACGGCTCCGCCACGGTGATCGCCCACGTGGAGCCGTCGCGATATGCCTTGCACCGCGGCGCGGCGACCGCTGCTGCGGCAGAGCCTGCGGCTGCGGTGGAAGGTCCCGTCTCGCTGGTTGTGCCGGGCGAGGTGACCGTCGGGACGTCGGCTGCGGAAGACCGGATCAGAGCCGCTCTCCGATCCCTCACGGCCGTCGATTTCGTTGACACACCGCTTTCCGAGGCTGCCGACTCCTTGGGCCGCGCCCATGGAATCACGATCCGGCTCGACACCCGGGCGCTCGAGGACGTGTCGCTGGAAACCGACACACCCGTCTCGGCCAGCCTGAGGGGCGTATCGCTCAAGTCCGCTTTGCGATTGATCCTCGAACAGCTCGACCTTACGTATGTGATTCGCGACGAAGTGCTGATGATCACCACGCCCGAGGAAGCCCAAGAGCAGCAGGTGACGAGGCTCTACCCCGTGTCGGATCTGATCACGTACAAGACTCCTTCCGGCGAAAAATGGGCCGACTTCGATACGCTGATCACCACCCTCTCGAGCACAATTCAGCCGGACACATGGGAGGAGGTCGGCGGTCCCGGTTCGATTGCGCCCCTGTCGTACGGAGGCACCGAGGTGATTGCCATCCGGCAAACGGATGAGGTCCACGAGGAGATTGCCGCGATGCTGGCCAAGATGCGCGGCCTGGCCGAGCCTCGCGACGACGGTGAGGTGCCGGTCCGCGAACGCCGCGACATGTACGGCGGGATGGGAGGCATGCAAGGAATGGGCGGCGGGATGGGAGGCATGGGCGGCGGTGGAATGGGAGCTGCGGGCGGATTCAGCGCCGGTGGCGGCCCCCGCGGGTCTGCCGGTGAGAAGACCGACCTGCTCGAAGGCCTTCAGGATACGAATCGCGAGCTTCAAGGCGAGCAGATGAAGAAGCTCGACAAGATGTACAAGGAAGGCAGCGGCATGGGCGGCATGGGAAGCGGGTTCTTCTAGGTTCCAGCTGTTTCACTTGGCTGAGTTGTTCTGCATTTTGCAGTGGTCCGGTTATGTCGTGTTGCAGCCAACTTTTCCCGGAAATCATGTTTTCTGACACTTCCGGCTCAGAAGAGGGGCGTCCTGTGGGGGCGGCATTGTGGGGAACCACGAAATGTACGAAGGGCACGAAAGGGGGCGCGTGGTGGGAGGCCAAGGTATTGGACAAGGGAATGGACGACAAGGGAATTGTCAAAGAGCGGGCATTGCCGCGGAGTTGCGGCTATGTGTACAGTAGTATACATATCCGGCGGAGAAAGTCAATACAAGAATTGAACACCTGGGCGGATTTCTTTGAGTCGACTGCCGGACGATCGGTTGTGGGGGTCGGCGGCCGGGGATACAAGGTGTTTTGCACTGGATGGGGTTTTGCGCCGCCTTTGAGTTTGTTGCAGAACGGTTCGGGTGCGGGGCGTGGTCGGAAGCGGCGTTGTCGGATGTGGTTACACCCATGCCGGCGATCGCAAGTTGGAGTGGCCTGGCGGGGGGTGTGTTGCATAATTCGGTTGCGAGCCCCCTGTTGGGCGGTGGGCGGGACTGGGATGGAACGCGTTTGGATTGCGGATTTGAGGGAGGAGATGCGGGGAGGGCAGGACTGTAATGGTACTGCGGGCGTGATGGGATGGACAGTCTATCGTCCGTCGGCACTGTTTGGCAAGCAAGCAGTGGCACACGATGATTGGTTCACACGGTCACGCAGGGCCACGCGCCCCTGTGCGTCCCAAGGGCGAATACACGCCTTTCTGCCCGTCACCGCCGCTGCATTTCGCCGGGCTTCTTCAAGAGTTGACCCCGTATCCCCGCTCGTCGCCGAGATAGCCGCCGCCACAGCAGTAGCGCACATCCTGAACCTGCAGGAGAATCCCGTCGGGATCGGTGAAGTAGAGTTCCGGCGTACCGGCCGGCGCGCCGCCTCGGTCCGGCATTCGCATGGTCACGTACGACTTGAGCGGCGCAGGGCGGCGGCTTTCGTGGGCGCGGGGCGTAACCCCGAAGTCGGCGAGTGTCGCGAGAATCCGGTCGGGATTGAAATCGTCGACCGCAAAGCAGACGTGATCGATGAATGCGGGGGCGTGACGGTCGTCAGCGCCAACAAACGCAAGGGATTGGTTGCCCGTCCCCACACGGAGAATCGGCAGGGGGCCTTGATAGGTATCGATGGGCATTCGGAACAACTTCTGATAGAACCCGACGGTACGCCGTTGGTCGGGTACGAAGGATGTGACATGGTTGTAGTCTCTGACTGGCAACAACCCGGCGGCCGGCGCCGACTCCGGCGCCTTGGAAGGCCTGTCTCCGAGCGGGCCAGTACGTCCGTTGTATGAACTGTCCTGAAGTTGGACGACGATTCCATCCGGATCGCCGACGTACACCTCAGTCGTACCGCCGGCCGGTTGCCCACCGATTCGCACATGCGCTTTCATGGGAGCCGGCTTCTGCGCTAAAGCGATTCCGTGCGCCTTCAGAATTCCGACGACACAATCCGGGTTGAAGATGTCGACTGAGAGACCAAAGTGAGCGATTCCGGGCTTGGCGTCGGCCCGACTGGCCATCTCGAGGAATTGCGGCCCGTTGCCGACCCGCAAAACGACCGTCTCTCCCTGGCGGGCGACGACCGACATGCCAAACAACCTCTGGTACCAATCGAGCGAGCGCCCCAGGTCCGTGACATGGATCATCACATGGTTGACGGCGGTCACCGGAATAGCGTCCGATGCGGGCTCACTGGCAAACATTCGCGGAGTCAGCGTCAGGGCACCCAGCGAGCTGAGAAAAAAGCGACGCGAGAGGAATTGCTGTGGACATGCCGTCTTCAAGTGGTTCCGATTAGAACGCATCGCTTATACTCCCTCTATTGTCGGCCAACATTCGACTTCTGGGGCCACTTGCACCGAATAATGGGTCGCGGAACCGACTTCATATCCCGGCAGGGGAATAAGCAAGCCTATCGCTTGTCCCTTGGGGAAGCAAGCGTTTTCTCAGCCTATCGTGTACCGTCGCCAGAGTGGTCCCCAAACTCTGGCGGGGGGACATCATCAAGACAGTATCGCTCCAGGAACTGATCCGCCGACCGGCCAATCTCAAACGAACCGCCTCGCACTACCCCTGGGGAAGTTACGGCGGCCTGGACCAGGACGGGCGTCATGTGGTCGAAACGGTCGAGGGCCGCACGATACGGTTCGACGTTCGGACGGGCGAGCCGATCGAAGGCGAGAAGCCCTAGCGAGACCTCCGGCGGCGACGTAATCCGAAATCCGAGAAGTGGTCTTGCATGATTCGTGGAAACACAGTCGCGAGAGGGCCTTCTTGTGGGGGTGGATATTGTGGGGAACCACGAAATGTGCGAAAGGGGTGCATGGTGGGAGCCCAAGGTATTGGACAAGGGAATTGTCAAAGAGCGGGCATTGCAGCGGGGTTGCGGATATGTGTACACCAGTATACATATCTGGCGGAGAAAGTCAATACAAGAATTGAACACCTGCGCGGATTTCTTTGAGTCGACCACAGGACGATCGGTTGTGGGGGTCGGCGGCCGAGGGATGCAAGGTGTTTTGCACCGGACGGGGTTTCGCGCCGCGTTTGAGTTTGTTGCAGAACGGTTCGGGCGCGGGGTGTGGTCGGAAGTGGCGTTATCGGATGTGGTTACACCCATGCCGGGGATCGTACGTTGGGGTGATCTGGTTGGGGGTGTGTTGCATTAATCGGTTGTGAGCCCCCTGTTGGACGGTGCATGGGGCAGGGATGGAACGCGGATGGAGGACGGATTTGAGAAGGAGATGCGGGCAGGGGAATTTCTCGGGCAAGGGAATTGGCCGCGGTAACGGGTTGTTGAGGGGGCTTCTCCCCGGAATTCCCACCGTCCATTCTCGCGGCGGTCGATTCACTTCTCGTAACTCGTTGCACTTCCCTTTCGGTAGGTCTACACTAGCGACTAGGAGGGCTGAGTCTAATGGGTGATGCTACAACACGACAGAAACAGTATCTTCGCCGACTTGGCCACAAGGAAGTAGGGAACCTGACGAAGGAAAAGGCGTCAGAACTCATTGAGGAATTGCTGGAGGTGGAGCGGCGGTCAGGCAAGCAATTCGCCTGCCCGTACTGCAACGGGAAGTTTGGACCAAGACCCAAGAGCCGCAAGAAGAAATGCCCCAATTGCGGAAAGACCTTTTATCACATCGTTGGCAAATTCTACACCGCAGACGGTGTTGACAAGCTCAATCAAGAGGAGTGGTACAAAGAATCTCGTGACATGGTGAAGGACTCCGTCCGAGAAGACTGGAAGGAAGAGAACGAGTACAGAAGGCAATTCAAGGAACAGGACAGCGTCGGCTATCTCGTGAAAGCTGGCCCGAATTGCCCTCATGCTGCCAATGTAGATGGTCTTCTCGTTTTGCTTGAGGATGCCAAGAAGCATCCGGAGATGCTTCCTCCATACGAAGAATGCCGCTACAACACCTGCGAATGCGAATTCGACTTGGTCAGCGCTGATGAGGTTCCGAGAAAGACACGCGTGGCCCAACTGTCGGGCGACCCAACCACCGGAGGCGGTTCAGTCCTCCTGAAGCCGCTTGGTTGTTCGAGTATCCTGAAACTGTCTATCTTGGCGTGCGGACTGCTGGTCTTCGTAGTGTTCTGCGCTGGGATTCTCTCGGGCAGAAACGACACTCCACCTGCCCCTCGCCGCTCATCCGCCCCATCGCGCCCCGCGCAGGCAGTCTCACGCCCCACGGCACAGCTTCCGGAAGATGTCGTCATCAACATCAATGAGGAGGTGATGCCTGACAGACGCGTTGTCATCCGAGGCACAACCAATCTGCCAACGGGAACAACATTGATGTTCGACGTGTCGGCAGATGGAAAGATGCTCGGGCAAGACAAGCAGAGCGTTGGCGCGAACGGTGAATTTGAGTCCGAGCCATTCGGACCCTCGTCAGGATACGCGGCCGGGGATTACTCGGCCAACGTAATGATGCCGATTGCGAGGCTACAACCGCAATCCGTGCAAGCTGTGATCGGTAAGAACGGCGAACACTTGCGGGGCTCTCTGGTCGAGGACGGCGAGTTTGGTACTACAGTGAAGGCCAGCAAGCCGTTCACGATTGCAGGGCCGACAGCCCCAGCCGCGGCTCCAATCAACAATGCTGACTATCGGCAAGCATACAATCAAGCTGATGCCCTCTTTCAAGAGGTCGACGCCATGCGGAAAGCCAACGCGAATCCCGTTGACTGGGCTGAATTCCTGCGTTCCGTCAACGAACGAGCAGCCATTGTTACCAAACCCCTGAAGGATGCCCCAATTGGATCGGCTGGCCGAATGATTCTAGCTGCAAACCCCGCCTTTGTTGCGCTCGAAGCTAATCCACATCGGACAACCTATAGTGATGAGAATTTCCGGGCCGTGCGACAGACAGCGCGAGAATACATGGACAGGGCCAAAGCTCTAATTGAGGAGGCGGGAGGGCAAGTCAATGGGCCTGCGCCCACAAGCGTGGACGGCAAAGCGTTTCGAACGTGGACAGATGCGTCAGGGCGGTTCCAGATAGATGCTGCATTCGGCGGTTATGCAGCGGGAACAGTCACGCTACGCAGAGCCGATAATTCCACAATCAAGGTTCAAATGGACAGCCTGTGCGATGAGGACCAGCAGTGGATTCGGGATCGCGGCAAGCGGTAATCGCGTTATGGCGTTGTGAGCTACGCTTTCAACATGAGAACGTGGCTCAAGAAGCAAATCGCCGAATTGGAAGCCCTTTGCCAGCAAACGAAGGCCACCCACGAGGACGCAGTCAGCAGAATCCAAAAGGCGGCCGACAAAGGCGAGCAGGTTGGCCACCTGGATTTCTACCATGAGTACAAGGACGTCCAGGCAATCACGCCAAGGGATGCCATAGGCGTTCTCTCATCTTATTGCACACGCTCACGGTCGGGGATGACTTCCTGACGATCGAGGAAGCCGCTCCATTTGGCTGCCCCCAAAACGCTTGCACCCCGTGCAATCGGAGATAGGATGGATTTAGCCGGTCTCATGGGGGGGAATCAACGGGACCGTCCGGCTGGTCATTTCAGAATACCGGGAGGTTCGTCATGCTTCGGTTCACCTCCGTGCGCACCCAACTCTGGGTGACGCTGCTGCTTGCTTTTGCGCTTACGGTGCCCGCCTCTTCCGCTGAGCCCGAGGTGCGGACGGCACTCGGAGAGGGCCTGCTACTTTGCAGTTCGGCTGGGGAGGCGGACCGGCAGCTTGACGATCGTGGAGTATCGAAGCCTCTGGCCCCCCCGATCGACGATTCGATCCGGCAGTTCATGCAGGATCGCGACTACGGCGAGGCTCTGAAGGCGATCGACGCTGCCATGGTGAAGGAGGGGGCGCCGCTCGACTATCTGACCTACCTGAAAGGTCGGGCCCTGTTTCTCCAGGGGGAGCATGCCAAGGCGGCCCAGGTCTTGCGTTTGCTCGACGCGTCGTATCCGGAAAGCCCCTGGGGGCGGCGGGCGAGATTCGATGCGGCCCAGGCCTACGCCCGGCAGGGCGACTATCGAGCGGCGGAAGCCGTCTATCGCAATGAGGCCGAATACCTGTTCGGCCCGGATCGGCGCCAACAGATAGCCGACGTCTACCTCGAATTCGCCGACGCGGCCTTTGCCCCCCAAGACAGCCAGACGGAACCGGATTACCGCAAGGCCCTTCAGTTCTACCTGGCGGCCCTCGAAGTTGCCCCAAAGCCCGACAAGCGCGTGGAAATCGAGATGCGGATCGCGCGGTGCCACCAGGGACTGGACGATACGGGCACCGCGGCCGAGGAATATGCCAAGTTCATCGAGAGTCATCCCGACAGCGATATGGTCATCGACGCCCGATTCCGGCTGGGCCAGTGCCGGCTTGCCCAGAACCGGCCGGCCGAGGCGCGGCGGACCTGGCAGGATCTGCTGGCGACTCACGCCGATTCTGATTCCCCCCGGATTGCGGAAGCCGCCTTTCGCCTGGCGGAAACGTGGGGCATTCCCAAACCGGCCGGCGCCGCAGCGCTCGACCTGGGCGTTGCCGCTTTGCGGTCGTTCTTGGAGCGGTTTCCCAAGCACGAAAACGCCGGCAAGGCCCGTCTGCAAATGGCTGAGAGCTACATGCACCAGCAGCGATTTGCCGAGGCCGTCGAGAGCCTGCAGAGCTTTCTCGACGACAAGCAGTTTGCCGAGAGCGACCAGATTCCCAACGCCCGCGACCTGCTCGGGCAGTGCTACCAGTTGCAGGAGAAGTACGACGACGCGATCCGCGTTTGGCGCCAGTTCCTGGTGGAGCATACGGCCGACGAACGTTGGAATACGGTCCAGCAGGAGATCATCGACACCGAGTATCTGCGGGCCGCGGATCGCTATCAGGGCAAGGAATTCGACAAGGCCCGAGACGACTTCAGCAAGTTCCTCGCCCAGTATCCGCTCGACGAGCGATGCCCGGGCATTCTGCTGCTGTTCGGTGAGATGGCCTATCGGGAGGAGAAATGGACCGACGCGATTGCCGCCTGGAAGCGAGTGGTTTCCAAGTATCCCGAAAGATACGAGGCGGGGGACGCCCAGTTCCGGATCGCCGAAACACTCGAAAAGAACCTGGGGAAGTTCGAGGAGGCCCTCAAGGCCTATCGCGAGGCGAAAGTCGGCAGCAAGGCGGCCGACGCGAGGCAGGCGGCCGCCCGGTTGACGGCAAAGCGTTTGACGGTCGTCACCGAGCGGGTCTTCCGCACCGACGAACCGGCACGGCTCCAGTTGTCCACGCGGAACATCGAGTCGGTCACCGTCTGCGTTTACCCGATCGACATGGAGACCTATTTCCGCAAGATGCACTGTGCCCCCGGGGTCGAGCAACTCGATATCGCCCTGATCGACCCGGAACAGACCATCGAGTTCCAGGTGCCGCAGTACGAGAAGTATCGCGAGACCGACAGCACGATCGAGATTCCGTTCGGCGACCGGGCTGCCGGCGTCATGGCGGTGACCGTCAGCAGCCGGCGGCTTGAGGCCACGACGCTCGTGATCCGCAGCGATCTGGACGTGATCGTCAAGAGTTCCCGCGACGAGATGTTTGTGTTTGCCGAGAACATGCTCACGGGCAAGGCCTGGCCCGGCGCCAGGTTACTGCTCTCCGACGGTCAGAGACTTCTGGCGGAGGGCGTGACGGGCGAAGACGGCGTCTTTCACCAGGCATTCGAGCAGCTTGCCGATGCGGAGGACGTCTCTGTTTTTGCCGCGGTCGGCGACCACATCGCCTCGAACGCGGTGGGGTTGAGCGGTTTGACGGTCGCCCAGGGGTTGGAGGACGAAGGGTATCTCTACACGGATCGTCCCGCCTATCGGGCCGGCGAGGAGGTCCACGTGCGCGGCTGGATCCGCCGCGTCGAGAGCGACAAGTACGTGGCTGACGACGGCCGCAAGTTCGTTCTGGAAGTCTTCGACGTACGCGATCGGATGTTGCGGCAGAAGGAAGTCGTCCTGAGCCGATTCGGCGCGTTTCACGACAGCTTCGAGCTGCCGGCGACGAGTCCCCAGGGGCAGTACCGGGTGACCGTGCGAGACGACGAGAAACGCACCTATAGCGGCGCCTTTGTCGTCCACGAGTACAAGCCCGAGCCGATCCGGCTCGTGGTCGATTGCCCGCGACGGGTTTTCTACCGCGGCGAGACGATCGAAGGAACGATCCGGGCCGAGCACTACTACGGCGCGCCGTTGGTGGGGAAAGAGATTCAGTACAAATTGTCGGACGGCGAAATGCACACGACGACCACCGACGACGAAGGTCTCGCTCATTTCGTGTTCCCGACGCGCGAGTACAGCGAAAAACAGACGCTTGTTTTGCGGGCGTCGCTTCCCGAGAAGAACCTGGACACAATGGTAGATTTCTATCTTGCCACCCAAGCCTACTCGATCGGGCTCTCCACTTCTCGGCCGCTCTTTCTTGCGGGCGAGTCCTTCGAGGTGACCGCCAAGACGTTTACGCCCGAGGGCAAGCCCGCGGGCCAGCCGCTTATGCTCAAAGTCCTGGAGCGAACCGAGGTGGGCGGCAAGATCGGCGAGCGGCTCGTGGAAACGCTCGAACTGGCGACCGGTGACGCCGATGGGGTTGGGCGAGTGACCGTCACGGTGAAAGAGGGGGGCAACTATATCCTTCGCGCCGAAGGTACCGACCGGTTCGAGAATCCCGTGTCGGGGCGAGCCGATGTGACGATCTCCGGCGACGATGACGAGATCCGGCTGCGGATTCTCGCCGATCGCCACACCTACAAGGCGGGCGACCGGGCCGATATCCCGCTCCACTGGCGAGGCGCTCCGGCCCTGGCCCTGGTCACCTTTCAAGGGGCGAAGATTCTCGACTACCGGCTCGTCGAGTTGAAGACCGGGCGCAACAATCTGCCGGTCGACTTCGACGCCGATCTGGCGCCCAACTTCGAGTTGGCCGTGGCGCTCATGACGGACGGCGATCGAAAGGGCGGACGCGAAGACCGCGGCGAAACGCTTCCACGAAGCCAACTCGCCGTTCACCGTCGAGCGAGAGCTGATGGTCAAAATGAAGTGGAAATCGGCTGGCGGTGACAAGGAGTCCGTGCGGCCGGGCGACCAACTGGAAGTGACGCTCACAACTACGGATCCCCAGGGCAAGCCGGTGGCGGCCGAGGTCAGTCTGGCCATGATCGAGCAATCGCTGCTCGATCGGTTTCAGTGGCTTACGCCGGACGTGTCGACCGTCTTCCGCGGGAACCTGCGCGAGCCGCAGATACGAACCGAATCGAGCATCTGTTTCACCTATCGGCCCGAGACCGCTCGGATCAATGCGAGACTTCTCAGCGAGCAGGAACGGATCGAAATCACTGCGGAGGAGGCAGAGAGCCGCCGTTTGGCCGCGGAAAGCGACATGTACGGCGGCTCGTCGGGACTCGGCGGCGTTGGTGGGGTGAATATTCCCACAGGCGGTGGGATGGGAGGCATGGGCGGCTTCGCCGCAGGTGGCGGGGTATTTGGCTCGGGGGCGCGGGTGACTCCCCCGCCTCCGCCGGCCGACGACCCATTCGCGAGCCCTGTTCCCAGCGTCAACCCCTTCGAGTCGGCAACTGCGTCCGCCGACGATCCGTTTGGCAGGCCCGCTGCGACCGAGGCAGCCGACCCGTTTGGGGGTATTCGTGTCCCGATGGGGCCCGATAGCCGTTTGGATTTGACCATCCGGCAGACCGAAGAAGTGCACGACGAATCCCCTCCCGTACCTCAACTCTCCAAAGCGCAGCCAGAGCCCACCGGCAAATCCCAATCGCTCGCCTACTGGAATCCGACCATCGTCACGAACGAGAACGGGCAGGCGACGGTAACCATCGCCGTGCCGCAGCAGTCGACGGCCTGGTGCCTGCTGGCCAAAGGCATCACGGTCGACACACTCGTGGGCGAAACGGAGGAATCGCTGGTCGTCAAGAAGGACCTGTTCGGCCAGATGAGGCTGCCGCCGGCCTTCACCGACGGCGACCTGGCGGAGATCCCCATCTCTGTGTATCACGAGGCCTTGAACAGCGGTCCGGTCGAGGTGATTCTGAAGACCACGGTCGGCGGCCGATCGGTAGAAGACTCGCAGAAGATCGACGTCGACAAGAAGGGAATCACGGAGGTTGTCTTCCGACGTGAGTTCCGGATTCCAGGGCATGATGATCTTGGCAAGGAAGTCCCGTCCGGTACCGGTTCGCAGATCGAGTTCGAGCTTTCCGTCAAGTCGAGTGATTACGTTGACCGGGTCGGTCGCACCCTGCCGCTGCTCCCCTATGGAGCGACCATCGTGGTGCGCTGTGGCGGGTCGGCGACCGGCGACACGAGCACTTGGATCGAGCCGCCGAAATCGATGCCGCTGGCTTCGCCGAGCCTTCAAATCACCGTCGGACCGACCGTCCAGCGGAGCCTGCTGGATACCGTGCTCGGGCCGCCTACTTTCGCCGGTCTCGATCCGTTCGGATGCGGCTCGCCTGCCGAAAGCAGTGCGTCCGACCTGATGGCCGGCCTGGCCTTGCAGGACCTGCTGGTGAAGACCGAGGCCACGGATGGTCCGGAGATGCTCGAACTCGACCGGCGCATTCGGTCCGCAATCGCCTCGCTCGTCGTGTCGCAGAGAGAAGACGGAGCCTGGAGTTGGACCGGCGGGGGCAACACGGCCGACCGCAACACGACGGCCTACGTGGTCTGGTCGCTGAGCCTGGCTCGGACCGCCGGCTTCCCGGTGCCCGACGACGACTACGACAAAGCAGTCCAATACGTGCAGAATTGCATCACGACGACCGACAATGAGGACCACGCGGGCAAGGCCCTTCTCCTTCACGCGGCAACCGCGGCCGGCCAAGCCGATTTCAACCTGGCCAACCGCCTGTATCGCCTGCAGGAAAGCCTCTCCACCGCGGCCCTGCTCCACCTGGCCTTGACGTTTGCGGCCATGGATCGCGGAGAGACCGCAACGGAGCTTCTGAAACTGGTGGCGGAACAAAAACTCGACGGCGACGCCGGCCAATCGGCCTATGACGTATACACCCCGGCCGAGCTTCGGGCGCTCCACGCACTGGCCCTTCAGCAAGTGGCTCCCGCCTCGCCGGAAGCCAAAGCGTCGGTCGACTGGCTGCTGGCCAATCGCTCGGGCTCTCGCTGGTCGCCCGATCGAGCCACCGGCCCGGCCGTGACGGCTCTCTGCCGATGGTTCGGCACGAACCGCTTTGAAACGGAGAAGTATCGGCTCGACGTCCTTGTGGGCGACACCAAGGTCGGCACGCTTCAGGTCGATGCCACGTCGCCGAGCCAGGTCGTCGATGTTCCGGCTTCGCTCGTCGCGAATGGCCGGCAGCAGATCCGTTTCCAGATGACGGGCCGGGGACGCTACACGTACCAGTGCACGCTGAGCGGCTTTGTGCCGGCCGAGAAGCTCAGCAGCACGACCGAAGCCTGGATTGCACGGCGGATCTACGAGCCGGCTCCCCTGGAAGTCGACGGGAAGGAAATCGCTCGCGGTTTCAGCATCGTCGAAGGCAGCACCAAGAGTTTCCGCAACCCGGTCACGCAACTGCCGGTGGGGCGGCGGGCGATCGTGCTGCTGGGGCTTCAGCGGCGCAGCGCGAAGACGACCGCTGCCGGGCCGCCCGAATACCTGATCGTTCATGAGAGCATCCCCAGCGGGACCGAAGTCGTTGCCGGATCCGTCACGGGGCCCTTCGAACATCACGAAATCACGCCGGGCGGAATCACGTTCTACGTGGGCGATCGGCGCCAACTCGGCACGATCCGCTACGAAGTTCGCGGCTCCGTCGCCGGCCAGTACCGTGCCGCCCCCACCATCATCCGCAACGCCTATCGGCCCGACCAAATGGTTGCCGTGGATGCCGTGCAGCTTGCGGTGATTCCCGCCGGACAGAAGAGCACCGATGCCTATCGGCTCACGCCGTTGGAACTCTTCGGCCTGGGACAACGCTGCTATGAGAAGGGGCAATTCGAGCAGGCGGCGAAGCACTTCGGAGAACTGGTCTCTAATTGGACGTTGCGCCAGGCGACGCACCAGAACGTCGTGCGAATGCTTCTGGACATCCACCTGGAACTGGGCCCGCCCGAACAGATCGTGCGCTACTTCGAGATCCTCACCGAACGCTGGCCCGAGGAAGAGATTTCGTTTGAAAAGGCCCTCAAGATCGGTGCGGCCTACGAGCAGATGGGCGAGTTTGAACGGAGCTACCTGGCCTTCCGAGGAACGGTCGAAGGGCGTTTCATGCGCGAGACGGGCGTGGCCGGCTTCCTCGAAACGCAGGACGAGTTTCTGCGGAGCGTGGATTTCATGGAGCGGTTGCTGCAGGAGTATCCGAGCGAGGGCTATGCCGCCACGGCCGCTTATTCGCTGGCGCAGCGAGTCTACACGAAGGCGCCTGAAGCGGCCGGGTCGGAACGCCTGCGGGCCGCGAAGATCACGCGAATCGACCTGGTCAGCCAGGCCGCGGGGATGCTCGACGATTTCCTCACCGTCTTTCCGGAAGACCCGGCCGCCGACCAGGCGGCCTTCGCCCGGGCCAATGCCCTGCTGGAGCTGGAAGCCTACGACGCGACCGTGGCCGTCTGCAACCGCTACGCCGGCCGCTATCCGCAGAGCGATCTGCGCGACAGCTTCTGGTACCTGATCGGCTACTGCCATTTTGCGGCCGGACGGCCCGAGGCGGCGATCGAGATGTGCCGCAAGGTCTCCGAAGCAACCCGGCTCGACAAATCGACCGGGTGCCAGGTGGAAGCCCGAAACAAGTCGCTCGCCATCTTCATCCTCGGTCAGATCTATCACAGTCTTGGCGAGCCACAGCAAGCGATCGAACAGTACCGCCGGGTGGAGGATCGTTTCGGCGACGCGAAAGCGTCGATCGAGGACTTCTTGCGCAAGGACATCAAGTTGCCCGAGTTAACGACGGCCGTTCCGGGCAGCCCGGTCGAACTGGAACTGCAGTTCCGCAACATCGCCTCCTGCGACGTGAAGGTCTATCGCATCGACCTGATGAAGTTCGGGCTGTTGCAGAGAGATCTCGGCGGCATCTCGCAGATCAATCTGGCCGGCGTACGGCCGCGACACGACGAATACCTGCAACTCGGCGACGGCCTGGACTACGCCGACCGCACCCGCAAGCTGGCCCTGCCGCTCCAGGAGGAGGGAGCCTACCTGGTCGTGTGCCGCGGCGACGATCTGCACGCGAGCGGGCTGGTGATCCTCACGCCGCTGACGCTCGAAGTCCACCAGGACCTCCAGTCGGGCCAGGTCCGTACCACGGTGAAGAACACGGCCGAGAATCACAACGAGCGCGACGTGCATGTGAAGGTGATCGGCAGCCGCAACCATGATTTCGTCTCCGGCTCGACCGATCTGCGCGGGGTGTTCGTGGCCGACGGGATCCACGGCTCCGCCACGGTGATCGCCCACGTGGAGCCGTCGCGATATGCCTTGCACCGCGGCGCGACGACCGCTGCTACGGCAGAGCCTGCGGCGGCGGTGGAAGGTCCCGTCTCGCTGGTCGTGCCGGGCGAGGTGACCGTCGGGACGTCGGCTGCAGAGGAACGGATCAGAGCCGCTCTCAGATCTCTCACGGCCGTCGATTTCGTTGACACACCGCTTTCCGAGGTGGCCGCCTCCTTGGGCCGCGCCCATGGAATCACGATCCGGCTTGACGCCCGGGCGTTGGAGGACGTGTCGCTGGGAACCGACGCTCCGGTCTCGGCCAGCCTGAGGGGCGTATCGCTCCGGTCCGCCTTGCGATTGATCCTCGAACAGCACGACCTTACGTATGTGATTCGCGACGAAGTGCTGATGATCACTACGCCCGAGGAGGCCGAGGAGCAGCAGGTGACGAAGCTCTACCCCGTGTCGGATCTGATCACGTACAAGACTCCTTCCGGCGAAAAATGGGCCGACTACGATACGCTGATCACAACGCTCTCGAGCACAATCCAGCCGGACACATGGGAAGACGTCGGCGGTCCCGGCTCGATGGCGCCCTTGTCATACGGAGGCACCGAGGTGATCGCCATCCGGCAAACGGATGAGGTCCACGAGGAGATTGCCGCGATGCTGGCCAAGATGCGTGGCCTGGCCGAGCCTCGCGACGACGGTGAGGTGCCGGTCCGCGAACGTCCCGAAATGTACGGCGGGGTGGGAGGCATGCAAGGAATGGGAGGTGGGATGGGAGGCATGGGCGGCGGTGGAATGGGAGCTGCGGGCGGATTCAGCGCCGGCGGCGGCCCCCGGGGGTCTGCCGGCGAGAAGACCGACTTGCTCGAAGGCCTTCAGGATACGAATCGCGAGCTTCAGGGTGAACCGATGAAGAAGCTCGACAAGATGTACAAGGAAGGCAGCGGCATGGGAGGCATGGGAAGCGGGTTCTTCTAGGTTCCGGGACGATGCGACCGTTCCCAAATAGAACGCGTAACATGGTGGGTCGCGTTGGCGTTTTGGCAGTGCTTTGCGGTTCACAATTGGTACGGATGCCCGAGGAACGGACCGGCAACGGGTATCTGGAGGCGGTGAAGCGGGTGTTTGGGTCGGCGAAGTCGACGTCGTAGGCGAGACTTCCAGTGGGTCGCACGTGCCGAGTGCGACTCGGAACAGCCAGACCGTCATCCCAGGTTCAGAGTGACACTCGGCAAGCGTCACCCACTTGGCATCACTTCGCATCGTCTCGGAGCCGGTCGATCACCTGCTTCAGACGCACCTGCCCCGACACGTCCTTGCCGGCAGTCGCATCTTCCTCCCGGAATTTCGACAGCAGGATCTCGGCGGCGCCGTAGCGGTCGCGATCGTAGACGATCCAGATGAGGCCGTCGCGGTCCTGCACGCCGTCGGGGTAGGATACCCCGCTGCGCTCGTCGAGCAGCAGGCTCTCGGTCCAGGTGGCGCCGTCGTCCTTGGAGATCTGAGCCGTGAGGTGACTGCGACCCTTGAACTTGTAGTGGTTGACAAGCAGCAGGTTGCCCGAGGCAAGGCGGCGGATGAAGAAACGGGAACCCGGGCTGGCGATCGTGGTGGCGCCGGCTTCGGTCCAGGTTCGTCCCTTGTCGTCTGAATGGCTCTGCCAAAGATATCCGGCGCTTGTGCGGATGAGCGTCCACAGTCGTCCGTCGCGAAGTTCGACGACCATGTTTTCCAGGGCCCAGTGCGGGGCTTCGATCGCACCGTGTAGCGTCCAACTCTTGCCCTGGTCGGTGGAGATGCCCACGCCCTGGAGTTGTTTCTTGCCGGCGAACCAGTCTTGGACGGGTTCGACGGCATGTGTGACCGGCATGATCCACTCGCCGCTGGACAGGACCGTCGGCTTGTTCATGCGGAAGGCATAGGCCTGGTAGCCGACGCGGAACTCGTCGGACCAGACGGGTGGGGTGGCGTCCGGATCGTCGCAGCGGCGGGCGTGGACGTCGTGGACGGCCGTCTCCTTGTTGCCCCGGTTGAAGATGTACCAGAGGCGGCCCAGCGGATCGATCCACAGTGCAGGGTCGAACGCCCGGGCGCCGTCGCGTGTGGTCGCCATGGCCTGAAGTTCCGTGAAGCTCCGACCTTCGTCGTCGCTGTAACAGAGGTAGACCGTGTTCTCCGGAGCCGGTTCCTTCGGTCCGCCGGAGAACCAGGAGACGAACACGCGACCGCCGGCGGTCCGCTCCAGACCCGGAATGCCTTGCCAGGTGCGCTGGGATTGTTCACCGGCCGCGATCAGTGGGCTGAACAGAACGACGAGGAGGGCGACGCGTGAAGCGGTGTGAATCATGAGTGTGTCCCCGGGTTCGTGATTGCCGATGCGGACGTTCGGTCTGCCAAAGCGGACCTAATCAACGGCCTCGAAGGCGTTACGGATGTGCTCCACCTGTGGGCGGCGCCCGTCGGGCCAGGTGACGGCGACGACGTCGAAGCGGGCGGGATGGTTGAGAAGCCCGCGACGCTGGAGGTAGGCGGTAGCCAGAACGGTGAGACGGCGCTGCTTCGCCCGATCGACCGCTTCGGCGGGATGGCCCTGGTCGCCGGTCCGGCGGGTTTTTACTTCGACGAAGACGACCGTGCGGCCGTCGACGGCAACCAGGTCCAACTCTCCCAGGCCGGAACGGACGCTGCGGCCGACGATGCGAAAACCGCGGCGCCGCAGATAACGAGCGGCTGCCGCTTCCCCTCGCTGGCCGAGAGTTCGCGGGCGGACGAGCGACTTCAGCCAAAATAGCAGGGACTGGAGCAGGTTCACGAGCCGACCTCGCCTGGGCGGGACATGGGACTCGCCGCCGATTGCCCCCGGCCGGGGCCTGTACCGAATTCTGTGCTTGTGATGCTGCGGGAAGGGGACAATCCCATTTTTGTGGCGTCCTGCCACAAAAACCGGGACAGCCCCCCGGGCGGCCCTCTGGTCGCGGATTACCAGCCTTGCTTGGCGGGACTGCGGCGCGCATCACCAAGCGAGGTCGCTTTCGCCGGCTCCGGAGGAACGCGATATCCGCCGATCGAAGCTACTCGGCCTTGGCCGCGGCGCCTCGCTTGCGCCCTCGCCGTTTGGCTTTGGGTTTGTCTTCCGCCTTCACTTCGACGCGACGTTCTTTGAGCCGAACGGCCTTGCCGACGCGGTCGCGGAGGAAGTAGAGTTTCGCGCGGCGAACGACGGCCGACCGCGTTACGACGATGTTGGCGATTCTCGGCGAATGGAGGGGGAACTTCCGCTCCACGCCCTCGCCCTGCACGATTCGCCGCACGGTGAACATCTCGCGAGATCCCGATCCGCTGCGGGCGATGACCACGCCACTGAAGACCTGGATGCGCTTCTTGTCGCCTTCGAGAATCTCGCAGTGCACGTCGACCGTGTCGCCGATCTCGAACTTGGGAACTTCCGCCTTCATGCTGGTCTTCTCGACCAGTTTCATCAACTCTTGACTCATGATCGTCGTCCTTACTTCCGGCCGCGGGCCGGGTCCTCGTCAGTTGTCGGGGCCGAGCAGGTCGGCTCGCCGTTGTTCGGTTCGCGTTCGGCTGTCTTGTTGTCGCCACCTGGCAATCTCTTCATGATTGCCGCCAAGCAGCACGGGCGGCACTTCCAGGCCGCGAAACGTTCTCGGTCGGGTGTACTGGGCACACTCGAGCCAGCGGTTCTCCGTGGAGAACGAATCTTCCCGGCTCGATTGGTCGTCGCCCAGCACGTCCGGCACCAGCCGGATGACCGTGTCGATAATCACCATGGCGGCCGTTTCGCCGCCGTTCAGGACGAAATCCCCGATGGAGATTTCGTCCGGTTCGAGAATCTCGCGGATCCGCTCGTCGAAACCCTCGTAGCGCCCGCAGAGCAACACGATCCGCTCGTGCGAAGCCAACTCTTCGGCAATACGCTGGTCGAACCGCCGCCCCTGGGGCGTCAGCAGGACCAGGCGCCCGGCGTCGCCGGTCTGCCGGCGGACCGTCTCGACGCAGGGCACAACTACATCGGCCCTGAGCACCATTCCCGGTCCGCCGCCAAAGGGCCGATCGTCCACGGAACGATGCCGATCGACGGCCCAGTCGCGCAGGTTATGGCGATGGACCTCGACCAGGCCGCGTTGGACGGCCAGTTTCAGGACGCTCGACCCGAGGTATCCGTCGAAGATCTCGGGAAACAGGGTCAACACGTCGAAACGCATCGCCGGCCCTACTCCTGGCCGCCGGCCTCGGGGGCCGCTTCAGCCTGGGGCTGTTCGGCAGCCGATGCCTCGGCGGCGGCTGCCTCGGCCGGTTGCTCCTTCTTCTTGGGAACCGGCTGGGGGAAATCGGTCCGCGGCTCCGGGCGGCGCCGCGACTGCGCCAGCCGGTCCAGCGCCTGCTTCTGTTGATCCAGGTGCGTTCCGTCGACGCCGTACTTCTTGATCAGCGCGTTCACCTTCTCGCTCGGCGACGCCCCGACACTGAGCCAGTACTGAATTCGCTCCTTGTTCAGGATCGCGCGAGCGTCGGTTTCGGGAACCAGCGGATCGTAGGTGCCCAATTCTTCGAGCACTCGGCCGTCTCGCGCCGTGCGCGAGTCCATCGCGCAAATGCGATAGAACGGTTGATGCCGGCGCCCAAACTTCTTCATACGAATGCGAACAGCCACGTACTACTCCTCGTGATGCTGTGGTCTCAAAATACGTTGTTTCGATCGTCAAACGGCTTACTTCTTGTCCTTCTTGTCGCGTTTCCGCTTGCGGAGTTCTTTCTCGCGTTCCTTCTTGAGCTTGGCGCGTTCTTTCGGCGTGAGCCGTTTGCCCGTGCCTTGCTTCTTGACTCCCAGACGGCCCATGGGGTTGGCGGCGGCCTGCTGGGACAACTGCTGGACCGCCTTCATCCGATCCCGCATGCCCAGGCCGGCCATCCGCTTCATGATGTCGGCCATGCCGTCGTATTGCTTGACCAGTTCGTTGACCTCGTGGGGCTCGACTCCCGAACCGGCCGCAATCCGCCGCCGCCGGCTCTGATCGATCAGCTTGGGGTTCCGCTTCTCGTCCGGCGTCATCGAGTCGATGACGCCGCCGAGCCGCCGCATGTCGCCTTCGGCGTCCATGTTGGCCATCAGGTCCTGCATCTGCCCCATGCCCGGCAGCATGCTCAGAACCTTCTGCATGGGGCCGAGCTTCTTGATCTGCTTGAGCTGCTTGCGGAAATCGTCGAGAGTGAACTCGCCCTTCCTGAGCCGCTCCTCCTGGGCCTGCATTTCCTCCCGGTCGAACTTCTCCTGGGCCTGCTCGACCAGAGAGAGGATGTCGCCCATGCCCAGGATGCGTCCCGCCATCCGGTCCGGATGAAACTCCTCGAGCGAGTCGAGATGCTCGCCGGTGCCGATGAACTTGATCGGCACGCCGGTGACGGCCTTGACCGACAGCGCCGCACCACCCCGGGCGTCGCCGTCCAGCTTGGTCAGGATCACCCCGTCCAGTTCCAAGGCTTCGTTGAAGGCCTGGGCGCTGTTGACGGCGTCCTGACCGGTCATCGAGTCGACGACGAAGTAGACCTGGTCCGGCTGCACCCGGCGCTCGATCGTCGACAGTTGCTGCATCAACTCTTCGTCGACGTGCAACCGGCCTGCCGTGTCGAGGATGACCACGTCGACCTCGGCCTTCTTCGCCGCATCGACGGCCCGGCGGCAGACCGCCACCGGATCCTTCGACTCGTACTCGGCGTGAACGGGAATCCCGATGTTCTGGCCGAGCACCTCGAGTTGCGTAATGGCCGCGGGACGCTGCAAGTCGGCGGCCACCAGCATCGGCTTCTTGCCTCGCTCGATCAGCATTCGGCCCAGCTTGCCGCAGGTCGTCGTCTTGCCGGACCCTTGCAGGCCGCAGAGCATCAGAATCGACAAGGGCGGCTTGAGGTGGAGCGAATGGTCGACCGGGCCCATCAGGTTGATCAGTTCCTGATGGACGATGCCCACGAGCTGCTGCGTCGGGTTGAGCGAGCGAAGCACCGTCTCGCCGACCGCCTGCTCCGACACTCGTGCCATGAAGTCCTTGACGGCCTGGAAGCTGACGTCGGCTTCGAGCAGGGCGGTTTGCACGGAGCGCAGACCTTCGCGCATGTTCGCTTCCGTCAGCTTGCCGCGTCCCCGCAGGGACCGCAACGCGGAACCAAGGCTTTCTTGAAGTGACTCGAACATGAGCGAATCCGAACGCGGTAGTCAACGGTCCACTGGCCGCGGCGATGCCCCCCTCTGTGAGGGAGAGCGTGCGTCGCCAGCGCGCAGACCTGAACAGCTCGCCCAGAGCGCACCACGCCCGGGCAATTGGTAATCCCCTATGCTAACGAATTTGCTGCGGACTTGGCAATGCTCGCGGGGAGCAAAATCGGCAGGTTTTCCCCGCTTTCAGAGGGGGGATCTCCACAACCGGCGGCCGGCAGCATCTCAGTATCTTCGGCCTCAGGGGGGCTTTCCGTTAGGCGACCTCCCATAACGGGGGACGTTTGTCGAAGCTTGATCTCCGCACCGCAAATGGTCAGTCTCCCGCCAAGCTCATCACACCGGCTGTCGCGCTCGAACCCGCGAACAGTGTCGGACTGTTCCGAGAATTGGGAATGATTGAATCGTGCTGTCGCGCAATCGGCCGCGCCCTGAGGCTGAGCTGTCATGTTGTTAAAATAGGACAAGCGGGCAATTTGACACGTGCCTAAGGGGGGGCTAGAGTTTCCCAGCCACCGACACTGGTGGAGCCACGATCCCACCCAAAATGCCCTGTTGTCTGACGGTAACAGACACATTCCGGAGCCGAACTCGCCCGGATTTTCCGCTCTCAAGGAACACCCCCTATGTTACGCCACGCGTTTCTTGCCGCCTCGCTGTTTCTGGTTCTCGGTTCGACCGTTTCGGCCCAGACTTGGGCGGAGAAGATGTTTCAAGAGCGCACACACGACTTTGGGGACGTGGCTCGGGGGGCGAAGGCCGAGTTTCGCTATGAACTGACGAATCTCTACGAAGAGGAAGTCCACATCTCCAGCGTCACTTCAACCTGCGGTTGCACCACTCCGTGGATTGAGAAGCAGGATCTCAAGACCCACGAGACGACCGCGATCGTGGCCAAGATCAACACGGACCGGTTTCTCGGACAGAAAGGCGCCACCCTCACCGTCACTTTCGACAAGCCCTACTACGCTCAGGTGCAGTTGCAGGCCCGGGCCTATATTCGTAGCGACGTCGTGTTCAATCCCGGGAGCGTGGAGATCGGTGCCGTTGCCGAAGGGCAGGCCGCGGATCGGCAGGTAACTCTTGCCCATGCGGGCCGCTCCGATTGGCAGATCCTCGAAGTGACCTGCACCAATCCGCACCTGTCCGCCACCTTCGAAGAGATCGGCCGCAGCGGCGGGAACACGCAGTACCGGATCTCCGTTCATCTCGACGAGACGATGCCGGTCGGATATCTGAACGAGCACGTCGTGCTCAAGACGAACGACTACAACCGCACCCAGGTTCCGCTCCTCGTGCAGGGCCGCGTGGAGCCGTCGATTGTCGTCAGTCCGGCGACCCTTTTCATGGGGAACGTCGAACCAGGGCAGACCGTGACGAAGAACATCGTGCTCCGGGGCGCGAAGCCGTTTCGAGTGGTCTCGGTGAACTGTGCGGACGGGAGCTTCAAGTTCGAGATTCCCGACGATTCGTCCGCGCCCAAGACGGTTCATATCATACCGGTCACCTTCGTGGGGGGCACGGCCAGCCGTAAACTGGAGCAGATCATCCGCGTGGAGACCGATCTGGGGACCCCGGTCCCCGATCTGCCGACCTACGCCGTGGTGCAGTAGTCACCTTTCAGACTGCGAATTGCCTTGGCCGAGTTGGCCCGAACTTGGCCTTTTCGTCGGCGTGCATCCCTGGTGTCAGTCGGGAAGCCGCTTCACCTTGATGTTTCGAAACTTCGCGCTGCTCCCGGGGTCGTGCTGCTGCAGAGCGAAGTATCCCTTGCCAAGCCGGCGCGGGCCGTCGGTACCTGTGGGTTCCGTGTAGTCGACCACGATCTTCCCGTTGACTCTCACCACGATGTTCTGGCCCTTCACCAGGATGTTCACGGTGAACCACTCGTTGTCCTTGACGGGTGTTTCATAGAGCTTGATCACGCCCCACAGACTTCCCGTCCTGACCGGATCGACGTGGGAGTTGTTGATCTGAACCTCATGGCCGTCGAAGAACCAGCCTTCGGGGTGGTGCTCGATGTGGAGGTAGATCCCGGAGTTGCCGCCCTCGTTGATCATCACGTCGGTCTGGAACTCGAAGTCCTTGAACTGCTCGGCCATGTAGTACAAGTGACTCCGCTGGCCGTGCCCGACAATCGCTCCGTCTTCGACAGTCCAGTTCTCCGGATGCTCGTTCGGTTTCCAGTTACCCAGCGATTTTCCGTCGAAGAGGCTCTTCCAGCCGTCATCGCCCGCCTCGGCGGCGAACGTGCCGGGAGAAAGCAGTGTCAGAACAACGGTCGCGATCAAGCAGAATCTCATCATCGTGAAGTCTCCCAAGGTGAAAAGGGGGTCGGCACTCAGTCTCGAACAAAGGGCCCAAGAGACACCCACCGTAGAGTCTGGCGGAGCCAGCGTCAACTCTTTGACGAGAGGTGCTCTTTCCGCTGGTTACCGTTCCTTGGCCCCGGATCGCAAACAGTGTTGCGAAGGGCTGCTCGCGAAGGAATAATGGCTGAGTGCCGGAGCCGGTCCGGAAATCGCCACAATCCAAGTGAATCACCGACGCATTCGTCAGAACCTGCGAGGAGTACACACATGCCAAATGAGCCCGCTCACCTTTCTCGCCGCGAGTTTCTCGCCGGGTCGCTCCTGTCCGGCATGGCAGTGACGTTGGGTAATTCGGCCTTTGCCGTCACAGAGCCGGAGGCGTCTGACCGGTGGATTCTTTTGGCCGACCCCCACATCGGCCAGGATCTCAGCCGAGAAGACCGCGGCATCAAACCGGCGGAGAAACTCGCCGAGGCTCGCGCCCAGATCCTCGCGCTGCAGCCCCGGCCGAGAGGCATGATCATCGCAGGGGATTGTGCCCATTCAACCGGGCTGGCAGGCGACTATGCCGTGCTGAAGGAGGAACTGGCGCCGGTCAACGACGCCGGAGTTCCCGTCTACATGGCGATGGGCAACCACGACAACCGGGAACGCTTCTGGGCCGCGTTTCCGCAGTGCAGAGCCCGTTCGGCACAGTCCAGTCTGGACAAGCATGCCTTCGTGGTCGAGGGGCTCCATGCCGACTGGTTCGTTCTCGACTCGAATGTGAAGACCGGTGTCGTCTCCGGCGAGATGGGCGAACAGCAACTGGCATGGCTGGCGGCCGAACTCGATAAGCAGCCCGACAAGCCTGCCTTACTGGTGGCGCACCATTACCCGAGCGTGGCCAAGGATGACAACGGCCTGCGCGACTTCGATGCCTTGTGGAGCGTCATCCGGCAGCGAAGCCGCGTCAAGGCCTACCTGTTCGGGCACAGTCACCAATGGGTCCTCAAACAGCGCGAAGGGGTCCACTTGATCAACCTGCCCGCATTGGCGTGGCTGTTTGATGAGGCCCAGCCCCGGGCCTGGACCGAAGCGGTCGTCGGCCCCGACGGCATGCGGCTGCAACTCCATTGCCTGAACGACGTGCCGACGGAAAACGAGGGGCGCTGTGATCTCCGATGGAGAACGGGGTCGACGCCCCACGCCTGACGGCGACTCCGCAACTCGACCATCTGGGGCGGCCTGAGCGGCCCTTGATTGCATTTCCTCGTTGATCCCGCTAGGTTTGTGGACAGCTTGGCGAACACTCTGTCACCAACCCGCAGGAGGATCGACAAATGCGAGTTCTCTTATCAAGCGTTTTGGCAAGTCTGCTTCTGACCGGCCCGACCTCCGCCGGGTTGTATGAACCGGCCACGGGACCCTTCACGGCCGTCGTCGATGCCGGGCAAGCTCGGGCGGAGATCGTCGTTCCGCAAAAGGCCGCCGCTCTGGAACGATTCGCCGCCTCGGAACTGCAGGCCTATCTCGAAAAAAGCTCGGGCGTGAAGTTGGCCGTCGTTGACGAATCGCAAACGAGTGGTTCGCTCTATGCCTTCTTCCTCGGAAAGACGCAGAAATCGAAGGAAGCAGGCGCGGCGCTGGATGAAGAGACTGCCGGCCGGGACGGGTTCACGCTGCAATCTGTCCCCGGCGGAATGATCGTGCTGGGCCGGAACGATCTGGGCACGGTCTTCGGCGTCTACGAGTTGCTGGAACGCTACTTCGACGTCCGCTGGTTCATGCCCGGCGATCTCGGCGAATATGTGCCGAAGAAAGACGCCTTGCAGATGGGCCGGGTGAACCTGACCTATAAGCCCTCGTTCCGTGTGCGCTGGGTCGGCAGGGGCGAGTGGCCCCTGCGGCAGCGGATGAACGCCTACGTGACGGCCGGGAAAGAGAACGTCGGCATCAACTGGAAATGGCACTTCCACACATTCATCGAGCTGATTCCGCCCGAGAAATACCACGCCGAGCATCCCGAATACTTCGCCCTCGTGAAGGGCAAACGCACGGTGACCGACAGCCGAAGCCACGGCAATCAGCTCTGCACCTCCAACCCCGAGGTCGTCCGCGAAGTGGCGGAGAACCTCATTGCCGTGCTCGACGCCGAGCCGGGCATCGAGATCATCACCCTTTCGCCCAACGACGGCGGCGGCTTCTGCGAGTGCGAGCACTGCACGGCGCTCGACGAGCCGGGACGCGACTGGTTCGCCAAGTACTCGCGGCGTCTGGCCATCTTCAACAATGAAGTCGCCAGGCTCGTGGCAGCCAAGCATCCGCAGGTGCTGATCAAGGTGGGGGCCTACGCCATGTACGCCCGGCCGCCGCTGGATGAGGACTATCGCCCTGAGGGGAACCTGTTCTTCCAACTCTGCCATCTCTACTTCTGCCACAACCATCCGCTGGGGTCAGATGGTTGTCGGGCCGGCGAGACCTACGAGCCCAAGGACCAGTTCCAGCCGAACCAGGAATTCTGCAAGATCCTCGACCAGTGGCTGAAATTGTCTCCCCACTTGTTCGTCTACGAATACTACTCGATCGGCGGCATGGCCCGGTCGAACCTCCCCTGGCCGCTTGTCCACACCATGCGAACCGATATCCCCTATTACCGCGACCGCGGCGTCGAGGGATTCTACACGCAACTCAGCGAGGATCTGTGGCACCGGCTGGGCCTCAACTTCTACGTGGCGGCCAAGCTCTGCTGGAATGCCGATCTCGACGTCGACGCCCTGCTGGACGACTATTTCGAGAAGTTCTACGGCCCGGCCGCGAAGCCGATGCAGGACTATTTCACGGCCATGGAGCAGTCGATGCAGCAATGGAACGGCTGCGCATCCTACGGGCTTCAGGGCGTGAGCGGGCTGAGAGTCGTCGGGCCGAAGGTATTCACGCCGGCCACGATCGAGCGGATGCAGAGCGCCCTCGAAGAGGCCGAACGGCTCGCCGCCCAGGACGCGACCCTAGCCGCTCGCGTTGCCATGGCCCGGAAGATGTACGACGAAACGCAGGAATCGCTGAAGACCATCCGGGGGAAGTAGTCATACCCTCCGCCCGGCACTGCCTCGCTGGGACTGCAGCGAGGGGGGCGTTCCGGTCGTGCAGATGTGCCCGGTGACGAATTCTTTGCCCGGCGGCGAGGCGGTCTTTTTGAGGCCCGTTCGGGAGGGCCATGCCCTGGTTAGCCATCGCGAGCTCCGAGGCCATGGCGCGGGCCTTCCACCGATCGCAGCTTTCCTACATCTTGCTCAAGCACACTCAGGCTCTTTTTCTGGCGTTTGGCCGCCTTGCACTTCTCCTTCCACTTGTCGCGGCTGTCTTTGAAGAACACAACCAACCTGGTGAGTGGGCTGACAAACGAAAACGAGCGATGGACTGGCATCGAACGACCTCCCTGGAGATGTCCCATGATTCCCGTGGCAACCGTGCTTCAACAAGAACGACATCGATGGAACAAATACCGCCTAACAACACCAGGCCACTTTTCACCCACCCAGGTCAGGACTCATATCCCGGAACGGCCGGACCAACCTCCCGTCGGGGCCCGGTGCTGCGCAGAAATATGTCCCAAAGCGGGGCAAGCCCGCAACCCAACCTTCACAACAACATGCGCGCACCATACGCACGAATCCTGCACAGAGACTCCAACTAATTTTTTCCCACTACTTCACCACCACAATCGCCTCGCTAAACTGGGGCAGGAGCCAGGCGGCGTGGCGGAGGTCGACCGGCAGAACGTAGCGGCCGGGCTTGGCGGTCGGTGGGACCTGGAAGCGGAGTGCGATCGGGGTTTCTTGTTTGGCCGGGGCAGAGACGGTCTGCCAGTCGGTGGGCGGTTGCTGCCAACTGCTCGGCAGCACGGCGCGAGCAGCCGCCTGGCGGGCGTCGGGCGAGTGGTTGGTGACGACGACTTCCAGGGTCACGGCGTCGCCCGGTTGGACTTCCTGCTCGTAGGGGAAGGTGCGGATCCACGATTCGTCCATGCCGTAGTTGGCGTGATCCCAGGGGAAGAGATCGCCGAACAGCTTTTCACGCTCGGCCAGATTATCGCGCATGGCCTGGTACTGCTCCGCGGTGAAGTTGAAGGCGACGTCGACGTGGCAGTTGAACAGGTGGGTCGCTTTGAGTTCCTGCAAGAGGTCGAGACAGGCGTTGAAACCGACGCCGGGGCCGAGCCAGTTGCGGTTCAGGGCGCAGTAGTCGTCGATGCCGGCCGGGGTGAAGGAATCGCCCACGAACAGCAGGCGCAGACCCTGGCCCTCGACCAGCAGGCCGCCGTGGTAAAGGGTCTGGCCGGGGAGGAAGTAGGAGGTGAGGGTGAACTCGTGCCACTTCCACGACTGGCCGTGCTGAAGCGACTTGTCGATCTTGGCCACGCTGGGCGAGATGCAGGGAATTCGCCAGGCCATGGGATTGGAGATGACCTCGGCCACGTGCTCGTCGGCGTAGCAGGGGCAGCCAAAGGCTTCGAGGAACAGCGGGATCGCGGCCGTGTGGTCGTCGTGGTAGTGGGTGACCCAAAGGCCTTCGACGCCGGTGAGTCCTTCGCTCTCGATGAGCTTCTTGAGGTCGTCGATGCGGCGCTCGTGGCCGGCGTCGAGGACGAAGGCGGCCTTGTCCTCCGACACGATGACCCAGCTCGTGCCGTAGTGGCGGAGGCACTTGGGGACCTCGATCTCGGGGCCGATGGGCATGTGGCCGGGCCGGCCCTGGAAGGATTCGAAGAGCTGTGGGAAGTAGTGGCGCAGGGCGGAGATGGCGACGTAGCGGTCGTAGCAGGTTTCGAGCCGGGCGAGCAGCTTGTCGACGGCGGCCGCGGGGTCGTTCATGACGTTGCCGTGGGAGGGCACGAGTGCGTCGGCGCCGGCGGCCTCGAGGCGGCCGAGGCTCTCGATCAGGGCGTCTTGAGCGCCGAGGAAGCCGTGGTAGTCGCTGATCCGCCGGGCGCCCCGTTGGAAGCCCTTTTGCAGGCTGTAGAGTTCCCAAATCTGCCCGGCGTCGTAGATGGCGTCGCCGCAGAAGATGGTCTTACGGCCGTCGGCTTCGACCAGGTAGCTCACCGATCCGTCGGTGTGGCCGGGGGTGTCGAGGACGGTGATCCGGGCCCCCTGCCAGTCGATCGTGTCGCCCGGCTTGACGGTGGCCGCCACCGGCACCGATTCGGCGAGCATGAGGCGGTGGGGGTGGAAGTTGTAAATGTCCCAGCGGGTCTTGGGGTCGTTCCAGTAGCTTTCGACGTTGTCGAACCACGCTCGTTCCGCGTCGGGGACGACGAGTTCCGCCCCGGCTTTGACCAACCGGGCCGCGCCGCAGGCCTGGTCGCGGTGGTGGTGGGTGAAGAGGACCCGTTCGACCTTCTTGATGCCGAGGCCCGGCAGCGCGTCGGCGACGGTGCCGTCGCCGCATTCGAAGAGCAAGGCGCCGTCGCCGGAGCGGAGTATACCGACGTTGACGGTGCCCTGGTAGACATGGAGGTCCTTGGAGAGCCGGACAACTTCGGCGACGGATGCGGGACTGGCCGCGGACAGAAGGAGGAGGGCGAGAACGACGGCGGCGGTTCTTGCGTGTGTCAATCGGAACATGGTTCTTTCCTTTGTCGATTGAGCGGCATTTCTACTGGACATCGCCACTTCAGGGTCCTGCTGGGAATTGAAGCCTCTGTAACACACTCGTTTACCCCGCTGCCGCAGGCGAGGCCGTTCACCCACAACAGGTTGCTTAACAAGCCTCGCCTGCGGCAGCGGGTTAAACGAGTGCTCCATCGGGAGTTGCTCTTACACCCTACTGCAACTCGGGCACCGGTACCGCCTCTCCGCGCTGCTGGGCCAGTTGCTCTCGCTGTGAATAGGTGCCGTAGAACGGGGCATTCGCGTCGAGCCAGAGATACAGCGTCCGCCGATCGGCCTCCGGCAAATCGATCTTGCGATGGGTTTCGTCGGCGAGGACGGACGAGAGGGGACTTTCGTCGGCCGGCATGCGGCCGGGAATGGTGACTGTCTGATGGATACTGCCCGCCCCCCACTCGTAGACGCGTACGAACGGCCGGAGGCTCTCATAGGAACGGGTGAACTTGTCGGCCGGCTCGCCCGTCAGGGCCAGATCGCTCTTGGCGGGGCCGGGCGTGCCGTCGTGGCAGGCGACGCAGGAGCGGTCCAGAACGGGTTGGACGAGTCGCGGGTAGTTGATCGGCTGGGTTCCGTCGGGACCGGGCTGGAGGACCGACGGTCGCCGCTGGAGGGCCAAGGTCATTCGCCGAGGCGGCGTGGTGCCCGAGGGTTCGTGGCAGCCGACGCATCCGCGCCGCTCGCCCGGCTGGAGGTAGGTAAGCGTTCGCATGCCCTGGACGGCCCGGCCTTCGCCGTCGACGGCCTGGAAGCAGAGCGGGATTCCGGCCGGGGCGCGGAAGTAGGCCGAGCCGTCTTCTTCGACCGGCACGGTTCCCAACAGCGATCGGGCCGACTCGGCGTTGGCGTAGCCGATGCGGGGCCGGTTGGCCATGTGGGTTTCGGATTTGGGCAGGATCTGAAAGACCCTCAGGCTGCGAACGGGCCGATCGGCGGGCATCGGCAGCACGCTCCAGTTCACGTCGGCCAGGAAGAACTCGCCCTGGTTGCCCATGCCCGGATCGAGCACACTCGGCAGCTCGCGAGGTCCCTGCGACACGGCGAGCGGCATGGCGTTCATCGAGGAGATATCGGGATCGCGGTAGAGCAGCTCCAGGTTGCCGAATCGGTCGAAGTAATAGAGGCCGGTCTTCGAGTCGTCGAGCACGTGGGAACTCATGCCGGGCAGGGGATCGAAGCTGAAGGCGACCACAAAAAAGTCTTCAGAGAGCGGCCAGGGGCTGTGGTAGAAGCTGGTGGGCCACTGGTCGGGGGCTTCCGGGAAGGTGACTTCAGGTGTGAGGATCTCCAGCGAGCGGAAATCGTCCTCGCCCGACTGTTCGTCGAGGTGCGCCCGGGCCGGGTCGAAGAGGACGAGCGAACCGCCCACGTCGGCATGGTGGGCGCCGGCAATGAAGGCGATGCGATTGGAGCCGGGAATGCTGCGGGGCTGATAGCAGGCGCTGACCCGCTTGGTGTAGTTGCCGAACAGGGCCAGGGGATTGCTGCCGTCGGGATTGCAGACCCAGATGCCGTGGAAGTGGGCGGCCGACCTGTCGACGTAGTCCCAGCGGCAGTAGGCGATCCGACCGTCGTTGAGCAGCGAGGGATGCCATTCGTTGGTTTCGTGATAAGAGAGGATGCGCATGTTGGAACCGTCCGGTTCCATCACGTGGAGGGTGGTGGTGGGAATCGGCTCGAAGGGATTGTCGCAGCGGCAGAAGCCTCCCCGCCGGCTCGACATGAAGACCACGGTACCGTCGGGCATGGGGCAGGGGTTGAAGTCGTCTTCGCCGCCATCGGTGAGCTGACGCAGGTTGCCGCCGGCTGCGTCGACGGCCCAGATATGGAAGCAGGCCCGGCCGGACGTGTAGTAGTTGAGTTCGGCGGGCACGTCGGCGGCATCAGGGAAACCTTGGTGGTTGCCTGTCGACGCGCGGGTCCGCTCGGCGTCGGAGAGCCCGCAGAAAGCGAAATAGATTGTCCGGCCGTCGTGCGATACGGCGAGGGTTGCGTAGCTGCCCTGGGGAAGCCGGCCGGCAACGAGATCGCGGGTTTTCAGCGAGAGCCCCGGCTCGTCGAGTACGTAGACGCCGCCGCCGTGGAGGCCGTCGTAGTTGTAGTAGTAGCCGATGTATTCGTGGAGCATCTGGCAGATGAAGCGGCGGCGTTTCATGAACGCCAGGGGCCGGCCGGCGAGGAGAGGGTTCTTGACGACGAGCCGGCGGGTGACGTCGCGAATCTCGCCGTAGAGCCGGCCGCGAGCGGCGGGATCCATGGTTTCGACGGCGCCGACTCGTCGGGCACAGCCGTCGAGTGCCCGGCGTTCGGCTTGCAGGTCGAGCGATTCGAACTGTTCCCGCATCGCGGCAAGAAGCCGCTCGGCCGAGGCCAGGGCGTCGCGAACGGCCGTGGGGTCTTCGATGGATCGTCCGCGCCGCTCCTCCTGGCGGGTCCAGTCTGCCCGGATCATGGCCCGGAAATCCGGTTCGTCCGCCGAGACACTGGCCGCACCGGCCAGACTGCCAACCACAAAGATGAGGGCAAGACCTCCGAGTCGCATATTCTTCTCCGCAATGTGTTTCTGCTACTTATCCACCAGGTCGTAGACGCGGACGTAGTCGACGTAGAAATGGTCGGGTAGCTTTGCTTTCTTGATGTCGCCGGCCCAATTGCCGATTTCGTCGCTGAGTTTGAGGTAGAGCGGCACCTGGCAGACGCCGCCCGCCTTGGTTCGCCAAGTCTCTTTGCCGTCGACGTAGAAGACGTACTCCTCGGGCGTCCACCAGAGGGCGAAGTCGTGGTAGCCCTCCATGATGCCGGGCACCTTGAACTTGTGGGCCTCGGACCGGTGCTGCTTGCCGTAGCCGTCCCAGTGCAGCGCGTGGTTCATCTCGTCGTCGAGAGACGGCTTCTCCATGACGTCGATTTCCGTGCCGTCTCTGCCTTCATCACCGATCTTGCCGACGCTGGGGGCATACATCCAGAAGGCCGACCAGTGGCCCTGCTCCTTCTGGAACTTGATCCGGGCGACGAAGTAGCCGAAGGCCTTTTCGTATTTGCCGCGGGTCCGCACGCAGGCGTCGAGGAACTTGTCGCCGTCTTTCAGAACACTGATGACCAGGTTGCCCTTGCCGTCGAGCGAGACTGCTTTGCGGCTCCAGAAGCCGTCGCGCCGCGGGTTCTCGGGGACTTCCCACTTGGTTTCGTCGAGCTTGGTGCCGTCGAATTCGTCGTGCCAGGTGAGCTTCCAGACTTTGCCTTGCGGGGGAGGCGGCAGTTTCTCTTCGGGATCGGCCGCGACGGCCGAGGCGGCGAGAAGGGAAGCGGAAATCAGGATACCCATGAGACATTGGATGTTTCGCATTTCAGTAGTCCTCTCCGTTCAGGCTTTTGACAACGCTCAGGAGCCAGGCCTCCAGATCGGCCTTCATTTGCTTGACCCGTTCGGGCTCTGCGCCGGCCAGATCGTTCGCCTCGGCACGGTCGTCGGCCAGGTTGTAGAGTTCGAGTTTCAGCTTGCCCTTCTTATCGACGATGCGGTGCAGTTTCCAGTCGCCGTCGATCCAGGTGGCGTGGCCGGGGAACTCGTCTTCGGGATACGTCTGCTTGATCTGGCCGGCGTCGAGCCGCAGTTTCTCGGGATCGTCCGGCTCCGCGCCGGCCTGTTGGGAAGCGAGCAGGTCGGCCATCCACTTGGCGCTGGGTGTACTGATTCCGGGCGTGGGATGGTCCCAGAAGCCCATGCCTCGGCCGCGAGACGGCATCTTGCCTTCGATGAGCGACTTGAGGCTGATGCCGTCCAAGGGGAGTTGATTCTCGACTTTCACGCCCACGATGTCGAGGACCGTGGGATAGATGTCGGAGGAGTTGCAGCGGACGTAGGTCATGCGAGGGGCTTTGATGACGGCGGGCCATTCCATGATGGCCGGCACGAGCAGGCCGCCTTCGTAGATTTGCCCTTTATTGCCGCGGAACCCGCCACTCGAACCGACCTTGGGCAGGGCGCCGTTGTCGCTCGTGTACCAGAGGATCGTGTTGTCGCGAATTCCGAGGTTCTTGATCTCGGCGCGGAGTTTCCCGAAGGCTCGATCCATGCCGGTGATTTCGCCGAGGAAATTCTGATCTTTAGCCGGCAGGTCCGCGTAGGGCTGGCGGTCCTCGTCAAGAGCCTGATGGGGGCTGTGGGGCGACCCGAACCAGACGACGGCCAGGAAGGGCTTTTTGGCGGCCGTGGCGTCGCGGATGAAGTCGATGGCCGCGTCGACGGCCAGCATCGAGCTCTCGCCTCGCGTCTGGACGGCGACGCCTTCGCGGCTCAAGATGGCGTCGTTATCGTAGAAGTTCTCGGCGGAAAACCAGTGGTCGAATCCGCTGGCGCCGGGGTTGACGGGACTGCCTTTGCGGACGCTGCCCAGGTGCCACTTGCCGAAATGGCCCGTGGTGTAGCCGGCCGTCTTGAGGGCCTCGGCAATCGTAGTCTCTTGCGGCCGGAGGGGGTGGCCCCATTTGAAGCAACCGAAGCGGTTTGGGTGCCGACCGGTCATCACGCTGCCGCGGGTGGGCGAGCAGACGGGGGCCGCGGCATAGTGGCGATCGAATCGCAGGCATTCGGCCGCCATGCGATCGAAGTTGGGCGTCTTCAAGCGAGGATGGCCGTTGTAGGCCATGTCGCCCCAGCCCTGGTCGTCGGCCATGACGAGGACGATATTGGGCCTTTCCGCGGGCGGAGCCGCGGTCGCGCAGAGTCCGATGACGGTCAGGCAAGTGAACATGGGGGTGTCTTTCGGGGGCGTTGTCGTGGTGACGTTACACGCGTTTCAACGTTGGCTACAGGTGTGGGGGGAATCGGTCGGTCGGGTCTCAGAAGTCCTTGAACGGTCCGCGTGGTTCGGCTTCGTCCATGGTCTTCAGCCAGGTGTTGAAGTGTTTCTCCATTTGGGCTGCCTTCTCGGGCATCTTGCCGATCAGGTTGTTCTTCTCACTCATGTCCTTGGACAGATCGAACAAGAAGGTTCCCTGCTCGTTGCGAATCCATTTCCATTGGCCCACGCGGGCGGCCTCTTTGCTACGCCGTTTCCAGAACATGTCATTTCGGGGTGAGGCCTTTCCTTCGGCGAGCACGGGCAGCATGTCGAAGCCGTCGAGAACGACTCCCTCCGGCGGATCGACGTCGGCCAGGTTGAGCAGAGTGGGAAAGAGTTCGAGGGAAGTCAGGAACTCGTCGCTGACGGAGTTTGCGGCAATCCGTCCAGGAAACCGGGCCAGGCAACAGACGCGGATTCCGCCCTCGAAGACCAGGCCCTTGTGTCCGCGAAGGGGGGCGTTGTCGGCGCCGCCGGAGCCGCCGTTGTCGGCGAAGAACAGGACGATCGTGTTGTCCGACAGTCCATATTGGTCCAGCAGATTGAGGACTTCGCCGATGGCGTCGTCCATGGCGGTCACGGCGCCCAGATAGTTGGTCATTCGCAGGGCTTTATTGGCGATGGTGGCCGGTTCGCCGTACCGACTGCCCTCCTGGGTTCCTTCCTGGGAGTACCATTTGGGGTACATCTTGCGCCATTTCTCCGGAGCCTGGGCTCCGCCGGTACGGATCAGCGGATCGAGATTCGAGGCTCCGTGGGGCGCGTTGAACGGCAGGTAGAGGAAGAACGGCTTGTCCTTGTTCTGCTTGATGAACCGCACGGCCTCCCGGCGGAACAGGTCGGTGCAGTAGGTTCCCTTGTCCTCCGTGGTGGGGCTGTTGTTGCGGTACATGGAGGGAACGCCGTAGCGTTCATGGGTGTAGTAGTCGATGCCCGTGTTGACGAAGCCGTAGAACTCGTCCCAGCCGCGTTGGAGCGGCAGGAACCGGCGGTGCATGCCGAGGTCCCACTTTCCGAAGATGCCCGAGTTATAGCCCGCTTTCTTGAGCATCTGCGGCAGAAGGATTTCGCGAGTATCCATGCCTCCGATGCGTTCCCAGGTGACAGAGTATTCTTCGGGCGGATACTTGTATCCGTAGTCCGGGGCCTCGTTGCGGATCATGTCGTAGAGGCCGTTTCGCTGCGGATAGCGGCCCGTCAGCCACGATCCTCGGCTCGGCGTACAGGCCGGCCAGGTGACGTAGAAGTTGGTCAAGCGTACGCCTTCCCTCGCCAAGCGGTCCAGGTTGGGCGTGATGATGTGGTCGCCCAAGACGCCCAGGTCGTTGTAACCCTGGTCGTCGGAAACAATCACGACAATGTTCGGCTTCTCAGCGGCGAAACTGAGGGAAGCTGCCAACGTCATCAGAAGTGCCAGACTGAATCGCATGGCGTTCTCCGTGGTTGGTTGTTCTCTCCGGTTCGGATCAATATCTTGCCAGATCGCCGACGCTGCCTTCGGGCCGGATTGTGTCGAGGATCTGTTGTGCCGCCGAAGTCAGCATCCTGAGATCGCTGGCGACCGCGAGGAATTGCATTCCCTGCTCCGCACGCATGAGCGCCTCCTCGGCGCTCATGGCGTGGATGCCGGTCGGCGTTCCCACCTTTTTGCCGGCAGCAATCACGCACTGGATGAGTTCTTCGTGGGCTTCCGGCGTGGGGAACTCGCCGTCGGGCCCGCGCATCTGGAAGCGCAGATCGTTGGGGCCGATGAAGATCGCGTCGCAGCCGGGCAGGGAGTAGATGGCTTCGGCGTTTTCAACGCCCGTGGGGCTTTCCGTCTGGAGAACGACGAGGAGTTCGTCGTTGGCTCGCTGGTAGTACTCGCCGGCGGTGGCGTCGAAGTTCAGCGAGTGCATGCCGCCGCCCACGCTGCGGGTCCCCTGGGGCGGATACTTGGCGGCAGCGATGGCGGCACGGGCCTGCTCGACCGTATCGACCATGGGAACGACGATCCCCCATGCGCCCGCGTCGAGCACGCGTTTGATGCAGTAGTGATCGCCTTCGGGAACACGGGCCAGCGGAACGCAGCCGGCATCGGCCACGGCGGCGAAGATGGTGGCGGCGTGCGACCAATCGAAGGCCGAGTGTTCCATGTCGAGGGTGAGCCAGTCGAATCCCATCCGTGCCAGCACCCGGGCGGCGTGGAGATTGCCGAACGACAACCAGGTGCCGAAGGAGGGCTTGCCTTCCTGCAGTTTCGCCTTGACTGGATTGATTCTCATTGCATCCGTTTCTTTCTGCACACGAGCCAACAGGGAGTCCGGCGCAACAGGCAGACACACTCCCTTGGACGTCCGCGCCATGATGATTATTGTTTGCATACGCACAAGCCAACGCAAGCCCCGGACACGTATTGCGCCGGCGATTCCCCTGGCCGGAGCGAATCGGTCCGGATAGAATGGTCGCGAAAAGGCGTTTGTTCGCGGAGCGAACCACGACCTATGTTGATCGTGCCTGCCAACTCCAAGGGGTCACGTCATGGACGAGTTCATCGCGGTTGCCAAGACAAGCGACATTCCGGAAGGGAAGTCTCAGGCGTTTTCGGTGGCCAGCCGGGAGATCGCCGTGTTTCACCATAAAGGCCGCTTCTACGCCCTGGACGACTACTGCCCGCACATGGGCGAGTCGCTGGCCCTCGGCGACCTCCACGGCGACACGGTGCTCTGCTCCCGGCATCTCTGGGCATTTCAGCTCGCCGACGGGGCCTGCGTCGACGTTCCTCGTCTGGCAGCCGAAACGTTTGAGGTGCGCGTGGTGGGGGACCAGATCCTGGTGCGGGTGCCGGAGGCAGAGAAGGATTCTTGACGTTCCACGCGGATTACCCGAGAATCTCAGATGTGTTCATCACCGACCTCGGGTTGGAAGAGGGTTCCCATGTTCGTCAGACGGATCGAATTGACCAATTTCCTCTCTTTTGGCTCCTCACCGGTCTGTCTGTCCCTCGAGCCGCTCAACGTGCTTGTTGGTCCCAATGGATCAGGCAAGAGCAATCTGATCGAGGCGTTCCGGTTGCTTCAAGCAGCGCCCGGCGATCTTTCCGAGCCGGTGCGGCTTGGCGGTGGAGTCCAGGATTGGATCTGGAAGGGCGATCCCCAAGGGTCGGCGACCATTGACGCCGTCGTTGAGAATCCGAAAGGGAGAATGCCTTTGCGGCATGTGCTGCAGTTCCGTGAGAGTGGTCATCGTTTTGAGGTGGCCGACGAGCGGATTGAGAACGAGCACGCGTACGTGAATAAGCCAGGCCCCTACTTCCACTACCGTTTCCAGAACGGCCACCCGGTTCTGAATGTGCGGGAGGAGCCGCGGACTCTTCGTCGCGAGGATGTGGACCCGCAACTCTCGATTGTCGCACAGCGCAAGGACCCGGATCAGTATCCAGAGATTACTTACTTGGGCGCGGCGTACAAGCAGATACGGGTCTATCGAGACTGGACGTTTGGGCGAACCGCCCCGGCGCGTGGGGCACAACAAGCCGATCTGGACAACCAGCATGTCTCGGAGGACTTCCTCAATTTGGGGATGGTGCTGAATCGGATGCGAATGGTCTACCCGCTCAAGCAGAGACTACTCGAGATGCTCTGCGAACTGTATGCGGGAATTACTGATTTTGATCTATCGATCAACGCCGGCAAGGTTCAGGTTGTCCTGCACGAGGGGCGATTTGCCGTACCGGCAAGTCGGCTCTCCGACGGGACTCTGCGTTGGCTCTGCCTTCTGGCGATTCTCCTGGACACAACGCCGCCGCCGCTTGTGTGTATCGAAGAACCCGAACTAGGGCTCCATCCGGACCTGCTTCCCACACTGGCTCGACTGCTTCGCGAAGCATCTGAACGAACTCAACTCGTTGTTACCACGCACTCTGAAGTCCTTGTGGATGCCCTGACAGAGACCCCCGAGTACGTGGTGGTTTGCGAGAAGCCTGACGAGACCACGAGGTTCTCGCGGTTATCACGAGAAGGCCTTGCCGATTGGCTTGAGAAGTACACTTTGGGGCAACTGTGGTCCAAGGGCGAAATCGGGGGGAATCGCTGGTGAGAATCAAAGTCTACGTTGAGGGCGGCGGCAATCGCAATCTGGACAGGGAGTGCCGGAAGGCATTTGCCGCACTCTTCGAGAGAGCCGACCTCACCTCCCGCAAGCCGGCTGTCATACCGTGCGGAGGGCGGCGCAGCACCTATGACGACTTCTGCACCGCATTGCGCAAGGCGATATCCGGCGAGCTTCCCGTACTTCTGGTCGATAGTGAGGGACCGGTGACTGCTCCAGCTTGGCAGCACGTTCGGAACCGCCCGGGGGACGGGTGGGAGCGCCCCGACGGCGCCACGGACGACCATCTTCATCTGATGGTACAGGTCATGGAGACATGGTTCCTTGCCGATCGCGAGAACCTGGTCAAGTACTACGGTTCAGACTTCCACGAGAACCGGCTTCCGAACACGGTCAACCTTGAAGACTGCCCGAAGCAAACGGTTTTCGACTCGCTCGAGAGCGCAAGCAGAGATACGAGTAAGGGCCGCTACAATAAGGGAAGCCACTCGTTCAGGATTCTCGGCGAGTTGTCTCCCACGACGATTGAAGGCGCTTTGCCCCACGCGAAGCAGTTCTTCGACTTCTTGAGGAGGGAGTCGGGCTGACTCTGCCGGTTTCAGCCGACGCGAACGGTCTTTCAGGAGGCTGTTTCCATGGCCTCGTGTTTGACGCAGAGTTTCTCCAGGGTCGACTGGGCCAGCACGCTCTTGACCCGGGTCACCAGTTCGTTCGGCACGTAGGGTTTCACGAGATAACCCTGGATGTTCAACCGGGCGGCGAGTCTGACGGTGGTGGTCATTCGATCGGCACTGCAAACGATCACGGGCACATCGGGGCAGAGCCCGCCCTGCCGGAGTGCCTTGACGAGCCGAAGCCCGTTGGCGGTACCCAGATGCACGTCCATGACGATCAGCGAAGGCGTGCGTTTTTCCAGTTCGATTCTGGCCAGTTCGGCGGTGGGGGCCACGGTGACATTCAGGCCGTGGCTCTCCAGAATGTGCCGGGCGATATCGGCGCAGATTTCGCTGTCTTCGACCAGCAGGACTTCCGGAGCGTCGTCGCTGGGGCCGGCGACGGGATGCCAGCACTCGGAGGCCTGAAACTCGTGTTCCAGCCGTTTCAGCCGCCCGCAGATGACGTCGACCAGACAATGCTGATAGACTCCGGCGAGCCAACCACCGTCGACCATGGAGAGCGAACTGCCGTCTGCTTTGTGACGGTTGATGGCGTCGACGACGGGATGGTCGCCGCGACTCTTGAGAATGGCTCTGAGTTCGACGAGCAGGCCCAGAATGCGGTGATACTGTCGCTTCTCCTGGGCGTGGATTTCCGGCAGATCGGGGAGGCAATGGCTTCGCGCCCGCTCCACCAACATGGCCGCTCGGTAGGGATCGACGACCGAGTCGATCAGCATGTAGTCGAACACTTCCCACCGCCGGGAGATTTCGGCCGCGCGAGGGGTATCCTTGGGCTGGCAGACCAGGACGACCTGGCAGCTTTTCGCCAGCGTTCCGAAGGCCCGATAGAGCGGGGCCCCATCGGCCGACACAGCATCGAGATCGACGAAGGCCACTTCGGCCGAGGCCACGTCTTTTCGCTGCCGGTCGCTGAAGTCGCCGGGGCAGATGATCTCGACCCGGGCGTCGAGGCGATGCAGTTGGCGGCACACCGCTTCGGCAAATGCCTGGTGTCGCGATACAACGAGGACGCGCGGTGCCGTCATGGGAGTGCCTCCGGGATCGTGTAGGAACGACGAGAGAAGAGGGCTCCTCCCTCAGTCCGAACGGCTCCTTGTCGCGAACCGTTTTGGCCAGCTTCCAGCGGTCTTTCAGACTAACCCTCCCCAGAGACGATGGGTTCGGCAACTCCGACGTTCCCGAATCGTGCTGCTTCCCGGCCGTGTTTTCTACTGAAAGCATACCTTAAATCAGCACGGATGTTCCCGGAAATAACCGGAATATCCGGCCCCTCACTGGCTCTGCGGAGATACATTCGCTGCTGGGGCGAGGCAGAAATCAGAGCGAAATTGCGGCTCCGGGGCTAATGACCAGGGGTTCCGTGGAGGTTTCTTTCAGGACCCGGTCGGCCCAGGTTTCGACGTCCTGATCGATGATAGGCCAGGTCCCGGTGTGGACGGGAACGACGCGCTTCGGATGGAGCAGTTTGAGGGCCTCCAGGGCGTCGTCGGGGCCCATGGTGAAGTTGTCGCCGATGGGCAGCGCCGCGAGGGCCAGCCCGCAGGCGCCGATCAGCTTCATGTCGTAGAACAGGCCGGTATCGCAGGCGAAATAGACGTTGCCCTCGGGCAGGCTGACCACGAAACCGGCCGGATTGCCTCCGTTGGCGCCGTCGGGGAGCATCGACGTGTGATGGGCGATGGTCAGCTTCACTCGCCCGAAAGGGAAATCGAAGCCGCCGCCCAGATTCATGGCGTGGGTGTTCTCGAGACCCTTCGCGCCGTACCACTGGCAGATCTCGAAGTTGGAGACGATCGTCGCACCGGTCCGCCGAGCGATCTTCTCGACGTCGGCCATATGATCGAAGTGTCCGTGGGAGACGAGAATGAAGTCGGCGTCGACGTCGGCGGCCTTGACCGGCGCCACCGGCGAATCGTCGAGAAACGGATCGAGGAGAACGGCGTGCTCCGCCGTTCGGATGGACCAGCTCCCGTGCCCCAGCCAAGTGAGTTCGGACGGCATCGTGTCGGCCTCCAGGTTGTAGAGTCGTGAAAAGAACGCAGAATCACTCGGCACGATGAGCCCGGAACCACGCGATGAGCTGGTTGGTGGACGAATCGTGTTCCAGTCGGGGTGTTTCTTCGGCTTCCAGTTCGGGGAGGATTCGCTTGGCAAGGACCTTGCCGAGTTCGACACCCCATTGGTCGAAACTGTTAATCTGCCAGATGATCCCCTGGACGAAGATTTTGTGCTCGTAGAGAGCGATCAGCTTGCCCAGGGTTTCCGGATCGAGCTGCTCGGCCAGGATCGTGTTCGTGGGACGATTGCCTTCAAACACCTTGTGCGGCACCAGGTCGTCCGGCGTCCCTTCGGCCACCACCTCCTCGCGGGTCTTGCCAAAGGCCAGTGCTTCGGTCTGGGCGAAGAAGTTGGCCATGAGCTTCGCGTGGTGGTCGCCGATCGGATTGTGGCTTCGGGCGAAGCCGATGAAGTCGGCCGGCACGAGTTCTGTGCCCTGGTGGAGCAACTGGTAGAAGGCATGCTGGCCGTTCGTGCCGGGCTCGCCCCAGATGATCGGCCCGGTCTGCCAGGCAACTTTTTGACCGTCCAGCGTGACGTACTTGCCGTTCGACTCCATGTCGCCTTGTTGGAAATAGGCCGCGAAACGGCACATGTACTGATCGTAGGGGAGAATGGCGTGGCTGGCGGAGCCGAAGAAGTTGTTGTACCAGACGCCCAATAACCCGAGCAGAACGGGCATATTGCGGTCGAAGGGTGTTTCCCGGAAGTGGCGGTCCATGGCATGGTAGCCGTCGAGCATGCGGATGAAGTTCTCCGGTCCGATGGCGATCATCAGCGGCAGGCCGATGGCCGACGGCAGGCTGTAGCGGCCGCCGACCCAATCCCAGAATTCGAACATGTTGTGCTCGGCGTCGATACCGAACTCGGCGACGAGCTTGCCGTTGGTGGACAGCGCCACGAAGTGCTTGGCGATGGCCGCCTCGTCTTCGAGCGATTCGAGCAGCCAGGCCCGGGCACTTTGGGCATTGGTCATCGTCTCCTGGGTCGTGAACGTCTTGCTGGCGACAATGAACAAGGTCTCTTCCGGCTTGAGGTCGCGCGTGGCCTCGGCCAGATGGGTGCCGTCGACGTTGGAGACAAAGCGGACCGTGAGCTTGCGATCGGAATAGGGGCGCAGGGCCTCGTAGGCCATTACGGGCCCGAGATCAGAGCCGCCGATTCCGATGTTGACGATATTCTTGACGGGCTGGCCGGTATAGCCGGTCCAGGCTCCGGTGCGAACTTTCTTGGCAAAGGCGGCCATCTGATCGAGCACGGCCCGGACTTTCACCATGACGTTTTCGCCGTCGACCAGGACAGGCTTGTCAGAGCGATTGCGGAGGGCAGTGTGAAGAACGGCCCTCCCTTCCGTCATGTTGATCTTCTCGCCCGAGAACATCCTCTCGATCGCCTGGCTCAAGCCGGCCGCCTCCGCCAGAGCGACCAGGAGCCGGACAGTCTCGTCGGTGACCCGGTTCTTCGAGTAGTCCAGGAGCAGTCCACAGTCGTCGATCGCGAAACGTTCGGCGCGTCCGGGGTCGGTCTCGAAGAGTCCGCGCAGATGTAGCGGCTCCACATCGCGGAAGTGGCTTTGGAGAGCGTGCCATTCGGGGGTCTGGTCGAGGCGGGTCATGGCTGAAGTCTTCCAGGGCTGCGGGGGGGGAGATTCGGTCTGGTTGAATAAGGCAGGATATCCGAGAGGCGGTCATTTCGGCCAGGGGGCCGCGGGGAGGTGGTGGATTGTTGAAAACAACAAATCTGGTTTAGAAATGGTTGCGGACAGTGCCGTCGGCTGGTGCAATTCGCGATCGATTGGAGCATGCGACAACCGTTGTTATCGTGTTGTAGCACAAGAAGTTACGGCGTCGGCCGCGGTGCAGAATCATTTTGACTACCATGCAAAAGAGGGGGCTTTGGAGGGTGGGGTTATTTGATCTAAGTGTCTGTTTTATTGGGACTTCGGTTGATTGTGAGGGCACTCCGAGGCGAGGTGGGTGAGAAACGACGATGAAACGCGGTCGGACTGCGGATACGGTAAGTATACAGATTTACAGTATTTTGTCAAGAGGAAAGTTGAACACCCAAGAAGAATTTTGCGGGTTCTGGAATGTCGGCCAGCGCCCCTCCCCGGGGTGAGGTTTCTGTGCCCCCTTGCCTCGCGTCCACCGAGTCTGGTACGAAAGGGAAATATTGACCGAGTAGCGAGTTTCTTCTTCGTCCACTTCAAGTACACGGACAGCCGCAGGGCGGCCTGGGACACTTCGAGGCGATCTACCTGATGCTGATGGCGTTGGCACGCGCGGGTCGGCTGGGGAAGTTTGGGGCGTAGCGTTCCGCGGCGGCAGGATTCCAGGGCGACTTGCAGCAGTCCGAAGTGTAAGCGAGGACGGATGAACCGCAATACTCGCTTACGCGTCGGGTTGGCATGTGGTTCCTTCCCTCTGGAGATTGCGTGATGACGGATGTGGACGCCAAGATCACGGCGTTCCTCGACGGCACGGCGTTCGCCGTCGTGGGCGCTTCGGAGGATCGCTCGAAATACGGCAACAAGGTCCTGCGGGTGTATCAGCAGAACGGGCTCACTGTCTATCCGGTGAATCCCAAGGCCAAGGAGATCGAGGGTTTGGCCTGTTACCCGGACTTTGCCTCGCTGCCGGAAGCAGTTCACGGGGTGTCGATCGTGACGCCGCCCGCCGTGACCGAGAAAGTTGTCGAACAGGCGCACGCCGCCGGGATCCGTCACCTGTGGATGCAGCCCGGGGCGGAAAGTGACCGGGCGATCAAGCGGGCCGAAGAATTGGGCATGGAGGTGCTTGCGGGCGGGCCGTGTATTCTGGTGAAGCTCCGGTACCGTGAGTAGACCCAACTGTTGCATAAATCGAGTGGTTCTGCAACGGGCTAGTTGAGGGGGTGGCGGGGTCAGAGGAGAGCTGATCGACGATTCGGGGCTTCGATAGCGCGTACGGGTAGCGTTGATAATCGTTATCG
>Ga0209723_1000867_pt1 | contig 52016 bp, 35 predicted proteins | sample BiotimSIPDNA_2_FD_185750 | JGI IMG/M metagenome (GOLD analysis project Ga0209723, IMG submission 185750) | Anaerobic biogas reactor microbial communites from Washington, USA - Biogas_R2 time_0 SIP DNA (SPAdes) (version 2) | ecosystem: Engineered > Bioreactor > Anaerobic > Unclassified | place... | reverse complement strand
TAGGCGCTTAACCATGCTTAACCCCAGGCTTCAGCCTGGGGATAGACGTGCCCCAAAACTGGTGCCTTGTAAAGGCACTACAGAAGACTGACCCATTACAAAATAGAATCCATCCCAAAAAGCCTCGGCAGGCATTTCCCCACGTCAAGACCTACCTTTGCCAGGTCTTTTTCGCCATAACACCAACACAGTTGCCGCTGGTCACATTTCCAGCGCCGCACCCAGAGCCTGATAGCGCTGGTATAGAATGTCATAATCATGCGCCAAGTCGGGACGCGGTTCGTAGACGGCATCAAATCCCGAGTTCATCTTCGTCATGGTGGTCATTGTATCAGGATAAAATCCGCTGGCGACAGCGGCGAACATGGCAGCGCCTAAAGCGCAAGCCTGCTCTGACCTGACAACCCGCAATGGGGCCTGCAAGACATCCGCGCAAATCTGCATCACAAACGGCGATTTGCGGGCAATGCCGCCGACAGCCCTGATGCCATTCACAGCAATGCCCTCTTCCCGGAAACGCTCCAAAATGGCCCGAGCGCCAAAAGCCGTGGCCTCGACGAGGGCGCGGAAAACCATCGGCGGAGTCGTCGCCAGGTTAAGTCCGGTAATCGCGCCAGTCGCCTGCGGATTGGCGTCTGGACTGCGGCGGCCGTTGAGCCAGTCCAAGGCCAGGACTGCGCCAGGCTGAACCTGTTCCGCATCAGCGGTCAGACGCGCAAAATCGACGTCGCCGCCATAACTGACAAAGCGCCGGAACCAGGCGTAGACATCGCCGAACGCCGATTGCCCTGCTTCCAGGCCGGTCATCCCCGGCAGCACTGAGCCATCCACCTGGCCGCAGATTCCACGCACGCAACGGTCGATTTTCGGCGCGACCAGCACGTCGCAGGTGGACGTTCCCATGACCTTGACCATCTGACCAGGAGTAATGCCAGCACCGACTGCGCCGACGTGACAATCAATAGCGCCGCCAGCCACGGCGATGCCGGGAGGCAGCCCAAGCTGTTTCGCCCAGGCCGGCGTCAGCATCCCGACCGGCAAGTCAGCTGTGTACGTGTCTTGATAAAGTCGTTCGCGCCAGCCAGCCAGAAGCGGATCCACGGTGCGCAGGAAATCGTCGCTGGGCAGTCCACCCCAGGACGCATGCCATAAAGCCTTGTGGCCAGCGGCGCAACGGCTGGGTCGGACAGGTGCGCCAGCCAGGGTGGCTGTAATCCAATCGCAAAGCTCGACGAATCCGGCGGCGGCCTCGCGCACGGCGCGGTCATAGCGCAGCACATACAGCAGCTTGCTCCAGAACCACTCGCACGAATACATCCCGCCGGAATAGCTGGTATAGTCCACGCCGTCCCAGTTATGCGCCACCTCGTTGATGCGGTCCGCCTCGGCCAGGGCCGTGTGGTCTTTCCACAGCACGAACATCGCATTGGGATTATCCTGGAAGCCCTGGCGTAGAGCCAAGGGCGCACCATCGGCATCAACGACGCAGGGCGTTGAGCCTGTGGTGTCAACGCCGATTCCAGCGATTCGAGCCGGGTCCAGGGCGGCTTTAGCCAGCGCTGCCTTGACGGCTGCAGTCATGGCCTCCAGGTAGTCCTGCGGATGCTGCCGGAACTGGCTGGCAGCGGCATTGCAGTACAGGCCGCTTTTCCAGCGGGGGTACTCCTGCACCGCCGTCGCAATCATCTCGCCTTCGGCGGTGATCAAGGCGGCGCGTACGCTGTCAGTGCCAAAGTCCAGGCCGATAAAGACATCTCGCATAATGCCTACACCATTAGATTGAACGGGCTGGCCGCCTTGTCATCAGCGGCCAGCCCAGGTTGTTTCGATAGTCGTGGCTGGCACATTACCCAGGGCGGCGCGAACCCTCTGTGCCTTCGCTCTACTGTCCACTAATGTCCACTGATGTCCACGTCCACTGACCGCTGACGTCCACTGATGTCCACAGTCCATCGTCTACTGACGTCCATTAGTGTCCACTAGAGTCCATTGTCCATTGTCCACTAAAGTTTCACGACTTTGTTCTTCTTGCCAGAGTCGTACAGCGCCATGATGAGCTTATGGGTGGTGTTGAGGATAAGCTCACCGCTGATTTCCGGGTTCTCGCCCTCGGACAGGGCTTCATAGAAGTCGTCAATCTGCTTAGCATGGCTGGCACCCCAGTAGGACGGCCCGCCGCCGTAGTCAAAGACTTCGGTCGGATTAGGCTTAGCCACGAATTCACGGCCGTCATAGAGGGTGACTTTGGCTTCTTCAGCGATGATTTTGGCCGTGCCCAGCTCACAGGTCAATTCAATCTCAATGGCGGCGTCATGGCTGTAGTAGTTCATGCACCAGAAGGACGCCTTGACACCATCCTTGAAAGCGATCAGACCGTCAGCGCAGTCCTCGACTTCAATCACGCCTTTATGGTTGCGGTTGGCGATGCTGACGTCAACGAAATCAAGATTGGCGCCCTTGTCGCCATAGCCGACGAACCAGCACATCAGGTCAATCGTATGGATAGCCTGGTCGATGATAGCGCCGCCGCCTTCCTTGTCCCACGTTCCTTTCCAGTTGCTGCTGGTGTAGTATTCAGGCGTCCGGCACCAAGTCACATGGCAGCGAGCCGCAAGAATCTTGCCGAGGATGCCGCTGTCCAGGGCTTTTTTCACGAGTTTTGAACCGGCGTTGTAGCGGTTCTGGAAGATGACGCCGAGGGTGCGACCCGTCTTTTTCGAGGCGGCGACCATGTCCTTGGCCTGCTGCATGGAAATGGCCATCGGCTTCTCGGTCAGCACATGGCAGCCGAGTTCCATAGCGCGGATGGCGACCGGCGCATGCAGGTAATGCGGCAGGCAGATGTGCACAACGTCGAGCTTCTCTTTAGTAATCATCTCCTCGTAGTCAGTATAGACTTTTTTGCATCCGAACAGCTGGGCGCGCGCTTTAGCCCGATCAAGCTCCAAATCACAACAGGCCACGACCTTGGCATTCTCCTGCGCTTGCACTGGCATGCCATGAAAGGGCGAAATGCGACCGCAGCCAATGATTCCAACCTTGAATTTTTTCATGTCGAGATGAGTTCTTTCTTTACTTGCCGAAATACGAACCTTGCAGCCGGTAAGGCGGCACCCACTGAAACAAAACAATTAATATAACCACGGTTGCAGGAATTGGTAACGCGGCAGGTTAAAAAACAGAGACAAGGCGTCCCAGGGCGTCGCCTGCGGCCTCGTATGTAGTTCAAGCTTCAGCTTGCCGTATGTTTCGCACTTTCTGCGCTTTAGTCGCTTCGCGACCGGTTTCCCCGTACAGCACACCCTAAAAAATCTGCGTCATCAGCGTAATCTGCGGATAAAACAACAGCTCACCCCTCGCCCCTCGCCCCTCGCCCCTCGCCCCAAAGCATCGTCTCAGCGTCCGGTATATTCACGAACTCGCCGTGCAGCGGCTTTGCCGCGGGCGATGATGTCCTCTTCGCCGGGGACGACGCGATGGCGCATAAGCACACGGCCATTGCAAATCACTGTGTCGATGCAGGAGCTGTCAGCCGAATACACCACATTAGCCAGCAGGTGATGGTCAGCGACGAGCAGGGAATGGTCACTGTCCAGGAGCAGACAATCTGCCAGCTGGCCAGGGGCGATTTCTCCGGCATCCAGGCCAAAGGCGCGGGCGCTGACAGCGGTCGCCGCTGCAAACACGTCCTCAGCCTTGCCGGCCGTCGGGTCGCCGGCTTCATCTTTAGCGGCCAGGGCTGCGAATTTCATTTCTTCGAGCATAGAGAGATTGTTGTTGGAGCTGCACCCGTCCGTTCCCAAGGCAATTCGGATGCCGGCCTTGGCGACTGCCTGGAAACGGAAACGCCCGGACACCAGTTTCAGGTTCGAACAGGGATTATGGACGATGACGCAATCGCGCTCGCGGATAATCGCGATATCGTCATCGGTAAGATGGCAGCAATGCGCCAGGATAGTACGCGGTCCGAGCACGCCGAGTCGGTCAAGGTAGGCGATCGGAGTCGCCTGATGCGCTTGCTGGCAGTCATCGACTTCGCGCTGGGTCTCGGCGGCGTGGATGTGCAGATAACCGTCAAAGTCCTGCGCTTCTTCCCGCGCCCGCTTCAGGCCCAGGCCTGATACCGTGTAGATGGCGTGCGGCGCTGGTATGATCATAATCCGGTCCGAATACGAACTGCGAGCCGCTATGATGGCCGCATTATCGCGCGCATTGCGTTCCAGCACCACACCGGGGCTGGACTCGATGTACAGCAGGCCGATGGCGGCCCGCACCCCCATTTCCTCCGCCGCGCGTATAGTTTCCGCCTGGCTCCAGTACATATCATTAAAGAACACTGTCCCGGTCTTGATCATTTCCAGGATAGCCAAGCGGCTTCCGTCATAGATGTCTTCCGGCGTCAGCTTGGCTTCAGCCGGCCAGATGTATTCATTCAGCCAGACAAACAGATCCAGGTCATCGGCAAAGCCGCGGAACAGGGACATGGCCGCGTGAGTATGGGCATTGTAGAAAGCCGGAATCATCGCCATGCCGGCAGCATCCAGGGTTTCGGCGCCGGCCGGAGCAGCGAGGTCTGCCCCCAGCGCCGCAAACCGATTGCCCTGGATCAACACGTCGATCAGGGCGCCATTGACATGTGTGTTTTTAATCAACAGCTGGTTCATGCGTTTTCTTTCTCGGCCTGCCGCAGCTGGCTTCATCACGCGAGCAGGAGATGCGCGATGGAAAAATAGATGAACAGGGAAAAGGCGTCCACGATCGTGGTGATCATCGGGCTTGCCATCAGGGCCGGGTCGCAACGCAGGCATTTCGCCGCCATTGGCAGCGCCCCGCCGATCAGCTTAGCAAAGACAATCGTAATGAACAGAGTCACAGTCACCGTCAGGTTGGTGCGCAGGTCGGCGTTTTTCACCAGGAAGAAAATGCGGAGGAAGTTAACCAAGGCCAAGCCGATTCCCACCAGGACGCCGACGCGTATTTCCTTCCAGAACACTTGCAGCCAATGCTGAAGCTCGATTTCGCCGATCGCCATGCCGCGGATGACGAGCGTTGACGCCTGCGCGCCGCAGTTGCCGCCGGTGTCCATCAGCATTGGGATGAAAGCCGCCAGGAACACCGCCGTCTGCAACAGCTCTTGGAAATGGCTGATGATAGCACCCGTGAAGGTGGCCGAGATCATCAACACCAGCAGCCAGACGATGCGGTTGCGAGCCAGGCGCAAGATGCCGGTCTTGAGGTATTCGTCCTCAGAGGGATGCAGAGCCGCCATCTTCTCAAAGTCCTCGGTGTTCTCCGCCTCGATGACGTCGATGATATCGTCAACCGTGATGATTCCGACTAGGCGATCCTCGCGATCCACCACCGGCATCACGATCAAGTCGTAGTCCTTGAATTTCTCCGCCACCTCTTCCTGGTCTTCGAGGGTATGGACATAGATCACCGACGTTGTCATGATGTCCCGCACCAGGCTGTCTTCGGGGCTAAGAATGAGGCGTCGCAGCGACACCGCGCCGGTCAGTTTGCGGCCTTCGCCGACAACATAGCAAGTGTAGATGGTTTCCTTGCCACCGCCTTGACGGCGGACATTGTCCAGCGCCTCGCGGGCGGTCAGCTTTTCCGACAAGATGACGTATTCGACCGTCATCAGGCTGCCGGCGCTGTAGTCGGGGTATTGGAGTATCTTGTTGATTTCGCCGCGTTTGGTTGGCTCGGCCTGGCTGAGGATGGCGTTGACCATGTTGGCTGGCAGCTCTTCCAGGAAATCGACGGCATCGTCAACCGGGAGTTCCTTGAGGATGAGGGACAGGCGATGCTTGGAGATGCCGTCCACGACTTGTCGTTGCAGGTCGCTGGGCAAGTAGGTAAAGACAGCTGCGGCCTGGTCTTTAGGCAGCATGCTGAAAATAAGCAGCTGTTTATCCGGTTCTTCGACGCCTTCGAGTTCGTCGGCGACGTCCACCGGATTCATGGCAATCATCATCGCCCTCAATTCGGCATGGCGGTTTTCCTCCAGCATCTCCACAAATTGTCCCATTGGCAGAGCCCTCCTTAAATCGTCTTACCATACCTTACAATTCAAATACCCCGGTGTTCTCGCCTCGGCTTCTGGCCGGGCCTTGGGGTGTGCAGTTATGTTTTGCCGTCACCGTCAATTCTTGGGTGCTGACAGCCACACTGGCCAGGCTGCGTCCTGGTTAAGGGCGCCATCGACCAGCTGGACGACGATGGCCAGGGCGTCTTCGCTGCCAGCAAGTCGGTCTTGGCCAGTTTCGATAGGCACCCGGAAGGAAGCCGGTAGCAGTTCGTGCTTGCGTATCAATTCAACGCCGTCCTGGTAGACGACGCATCGTCCAGGCAGGCCGCGAAAGTTCAGGAACAGCTGCGGCCGGCGCCTGACGTCTTCCGGCAATTCGGTCAGCCGGCAATTCAGCAGCAGCCACAGGGGCTTGCCAGCCATGTCGGGGGATACTTGTCCTCGCCACGGCCGGTCTAGCCGGAAAGGCGGTGACAGGGCAGCGGCCCGCCAGGTGGCCAGGGAGTCCTTCTGCCAGGCGTGATTAATGGCGACGCCTTCGCCGTCAATCCGCAGCAACGCGAAATTCGGCAGGGGCTGCACTGGCTCGGCGTCCCGGAACAAAGTTTGCCAGCCCAGGCCGACCAGGTCGCCAGCAGCGTTTTCCCAGCGTTCCTGCCAAAGCAGCCACGGCGACAGCTCGGCCTTGAAATTCTGCCGGAAGAGCTGCAATTGCCGCGCCGCGTCCAGTCCTGCGGTCATGGCGTCAGCGTCGGCCAGGTCGCGGTTCAGGGCTGTCCAGACCTTGAGTTGGAGAACGGCGTGTTCATGGTGCAGGGTCAATGTTTCCAGCTGCTCCTTCAGCTCGGCATGATTTCCTGCTACGGCCTTGGTCAGCGCCAGGTCGAGGTGCCGGACCGTGTCTGCGACTACCTCCTGGGTCAGGCGGGTTTTGAGCAATTCTGCCAGGGCTGGCATTTCCGGCAGGCAATAGCCATGTTCAGGGCAGCTCAGGCTGGGAAGAATCCTGGTGTTGAACAGTTCTTCCCAGGCTTGGCGATAGGCCAGGACATGCGGCGTCGCCTCGTGATAGACAGGCGTCAGGTCAACGCCAGGCGGCGGCGCGGTCAGGCTCAGGCCCAGGCCCAGGGGGAGCAACGGCAGGGGGATGGCGTCTGCCGGGGCGTCGCGCCAGCCCAGCAAAACAAGCGAACGCCCGTAGAGATAAGTGCGCGAGCAGGGGGGGACGGAGTAGTTCGACGTTCCAAGGCAGCTGAACAGCGGAATAGCCAGCGCTGCCAGGACAGCTGCGAATAATGCGGTTTTCAACTTCACCGTGACAGCCTCCTGGTTTTCGGCCAGCCCGAAAAAAGGCGAAACGTGACTCCCCATCCGACCCAGGTCGGGCAGGACAAAAAAAAGAACAAAAGAATAATATAACCCCAAAACCGCCGGAAGATGGCGACACGTTCGACATTTCCTGCGTCGGTTTTTGCAACGGCTGAAAAAACCGGCAGCGCGGAGAATCCGCGCATTAGGCGACGGCTTCCGGAAAAACGGCGTTTCAGGCGCGATGGCAATGAGCTAAGAAAAATCGCTGGTTATGACTTTTTGGCCGATTCGAACCGGCTCAAAGTCAGCCAAATGGGATTTTTTTTGCAAAAAATGCGTTTTTTTTCAAAAAAAGGCAAAAAAACTTCTTGAGACGATTTGCAAAGCCCTATAAGTGCATAGTAAAGTATAATGACTTACGGAGATAGTATCCGTATTATCGGATGCATGGTGCATCCGAAGTAACCACCCTCAAACAAGGAAGGTTGAGCCATGGACGCAGAATTCTACGATGTGAAAGAGCGGAAAAAGGTCAAAGCCCCCGTCATCGAAAAAGTGACGTACGCCAATGGCCGCCATGCCTTCAAGGCGAAAACCAAAGATGGCCGCAGCCTCACGCGTTTTGTCAGCGCGGACGAATATGCCAAGGCTGACGTCCCCTGCGCCAAAGGCGGAGCCAAAGCCAAGAAGCCCGCCGCCAAGAAAGCCGCCGCCAAGAAAAAATAACCAGCGGGCGCATTGACGAACTCCAGGCGTTCGAGGCTCAAAGCCATTCTCCGAATGCAAAAGATGGCTGTCGGTCATGCCGACAGCCATCTTTTTTGTGTATGTTCGTGGATGAGCGGCGGCCTGGCTCAGGCTGATTTTCGCAATTCTTCGATATGGTCCAGGGTGCGGTCGATGGCGCCGCGGTAGCGTTCGACGACTTGGCGCGCCTTCCGGCCCAGGCTTTCCCGTTCGGCTGGTGAAGCCAGCAGGCGGCGCAGAGCCGGCTCCAGGGCTGCCTCGTCCGGCAACTCGATAGCTGCCTGGTGCTGCTGGAACAGGGCCGCCACCGTCCGGAAATTTTCCATGTGACAGCCATGCAGGATTGCCTTGCCGAAAATGGCCGGTTCGATGATGTTGTGCCCGCCCGTCTGGCCAGCCAGGCTTTTGCCGACGTATGCGATGTCGGACGCGCCATAGAAATTCATCAATTCGCCGGTGGTGTTGACCAGGAGGACCTCGGCGGCGCCAGCGCCGTTTTCTGTTGTTGGCTTCAGCAATTTCCAGGTCAGGCCGCGTTCCCGCAGGATTTTTTCGATTTCCGGCGTCCTCTCGCAGTGTCGCGGCGTCAGGATCAGCCGCAGGTTCGGGAAGTCCTCCCGGAGTTTTTGATAGGCATCGCAGATGATCTCTTCTTCTCCGGCATGGGTGCTGCCAGCAATGAAAGTCACGCGCTCGCCAGGGCCGAAGCAGTCGTCGAGGACGGCTGTCTTGTCTGCCTGGTTCACATCTGGCACCTGGTCGAATTTCATGGTGTCGCAGACCTTGATCCTAGGGTCGTCGCCGAGGACGCGGGCAATGCGGCTGGCGTCTTCCGGCGTCTGCACGCAGAGGCAGCTGAAAGAAGAGAAAATTGGCCGAAAGATAAAAGACCATTTGGCGTAGCCGCGGCTGGAGCGGTCGGACATTCGGCCATTGACCAGCACGACCTTGGCGCCGCAGCGGGCGGCCTGGCGGATGAGATTCGGCCAGATTTCGACTTCGAAGATGATGAGCACGACTGGGCGAATCAGCCTCAAGGCGCGACGGATCGCCCACCAGAAGTCAATGGGGCAGTAGATAAGCTCAATGCCAGGGGGGAGCTTCTGCTTGGCAGTGGCGTAGGCAGTTGAGGTGCTGCAAGAAAAGACCAGGTTGTCCTCGGGTCGCCGTTCCTGCCAACGCCGCATGAAGCTGATGGCCGCTACCGTTTCGCCGACGCTGACAGCATGAATCCACACCGGGTTGGCCAGCGTTCGCAAGCGGCTGGCAGTAGCACGGTCGAAAAAGCCGAGGCGCTGCCAATACTCCCGGCTAAGACCGCCGCGACGGCGCAGATGCACAACATAATATGGCAGATAAACCAGAAAAAGCAGCGGGAAAAAAAGATTGTAAAGCAAAAACATAAGCGGATTCCTGGAACTCGTTGTTGAAAATCCCGATGCATAAACGTAAGCCAGCAATGCCGAAAATCAACTCAGCTGAAGGGGGTTAGTGGGCGAGCGGGCTTTGTTTAGGGGCGAGGGGATTTTGTGGACGGTGTGGACGGTAGGCTGACGCATAAATTACATGCAGCCGCCACCGTCCACCATGTCCACCATGTCCACAGCCACAGCGACAAAAACATTAAAAGCTCGAAACGTACGGCACTGTCCACAATCCAATGCCCTGCATCGGTGCTTGCTTTGTTTTTGTGCAATTATGGCATACGTTATCATCATGTCAGCAAGCAGGTGATAGCCTGTTGCGTCTCTGTCTCCAAAACCGTTAATGTGCAACATACTGGAGCGATCATGTTTATCAAACACCTCGGCCCTGCAATCATTCTGTCTTGCCTTCTGGCTTCCCCCCTGGCCTGGAGCCAGCGCAACCTGAACGGCGCCTACGGGATCATCAATGGCATTGACCAGGCGGCACAGTCCTGCTTTCTGCTCACGTCAACGGGTTATGACCCCCAGACTCAGGAAGGAACCTGCCGGTATCAAATTTTCTGGAACGACAAAACTACCTTCACCAGCACCAAGACCCTGGCAGCCATGACTGACATCAAGCCAGACGATGTTGTCCTAATCGACTTAGCCGCAGACCAAGCCGCCCTGGCCCAGGAGGGCAAGCCATTCCAAGCCGCAAGGGTAATCGTCCAGCCCGCAGGAACCAAAGCTGTCGTCGGCTGGGCCAACAGCGCCAAAACACGCTTGATGACGACAGTCACGCCGTTGGCTGCCACGAGAGGGGAAATCACCCTGGATGAACGGAAAATCGCCTTCCGTGCGTTGCCGCTGGCTTTGCAGAGGACCGAGCTTTTCCCAGTCGCCGAGCTGAAAAATTCGTTGACCCAGGTCCGGGTGTTTGGCGCCTTGCAGGCTGATGGTCGTTTTCTGTGTTCGCTTATGCAGGTCACTCCTCTGCCTGATCCGCGTCTGACCGATGATCCGAACCTGCCGCGCGTCCTGGTCGTTGGCGACTCCATCAGCATGAACTACCACGAAGCCGCCAAGCAGGCCCTCGCTGGAAAGGCCAACTACTATCGCATCAACGGCAATTCCGGCGACACCAACCGCGGCGTGGCCAATTTCGTACTCTGGCTTGGCGACACCTCGGTCAAGGGGCTGCATTGGGATGTAGTCGTCATCAATCACGGCCTGCATGACCTGCGCCTGCTTGACGGCGATGTGCACCAGGTCAGCCTGGAACAGTACCGCAAAAACCTCGAAACCATCTTCACGATGGCCGTCAGCAAAGGCTTCAAGGTCATCTGGTGCACCACCACGCCTGTCCCCGGAACCCGCACCACTGGCTCCCGGCGACGCAAAGATGACGACAAGCTCTACAACCCGGTCGCCGCCGAAGTCTTGCAGAAATTCCCCACTATCACCGTCTGCGACCTCAATGCATTCGTCCGTGCCAGCAGTGTTTTTGACCAATGGCGCCTGGGCGTCGACGTCCATTTCAAGGATGAAGAACGCACAGCCCTAGGCCAGAAGGTCGCAGAAACGATCCTTAGCGTCCTGAAAAAATAGCGGCGAGCGGCGAACGGCGAGAAACTGTGGTTTTATCCGCAGATTACGCTGATGACGCAGATTCTTTTGGGCGAAGCCGTGAAGCGGCAAAAGCCCTTCGCGCCGCCAGGCCTATAGACGGCAGCCAGAAGTCCGCACAGCAAGCGCCCATCACAAGATTTCGCACAATAACAAAAAACAGGCGCGCTTCCATGGAGGAAGCGCGCCTGCGTGTTTTCAGGGCGAAGCTGCGGTTGCACCGTCGGCAACGTCAGGCTTTGGGCGGCTCGGCCTTGGCGGCAGTCTTGTCGTCGGCACGGACGATTTTGACCTTGGCTATCGCCTTCACTTCGCTGTGCAGCTTGATTTCGACTTCGCTGGAGCCCAGCTCGCGGATCGGCTCGTCGAGAACAATGATATTGCGTTCGATTTCGATGCCATGAGCCAGCAGCGCTTCGGCGATCTGGGAGGGGCCGACAGAGCCATAGAGCTTGTCGTTTTCGCCAGCGGCCATCGGAATCACCAAAGTCGTCTTGGCGATTTTGTCAGCCATTGCCTTGGCCACGTTGATGCGCTCCTCGTGCTGCTTCTGCATGAGCAGCTTTTTGGCCTCAATGCGCCTCAAAGCTCCCTTAGTAATCGGCTCGGCAAGTTTGCGAGGCAGAAGGAAATTGCGGGCATAGCCTGCGGAGACATGCACTTCGTCGCCGATCCGTCCCAAACCTTCGACATCTTCCCGGAGAATGAGTTGAACAGACATCGTTATCAGCTCCTTTCAGGTGTATCAGAGAACGAGAGCCAAAATGCGGGCTCGCTTGACGGCAATCGCCAAAAGTTTCTGGTGCTTGAAGCAGTTGCCGGTGATGCGGCGCGGAAGAATCTTGCCGCCTTCAGTCTGAAAACGGCGGAGCAATTCCACGTCTTTGAAGTCAATGTTGAAAATCTTGTTTTCGCAAAGACGGCAATTCTTCTGCCGCATAACCTTGCGGCGACGACGCGGTTTCTGGGCTTTCATGGATGCATCCTTTTATCTATTTAGACTCTGATTTTTTGGATAAAACATAACATATCGTCGGATGAACAGCGAACGAGCTTCAGAAGGGAAGATCGTCGCCGCCGCTGTCTTCTTCGGGCAAAGGCTCAAACTGAGGCATGGACGGCGCGGACGGCGCGGACGGCGCGGACGGCGCGGACGGCGCGGACGGTGGCTGGGGCTGACTGCCCGATGCAGCCGGAGGAGGAGGTGGTGGTGGCGGCTGCCAATTGCCCTGGGGGTGGCTTTGAGCCTGGCCACCCTGCTGCTGCGGAGGCTGCCAGCCGCCCTGCTGCTGCGGAGGCTGCCAGCCGCCCTGCTGCGGAGGCTGCCAACCGCCCTGCGACGGCGGTTGCTGCCAACCGCCCCCCGGAGCAGCCGGACCGCGCTGGTAAGGCTGGCGCTGCTGCCAGCCGCCCTGCGACACAGGTGGAGGACCGTCCTGCGGACGCTGCCAGCCGCCCCCCGGCGGATAGGCCGCATTGGCCTGCTCATCCTCAGCATAGCCGCCGTCGCGCCCGGACGGAGCGCCGCCAATCAGCAGGACGCGCTCAGCCGTCACCGACAGCCGACTGCGCTTCTTGCCAGTGTCGCGGTCATCCCATTGCTCGTAATAAAGACGCCCTTCTACAAAGGCAGGCGACCCTTTACGAAGATATTGCGCGACAATCTCACCGGTGCGACCGAACGCGCTGATGTCAACGAAACAGACTTCTTCCTGGGTCACGCCGGCGGCATTGACAAACTGCCGGTTGACCGCCACGCCAAAAGTGCAGACGACCGTGCCGCTGGGCAGAGTCCGCATCTCCGGATCCCGGGTTAAGTTACCCATCAGGAAGACCTTATTGAAATTGGCAGCCATATCTGCATCCTCCTGCTTATTGCATCAGCCGTCAGGCACGGCCGAACTAGACGGCCTCAGCGCTCTTCACGATAGCCGCGGGAAGGCCTCTCATCACGGTCGAAACTTTCCTGGAAGCCCTCATCTCGGACGACGCGGTCATGCTCGTCGCGGGGCTTGAACACATCGTCGTCCTGGCCTTCTACATATTCGAAGACCGCCAGGCGCAGCACCGTCTGGTTCAAACGGAATCTGTCATGCAGGGCAGCCACTGCTTCAGGCCCGCATTCCATCACATAGTCCCAGTAAATACCGGTCTTGTGCTTGCCGATTGGACGGGCGAACACGCGCTTTTCAAGGCAAATGCTGCGGCTCACAGTACCGCCCAGGCTGCGAATCGCGTCTTCGATTTCGGACGAAAACGCCTCGCCATTGTTCTCAACCCGGCGTGGGTCGAGAATAAACACTGCTTCATACTTTTTCAACGTTTGGTTCTCCTTTTTCCGAGGCATTGATGTTGTCCGCCGACCAGCTGTTGCCAAGGTTCATCGCCGCGTTCAGCCCTTGCTTGAGAGCCGTGACGACCAAATTGGCCGCGACTGCGACGACTTGCCTGACCACCGCCTGTTCAGCGGAAGTCCACGGCGCCAGCACATAATCTATGATGGCGATGTCCGTGGACTGCGGTCTCCCAATACCGATCCGGAAGCGGGGGAAAGCCCCAGTCTCCAGATGTTGGGCGATGGATGCGACGCCTTTCTGCCCAGCGCTGCTGCCGCCGGCGCGAATCCGGAGGCGGCCGAGAGGCAGGTCAAGACAATCGCTGACGACGATCAATTCGGCCGGGGAGAAACCGAATCGCGCCGTCACTTCCTTCACCACTTCGCCGCTGCTGTTCATATAGGCCAAAGGCCGCAGCAACAAGCAGTCAAACCCATACAGGTCCAAGCTGCGCAGCTCGCCGCAAGCCGGCTGCCAGGGCGTTGCCGCGTCAAACGCTGACACGGCCTGCAACTGGTCAGCCACGAGAAAACCGGCGTTATGCCTGGTTCCAGCGTACTTGTCGCCGGGATTGCCCAAGCAGACCACCAGCTGTGTTCTCGCCGGCTGGCAAGCGCCGAGCGTTGTGCCGGGGAAGTCCATCATCCTGAAACGTGCAAAACACTATCAAAACCGTAACACCGCAAGCACGGCCTAATGCTGCCGCAACCTGGCTTAGCCTGCGGCAACACCGGGCGAAAGCAGCGGTTATTTCTCTTCCTTCTTTTCGGCGGATGCCTCTTCCTCAGTCTCGGCCTCGGTCTCGGCCTCGGTCTCCTCGGGGAGTTCCGCCTTCGGCGTGCGTACCTGGAACACCACCAAGCCGCCGTCTGTGACTGCAGTCACGCCCTCTGGCATGACTAGATCGCGGACGTGCAGGGCGCCGTCCAGCTCAATGCCGCTGACATCGACTCTGATCATATCCGGCGTGTCCATCGGCAGGCATTCGATCTCCAATTCGAACATAACCTGCTCCAGCTGGCCGCCTTGGCGGATGCCGGCTGCTTCGCCTTCCGCCATCAGGCGGACTTCACTGGTGATCAGCTCATCCATCTTCACTTCCTGGAAATCGAGATGGAGAATGTCATTCGAAATCGGGTGGCGCTGAGCCGCCTTCAGGATGGTCAAACGCTTGCTGCCGTCGTCGCAGGCCATCTCGACCAGGCCGGGATGTTGCAGCAACTGGCCAAGCAGGGAGGTGGCAATGCTCATCGGAGAGGCTGCCTTGCCATGACCATAGACCACAACCGGAATCTGGCCGACGCGGCGCAACCGGCGGGAATTCGCCGAACCAACCTGGCCGCGATCACTCGCGGAAATGTTAAGTACCTTACCCATAACTAGTTGAACCCTTCAATCTCAATGCAATTATATGAATTTTTGAAAAAATTTGACGGAAAAACCAAATAATATATCACATTATTTGCCAGACTCCAACGAAAACAGCGAAGAAATTGAATCGCCTTGATGAATTCTCTTGATAGCAGTCGCAAACAACGGCGCCACGGAAATGACTTCAATGCGAGGGCAAGAACTGACGTCGACGGGCACCGTGTCGGTAGTGTAGACTTTATCGAGGATGCTGGCGTTGATGCGGTCGATGCCGACATCGGTGAGGCAGCAGTGGGTGACCGCAGCGCTCACGGAGCGCGCCCCGGCCTCGCGCAGGCGCAAGGCGGCCTGAACCAAGGTGCCTGCGGTCGAGCTGAGATCGTCGACCAGGAGGCAGTCGCAGTTATTGACGTCCCCGACCAGGTAGGGTGCCTCGACTTCACTAGCGCTGACGCGGCGCTTGGCGACCAAAGCGAAGCCGCAGCCGAACATATCGGCGTAGGCATGGGCCATCTTGCCGCTGCCAGCGTCTGGCGCGACGATCTGGGCGTCGCGGTTGAAGCGTTGGCGCAGGTGGGCGACGAACACTGGCGCCGCATACAGATGGTCGACCGGGATGTCAAAGAAACCCTGGATTTGCTGGGCGTGAAGATCCATGGTCAGGACGCGGTTGGCCCCGGCGCTGACCAGGAGATTGGCGATCAGCTTAGCGGTGATCGGAACCCGGGGCTGGTCTTTGCGGTCCTGGCGGCCATAGCCGAAATACGGCAGCACTGCCGTGATTCGGCCGCAGGAGGCCCGACGGGCCGCGTCCAGCATGATGAGCAGCTCCATGATGCTCTCATTAGGGGGGCAGCAAGTCGGCTGGACAATGAACACGTCTACGTCGCGGATTTGCTCGGTGAACTTCACGAACGTCTCGCCGCCGGGAAAACGCTTCAACTCAACAGCGCCCAAGGGGATGCCGAGTTCCTTAGCGATCGCTTTCGCCAGTTGCGGGTGCGTTGACCCGCTGAACAACTTCAATTCCATAGACAGCTCCCTTCCGAATCGCCATGTCCCAAACCCACAGCGCCGCCATACCATCGGCGGCGCTGCGATTCCGGGCGCGGTTTCTGTTATTTCGTCACAATAAGACTATATTAAATATAACTCACAGGGCGGGAAAACCCAATGCCGCCCGCATCTTCCTGAAATCGCCAGCCTTGCCCCGAAAGAAAATTGCCATGTCAGACAAGATTACCATGACTGCCGCCGGCCTGCGCGTCGGCGATAATCCCATAATTCCCTATATTGAAGGCGACGGCACCGGCCCCGACATCTGGCGAGCGACTGTAGGCGTCGTGGACGCTGCCGTGCGCAAAGCCTACGGCGGCGCCCGCGCCATCGCCTGGAAGGAAGTCCTGGCCGGAGAAAAGGCCTTCCGGCAGACGGGCGAGTGGCTGCCGGAAGCAACGCTGGAGGCTTTCCAGGAGTACCTAGTCGGCATCAAGGGGCCGTTGACCACGCCGGTCGGTGGCGGCATCCGCAGCCTCAACGTCGCCATTCGCCAGAAATGCGATTTGTACGTCTGCCTGCGCCCGGTGCGCTGGTTCGCTGGCGTGCCCTCGCCCGTGTGCCGCCCTGAGCTGGTCGACATGGTGATCTTCCGGGAAAACACGGAGGACATCTACGCTGGCATCGAATTCGCCGCTGGCAGCCCAGAGGCGGAAAAGCTGGCCGCCTTTCTGCGCGAGACCTTCCCTAAGCAGCACGCCAAAATCCGCTTTCCCGAGCATTGCGGCCTGGGTCTCAAGCCAGTGTCGCGGGACGGCACCTGGCGGCTGGTGAAAGCCGCCATCGACTATGCGGTCGCCGCAGAACGCGATTCGGTCACCCTCGTCCACAAGGGCAACATCATGAAGTTCACGGAAGGGGCCTTCCGCGACTGGGGCTATGAATGCGCCCGGGCCGACTATGGCGCCCAACCGCTGGACGGCGGCCCCTGGCACACCTTGACCAATCCCCGTAACGGCAAGACCATCGTCATCAAAGACGTCATCGCTGATGCGTTCTTGCAGCAGATTCTGACCCGGCCGGCCGAATACAGCGTCATCGCCACGCTCAACCTGAACGGCGACTACATCTCGGACGCGCTGGCAGCCTGCGTCGGCGGCATCGGCATCGCCCCGGGCGGCAACATCAACTACCAGAGCGGCGTCGCCGTCTTCGAAGCCACCCACGGCACTGCGCCCAAATACGCCGGCAAAGACATGGTCAACCCAGGCAGCCTCATCCTCTCCGCAGAAATGATGCTCCGCTACATGGGATGGACCGAAGCCGCAGACGCTATCATCCGAGGCCTGGAGAAAACCATCGCCAACAAGACCGTGACCTACGATTTCGAACGCCTGATGCCAGGCGCCACCAAGGTCGCCTGCTCGGAATTCGGCAGGCTGATCGCGGAAAATATGTGACCCTCCACAACGACGACAGGCCGGCGCCGGCCCGGCAAACAGGACGTTGAAGATGGACAAGCCGCAATACTACTGGAATGAATTCGACTGGGAGCGGTTCTTCCGGCGCAAGGAGAAATTCGTCCTCGCCTACGTCGAACTTCTGGAGCGTCTTGTCGAGCTTCCTGAAGGCGAGGAGCTGATCATGAATGAGCTCACCCGCCGCTTCGGCGCCGAAGAAGTCGAGGAAATGTACGCCTTTAGCGAGGATGACGACGAATTTACGGATGAGGACGCCATGGCCGACCTCGAAGACGAGCCGGAGCCGCCCACGACATTCCAGCCAGAAGACGACGACGAAGAAGAAGACTGGCAAGAGCCGGAAAAGGAAATCCTCGACCACCTGTTCAACGAGGGAATGCGCCACCTGCAACGCATGGAAGAGCAATTCCGCAACATCTTGATCACCTTGGAACAGGCGATCCAGGGCTGGTGCAACATGATGTCTTCTGTCCTGCCGATGGACAAGCGCACCCAGGGGCTGAAAATCCTGTTTTTCCTGTCCCGAGTCTCCATGAACCTGCACAGCTGCGCCAGCGAAATGTCGATAAGCCGGCCAGCGGCGGTCATCGCCCTGTGCAAACGCATCCTGGTTGACCTCAATGACGCTGTTGGCCAAGTGGCGGAACTGAGCCGGCAATGCCCGCCCTTGCATGAAGTTTTCACAAATGTCCGGGAACGCCTGGTCACTGTCGCCGACGAGGTCGCCGACTTTCTCTGCGCCTGTCGCGAGCTGCCCACCGCTGATGACGAAGACATTCCCTTCTGAACGGAACCCCTGCTGACATGCCCCACGCCCTTCCCGCAATCAAGCCAGGCGCAGCAACGGCGAAGCTGGACTATGACAACGCCAGCCAGGCCGGGGTGCTGCATCTCAGCGGCGACTGGCGCCGGAAGTCACGCCGACCCGAGCCAGGCGCGCCAGCGCTTCCCCAGGCGATGAGCAGCCTCCGCTTTGACTGCGCTGATCTGACCGGCTGGGACAGCACCCTGCTCATCTATCTCCACGACTTGCGCCGCGACTGCCATAGCCGCGGCCTGGCAGTCGCCTGGGACACCCTGCCAGCCGGCGCCGGCCGGCTGCTGAGGTTAGCCAGCGAAAGCCCTGCCACACCGACCTCATCAACGCCGACCTGGTCATGGCTGAGCAAACTCGGACGCCACAGCATCAAAACCTGGGACGGCGCCGTCGAAGTCCTGGGCTTTGTCGGCGAACTGGTCCTCGCCTGCATAAAACTCTGTTTCGGGCGCGCCCGCATGCGCTGGTCTGACATGGCCCTGGAAATGGTCAAGGCCGGCCCCCAGGCTCTCGCCATTGTCTCCCTGATCGGCTTCCTCATCGGGCTGATCCTCGCCTTCATCGGCGCCATCCCACTGAAATGGTTCGGCGCCGAAATCTATATCGCCAGCCTGATCGGCATTGGCATCCTGCGCCTGATGGGCGCTGTCATGACCGGCGTCGTCATGGCCGGCCGAACCGGCGCCGCCTACGCTGCCGAACTAGGCTCCATGCAGGTCAACGAAGAAATCGACGCCCTCAAGTCCATGGGCGTCCCACCCATGGAATTCCTGGTTCTTCCCAGGTTTCTGGCGTTGACCGCCATGCTGCCGCTGCTCGGACTGTTCGGAAACCTGGTCGGCATCCTCGGCGGCATGGTAGTCGGCTTGTACTATCTTGACTTGACCTACACGCAATTCTCGCAGCAACTGATGGAGACCACCAGGCTGGCCGACCTGTTTGTCGGCCTCTTCACCTGCTGGGTCTTCGGCATGCTGATTGCCATCTGCGGCTGCCTGCGTGGCATCCAATGCGGCCGCAGCTCCGAAGCAGTTGGCCAGGCTACAACCTCGGCCGTCGTCAGCAGCATTATCTGCATGGTCATTGCCACCGCGGCGATCACGGTGGTGACCGTAGCCCTGAAAATATAGTGCCGGCTCTTTCCGGCCACCCTGGACGCCCGGTGGCCACTCGTTTTCCACAACCTCCATTTTCGACAGTCACCTCCTGGCATGACTCTTCCTCCTCCCATCGCTGTCCGCAACCTGACCATGGCCTACGGCAGCCGCGTCATCCAACGCGACCTGACCTTCACGGTGCGCCGCGGCGAGATTTTCATCGTCATGGGCGGTAGCGGCTGCGGCAAAAGCACCTTGCTTAGGCACCTGATCGGCCTCCAAGCCCCAGCAGACGGCGTCATCCTGCGTGACGGACAGGACTTCTGGGCCCTTTCCGACGCGGCCCGCGACCGCATCAAGCGCAATTCCGGCATCCTCTACCAAACCGGCGCACTGTGGAGTTCCATGACCTTAGCCGAAAACATCGCGCTGCCGCTGCAACAGTTCACCCGCCTGCAACCAAGGGAAATCCGCGACCTGTGCTCCTTTAAGCTGGCACTCGTCGGCCTGGCCGGATGCGAACACTTCTATCCGTCCGAAATCAGCGGCGGCATGCGCAAGCGCGCCGCCTTGGCCAGGGCCTTGGCCCTAGACCCGGAAATACTGTTCTTTGACGAACCCAGCGCTGGCCTGGACCCAATCAGCTCCAGGCGCCTGGATGACCTGATCATCGAATTGCGCGAAAGCCTGTCCGCCACCGTCGTCGTCGTAACCCACGAACTGGCCAGCATCTTCGCTATCGGCACCGACGCGATTTTTCTTGACAGCGAGTCCAAGACCATCATTGCCCAAGGCAGCCCTAAAGACCTTCTCAACCCAGCCGCTCCGCCGCTCGTCCGGCAATTCCTGACCCGCGGCGGCAGCGCCCCTGAATGAGGCGACCATGCTCAAAAAACATCACCCCGCGCTAATCGGCGGCTTTGTCCTGGGAGGAATCTTCCTCCTCTTCGTGTTCCTGCTCATCCTGGGCGGCCAGGGCATGTTCACGACTAAAGTGACCTATTACCTATATTTTGACAAGTCTGTCAAGGGCTTGAGCAAAGGCGCCGCTGTCATGCTCCGCGGCGTCCGCGTCGGCCAAGTCTCTGACATCCGGCTGGCCCCGCGGGACAATGACAGCGACGCGGGCACTATCTCCTGGCCGATTCAAGTCGCCGTGGACATCATCCCCTCCGCAATCGACGTCACCCGCGACAGCGACGACGGGCCGACCGGCTCCGCCGTCGCTGAACTGCGCCGCAAATCGCTGCAGCACTTAAAGGTTCGCCAACGCCTGGAATCCTGGATCAGCCACATGGTCATCAAAGAAGGATTGCGAGCACAACTCCAGTCCCTAAGCCTCCTGACTGGACAACTCTACATCGAACTGAATTTCTTTGCCGACAACCTGGAGTCGGCCGGCCTGGAGCATGACCTTGAGCGCCACATCATTCCAACGCGGATGTCGACATTTGAGCGCCTGTTCCTGTCTTTGAGCCAAAAGGAATTCGGTGAGCAGATCGACGCATTCCACTTGGCCACAGCGTCGCTTAGCCAATTCATCAAAAGCGGCCAGGCTGACCAGCTGCTGGCCAACGTCTACACGATTTCCAACAACCTGAAGACCATCAGCAGCAACCTGAGCACCTCGATGCCGCTGATTGCAGGACAGGCCCACGACGCCATGATAAAAATCAACCGGGTGACGACGCATCTGGACAAACGCACCCCGGAAGTCCTGGAGGCGGCGCAGGAAAGCCTCCGCACCTGGAATGAGAATGTCTCGACCCTGGCCCAAAAACTCGGGGAGACAATGGCCAACATGAATCAGCTGTTCGCCAAGATGGAGCGAGCCACCGACTTAGAGGAAGGCCCTGGCGCCGATCTCCTGCAAGAGCTGCGCGTCACCCTCGGCGCCGCCCAGAAGGCTTTGGCTGACTTTTCCGAACTCACGGTCCAGGCCAAAGGCAGCTTTGACCAGAATTCCCCCATGCGCCAAAGCATGCAACGCGCACTGGCGGAAGTTGAAGACGCCGCCCAGTCTTTCCGCGCCCTTGCCGAACTGCTGCAACGCAAACCCGAAGCCCTGCTCCGCGGGAAATAAGCACGCCAAACGCCCGACCCGCAGCCCAGCCGACTATGCCTAACCACGAAAGGAACGCCATGTTCCCACTGACTTCCCACTCCAGCCTCCAGACGCTGAGCCGAATGGCTGCGACCGCCCTGCTCAGCGCCGCCCTACTCAGCGCCGGATGCCTCAACTCCGCCAAAACGCGATACTTCCTGCTTTCCCCAACCGCAACGCCAACAGCAGACGCAGCCAAACCTACCACCAGCATGGTCTTTATCCGAAACTGCCAACTCCCAGACTATCTCGACCGAACCGAAATGGTCATGCGCAAAAGCCAAAACGAAGTCGTCTTCCGTGACTTCGACAACTGGGCACAAATGCCGGAAAAAATGATTCAACGAATTCTACGCGAAAACCTCATCCGCATCATCGGCGCCGAAAACGTCGCCGGAGACAAGGCGCCACAGTCGCGTTCAGATATCCTCCAAATCGACTATGAGTTCAATCAACTTGACCCAACCACCGACGGCGTCCTGAAGGTCGATGTCGACTGCCGGCTGCACACCTTGCCTGCCAAGGCAGAAACTATCCATAACTTGTCCTTCACTATACCCCTGGCCAACGAGAGCGGCGACGCCATCGCCGACGCCATCAACCAGGCACTGGCCAGAATCGCCGAAGAAACGGCCGCAATGCTGAAATGACTTGTTTTTCGATAGTTACGGCTTATATTGCTTGACTTGTCGTTTATTCCGCAAATGCCTTCTATCCCACGCAACGACAAGCTCTGTTCCCAATGCATCGATTTCTCACTTAGGGCGCCGCCCGATAGGAGCATATTTTGCAATTCGGATTTATCTCACGCCTGCTTAATAAAATCCGCGGCGACAAGACTTCGACGACTTCTCCCGACCAGCCGAACGCAGCCTCCGACCCGGAAACCACCAGCCCCAAATCCTCTTCACGACGATCGCGACGAAAGTCGGCCAGCACCGCCCAGCCGGGAACCGACGATACGACCGCCCAAGCGCCGGAGAAGAAGCGCCCACCGAGGAAAAAGCGCACTGGGCAAAAGGACAGGGCAGCCGCCCGCTCTGGCAGCGACCGGGCGGCCGCCCAGGAAAGACGACGCGACGGGGACAGCGGCAGGACGCCAGTCGCCAACATCAAACCCCGCGACAGCGTACCCAGCATGGACGGCTGGACAGCCCCGGCTGGCGAACGCCGCTCACCCGATGAGAAGCTGTTCCAAGACCTGAACCTAGACCCGCGCCTGCTCAGGGCTATTGTGGATGACCTTAAATTCCGGATTTGCTCCCCGATCCAGGCCGCTGCCCTGCCTAATCTCCTTGCAGGCCGCGACCTCGCCGGCAGAGCCCAGACCGGAACCGGCAAAACCGCAGCCTTCCTGATCACCATCCTGCAACGCTTCCTGACCCAGCCCCAGCGCGACCGCGCCCCCTGGCAGCCCATGGCCATCGTCCTCGCCCCAACCCGCGAACTGGCCTTGCAAATCGCCAAGGACGCGGACGACTTGAGTGCCTACTGCCCATTCGCCACTGTCGCCGTCTATGGCGGCATGGACTATGACCGCCAACGCAGCCTCCTAGCCAAAGGCGTCGATTTAGTCGTCGCCACCCCAGGACGACTCATCGACTATCTTCGCCAGAACGCCGTTGACCTCTCAACCGTCGAAGCCGTGGTCATTGACGAGGCCGACCGCATGCTCGACATGGGCTTCATCCCTGACGTCAAACGCATTATCGGACGGCTGCCCAAGGCCGAGGACCGCCAGACCATGCTGTTCAGCGCCACCCTCTCGCGCGACATCATGGAACTCGCTTCCCGCTGGATGCGCTCAGACCCGGTCATCGTCGAAGTCGAACCAGAACAAGTGGTCGCCGACGGCATCGAAGAAGTGGTCTATTCCGTCACCTCCCATGAAAAACTGCCGGTGCTGCTGTGGACCCTCGCCCATGAAAAATGCGAACGCGTCCTCATCTTCCGCAATCGCCGCCGTGACGTGGAACAGCTGCGCGACCAGCTCACCCGCTGCGGCATAGCCTGCGATATGCTCAGCGGCGATGTCGACCAGAAAAAACGGCTGCGGCTGCTGGAGGACTTCCGCTCCGGCGCCATCCGGGTGATCGTCGCCACCGACGTGGCCGGCCGCGGCATCCATGTTGACGACATCACCCACGTGATCAATTATGACCTTCCCTACGAGGCCGAAGACTACGTCCACCGCATCGGCCGCACGGCCCGAGCCGGCCATACCGGCCGCGCCATCAGCTTCGCCTGCGAGGAAGGCGCCTTCGTCATCCCTGCCATCGAAAAATACATTGACCGGGACTTGGTCATCACCCAGCCCGATGCAGATATGATCCGCATGCCGGAAGGCATGAAAGCCCCTGCCAGCCGCACTCCCCGTCCCGGAGGGCGTTCCGGATTCAGCGACCGCCAGCGCAGCGACAACCGCCCCCGCGGCGGCCGCGTCCAACGCGGAGGACCGCGGCGGTGACGGGCGCGGCAGCAGCATTCTTCCTCGAAACACAACTATCAACATGAATGTGACGGTACGTCAGGGCGACTTGCAGACTCCCAGGGAGGCCGGGTTCATGCCCGTGGCCCTGGTTCTCGACCGCCTGCGCAGCGCCTACAACGTCGGCAATCTCTTCCGGATCGCGGAGGCGACTAGGACGGAGCGGATCATCGCCTGCGGCTACACCGCCGCGCCGCCCCACCCAAAGCTGGCCAAGACCGCCCGCGGCTGCGACGAGCTGGTCGCATGCGAAACCGACGACGACGCTGAATCCGCCATCCTAACTTTGAAAACACAAGGCTTTACCATCTATGGCATTGAAACTGCGGAACGCGCCATCCCCTTCTGGGAGGCTCAAATCCGCTTCCCAGCGGCCCTGGTCCTCGGCAACGAAGCCCTCGGCATCAGCCCCCAGGCCCTTGAACTCTGCGACGCCCTGCTCTGCCTGCCGACCCTGGGCGCCAAGAATTCCATCAACGTCGGAAACTGCGGTGCCGTCGTGCTATTCGAATGCCTTAGGCAATGGCGCCACCAAACGAATGCAATATCCTTTCCATAAAACTTCCACATAGGAGTTATTGATGAGCGACGAGCAATTATTAGCCAAAGCGTACGATCCCGCTGACGTGGAGCAGAAATGGTATTCCTTCTGGGAAGAACGCGGTTCCTTCCATGCCGACCCCGCCTCCTCTAAGGCCCCCTACGTCATCGTCATCCCGCCGCCGAATGTCACCGGCATCCTGACCCTCGGCCATGTCCTCAACAACACCCTCCAGGACATCCTCATCCGCTTCGAGAAGATGCGCGGCCGCGAGACCTGCTGGGTGCCGGGAACCGACCATGCCGGCATCGCCACCCAGGCCAAAGTCGAAGCCGCCCTCAAACAAGAACTCGGCGTGACCAGATATGATCTCGGCAGGGAGAAATTCCTGGAGCACACCTGGGCCTGGAAAGAGAAATACGGCGGCACCATCATCCGCCAGCTCCGAACCATCGGCTCGTCCTGCGACTGGCAGCGGGAACGCTTCACCATGGACCCGGGCCTGTCCAAAGCCGTCCAGGAAGTGTTCATCCGCCTCTATGACAAGGGCCTCGTCTACAAAGGCAAGCGCATCATCAACTGGTGCCCAAAATCGCGCACCGCCATCTCGGACGAAGAGGTCGTATACAAGGAAGAGCGCGGTCATCTCTGGCATTTCCGCTACCCCTACGCTGACGGCAACGGTGGCGTCGTCGTGGCCACCACGCGGCCGGAAACCATGCTCGGGGACACGGCGGTCGCGGTCAATCCTAAAGATGAGCGCTATGCTGACAAAATCGGCCGCAGGATCATCCTCCCCATCGTCGGCCGGGAAATTCCCATCATTGCTGACGAGTTCGTGGACCCGGCCTTTGGCACTGGCGCGGTCAAGGTCACGCCAGCGCACGACCCCAACGACTATGAGATGGGCCTCCGGCACAACCTGCCGTTCGTCAACGTGATGCATGACGACGGCAGCATGAACGACGATGCTGGCGCAGAGTTCTCCGGCCTGGACCGCTATGCCTGCCGCAAGGCGGTGGTCGCCAAGATGGAGGAACTCGGCCTGGTGGAGAAGATCGAGGACTACACGCACCAGGTGGGCTACTCCGAGCGCGGCAACGTGCCAGTGGAGCCGCGCCTCTCTGAGCAATGGTTCGTGAGCATGGCCCCGCTGGCTGAGCCGGCCCTGGCCGCTGTCAACGATGGACGCATCCGCTTCTATCCTGAACGCTGGGTGAAAACCTACCGCCACTGGATGGAGAACATCAAGGACTGGTGCATCAGCCGACAGCTCTGGTGGGGCCATCGCATCCCTGCCTACACTTGCGACAAGTGCGGCGAACTGACCGTGATCCTGGAAGCGCCAAAAGCCTGCCCGAAATGCGGCCACGCCTCCCTCACCCAAGACCCGGATGTGCTCGACACCTGGTTCAGCTCCTGGCTCTGGCCCTTCTCCGTCTTCGACTGGCCCCAGGAAACCCCGGAAATGAAACGGTTCTTCCCCACCCACAGCCTCGTGACCGGCCCAGACATCATCTTCTTCTGGGTCGCGCGCATGATCATGGCCTCGCTCGAATTCACCGGCCAAATCCCCTTCCGCGACGTGTTCTTCACGTCCATCATCCGCGACGACAAGGGTCGCAAAATGTCGAAGAGCCTGAACAATTCGCCCGACCCCCTGGAAGTGGTCAAGACCTACGGCGCCGACGCCCTGCGCTTCACCATGATCTACATCGCGCCAGTAGGCCAAGATATCCGCTACAGCAACGAAAAATGCGAGATCGGCCGCAATTTCGCCAACAAAATCTGGAACGTCGTGCGGTTCCGGCTGCGCCTGGGGCCAGCCTCGGCAAACTGGCAAAACCTAGATGGCCTGACCGCTGCTGACCTGCGCCCGGACGACCAGTGGATCATCGCCCGGCTGAACGCGACCATCGCCAGCCTCACCACCGCCCTGGAAGCCTTCCAATTCAACGAAGTGAGCAAAATCCTCTATGAATTCATCTGGAATGAATTCTGCGACTGGTACCTGGAATCATGCAAGCCAGTCTTCAACGCCGAAAAGGACGCTCGCCAAGACACTGTGCTTCGCGTCTTTGACTATTGCCTAGGCGCCTTCCTGCGCCTGCTGCATCCGGTCATGCCCTTTGTCACCGATGAATTGTACCACCAGATGGGCTTTGTCAATGAGCAAGAATCCATCATGGATGCAGACTGGTCCGCGCCGATGTCCGATGCAGCCTTGGCCAGCCTCGGCGCTGACGATGATATCGTGGCCCTGGCCCAGGACAAATTCGAACTCATCCGCGCTGTCCGCACTATGCGTGCCAACTACCAGATTCCGACCAGCCGCTCCTTGGCTGAAATCGTCGTCGTGCCAGTCAGTGCTGCCGCCGCAGATTATCTGCGCCGCGACTTGGATACATTCAAAGCCATCTTAGGCGCTGACGACTTGCAGATTTGCGATGCTTACCAGGCCAGCGGCCCCTGCGGCGTCGCAGTCGGCGCCATGGCCACGGCCTACGTGCCCCTGGCAGGAGTCGTCGATTTGAAGGCCGAATGCGAACGTCTTTCCAAGCAGGAAGACGAGATCGTCAAATACCTTGCCAGCCTGCAAGCCAAGCTGAGCAATGAAAAATTTGTTTCTCGTGCGCCGGCGGAAATCGTCGCCGCAGAACGCGCCAAGCAAGCGGAATTCGAGGCCAAGCTAGCCCGTGTCCGCGAACAGCTGGCAGCCTTCAGTACCCAAGCATGACACCCATCAAATCCACAAGGAAAACTACCATGCAAGACAAAATCAAGGACATTCTGGACCAGGTCCGCACTAGGCTGCAAGAAGACGGCGGCGATTTGGAACTGGTCAAAGTCGAAGGCAAGACAGTCTCAGTGCGTTTGAAAGGCGCTTGCGGCAGCTGTCCGCATGCCATGGCCACTCTGAAAGGCTTTGTCGAACAAGTCCTCAAAGAACACGTCGACCAGGACATCGTAGTCGAACGCATTAACTGAACCGTAATCGGTCACCCACTGATAGCGATCATTTCAGCCGACATGCGCCGGTGCCGGCTGAAAGCTCATGAACGACAAGTGTTTCGCTCCACTGTCCACTAAAGTCCACTTCTGTCCACGTCCACTGTCCACTAAAGTCCACTTCTGTCCACAGTCCATCGTCTACTAACGTCCATTAAAGTCCACTAACGTCCATTGTCCACTGTCCACTAAAGCGCCTTACCCGGGAGCTTGACTTCAAGTTGCCATAGAGGGAGACGCATCCATGCCGCCCGAACCACAAATCCTGCTTTCCCTCCCGCCCAGCGGCGTCAAAGCGTTCCGCCAGGACAGCCGTTTCCCGTTTCCGCAATGGCACGCTGACTGCGACCCCGTCGGCTGTCGGCTCGGCTCTGGCGGCGGCTCGGCCTGGCTCCTATTCAGCGCTTGGAAACGCCAATGCCAGATCAAGCCAATCCCCTTCTGGAACTGGCTCGGCCAGAGCAGCCGGATTATCATCCATGCGGGCGGAGAAAGCCGACGGCTGCCAGCGTATGCTCCTGGCGGCAAGGCCATGCTGCCCATGCCGGCTCTGCGCTGGTCGCACGGCCAGCACCTCGAACAGACCCTGCTCGATGTCCAGCTGCCATTCCTGACCAGTGTCCTCCGCCAGCGCCAGGATGAACCCTGCCTCGTCATCGCCTGCGGCGACGTCATCCTGCGAGGCGACCTGCCTCCCTTCCCGGACGCGGACATAGTCGCCCTCGGTATGTGGACCACCCCAGAGCAAGCCAGCCGTCATGGCGTGTTCTTCTGCCCGCGCGAACGAGCCGACCAACTGGCCTTTGCCCTGCAAAAACCATCGCCAGACAAGGTCAAGGAACTTTCCGAAGACAACTTCTTTCTGATTGACACTGGCTGCTGGGTTCTCTCCCGACCGGCTGTCCAGACCATGATGCAGCAATGCGGCTGGGACATCATGCGCGACGCCTTCCGGGACGGCGGCCCTACCTTCTATGACCTCTACACTGACTTTGGCCAGCGCCTGGGCAACTGTCCTGCGATTTCCGACCCCATCGTCTCCAGCCTGAGCGCAGCCACCGTCCCTCTCAAAAATGGCGGTTTCCACCATGTCGGCGCCAGCCGCGAGCTGATCAGCTCCACAGCTACGCTGCAAAACCTGAAAGTCGAACAATACCAGGACATCGGCCGCTACCCGCTCCACCCGAGCGTCTTCATCCAGAACGCGGTCGTGGAATCGCCCTTGCGCAGCCACCACCAGAACATCTGGATTGAAAACTGCCATCTTGGCCCGCAATGGCAGCTATCCTGCGACCACGTCATCACCGGAATTCCGGAAAACAACTGGCGCCTCGCCCTGCCTGCGGGCGTCTGCCTTGACCTGGTGCCCATCAGCGAGAATGACTTGGCAGTCCGCGTCTACGGCATCGACGATCCATTCCGCGGCAGCGTCAGCGCTGCCGACACGCTCTGGCTCGGCCAGCCAGCCCAGAACTGGTTTACCCAGCGCGGGTTGTCCCTCGCCGAATGCGGCATTCCGGAGACTATTGACTTGCAGCAGGCAGCCCTCTTCCCAGTCTTGGAGCGCAGCCAGCTCGACAGCGGCTTCCTGCAATGGCTCTGCGGCGCCCCGCTAGCAGAACTCCCAGACGCTCCGGATGAAGCTTGTCTCAACATCCCCGCCGTCCATGTGCCCGCAGCCCCGCTGCCTGCTACTGCGGCTCAGTCAGCGCCAGACTACGCGGCCTTCTACCGCAGCTGCCGCCGCGTCTCCGCCACTGAATTGGGCGACCAAGCCAACCTGGCCCGCCTGGCCGCCCAGCGCCGCCAATTCATCAGCCTCTGCCTGCCGCTCCTATACGTCGGCGCGACCCGCAGCATTTTCCTGCGCCTGGACCTCCGACGCACCGCCGAACTATGGAACGAGGCCGGCTTGGCTCTGCCAGCAACCAAGGCCATCTCCGAGCATAATCTCTTTGCCGCAGCCCGCGAAACAATGTTCCGCTCCGAAGTCCTCAAACGACAAGGCGATAAGGACGGCGCAGCCGAGGAAGAACACGCGGCTTTCGCCCTGCTCTGTGAAGCTCTGGCCGAACCAGTGCGGGCTGACGGCGTCGTGCCGCAGCGCCGCCTGCTCGAAGACCAAGTGCTCTGGACTCGCAGCCCAGTCCGCCTTGACTTAGCTGGCGGCTGGACTGACACACCGCCGCAATGCTTTTTCGCTGGCGGCAAAGTCCTGAACATAGCCGCTGAAATCAATGGCCAGCCCCCGTTGCAATGCTTCCTCAAGCTGAGTCCCAAAAACGAGCTGATCATTCGCTCCATCGACCTGGGCTGCGAAGAGCGCATCGAACACTACGAGCAGCTACGCAACTACATGGCTGTCGGCAGCCCCTTTTCCATCCCTAAAGCCGCCTTCGCCCTGTGCGGCTTTCTGCCGGAATTCCATGCCTCGCCGCCGCCGACCCTGGCCGATTTGCTCAAAAGCCTGGGTGGCGGACTGGAGATGACCATGCTTTCCGCCCTGCCCAAGGGCTCTGGCCTCGGCACCAGCAGCATCCTGGCCGCCACTATCCTCGGCGCCCTCAATGAAGTCTGCGGCTTTGGTTGGACTACCCAGGAAATCATCCGGCGGACATCTGTGCTTGAGCAGCTGCTGACAACAGGCGGCGGCTGGCAGGACCAGGCCGGCGGCATCATCCCGGGCGTCAAAATGCTGGAAACCCGAGCCGGACTGTTTCAGACGCCGCAGCCCAGCTGGCTCCCAGAACGCATGTTTGTCGAACACGCCAATCGCGACCTGCTGCTGTACTACACCGGCATCACCCGGGTCGCCAAGAGCATCCTGCACGAAGTCGTCCGCGGCATGTTCCTCAATGACCATCGGCAATTGGCGATCCTCGCCGAAATGGGGGCACACGCCCAAAATCTGGCCCGGCAAATCCAGCGCGGCGTCTGGGACGACATCGGCCTCGGCATCCATCGCTCCTGGGAATTGAATTGCGCTCTTGATCCAGGCACCAACCCGCCTGCAGTCCGTAAAATCTTCACGACTGTCAAACGCCATCTCTTAGGCGCCAAACTCCTCGGCGCTGGCGGCGGAGGCTATATGCTCATGGCCGCCAAATCAGAAGACGCCGCCGCCAAAATCCGGCAGATTCTCACCGACAACCCGCCCAATAAGCGCGCCCGCTTCGTCTCTTTCACGGTCTCAACCACCGGAATGCAAGTGACCAGAAGCTGACAAAAAATAGGGACAAGCGGCGAGGGGCTGAATGCTGAATGCTGAATGCTGAATGCTGAATGCTGAGGCGCATTTCATAATTCATAATTCATAATTCATAATTCATAATTCGCGTGGGGCGAGCTTTAGTTTTATCCGCAGATGACGCTGATGACGCAGATTTTTTACCCAGGGCGGAGCCGGGCCTGACGGCTCGGCTTGCCCTGGGCTGGTATGTTGCGCCCGTTGGGGCTGTTGCAGCTCTGTAGCTGCGGACGTTGATGGACGGCGGTGCGAAGACACGTGTCTTCCAGAGGCTTCCAGCCGGCACAGATGCATTATGCTTAACGTCATATTACTTTGCGCCGTAGGCGCTTAACCATGCTTAACCCCAGGCTTCAGCCTGGGGAGGCATGCCCACTAAAGTGGTGCCCCGTAGGGGCACTACAGTTAGCGCTGAAAACATGTTGTCGGAATTTTACGCAGAGTTGTTGTTACGTATTGTATACCAAAGAAGCCTCTATAGCTTTCAAAAACTTTGCAATTGAGGTTGCTATTGCATGTGCTAAAATAGGTGGAACGGCATTTCCAATAAGAGTTAGATTTCTTTGGGTTGTACATTGAAAAACAAACTCATCTGGAAAAGTTTGTATTCTTGCACATTCGCGAACCGTCAATCTTCTATCAAGTTTATAATGAAATTGAATTCTACCGCGTGCGTTTGCGCGTATGCAATAGGCGACCTTATCAGGAGAATTGACATTATCTCCTTGCCCGCCCCCGCTTGTTGCTTTTGTAGCAATGAAAAATTGACTCTGATTAGTCACACTTTCATCAGTAACGACTTCCAAGTCAGAAATAGCATCTGATATTGTAAATGGAATATCTGGCGTAGTTGGAATCGGTTTAACAGGGAATCCATCAATATCATTTCTAACTCCAACAAAAATTAATCTAACGCGATTTTGTGGAACTCCATATTTTTGTGCATGTAATTCCCATACATCAAAGTGGTAACCTGCACTTTCAAAGTCTTTTACAATAATTTCAAGGCATCGGCCATCTCTTAATTTTGAAAGGTAGCTTACATTTTCACCTATAACGACTTTAGGTTTATATTTTAACATATAATCTACCATTACTTTATACAATCCACCTCTTTTACCTTTAGTACCTGTCTTGGGTCCAGCCGAAGAAAAGTCCTGACAAGGAAATCCCCCTATCAAAATATCTGCTTCCTGAAAAACGTGCTTTTGTGTTAAATCCACATTATAAACATGATCGCCAAGATTTAATTGATAACAATCGACAGCATCCTGATGATTGTCATACGCGCCTATTATATTAAATGGTAATTTATCATATTTTTCACCAAAGACACTAAAGCCTCCAGTAAACCCAAGGTCTAAGCCTCCGCATCCAGAGAAGAAAGACATCACGGAGAATTGTTTTTCTGTGCAATCTATTTCAGAACAATAAGAAACATGTGGGTTGTTACGAAACCCATATTTAAATTGGGGCAATAAGCGTTTCGCCTTTAATTTGGGTTTGCCATCTTTTCTTTTCATATTCGTTTTCCTAATTAGCAAGCTCTATGATATAATCCCAAGCATGAGTTATTCCTAAATACATGCTGTGAGAATTATTCAATCACTTTAAAAGTGGTAGTGTACGAAATCTTGTGATTGAACGAGAAATGTGATGCTGTGGTTGTATTTGTCATGCATCTGGCAGGCAATCGTCCATCCAGGGCATTAAGCCGTCGGCGAACCATGTATTACAGTAATCTATCTATAGCAAAAAGCCACCTGAGACAGTAATCGGTCAGCCTTTGATATTCGTTGTTCCAGCAAACAGCAGTGCCGAGCACTGGTGAGGGGTGAGGGGCGAGGTGCGCCTGCCCCGGCTCCTGATTTTTTCTCTGAAACCTGGGCTGACAGTCACTCTGCCGGTTGCAAGAACGCAATTTGGTGATATTGTGATTGGATTGCCGAGGCGCTTCCCCACACATCTATCCGGGCCTTGGCGTTACGTCATCCCCGAACAAAAGGTACGCAGAGGAGTCTCCACATGCAAGAACTGGCGATTTTTGGCGGTCAACCCACCGTCCCGGCCGGAATGATCAAAAGCTGGCCGCCCATCTCCCAGGAAGACCGCGACGCCGTCATGGCGGTTTTCGATTCCAACATCTTCCACGGCACTGGCGCACCTAACGCCGTCGCGCTCCAGCAGGAATTCGCTGACTACCTCGGCGTCAAATACTGCCTGGTCACCAACAGCGGCACCTCTGCTTTGCACATGGCTGTCGCCGCCTTGGGAATCGGCCCTGGTGACGAAGTGATCGTCCCGGCCTTCACCTACTGGTCGACTGCCGCCGCTGTCCTCCATCACAACGCCATCCCGGTTTTCGTCGACATTGAAGACGATGCGTTCTGCATCGACGTCCGCAAGATCGAAGCGGCTATCACGCCCAAGACGAAAGCTATCCTGCCGGTTCACATCCACGGCATGCCAGCAGCCATGAACAACATCATGCCTTTGGCCAAGAAGCACAACCTGCTGGTCATTGGCGACGCCTGCCAGGCGCACGGCGCGGCTGTCAACGGCAAGAAGGTCGGCACTTTTGAGGACACCTGCGGCTTCAGCACCAACCGTTCCAAGAATCTCTCCAGCGGCGAAGGCGGCTTCTTTGTCACTAACAATGAGGACGCCTACCGGGTTGCGGTGAAACTGCGCGAATTCGGCGAAGTCGTCGTGCACGGCCAGACCCGCGAATACAACGCCTTTGGGCTGGGCTGGATGTACCGCCAGCATGAATTCGTCAACGCTTTCTGTCGTTCTCAGCTGAAGCACCTGCCGGAAAACAACGCCCGCCGCAAGGAATTCGCGGAGTACCTGACCGCAGAGCTGGCCAAGATTCCGGGCTTCAAGGGTCCCTACACTCCGCCTGGCCGCGAACCAGTCTACTTCAGCTACATCGTCCGCTTCTGCCCAGAGGAACTCGGCATTGACGCCACCATGGCTGAATACAAGGCTGCGACCCAGAAAATTCTGGCCGCTGAAAACATCCGTCTGGGCCAGTGGCAGACCCGGCCAGTTCCCGGTCAATCCGTGTTCCAGGCGATGGAAGGCTACGGTAAAGGCTGCCCGTGGACCTGCGCCCACTACGGCCGCAAGATCCGCTATGATGAAAATGACTACCCGGTCACCATCAAGTTCATCGCCGAGCACGCCTACCTGGCAGCTGTCTATCCGCCCAACACCATGGAACTGATGAAAAAATACGTCGAGGGATTCAAAAAGGTCTCGTCCCAGCCGGACAAAATCCGCAAGGTCATCGAAGACGCCCGCAAGGCCTAAGACGCCTAACTTGCGGCAAACGACAATTCCCCGCCCGGCGGCCGGCCGAATCCAGCGCCAACCGCCGGGACAGCCTCACTTCATTTTAAGGTAGCATCTATGATTAAAACTGGTGTCATGCTCATGTCCAACCGAGGGCCGGATGGCCAGCCCTGGGATTGGCGAGAAGCTCTCAAAAGGTGGAAAGGCCTCGGCCTGGCCGGCGTTGACGTGTTCCACGGCATGCTGAAAGCCAACAACGAAACGCCGACCAGCATCAAGCGCATCCTTGATGATCTTGGCTTAGAGCCGACCGTCTATTGCGTGCCGACCAACCTGGTCTCCCCTGACCCGGCTGACCGGGCAACGTCGCTCGACACAATCCGCGCTGGCATTGACGCCTGCGGCGTCCTGGGCGTGAAGCATCTGTTCAGCCACGGCGGCCAGCACAACAACGAAGGCGAAGACGCTTTCCTGCGCTACATGGACGGCCTCAACGCAGCCGCAGAGCTGGTGCGCGAGGCCGGCTTGCTGTTCAGCATTGAAAACGCTGGCAAGATGTGCAACAGCGGCGCTTCGCTGGCCCGCACGCTTGACCTGGTCAAGCAGCCGAACATGCGCATCACCTTTGACGGCGGCAACTTCATCACTTGCGGCGATGAACCGCACGATGCCATCATGACGCTGCGCGCCAAGGTCGCCCACGTCCACGTCAAATCGCACGTGCCTGCCCCACCCGGCTCTCCGCGTCCTTATCTCTATTGCCCCACCGGCGTCGGCCACCCAGACTATCGCTTCATCCGCGACCGCCTTATCGAAGTCGGCTATTCCGGCTGGATGTCCTTCGAGCCGGAAGGCGGCTTTGACTCCAAGTGGGACCAGAGCATCAAGACCCTCGCTGAAATCATCGCTGAAATCAAGTAAGTTCGGTTGACTAAAGTCAACCCACTCTGAACAGAACTCCCGGGAAACGGCAAAGCGCCGACTTCCCGGGAGTTTGTATTTTCAGGGGCGCGTCACTTCAGGCGCACAAAGCGGTGAATGACGGCGGTCACAACCCCGAACAGCCTCAATTCCGACTCGCTGTTCAGCTCGATATCTGCGAATTCTGGGTTGGCCGACTCCAGGCATAGTCGCCGGGGCGTTTTCCGCAGCCGCTTCACTGTGAAATCATTGTCAACGGCAGCAATCACAATCGAGCCGTCAACCGCTTCCAGGCTGCGATCAACAACCAGGATGTCGCCAGAATGAATGCCGGCGCCAGTCATCGAATCACCTGACGCGCGGACAAAGAACGTCGCTGCCGCATGCGGCGCGAGCAGACGGTTCAAGTCCAGCTTGGTGTCAACGTACTGCTCGGCTGGCGACGGAAATCCCGCCATCACGGACGAGGCCATCAAGGGCGGGAATTCATCTGATTCAGGCTTGTCAGTCATGCGTCATGCAGTTGTTGGAGGGCGGCGAGAGTCTCTTCAACGAGCTGCTGGCCGCCAGCAGGTGAGACGACATTGCAGTAAATGGACGCGCTGTAGCCCTTGCCCCAGGCGCCGCGCTCCGTCGCCAGATAGCCGCCGCTCTCCTCATTGCCAGCTAACTGGATGATAAAGGTCTGGACAAACGGGCTGCGGGCCTGAATCCGGTGCATATAGTCCATGTACAACTCAAAACTGTTGTTGGCAAAAGCCACGCCGCCGACGCGAACCGCATGCAATTCCATGGCGAACTTCGGCTGCGTCTTCTGCAATTCGTAGCGATGCAGGATGCGGCGGCAGCGGTTCCGGCGCGACACCAGCCGCGAATTGTAGTTCAGGCGCTCGATTGGGTCGCCGTCGGTCTTAAACGGCTCCGCTTCCAGCTCAGCGAGCTGCTTCTGTTCATTGGCTGCCTCAGCCTCGCTGATGAGACGGCGCTCCAGCTCAATTGTCTTGACTATGTGCCCAAGCGGCAAATGGGTCTGGATGTCCTTTGACGCCCAGGACAGCGCCTCGTTAAAAGCCGCCAGCAGACGCTCGGCAATGTCCTTGCGCTCGTCCATATCCTTGCGGCCGCCCTCGCCGTACTTGAGGCGGAACCGCCGCTCCTGCGCCGCCTTGGCGTGCAGAATCCGCGGCGACAAGTCGCCGGCAGCAGCGCACTGCGGCAGCACATAGACGCTGCCGTGCTGCTTGCGCAGGCGCACCCGGAAGTCATGCCAATAGTCCCCGGACAGCCGCCGGATGTGCTCTGAGCACTGCGACGGGCATGGCACGTTGACAATAGCGCCGGTTAGCTTGCCAGAAAGGTCAAACGTGTACAGCAGATTGACAAAATGATCGGCACCAGCCTCGTAATGGCTGAAATTCGGGTCGTTGGTATTGCCGTACATGGCCGCGTGGCCAGCCACAATCGTGCCGCCGGTCGAGCTAGCGCCAGGACGCTTCGACAAATCATCGAAATAAACGACGCGACGGCTGTGGCCGACGACTGCGTAGCTGTAGCCGTACGCGATTCCGCCTGGAGCGCGCTTGTTGTACGCCTCCACAATCGCTGACGCAATCTTGTCAGACAGCTCTTCCCGGTAGTCATCACTGGAGGCGATAGTCACGCTATCATGCGGCACCTGGTCTGCACTGGCCATGGAAGCGCTGTTGGCTTCATAGTAGCTGGCGCCCTCGTGCGTATGCGTGACGTTCATGATGATCTTTTCGACCGGAATCGACGGGTCAAGCGCCGCCACCTTGGCCCGCACCGCCTTGACCAGACAAGCCCGCATAGCGACAAGATCAGCCGTCAGGAAGATGACCAAATCGACGCCATTGTCGAGGACTAAAGCAGTGATGGTGATAGGGTCCTGGATTCCCTCGGAAATGCGCATATGGAACTGCCCAGGAATGTCCACCGGGGCCGTCGTCGAAATGTCCCGCGAGGCCCAGCCAATCTTGATTTCCTGCATGTTCTCCAACCTTTCCTTGCTGAACGTTGCTTTCTCATCGTCGCCAGCGGCCGCATTCAAAGCAATGCGCTGCTTGCCGTTTACCTTTCCTGCATTATTATATTGTATTATATGTTGAAGTCAGTCAAATACAATGCTGGGAATGTGATTATTGTGCGTGGAGGCCGGTGATGAAAACAACAAAAACGTCACGTCTTGTCAGCTGCTTTCTGGTCATGTCATTATGGCTTGTTGGTTCGCTATCAGCCGCTGACTCTCTTCAGCCCAAGGAAAAGAACGTCTACATTCCCTACGAAAAGCTCTGGGAGACGTTTGAGCAGGACAAACGCGGGGTATTTTTGCCGCACGATGAGTTTGAGCGCCTTTGGCAAAAAGCCTACGGCACTCCGGAAACACCGCCTGTCAAGCCGCCGCGAGACGCGGTCATCGCCCGCCTGCAAGGCGAAATTTTAGTCGGCGAAGACACTGCCGAAGCCAAAGTCACTATGGACATCGAAGTCTTTGCCAAGGGCTGGGTTCTTCTGCCCCTGGCCATGAGCGACTGCGCCATGATTGACCCGGCTATCCAGGGTCTTCCTGACGCCCGCATCATCCACGACCGCCAGCAGGGCTATGCGCTGCTGGCCAGCAATCAGCAGGAAGCATCCCAAAAGGCCGTGGTGACATTGCGCTGGGTGCGGGAAATCAGCAAGACTCCTGGCCGCAACTCCCTGACCTTCCAAGCGCCTGACGCTCCGGTCAACCAATGGGAAGTCGTCATTCCAGTTGAGGACGCCCAGGTCGAAGTCAGCGGCGACCGCGTCGTCAAGGAGCAAATGACAGCCAAAGCCGGCTTCACCAAAGTCCGCCTGCACGTTGGCGCCAACAGCCAGCCAGTCCTTGCCTGGACGCCCAAGGCCGAGGGCGCCAAAGGACTGGATGCGCTCATCAATGTGACGTCCCTCCTGGACGCCACCTTAGAGGAAGGCATGATCCGAACCCAGGCGCACGTCACCTTCGCGGTCAGCCGCGCCCCGGTCGCCGCCCTTGCCATCCTCTTCCCCCGTGAGCATCGCGTCACCAATGTGTTCGACCCCAATATCCGGGAATGGCGCGTGTCTGAACAGGGTGAAGAACAACGGCTGGACATCACCCTGCACGAGCCGGTCACAGCAGAACAGGCGGTCATCCTTGAACTGGAACGCATCCAAGCCGGCCTGGCTACGGCTGACATTCCCTGCCTGAAAGTGCCGGCTGCCATCCGCCAGCAAGGCGTCCTCGCTGTCTTTATCGGCGAAGGACTCAAGGCCGAAGTCGGCCCGCGCACTGGCCTGACCCAACTTGATGTCAACACCGTGCGAACCATGGAGAGCAAACGCACCGCCTTTGCCGCCTATCAATACGCTGGCATACCCTGGTCACTCCAAATCGCTGTCGAACCGCTGCATCCACAAGTCTTTGCCCAGACGAAAACTACTTTTAACCTCGAACTCGACCATCTGCTCATCACCAGCGCCTTCACCATCGAAGCCCGGAAAGCCGGCATTTTCCAGCTTGACTTTGACGTGCCGGCTGACTTTAAGCTGGTCGAATGCCAAGCCCTGTCCGGCAGCGAGGCGGGCGTTTCCGTCCTGGCAGACCGCCAGCTCGGGGAAGCGTCCCAAGGCCGGCAGCCGCTCCGCCTGACCTTCAAGGCCAAGCAACACCGACTCAACGTCCTCTTGTTGCTGCGGCGGGAATTGTCCGAAGCAGCCTTGTTAACGCCGGGGCTGCCGCCTCTCAGCCTGACTTTGGCTGGTCCGCGCCTGGCGCCCGGCAGCGTCGAACGCGAAGAAGGCGCTGTCGCTATCCAAGCGCCGGCCAGCCTGCGGGTGACGCCCGGCCAGACCAGCCACCTGAAAGCTGTTGACGGCGATGGCGCCTCGCTGCTGGCCTATCGCTTCAATGCCAGCGATCCGTTGCCGCAGCTGACCATCACCGCTGAACGACGGCCGCCGCATTGCACTGTCACCCAGATGCTCCTGGCTGGCGTCGAATCCGGCAACCAGCTGAAATACACTGCCATGTTCAAGGCCGAGGTCATCCACAGCGGGGTCAAATCCCTGGCCTTCGCAGTCCCCGCAGCGCTGCTGCCGCGCTTGCAGCTGACGCCAAGCCAATACCGCCTCCAACCCGCAGAAAAACAGCCCACGGAACTGCCTGAAGGCTACCAGGCAGTCAACCTGCAAGGCGATGCCGAATTCTTCGGCGCCAGCTATTTCTCCATGCGCTGGACCGAAGACCTGGGCGATTTGCCTGTGGGCGGCGAAAAAAGCATCAACCTGCCACGACTAATCGCATTCGGCGACCGCGCCTGGGGACAAATCGCCTTCCTCAAAAACGACATGATCGACATGGCGCCGACAGCAGCGGAAAAACTGCTCCCGATTGACCCGCGCTTTAATCTGATCAAGGACATCGCCCCTGTCCAACCCAAAGCGCCAGGAACCGACTTCACCGCCCTCGTTGCCCGGGCTTTTGAATATCATAGCAACGACTGGAAACTGGAAGCCAAGGTCACCCGCTATCAAAACGAAGCCGTCAAAAGCACCAGCATTGAAAAAATGTTAGTCCGCGCCGTGTTGACGCGCAGCGGCGCTGTCAGCGTCCAGACCGCCTGCCAGATGCGCAGCACCCGCCAGCGCCTGGAGCTGCATCTGCCTGACGGGGTCGAATTCGACAGTGCGCCAGCGCTGGTGGACGGCCGTCCAGCCCCGCTGGAAAAAGGCGAGCCAGGGCAGTACTTCGTGCCTCTGACCGCCAACCGCCAGGGCGAGAGGTTCATCCTCGAACTGCGCTATGTCCTCCCCGAGCCTAAGACCGGCGTCTTCCAGCCGCCAGCTTTTCCGGATGACGCAGCCGTGCAGCACGTCTATCTATCTGTCCACATTCCGAAAAACCTCACGGTACTCGGAACTATAGGTCCTTGGAACGTCGACAATATCTGGGCGCTGAGCGGCTTCCTCACCCTCCGTCCACGCGCCCGGATGACATCCAGCGAGCTCGTCGGCTGGCTATTGCAAGGCGCCTCTGCCAATCCGACCGCCGCCGATAACCTCAACAGCTTTGTCACCGATGGCCAGCCGCTGCTCTATTCGACCCTGCATCCCCCCGCTGGCCAGGCTGGCGCGTTGCGGCTGCGGCTATGGCCAGCCTGGCAATGCAAGGCCGTCCTGATCATCGCCATCCTCGCGGTCGGCGTCCTGCTGGCGCGGGCTGCCGTTTTCCACCAGGCCTTGTCCCTGGCCTTTGCCATCAGCGGCCTGGCCCTGCTGGCGGTTTTCCTGCCCAGCCTGGCCGTATCCCTGGTCTCCAACGCCGCAGCGGCAGCGGCCCTGATCGTCCTGCTCGGCTGGGGCTTCCTGTGGTTCCGCCGCCGCCCGCCCAAGCCGCCCAGGCTGCCTAAGCCGTCCAGGCTGCCCAACAGCGACCCAACCGCGCCTGCTCCATCGCCTGATTCTTCAGCAACGGCGGATGACACGCCTCCCCGGACTTAAAAGGAAAGGAGGCAGCCATGTTCACATTTACCACCATCTCAGCGACCCGCTCGGCCAGCCGACGCCGTCTTGGCTTCGCCTTCCTGGCCTTCTGGGGCTTCCTGCTCACTGCCGCCGACAGCAATGTTCCAGCCTGGCGGGAACTGCTCATCCCAGCTGCCGAATTGCCAAGGATACTCCAATCCTGGCCAGGAGCGACCATGATCAGCGCAGAGGAATTCAACCGCCTGCTGCAAGAAAACAACCGCGCTGACGCTGAACCGTCGCCGGTTCCCGCCCTGCTTCGCAGCGCAGCCCATCGCCTGACTGTCCTGGATGACCGCGCCCATTGGGAATGCCAGGCCGTCGCGGAAACGCTCGCGTCAGGTCCGCAGCTGCTGACTTTAGCCGCCGAAGACCTGACCTGGACTGACGTCTTAGTCGCCAATCAACCTGCGGTCGGCGCCCAGGAGAATGGCCAGCTCAGCCTTCTGTTCGATGGCAAACCAGCCGCACAGGAGCTGCTTTTGCGCGGCGAAATCGCTGTCCGCAATGACGGCGCTCAGCGCCAGTTGAGCTGCCGACTGCCGGACGCGCCCAGCCGCGAGCTGACCGTCGTCGTGCCGGGCGACGTCGCCCTCCGCGCTGGGCCGCCTGTCTTGTCTCGGCAGTATGACGAAAAAGCCAATGTCACCACCCTGAGGCTGATTCCGCCCCGCGAGAAGCTCACTCTCACCTTGTCGCTCAACAACCGTTTCAAGCGGGACGCCAGCCTGGTGCGTTCTGTCTCGCGGCTGGACTGCCGGATTGGCCTGGCTGGCGAAGAACTCACCGCCGAAGTCCGCCTGCTCGTGCATCACAACGCCATCACTTCCTGGCGCTTTCTTGTCCCTGATGGCTTTGAAGTCATCAGCGTCAACGCCAGTTCTGCCTGCGGTGTGGCTTCCTGGAGCGTTGACGCCAACCGCGTGCTGACTGTCATTATGCAGGAACCGCTGAGCGGTCTGGCTGACTTTTCCTTCCAACTATATCGAGTCCGACCAGCGGCGACAACCGACGCCTGGTCTTTTCCGACATTTCAACCGCTGGATTGCGCCAGCGCTGTCACCTATGCCTGGGTTTGGGCAGAGCGCCATTTGAAATGCCGCGACCTAGCCAGCTCCGGCCTCATCTACCAGCAGCTCGAACCGATGCCGACTAAAAGCCAAGCCGGGCTGCAAGTAGACATGGAGCTGCTCACAAGCGGCTACGCGCCCGGCGCTTTCCAACTGACTGCCGCCATCACTAGGCCCGAAGCGCAAACCGCCATCGCCTCAGACACGACCCTGGAAATCAAAGAGAACGGCCTGCTCGCCACCGCCCTGGTGACCATCATGCCTGAGCGAGACACCTGCTACCAAGTTATCCTACAGCTGCCAGAAGGCTGGAAATACGACGGCGACGCCGAATCCCTACCCGGGATAGACATCGGCATCCCAGACCTCAGCGGACGCCTGACTGTCCGCTTCCCCAATGGCATTGTCCCGCCCCAGAAGCAATCGTTCAAACTCATCTTGAAAAGCACGCCCCCCGGGTGGGAGCAGGATTGGACTAAGCCGCGCCTGGTGGACGCCCCGGTGTTGTCCATGCCAACCGCGTCCCGGCAGTCTGGCCGCCTCGCCATGGTGACGCAAGCGCCGCTGACCATGGAGCTGCACCAGGCGAAAAACTGCCTGGCGCAAAACAGCCAGAACGCCTACCTGTACACGTTCCAATCGCTGCCAGTCACCCTGACCGTCGCGGTCAGCCGGCCGGCTGCCCGCTTGTCGGCCGGGACTTATACCCTGGTCAAAGTCAATCCGGACCATCTCGCTGTGACCCATGAACTGGATTTTACGGCGCACCGCTCGCCAGTGCGGGAAATCTCCTGCCGACTGCCAGCAGAAGCGCCAGCCGCCCTGACTGTCTTTGGCCGAGGTGACACTGTTGTCAAAGAACATTCCAGCCAGGCGAATGAGCAGGGCCGCATCGTCACGGCGCTGCTGGCCGCAGAAGCCAGCCAGGCCGCCATCGTGATTTCCTACCAGCTGCCGCTGGTTCCGGATGGTCAGAAAATCTGCGCGCCGCTGGTTGACGCCCATACGGCAGACGACCAGCACGGCCGCCTGGCCATTGAAGGCGAAGCTGAGCTGGACGTCGTTATCTTTGACCCGCCCCGGCCGGTTGACGTCGGCGAATTGCAAGGCAACCTCACCCAGCCTAGTCGCCGCCTGCTGGGCGTGTATGCGTACACGGGAGCGCCGCCCGCGCCCAGCCTCACGGTCACCCGCCAGGCCGTGCATGCGCTGCCCGCCATCCTCATCCGGGAAAGCCAGGCCGCCACCGTCATCTCCCCAAATGGAATCGCCCAACACACAGTGCGATACGCTTTCCGGCCCAACCTGCCGCATCTCAACATCGTCATGCCGCCGCAAGCCGATCTCTGGGCCGTTGTCCTTGACGATGAACCAGCGACCTTGCAGCAATGCGTCCTGTCGACCAGCGATGGCCAGACAACGCCGGCTCTGCTCCTGCCCTTGCCCCCAGCCGCCGCACCGGAACGCACCCTGGTCATCACCTACGAAACGCGCATCCGCGCCTTCCGCTGCTGCGGAACCGCTGAAGCAACTCTTCCAGCTTTGGGCTATATCGACGCCGAGGGCAACTGGGTCACAGCGCCTGCCGCCAACCTGACCTGGGAAATAGTCACTCCGCCCCAATACCGGCCCATCGCCGCCAGAGGCAATGTCTATCCACGCTCGCAAACCACCGTGTTTGACGATATCCAGCCGAAATACGACGCCGACCCCGGCTGGCTGCCTGAACCAATCGCCCCGCAAGTCGGACGGTTCCTCTACGCCTGCACCGGCAAAATCACCCCCAAGCATGGCATCATCGGCTGTCTCATGCTGCCGGCCTTCTCAAAAGTGCGAGGAAAAGCCGCAGTGGCACGCAAACTCAGCGGTGAAGGCAAGGACATGTACATGATTGACGAGGTTGACGCCGTCAAAAGCGACATGGAGGCCAAAGCCGTCCTGCCTCGAAGCAAGCTCATGCGCAGCGAGGAAGTCGCTGAGGCTGACCAGCCGAGCCTGGATTGGCTGTCTCAGGAAGCCACCCGCAGCCTGCCTATTGATTTAGTGCGCGAAGGCCGAAGCCTGCGGTTTGACGGGCTGACCGCCGAAGCGAACGTCAGCCTCACCTTGCTCAACAACAGAGTTCTGCGCATGTTCCGGCGCGGCGTCTTCCTGCTGCTGGTCTGCATTGGCCTGTTGCCCGCCATCCGCCAAGGAAGACGCTGGCGCTATGTCATCGGCTGGCTGCTGGCAAGCAGCATCCTGCCCTGCTTGCCCGGACTGGCCGCAACGACCTTGTTCCTGAATGACTGCTTCGTCGCTGCGCTCGTTCTCGCCGTGTTGTATGCCCTCGGCGCGGCTGGACGCTGGCTGAAGCGGAGTTTGCGACCTGAGTCCGCCCCAATCGCGGCCACCAGCGCCGCCCTCCTGCTGGCGATGTCGCTCCTGCTGACAGCTTTCCCAAGCCCCGCCTCTGGACAAGCTGCGACTGAGCCTGCTGAAGTGCAGAAGCCAGCAGAGGCAGCCGTTACGCCGGTGCCGACCCCGGCCAGCTCAACAGCGCCGGCCCCTGCGTCGGCCCAGCTGCAAGCGCCGGCGTCTCCGGCGGTCACCGCACCTGCGCCGGCTTTGACTCCGGTTGAGCTGGTCAAGCCAGCGCCGATGCCTCTGCCGGAAGACGCGGTCATCGTGCTGTATGACGGCCTGCCTGAACGCCTGCAGCCAGAGCGCCTGTTGCCATACACCTTCTACCAACGCCTGCGAACAGGAGCCCAGCCAGCGCCATTTCTGCCTGCGCCGGCCCTGTTCACGACCGTCAAATACGAAGCGACCCTGACTGATGACGACACCATGACGATCACCGCTCGCTTGCAGGCAGTCATCCCAGCCGCCACGGCTGCGCCGCTGCCGACCCTGGCCTACCAGAACGTCCTCCCAGGCCGAATCACAGCCAATGGCAGCGCAGTTCCAGCCTGGACAACGCCTGGCTCGACCGCTGGCCTGGCCATCGCATCACTGCCGCCGGGTAAGCATGCCTTGGAAATGACCTGGCTGGCGACCGTCGTCCGCCAAGGCGGCTGGCGACAAGTCGAAATCGCCCTGCCTGCGCCAACTCCGGCTATCCTGGTCATCACGCCACCGGAACATGGCGCGGAAATCGCTGTTCGCAGCCAGCACCTGGCCTGGACGCAACGGGTGGAAAAAGGCGCGACGCCGCTGGAGGTCGCAGTTGACGGCGGCCTGTTCACGCTGCAATGGCGCTTGCCAGCAACAGCAGGCAACCTGGATGACGCCTTGACCGTCGAATCAGCCATTGACCTGATAGTGGGCGAAAGCGCCACCGAAGCGGCCTGGAAGCCAAACATGCAGTTCCGCGGCGAAGCCCGCTCCGTGTTCGAACTGTCCATCCCGGATACATACAAATTGCTCGACATCACCGGCTCCAATATCCGAGGCTGGGAAAGCCGTCCGGATGGACAAAAAACCTTCCTCACTGTCCATCTCCTGAAAGCCGCTGACAAGTCTGAATCCTTCAAGGTACGCCTGCTGGGCCCCGGCGTCGGCGCTGACCCGAAGCCGCAACGCATCGCCTTCCCTGATTTCGCAGCGCCGGGAGCAGCCCGCCATCGCGTCATTGCCCGACTGCGCCGCCGAGGCGAATTCGACCTGCGCACGGAACCAACTGCTAGCGTGGCTGGACGCATTGACCTGGCGCGCCTGACTGAGCACTTTGACAAAGTTGACGAGGACGGCGAGGCCTGGCAGTCAGTCACCGCGCCCTTGCCAGTGACCATGTCCATTCAGCTTTATGATGATTTCCTGGAGGCTGACCTGCGCGTCGTCCATCGCCTGGAGACTAGCGGCCAGACCGTGGAAGGCAAGCTGGAGCTCAAGACAGGACGCCGCTTCCGCCCCGCCGTCAAGGTGCGTTTTCCAGCCGGGATGGCCATCCGTTCTTTGCGCGGCGAGCATCTTTTCGCGCATGACGTGGAAACAACGCCAGAGGCCACGCTGGCCGTGCTCCGGCTCGTTCCTGGCAGCCAGGACGCAACCGTCTATTTCACCGGCGAGCAGGCTACACCAGCCCAGCCTGGCAGCGTCATCCCTGCGCCTGTCATCACCATTCTCGACGCTGATCGCCAGGAGACTGCCCTGGCCGTGCTGTGCCCTGAAACGCTGCAAGTGCGAGAGCGCAACCTGCGCGGCCTGAACGTCGTTCTGCCCGACACCGTGCATACATGGCTGACAGCGGCCAACCGGCAGCATGTCCGCCTGGCGCTGAAAGCGCGTTCTGCCGAATACAGCGGTGAACTGCTCATCAGCGCCAAGCCGACGACCGTCACTGGGATGTGCGCGGCCAGCGTCCGCTTCACCGAAACCGTCCAGCAAGAGACCTACTTGTTCGACCTGCATGTCGAGGGCGGCCTGGAGCAGTTTTCCTTTACCGCGCCTAAGCATCTCACTGACGCCCGCTTAGATGCGCCGCTGCTGCGCCGCACTCGCATTGAGCCGGAAGGCGATTCTGGACGGGTGCGCTTCACGCTGGAATTCCAAGACCAGCTGACTGCTAATTTCCGTATCCTGCTAGAGCACGACCGGCTGCCCCCCGGCAACGCACAGACCGTCGTCTGCCCAGCGGCAGACGCGCCGCTGAAATACTACTGCGTCATTGAAAACGCCGGCCGCGATGAAGTCACAGCAACGCCCAACGCTGGCGCCGCTGCCTTGGATATCACCCGCGCTGTCCCGGAAATACTCCGGCCCCTGCTGGTCGGAAACCAAGTCCAGGCGTTTGCAATCAAGGACGCCAAGACTGGCGGCGTGAACTGTCAAGCTAACCCACGCACAGCCGTAGTCACCGCCAATGCCCGCATCGGCCTGGCTAGCACGACGCTGATGCTGACCAGCGACGGACTCTGCCTGGGCGAGACTACCTTCCAAATCGACAATCGCACCGAACAATTCCTGGTTGTACGCCTGCCTGCCGGCGCGGAGTTGTGGACCGTCCAGGTAGCTGGCGAACTGATCAAGCCGGTGACGCCAGCAGGCGCTGAAGCCGGCACCGTCTGGATTCCCCTGCTCAAAACCGCAGAAGGCGACCTGGATTATCCGGTCATCCTGAAATACCGTGCCCAGCTCCGCCGACCGGGCTGGCTGCGCCAAACCGCGTTTCCGCTCCCAGAGACAGTCAATGTCAACATTGAGCAGACACAAGTAACTTTACGCCTGCCCGTGGAACAGAAATGGCTCGCGTTTGATGGCGACCTGGGCCAGCCGGTTAACGCCGGCGCGTATCACACCTCCACGCTCTCCTACCAAAGCAACATGCTGAAACGCATAACCTCGTCAATAACAGCCAGCGATCTCGACAGTCATTCCCGCGCTCGCGCCGCCAAGCACGCCGAGGAAATTTTCGCCCAGGTGCAAGCCAGCCAAATGCAAGTCAAGAACATCCTGGGGCACAACGAACAAGTCGCCCAATCCCAAAAGGCTTTAGACGATTTCATCGCCGAGGCACTGCCCACCCGTCGGCAGCGCAGGATGATGATTCCCACTGGCCGAAAGCAATTCAATGCCATGAGCGACAAGCAATCAGTAAGCCTTGCCAATGCCCTGCCCGCTAAGGTGGAAAACTGGCAGCAACCCTCGGAAATGGAAAGCAAGCCAGCACCAAAGCCTGACAAACCTGCCCTCGACCAGGCAAAATCCACCCTCGAACGCAAATCAGAACTCGCTGCACCCGCGCCGTCGGTGAAAAAAGCGGAAGCAGTACCCCTTGGCGAACTCAGTGAACCAGTGGACGGCTATGCGGAGGTTCGTCGGCAAGGCGCAAAACAGGCCAGAGAGACCGACGAGAAGGCGGCGGGCGCAGCGCGTCTGCGCGGCAGCCGAGAGAGCCAGCTTGGCGCCACTGCTGACATTGGCGCCACTGCTGACATTGGCGGCGACATGATGATGGCTCCTCCTGCTGCAGCGCGGCCGCCGATGCCGTCGGCAGTGCCGGCTCCGATGATTGAGGTGGCCGCCGAATCCAGCGAGGTCGCTCCGGCTAAGCCATTGGCTGCGGCAGCAGCGGCGGCGAATTTAGCCAGCCTGGATGTGCCCTTGTGCGGCGACAACCCATTGCGCTGGCATACCTGCCTGTTCAGCGCCCCGCGTGGCGGTGTAGTTCTGCACGGTCGCGCGGTCAGCGTCGCTGCGCTGGCTGGCTGGAAGCGCCTCGGCTTCATGCTTCTGGCGACCGGGCTGGTCGCCGCCCTCGTGCTTCTCGCTTCCAGCCTTGGTCTGAACTGGATTCCTGCCCGGCTGCGCAGCCGTCAGACCATGCGCCAGGCAGCCCTGGTCAGCCTCGTCTTCGGCATCCTGCCTGTCGTTGGCGTCATCATCCTAATTGCCAGCTACATCCGCATCAGGCCAAGATCCTGATGCGGTCAGCTCTCCCTGCCCAACCTTGAGCGTTTCTCTCCATCGCCTTGCAACCGAAAGTCACCCAACATGCCACTAGTCACCATGAACGAAATCCTGCCGGCAGCACGTCGGGCCGGCAAAGCCATTGGCGCTTTTAACGCTGCCAACTACGAAACAGCCGTCGCCGTCATCCAAGCGGCCGAGGCGGAAAAGTCGCCGGTCATCCTGCAAGTCTATTCCCGCATGTTTGGCAATGGCAAGGCCGAGGCTCTCGGCGGCCTGCTAATCCGCCTGGCGCAAAAATGCTCTCAGCCAGTGGCCTTGCATCTCGACCACGGTGAAAACCTCGAACAAGTCCGCAACGCCCTTGACTGGGGCTATAACTCCATCATGCTGGACGGCTCCCGGCTTCCCTACGCCGACAACGTCGCCGCCACCGCTGCTGCCGTGCGCCTGGCCCACGCTGCTGGCGCATCCGCAGAAGGCGAAATTGGCCATGTCGCCATGGGCGATGCCACTGCCCTCACCGAAGTCGAATCCGCCTGCCAGTTTGCTGCTGAAACCGGGGTTGACGCCCTGGCCATCTCCATCGGCACCGCGCACGGCTATTATCAGACCGAACCCAAACTCGACCTGGAGCGCTGCCGGCAAATCGGCGAACGCCTGCCTGACCTGCCCCTCGTCCTCCACGGCGGCACCGGTACACCCATGGCCGACGTCCAGAAAGCCATCGCCTGCGGCATCACCAAAATCAACGTCGCCACCGAATTCCAGCATTGCTTCCTCAAAAATGTCCAGGCCGGATTAGACGCGCTCGACGGCAAGTTCAGCCCGATTGACAAGTTCATGGACGGCCCGATCGCCGCCTGCGTTGAACACCTGCGCGGACTGATCCGCGCCTTCGCGCTGCGGTAGGACACAACGCACGACGCATGGTATTGCCCTGGGCTGTGGTTTACTTGCACAAACACACCCTAAAAAAATCTGCGTCATCTGCGTCATCTGCGGATAAAACAATCGCTTCCCGCGCCAACGCACTATAGATACACTCATCTTTTACGAGGACACAGACTCTTTGCGCACCACTCTTCCCAGCAGGGGAGGTGGTGCGTTTACATTTTTCAGATGCAAATTTTTGCCGGACTCACAAAAAAAGACTTGAAATATAAAAGATAGCTTCATATATTATAGTTAGATATAGGAGAAGGACTATGAGCACAGGTTCTATCAACACTGTTCTGGCCAAGTTTGAGTTACGCAGCGGTGCGGTTCCTGCCTACCGGCAGATTGCCGACTTTTTGCGTAAAAACATTCTGTCTGGCTCTTTACCGCAGGGGAGCCGTCTTCCGCCTGAGGCTGATTTATCGAGCTTATTTGGCGTCAATCACTTGACCTTGCGCAAAAGTTTGAATGCCTTGGCGTTGCAGAATTTGATTGACCGTCAGCGCGGGCGGGGGACATTCGTCAGGCCGGTGTCCCGTCCCAGGCGTCGGATTGGCATTATCATCAGAAGCTTAGATTATCATAACAGTGTTTATTTCACGCAGCTGCTGTTAGCGATCAGCGACAGTCTTCAGCGTCGCGGCGGCGGGGAGACGGTTTTGCTGAACTGCAGTAACTTTACTGCGGAAGAGATGATTGATGAAGTCAACCGCAAGCGTTGTGATGCTCTGTTGGTATTGGACTGCAGCATAACCCATCTGGCTCAGCTCTGCTCCGAGCAATTCGACAATTTTCCGCTCGTCTTCATCAATTATCATGGACAGGCTGAGCAGGTCCGCAACCACTTCAACGTCTGCACCAATCGCAACATGATTACGCGCGCTGTGGAATATCTGACCTCTTTGGGGCACCGCCGCATTCTCTACATCAGCGTTGAGAACCCCTACAATCCTGAGTTGCAGCACCGCAACATGGATTTTCTCACCTGTCCGGTTGCAGAGAAGATTCCGGTGATTCTGCCTTTCCGTGGTCAATGGTACGAGGAGGCCCGTGATGTGGCTCGGGAATACTGTTCGCAAAGCAATCCCCCCACGGCCATTGTCACCCCAGGCATTGCCTTTTCTTTTGGCGCCTGGCAGGGGGTGTTCGAAGCCGGCAAGAGAATCCCGGAAGACATCTCCCTGATTGGCATTGATAGCAATCCGAACTGCAATCCGCTGATGACGACCATGGATCAGCCAATGAATGCTATCACTGACAAAGCCCTGGAGCTGCTGTTAGAAACCAACCGACGCGGCAAAAACATTATAGATAATAACACCTTTCTTTTTGAGCCAATTCTAAACGAACGCGGCAGTTGCCGGCACCTCGACACCGGAGACTCTACATGAACAGAGCCATGGTCACACTTTTAGCCAGTCTGTTTTGTGCCGCCCTGTCGGCTTTTGCAGAACAACCTACCGTGGTTGACAGTCATGGCAGTGTTTCGCAGTTTTCTCCGGAGACTGCAGTTTTGGCAAAGATCAACTTGCCTGGGGTCACGAGTTGGCGGGCGCCGCTTTTCAGCGTTGAAGAAAATCGAGAATATGAAGCAAGCGTCGATTTAGTCTGTGAAGACTTGGTTGCCGGGGCGGCAGTCTCACTGCACCTTTATCGGATTGATGCCCAAGGCAATGTGCAGGGGTTCGTCAGTGACTTGTCACGTTTCCAGCAAATCTATGCCAAAAATCTCCCCCAGACCTTGAAGCTGCGCTGCATCGCAGAGAAAGACACCCGTTTTTTGCGCCTGGAGTTGAAGTTGGCCGGCAATCCCGTCCGGGTCAAGATTTTAAGCTATGCTCTGGCGCCCTATATAAAGCCGCCTCTGTTCGGAGGGATTTACGACAAGCCAGACCCGCAGCCAGAACGCGAAGCAATCTTGCAGGCATTGGCTGCAGTCGCGCCGACTGAATGCCGGCTGGCACACGAAAATGGAAACACTTTCCTCGTGGTTGATGGCGCACCCATTCCGTACAAAGCCTATCGCGGCAGCTATGATTATAGGATGATGGGCGAACATGGCGCCAATCTAATCATCACGCATGACCACGGCAGCACTCTCTATGTACGCAAGCCGTGGGACAAGGAAGCGAGCCTCGGCAACGGGCAATTTGATTTCCAAAGGGTGGAAGACAACCTGCTTCGCATCCATGCCGCCGACCCGAAGCTCAGGGTCATTTTGCGGGTCGGCTGCGATCCTGACCACGCCTGGCTGGATGCGCACCCGGAAAACATTCTGGTCAATGAACAAGGCGTGCGGGGAATCTCGCGCGGCGGCAGTTTCATGGGCTTTATCAGCGGGCATCAAGTCAATACCGAGGCACAAGAAAGATGGGCGTGGACCTACGCCTCGGAAGAATGCCAGCAATACATCATTGCGGGCATGAATGCCTTGACCAGCTTCCTGAAAAACAGCCCGGCAGGGAAAATCATCGCCGGATTCTGCCTGGGAGGAGGGCATGATGGGCAATTTGTGCAATGGAAGTACGGCGACCCAGAGGCCGGCCATGCCGACTATTCGGCAAGCTATCAAATTGCCTTGCGCGCCTGGCTAGCGGAAAAATACGGCAATGATGCCGCCTTGCAGGATGCCTGGGGCGATCCCGACGTCACCCTGCAAAATGCCTGCGTCTTCACTGGCGCAGAATGGCGCAGCAAGCAGTATTTCAATTCAGACAAGGGCCTTGACCGCAAGATTGTCGACTGCCGCACCTTCCTTTCCATCAGCACCGCCCGCATGTTGCGTCGCTTTGGCCAGACCTTGAAGGACGGGATGGGACGTCCCTGCGTAATCCAGACCTGGTACAGCAGTCCGGTTTGGCGCCAGACTAGCCGCCTTGCGCTCAGTGAGCTGGCTAAAGGCGGCATTGATATTGTCGCCCAAGTCACCGACTATGCGCCGCCACGCCTGCCGCGCGCCCCGGGAGGAGCGGCCAATTTCAGCATTGCCGCTGCCGAACTGCGCAATTTGCTCTACGTCCAGGAATTGGACCACCGCACCTGGCGCACTCAGATGATCGGCGGCTGGGCCTATACGGCCTATCCTAAAGACGCCGCTGAATTCAGGACGCAAATCTTGCGCGATGCCGGAGCAACCTTGGCGTCCGGCGGCAAAGGCTTCTATTATTATGATATGTTCGGCAGCTGGTACCATGACCCGGAGGCGATGGAAATCATCCGAGCGACCTATCACATGGTT
>Ga0209723_1000865_pt1 | contig 52101 bp, 48 predicted proteins | sample BiotimSIPDNA_2_FD_185750 | JGI IMG/M metagenome (GOLD analysis project Ga0209723, IMG submission 185750) | Anaerobic biogas reactor microbial communites from Washington, USA - Biogas_R2 time_0 SIP DNA (SPAdes) (version 2) | ecosystem: Engineered > Bioreactor > Anaerobic > Unclassified | place... | reverse complement strand
GTGTTAAGCCTGTCGCTAGCGTTCATCCTGAGCCAGGATCAAACTCTTCGTTGTATGAAAAGTTTTTAAAAATATTATCTGGGCTCAACTCTAATCTTCCTCAAAGGAATTACGCTTTCCTGTCTTTCTTTAGGTATTGCATCAATATTTTCAAAGATCGTTATTCTCTTCATTCAGCGCCTTGCCAAAATTTTTTGGAAAGCGGATGCAAAGATAAATCAGTTTTTTCGAACTTTCAAAACAAATTTCGATTTTTCATTAAAAATCTTTTTTTCGACTCAGTTGCAGGCCAAAAGCACCGTTATTCAACATTTGTACGCCTCATCGTTTTGAAAGCGGATGCAAAGATAAGGGGGAATTTCCTATGCTTCCAAATCTTTCTACACTTCTTTTGTGTTAAAAAAGATAAAGCACCTGATAATCACCAAAAATAATCCATTCACCAACACCTAAGTTTAATTGAAAATGGGTGAATAAACCATCAATTGTAGTAACTTTGCGGCGCGATTATTTCTCCCAGGGGGAATTAAACAAATTGATTAACAATAGAATAACAGAAAAACAAAGGCGGGATATGGGGCATAAAGCTGGATATGTAAGTATAGTTGGAAATCCAAATGTTGGAAAGTCAACACTTTCCAACCTCCTGGTGGGGGAAAGGCTTTCTATAATAACCTCCAAGGCTCAGACAACAAGGCACAGGATATTTGGAATCCTCAATGGTCCTGACTATCAAATTGTGTTTTCTGACACCCCCGGAGTACTGGAACCCAAGTACAAACTCCAAGAGGCAATGCTTAAGTTTAGCAAGTCGGCCCTGGCTGATGCAGATGCTATATTATACATAACTGATACTATTGAGACACCAGGAAAGAACTCTGACTTTATTAATGAGATCAATAAATCTGATACTCCGGTGCTTCTTGCAATAAACAAGGTCGACCTGTCCAATCAGGCTGATCTTGAGCAGCTTGTGTTACAATGGAAGGAACTTGTTCCAAAAGCTGAGATATTTCCGATCTCAGCCATTAAGAAGTTCAACACAGACAACCTTATGGCCCGGATTATGGAACTGATGCCGGAATCACCACCGTATTTTGATAAGGATGCACTCACCGATAAGCCCGAACGTTTTTTTGTATCGGAGATTATCCGTGAGAAGATCCTGCTATATTACCAGAAGGAGATTCCCTATTCTGTTGAAGTTGAGGTTGAAGAATTTAAGGAAGGGCCTGAGATTGTAAGAATCAGAGCCATCATACACGTGGCCCGTGAATCTCAAAAGGCAATAATCATAGGGCATCAGGGCAAGGCACTCAAGAAGACAGGAACTGAGGCAAGAAAAGAAATTGAAACCTTTCTGGGACGTAAGGTCTTCCTTGAGCTATTTGTCAAGGTCACTAAAGACTGGCGGGATAAGGATAATTTCCTTCGCAATTTTGGTTACGAATTATAATCACAACAAACATAAAATTTAAGAGAGTATGGCAAATATTGTCGCAATAGTAGGACGCCCCAACGTAGGAAAATCCACTCTGTTTAACCGCCTTACGGGACAGCGCCACGCTATTGTGGATGAAGTCAGCGGAGTTACCCGCGACCGATTATATGGGAAGTCCGTCTGGAATGGGGTTGAGTTTTCAGTGGTAGATACAGGTGGTTACGCAATCAACTCAGATGATATTTTTGAAGAATCAATTAGGGATCAGGTTACTATAGCAATAGAAGAGGCAGATATTCTGCTCTTCCTGGTGGATGTTACCACTGGACTGACTGATTATGATGAGATGCTTGCTGAGGTAATAAGGCGCTCCAACAAGCCTGCTTTTGTCGTGGTCAACAAAGTTGACACGGGCCAACGCCTGCCCGAAGCAGCTTACTTCTATTCACTTGGATTCAAAGAACTATTTACAATTTCATCTATCAACGGATTCGGAACAGGTGAATTGATGGATGCAGTTGTAGCTGCTTTACCTGAAAAGGAAGCCGAAGCAATTGAAGAAGAGCAATTACCCAGGTTTACTATCGTTGGAAGACCCAATGCAGGTAAATCATCACTTCTAAATGCTCTGACAGGCGAAGAAAGGAATATAGTAACTGATATACCTGGCACAACCCGTGATAGTATTCACACACTATACAACAAGTTTGGCCACAGGTTCCTCCTTGTCGACACTGCCGGAATCCGCAAGAAGGCAAGAGTAAAGGAAGATCTCGAGTTTTACTCGGTAATGCGTGCCATAAGGTCAATTGAAAACTCAGATGTATGTATCCTGATGGTGGATGCTACCCGCGGCTTCGAAGGTCAGGACCAGAAAATCTTCGGACTGGTGGAGCGTAACCGTAAGGGTATTGTAGTAGTGGTAAATAAGTGGGACCTTATTGAAAAGGACAGCAATTCAACCAAGAAGTTTGAAGCAGCAATACGTGAGCAGACAGCACCCTACACTGACTATCCTATAATCTTTACATCTGTCACCAACAAGCAAAGGATCTTCAAGGTAGTGGAAGAAGCTATGAAGGTTTATGAAAACAAAACCAGGAAAATCCCGACATCAAAACTCAACGAGTACTTCCTGCCGCTGATTGATGCTACTCCACCACCGGCAACAAAGGGTAAGCACATTAAGATTAAGTATATCTCACAACTTCCGACACAGCCACCATCCTTTGCATTCTTCTGCAACCTGCCGCAGTATGTTAAGGATCCATACAAGCGCTTCCTTGAAAATAAACTGAGGGAGAAATGGGATTTGTCGGGTGTGCCCGTCAATATCTTTATGAGGAAGAAATAATCTGAAGACTATATGCTCTGGTCAATAAATTGGTGCCTGATGGGGTAGTTATATAAACTTTTCTTATTTTTACCCAGTCTAAATAAGCGTCCTTATGAGTATTCATGCTGATATGAAAATGGCTGAACTTGTTCAGCTCAACTTTAATGTTCTGGCCGTAATACAGCGCCTTCAGATACCCTTCGGTTTCAAAGACAAAAGCGTAAGGACCATCTGTGAGGAGCAACAGATGCCTGTCACTTTCTTTATGGAACTGGTACACTGGTTTCTGGAACGTGAAAACTTTCCCCAGGAGCAGTTGATAAAGGGTGATGCAAAATGGCTAATTACATATCTGCACAATACTCACCAGTACTATCTGCATTTTCAGATACCTCGCATAGAAAAAGAAATTGAATATCTGGAACAGTTGTCGGGTATGCCCGACAACTCAGTACAGCTTATGCTTGGCTTTTTCAGGGAGTATATTAGAGAATTTACTGAGCATATAGAGGATGAGGAGAATACCACCTTCCCTTATATTCTGGCGCTGTCGGATGCAATAGAAGGACGTATGAGCAGGGAGACCTTCAATACCAGGTACAAGAATTATTCTATAGACAAGTATCTGGAACACCATAGTGATATAGAAGAAAAGGTATTTGATCTGCAAAGTATACTTCTGAAGCATTTACAGCCACAGATCAGCAGCATCCAGTTTACCAACCTGATACTTGAGATAAGCAGGCTTGGTAATGATCTTAAAGATCACACATTGCTTGAGGAGAACGTCCTTATACCTAAGGTGAGGCAGATGGAACGAGAGTATATTGCACAGAATAAAGGTTTATAACTGGCACCTCAATGATAAGAATCTTAGTAGCTGAACAATCCTATCTCCTGAGAAAAGGATTGATGCATATATTAAGGCAGTTTCCCGAAACCGGCGAAATTGAGATTCTGGGTTCTAACCTTGGAATTGAGGAGGTTATTCAGCATCTAGACCCGGATCTGCTAATTATTAATTCAAGTATTGCGACCACTTCAAATGATAAACCTTTGTCAGATGTAATACCTGAACACTGCAAAGTACTACATATTATTAATACTGCGCTTCCGCATGGTGCACCTGATAATCAGTTGTCCATATACGATTCGAAGGTTGCTCTTATGGAAAAGATATCAAACACTCTCAAGTCGATATCAGAAACCAAGAGTGTTCAGGAGTCGGAGGAACTGACTCCCCGCGAAAAGCTTATTCTAAAGCATGTAGCACTTGGAAAGACCAACAAAGAGATTGGGTCGGAATTATTTATCAGTACTCACACCGTTATTTCGCACCGCAAGAATATTACCCGGAAACTGGATATTAAAAGTGTATCCGGTCTTACAGTTTATGCCATTCTGAATGGTATAATCAGCATGGATGATATATCTTAGCGCCAAAATTTGCCAGAAATGCCAGCTTCAGGAATGACAACTCCTTCAACAGCTCCTTTAACAGAACGTATTATAGCGGCTGTTATTGATATAGTAATAGTTGCCGGTTTGTGCTTTTTCCCAAGAATAGGATGGATCCTTGGTCTGATCTATCATCTGGGTAAAGAATCCATGCCATTTATGAATGGTCAGAGTTGTGGAAAACATCTACTTAAAATAAAGGTAGTGAATATCCCTCAGCTGACTCCTATAACCGGTCAACATGAAAAGTCAGTTATCAGAGGTCTGGTAATGTTGATCCCGGTGCTTAACCTGATTGATCTGTGGTGGTTTGTAAGTCGCGGATACAGGCTGGCTGACAAGTGGGCTGAGACTACCGTAGTTTACTCCACTAAAGAGAATCAGGCCGACTAACAATTCAGTTGCAAAGCCCCGGCTTACTGTCCATATCAGCAGCACCAGAGCTTACTTTCACATAGACAACTAAAAAGTAATTTTCCACTGTTCCAATACCACAAACAGTTGGAACACAACTGCTACAAACAGGAAAGAAAATGTATTGGCAGAAGTCAACCTGCGCACAGATATGGATAGTATCTTCAGAAGACTCAACTACTATTTGCTGTCAGAAATCACGGGTAGTTCGACATAGAACACCGAACCTGTATTCTCCTCGGAGGTAAACCAGATACGTCCACCGGCATTCTCAACAGCTCTCTTTGAAATCGCCAATCCCAGACCCATACCTCCGGTCTTGGTAGTAAAGCTTGGCTCAAACAACTTGGTTCGTATCTCATCAGGAACTCCCTTACCATTATCCTTGATGGCAACGACAACTTTCTCATCGTCCCGACTTACTTCTATTTCTATCCGACCCTCACGATTGTCGGGTATTGACTGGATCGCATTCTTAATCAGGTTATTGAAAATACCTAATAGTTGTTCGCCGTCCGCCCTAACCTTGACAATATCTCCTGCCATATTAACCAGTACTACAGGTACGCTACCGGTATCACCAAATAGGGTGCGGCTATTCTCTATCTTCTCAATCAGGTTGATAACTTCTGACTTCTCGGGTGGCATCTGTGCAAAGCGGCTAAACTCAGAGGCAATTGACGACAGCGAATTGATCTGTTCTATCAGTGTATCAGTGACCTTCTTCAGATAGGCATCAAAATCCACCACATTATCTTTCCAGGCTCTTTGCAGGTATTGTATGCTGAGCTTCATGGGCGTCAACGGATTCTTGATCTCATGCGCAATCTGCCTTGCCATTTCCCTCCAGGCAAGTTCCCTCTCCGTACGTGCAAGTTTACCAGCACTGATAGTCAGCTCATCCACCATACGGTTGTACTCAGCTACCAGTTCACCAATCTCATCCTGCCCCTTGTAGTCAATCTTTTCATTCAGCCTGTCAAGCTTTATCTGAGATATCTTGGTTTGCAGTAGCAACAGTGGTCTGGTAATCTGACGAGAGAGGAACACTGCTATCAGAATGACAAGGAAGGAGAAGAGCAGATAGAAATTGACTATCGTGACAATTACTGAAGAAATCTCACTTCTCAGATCGTTATTACCAACGAAATAAGGCAGATTGAGAAAGCCTGACAGGCGATTGTTACTGTCTAGCAGCGGCACATAAAAGGAAATATACTTCATTGATCCTATCTGCTCCTCCTCAAGATGACTTACAGCCTCGGTGTATGCCAGGTTGTAATAAGCCTTTGGATTCATCTGGGTTCCTGCCAGTCCGCTCCTGAAAAGTTCCGGCCTGGAGGTTCCAATCAAAGTACCATCAACTCCATATAGATTAATATCGCAATAGAAAACTGTGGATATCATCTGAAGCTGATAGTTCAGATAATCCCCGGGGCTTGAGGTCTCGGGACCGTCAAGCCCTACCTTATATTCGAGCTCAAGCATTATTGACTGAACCTTGCTCTCGAGTAATTCAAGGTGCTTTTGCCTGTATTGTTTTACCGTATAATAGACTGTTCCCGTTGCCACAACAATAAGCATCAGCACCATAACCGCAACAAAGACAGTCTGTATCCTTTTCTGAATCGAAATCCTGAAAGAGAAGCCCTTGGACTGCCACTGCAACAGCAGAATTACAATTCCGGTGAGCAGAAAGAAGAAAAGGAAGAACAGAGAAAAGGCCATCAGTACATCAGTTACTGTGAAGTCCTTACGACTCAATAGTATTGTTGCATTTGGCGAAGGTTGATATACAAGATGAGAATAGTTACCTTCCTTTAGGAAAACCTTACTATATGGAACCGGGAAATAAGGATCAACCTGAGCCTTGTACATAAACTCTCCGGAGCGCTTGACCAGGCGACCGTCAAGGTATTTGGCATAGGAGTATTCCTCAAGCAGACGCATTTTAGCCAAATCACGGTCACTTACAAGCAATTCGGGATATCCAAGCCCTTCAAAGAACGGCTTGAAGTGCAATTCTATAAACAAAGTTGTCTCCCTTGCATCATCGTCGGGGAAGAATCTGAAAACCCCGAAGTACGAGGACTGTCCGTCATCATCATCCATAAAATAGAAGTGTGCACTACCTTCCAGAGGATAACCATAGTGCTCAATAAGCCCAAAGAAATACTCGTAACAGTTGCTCACTTCACCAGTCTGTTCTACCAGTAGATCGCCGCTTGGCCAACATGGAATTATCTGAATATCAAACCGGTGCCAGTAGCCATAGAAATAAAACTTCATCAGGTGGTTGGTGATGACCCCTGGATCGAGTTCCGGTTGCCCCATCAACCTCATCAGGGTAACATCGTTGGATATCTGTTTCTCGATTCCGGCAAGGTAGATTTCTGCAATGGGGTCCTCCTCTCTTAACAACTGGAAAGACAGATTCTCGACAAGCAACTCCCTGTCACTCTCCTCCTTGCGAATTGTCATATCCATAAAGACCATACCCGCATATAGTGAGAATATCACAGCAATCCATGAGTATGATGTATAAGAAAGTCCCGACACAGTATTACGGGTGCTGTAAAGAAGAACCAACAATGTTGCTCCAAAAAACAAAAAGCACCAGTCGCTTTGCCCTACTCCAAGTCCCCTGAACACAGAAATATTTATAAGCATTACCGTGCCGGCAGCTATCAAGATATGAATACGTGGTATGCGGATCAGAAAGCTCAGAACCAGCCTTTCGGCAATAAACACAAACGAAAGCAGCAATAGGGCGACGGCGAGATACCTGGACAGAATCACCAGGTCCAGGTCGGTAACCCTAATCAGAACCAGGTGTCCAGAAGAGTGAAGAGCAAGTGTGTAAAACAGACGATTGACAAATACCAGATATATTGAAGCCAAGCCCAGCATTACAATAAGCAGCAGGTATAATCCTGTCAGTCTGATTCTGTTTTCCGGAATGGGAAGTGTAAACCTGACAAACTTATAAAACCACAATCCAAGCGTAAAGAGTAAAAAAGACAGAAGGAGGAAATGCCCCATAGAAGGGAGCAAATTGGACACAGCAAAGTTGTGGGGAGAAAACAGCTCCGCCTGATTGAAATATCTGATTCCTATAACACAGATTAACAGGTAGTACAAACTTGAAAAAAGGGCCGCCACACCCACATATACCAGATTGGCGAATCTGGTGCCTCTAAACTGCTTCTGGATATTGAATGCAAACACCCAAAGTATAGCAATAGCAAGCAGCAAAAGTATGTCGGCCATTGCAGAAGCCTGGGAGGGCTTCTGCTTGAGTTCACCGGGGATAAGACTAAACAGATATTCCCCGTCAGTATCATTGATGGAGTAAGAGTTGGCAGTCAATTCGCGGCTTATCAACACTGTCGGGTCAAGTCCATAATTTGCCGGAAAGCCATTCTTTAGGAATCTGTTTTGATAGAGATACTCAGCCTTTAACAAAGAGAAGGCAACGACCAGTACATCCCCCTCCTGTCTAGAGGCTGTGAGGTACCATCCGTTTTCAAGCCTTACCAGATTCTGTTTGAAGTAGTGTGGATTGATGCCCTCGACAGGTAACAAATGATCGGTCCAGGCAACCAGTTCATAACCCTGGAAAACCAGGATACTTACTGACTTATAATTCAGAGAATCAATTGCACGCCAGAGTTCCTGGTGTGATGTAATGGTGCTGATATCGATCTTGCTGAGACAAGCCTTCATGCCTGCCCTTGCACTCTGAACAGCTTTTTCGGCTCTGCTGACGGAAAACTGAGATTCGGGCCTTCCTGCGTCAATATGCCGCAACACCAGTACCCCGGATACCAGGATAACAAACAACAGCAAGGGCACATATAATGAGGAGGCTCGCTTAAGCATTTAATCAGATTTTCTTCAAGGTCAGGCTAATTTAATACAATTACCGTGCAAAACTGCAGTTCAGACGCGATTAATCTGCAAAACGGTTTCCGTTTGTAAGCCTTCCGGGTAATATCTACACAGAGGGATTTACATAGGTAAATAGCTTTAGTCGTGATGATAAGGCTCGTTGTTGAGTATTGAAAAGGCCCTGTAAAGCTGTTCTGCAAAGACCAGACGCACCAACTGGTGAGGAAAAGTCATCCGAGAAAGGCTAAGCTTATGATCGGCCCTTTTGTAAACAGAATCCGAAAAGCCATAGGCTCCACCGATAACAAAGAACAGTTTACGGCAACCAGAAAGCATCATTTTGTTGAGAAAGTCAGCAAACCCTCTTGAGCCAATCTCCATACCCCTTTCGTCGAGCAAAACCATTATATCACCAGGTGAAAGGAGTTTTAGGATGACCTCTCCCTCCTTTTCCTTAAGTACATTATCGGGCATTGCCGAACTTTTTTTTATGTCGGGAATCACAATTGTCTGAAACGGTGTATAGCGCTCTATACGACGCAAGTAGTGTTCCAGACCCGTGTTAAGCCAGGACTCATCCGTCCTGCCTACCATAACCAAATGACATTTCATTACGTATAAAGGTTAACTTTGTCCTGGCAAAAATAGATTATGTTTTTTTGGCACGGAATTTTCTGTCAGGCAATTATAACTAAACATTATCTGATGAAAACACTTAAACGGATTTTAGTGGTAAGCCTTATCGCTGCGTTGGCGAATGCTGCAGCCGTAGCACAGAATTCCGGAAGGCTTCCAGACGGAATAAGCAATGCCACAAGGTCAGGTGATGCTTATGAACTGGCTGAATACTTCAACGACAGGGTGGAACTGGTTCTACCCGAGAAGTCAGGTGTGTTCAGCAGGGAACAGGCACAATTCATGATGAAGGACTTCTTTGCCAAATATCCGGCTTCTTCCTTTCAGGTGATACACCAGGGAGAGAGGGAAAATGCTACCTTTGCAATCGGACGTTATAGCTATGACCGTGGTCAGTTCCGACTCTTGTTTCTGATCCGCAATAGCGATGGACGTGCCCTCATTCACCAGTTAAGAGTCGAGAAACAAGATGAATAAACACTTACTCAAAGAATTTATTGAGAATGCCATAAGGGAAGATGTTGGTGATGGCGACCACTCCACCCTTGCTTCAATACCAGAAAACGCCACCGGTAAGGTTCAGCTCCTCGTTAAGGAAGCCGGTATACTGGCCGGCGTCGATATTGCTGCAGATGTTTTCAGACTTCTGCAGCCTGACATTGTTTTTGTGAAATTTCTCGAAGACGGTACAAGAATCAAACCCGGAGAAATTGCTTTTAAGGTAGAAGGACGAGTACATACCCTTTTAAAAGCCGAGCGTCTGGTGCTTAACATTATGCAGCGTATGAGCGGTATAGCCACTGCAACCAGCGTTTATGCCGACAAACTGGCAGGACTCCATACCAAGGTGCTCGACACAAGAAAGACCACTCCCGGAATGCGTATGCTTGAAAAGGAAGCTGTCCGCATTGGCGGTGGAACCAACCACAGAATGGGTCTATATGATATGATAATGCTCAAGGACAATCATATAGACTTTGCCGGAGGCATAGAGAAGGCTATCAAGGCAGTACAAGACTACCTGAAGAATAAGGGTAAAGACCTGAAGATCGAGATAGAGGTTCGCAATATGGACGAACTGAAGGAAGTTCTCCGTGTTGGCGGAGTACACAGGATTATGCTAGATAACTTCGATATCCCTACAACCCGCGCAGCAGTAGAGATGATCGCAGGCAGGTACGAGACCGAGTCATCGGGCGGTATTACATTGGATACACTGCGTGACTATGCCGAAACAGGTGTCGATTTTATTTCAGTGGGAGCTCTGACTCACCATATCAGGAGTCTGGACCTCAGCCTCAAGGCTATAAACTAATCAACATCAATATCTTACCGCACATTACCGAGGTGCAGCATGAAAATTAAAAGAAAAAAAGCGCGTTTGGATTTTGCTTTTTAATTTTTCCTTGCGTAAAATTGCAAATATCAAAGCAGATATTATGTCAAGAATAGTTCGCAATAATTTTTGGTGGTGGCGCACTTCTTTTTCCGACATCGGGAGATGAAGCGGTGCACTTATGTATTATAGCGAAGCTTAAATAAATACAAAGGCCTGTCGGAATCCCCGACGGGCCTTTTTTGTTTTACTCATTTTGTACAGCAAATTCTTAAACCATAACATATGAGAACTTATTCTATCAAAGTGAATTACAGGCGTATACCTCCTCATATAGGTGATGTAGTTACTCCGGTAAGTCTTTATCTTACCCTGCGTGACCTATATCCCAACACAATACTGCTTGAGAGTTCCGATTATCATGGCAGTACCAACTCACTTTCCTTTGTTTGTTTCGAGCCGATGGCAGGCTTTATTGTTGATAATGAGCAGGTCATTTGCCGTTTCCCAGATAGTCAAACAAGTACTGCAACCATACCGGCAGAGAAGTCCCTACCCGACCAGCTTCAGGACTTTATTAGCAGTATTAAGGCTGATCCGGGCGATTGCCCTGTCAACGCAACAGGGCTATATGGCTATACCAGTTATGATGCAGTAAGGTATTTTGAGAATATATCACTTGATATAGATACTACGCGCACCTATTCGATTCCGGATATGCGCTATCATATGTACCGCACGGTGATAGCCTTCAACCACTTCAATAACCAGATGTATCTGATAGAGCATCTCTATGGTGATGACCAGAGCAGGTATGAGGAACTGCTGAATATTTTGAAGAATCGCACCGTTCCATCCTTCCGCTTCACAGCAAATGGTGTTGAGGAATCACCAATCAGTGACTCCGAATATATGGCAATGGTCAACAAAGGCAAGGAACACTGCTACAGAGGAGATGTGTTCCAGATAGTTCTCGCACGCCAGTTTTCTCAGACCTTTAAAGGCGATGAATTCAATGTATATCGAGCACTGCGCAATATCAACCCCTCGCCCTATCTGTTCTACTTCGATTATGGAAACTACCGTCTCTTTGGTTCCTCACCAGAAAGTCAGTTAAAAATATCCAAAGGCAAAGCAAGTATAAATCCTATTGCCGGAACATTCAGAAGGACAGGTAATGACCTTGAGGATCTCAGACTTGCAGAAGCTCTTGCCAAAGACCCGAAAGAAAATGCAGAGCACGTGATGCTTGTTGACCTGGCACGTAATGACCTTGGGCGTAACTGTTCAGAAGTAGAAGTCAGAACATACAAGGAGATACAGTATTACAGCCATGTGCTCCACATGGTATCTGAGGTAACAGGAAAACTAAAACCCGGAGCCTCTACCACCCGTGTAATGGCTGACACCTTTCCTGCAGGTACTCTCTCGGGTGCTCCTAAATTCAAGGCTATGGAACTAATCAACCGTTACGAACCACAGCAAAGAGGTTTCTATGGTGGATGTATCGGACAGTTGGGCCTTGACGGAAGTTTTAATCAGGCTATTACAATACGTTCCTTCCTCAGTAAGAGTAATGTACTCTATTATCAGGCCGGAGCCGGCATAGTAGCCGACTCCGTCGACCGCAACGAGCTCAATGAGGTCAACAACAAACTGGGAGCACTCAAACGTGCTATAGACCTTGCTCAGGAATTCTAACCGAAAAACTCACAGTCATGAAAATATTAGTTTTAGACAATTACGACTCCTTTACCTACAACCTGGTTCACTATATCGAAGAACTCTCAGACGCCAAGGTTGACGTATTCCGCAACGACAAGATTACTGTTGAGCAGGCAGCTGCCTACGACAAGATAGTACTCTCACCCGGTCCAGGTATCCCTGACGAGGCAGGGATACTTAAGTCCCTGATTGCAGGACTGGCACCAACACATAGCATACTTGGTGTATGCCTGGGCTGTCAGGCAATTGCCGAGGTATTTGGTGGAAACATTTCCAACCTGTCGAAGGTTTATCATGGAGTGGCTACACCAATCAAGGTGCTTGACAGAAAAGAGAAACTTTTTGACAGCCTGCCGGATACCTTTCTGGCCGGACGTTACCACTCATGGGTGGTAAATGAGAAGGGACTGCCTGGGGAACTGGCTATTACAGCCAAAGATGAGGCCGGGAATATAATGGGTATCAGGCATACCCGCTATGATGTCAGGGGAGTACAGTTTCACCCCGAATCAGTACTTACCGAACACGGCAAGACTATGCTGAAGAACTGGTTAGATGTCAAACAAAACTAAACCCTGAGGTCATGCTTCAACCAATATTAAAATCCCTGTTCAACTACCAGACTCTTACAAGGGAACAGGCTCGCGAGGTACTGATTAATATTACCAGCAACAGCTATACGCAGTCGGAGGTTGTTGCCTTCCTGTCAGTTTATATGATGAGGACTGTTACAGTTGAGGAACTGTCGGGATTTCGTGACGGACTGCTTGAACAGCGTCAGCCCCTGGACTTGTCGGAGTTTAATACTGTAGACCTCTGCGGTACTGGTGGTGACGGCAAGAATACCTTCAACATATCAACACTGGCATCATTTATAGTGGCTGGTGCGGGAGTCAAGGTCGCAAAGCACGGTAACTACGGAGTAAGTTCCGGATGCGGCTCTTCCAATGTACTCGAGAGTCTCGGCTATAAGTTTACCAACGATGCCGACCTGCTCAGAAGACAGCTCGACAAGGCTGGAATCTGCTTCCTCCATGCTCCGCTCTTCCACCCGGCAATGAAGGCTGTGGGTCCTATACGCAAGGAGCTAGGTATCAAGACCTTTTTTAATATGCTTGGCCCCCTTGTTAACCCGGCAAGACCAAATAGTCAGATGGTGGGCGTGTACAGTCTCGAGCTGGCACGGATATACCAGTATCTGCTTCAGCAGGAAAATATCAGTTTTACTGTAGTCCACAGTGTGGACGGTTATGATGAGATATCACTTACCGGACCCTTTAAGATAATAACCCAGGATGGAGAGAGGCTTATGGAGGCTTCTGATATGGGCATGGCAGTCAACTCACCAGCAGCAATAGCCGGTGGTGAAAGTGTAGAAAGCGCAACTGAAATCTTCCTGAAGATAATCGGAGGGAAGGGAACAGAAATACAAAACAATGTTGTAACAGCAAATGCAGCATGGGCAATTAAAAGCAACAGGCCGAATCTAAGCATTTGGGAATGTATATCAATGGCAAGCGAAAGTCTTTACTCAGGTAGAGCTGCCGCTGCACTTAAAACTCTGTTGGATACACAAAACTAAAACAAGCATTGACATGAACATACTCGATAAAATAGTAGCACACAAAAGGAAGGAAGTAGAAGAAAGAGCTGAAAGAGTTCCTCTGAAACAGCTGGAATACTACCGCCACTATGACATAAGCAAACCTTCATTCAGCAAGGCAATCAGGGAGAGTGATACTGGTATTATAGCAGAGTTTAAAAGACGATCTCCATCCAAGGGGGATATAAATCCCGGAGCAGTTGCGGCCAAGGTTGCTCCCGGCTATGAGAATGCAGGTGCAGCCTGTATGTCGGTATTGACTGACAGTGAGTTTTTCGGTGGAAATAACGATGACCTTACCTCTGCCCGTGACGCTTGTTCACTACCCATTATCAGAAAGGAATTTATAATAGATCCCTATCAGATATATGAAGCAAGGGCCATCGGTGCCTCTGCCATACTACTGATTGGTGCAATCCTGGATCGCAGGCAGACTCTGGATCTGGCAACGCTTGCCAACTCCCTGGGACTTGAGGTGCTGTTTGAGATACACGAGGAAAAAGAACTCGACCTTCTCAACAGTTTTATTCAGCTAGTAGGTATCAACAATCGCAATCTCAAGACCTTCGAAGTAGATATAGATCAATCAATGCGCCTTGCTGCAAGACTTCCCAAAGAAATGCTAGCTGTCGCAGAAAGCGGTATAAGTTCCCCTGACGAATACATTGCTCTCAGAGAGGCAGGTTTCAAGGGCTTTCTGATGGGTGAATATTTTATGAAACACAGCGATCCCGCTGCAGTATGCAGGGACTTTTGTGAGACTGTAAGGTCTAAAATCACAATAGCTTAATCATGCTAATCAAAGTGTGCGGTATGCTTGAGCCGGAAAATATCAGGCAGCTAAGTACCCTAAAACCCGACCTTATAGGCTTTATCTTCTTTCAGGATTCACCCCGCTATGCAGCGAGCAAGCTGGATCCCGGGGTAGTTAAGGAACTTCCGGCTGACATCACCAAAACAGGGGTCTTTGTTAATGCAGGTTACGAGGAAATAGTAAAGACTGCTGGATTATTCGGGCTGAATGCCGTGCAGCTGCATGGTGCGGAAAGTCCTGAGATGTGCCGCAGCCTAAAGGCTGCCGGCTTCAAGGTTATCAAAGTTTTTCACCCGAAGACGCAAGAAGATATTACAGCCTGTGCTGCTTACGAAGGACTGTGTGACTTTTTTCTTTTCGACACAGCATCCAAAGCACACGGAGGAAGCGGTAGGAAGTTTGACTGGAGCCTTATCGGAAAATACAAAGGGAGTACACCATTCCTGTTAAGCGGTGGCATTGGTCCCGGAGATGAAGAAATGATCAGTCGTCTGCAACTGCCCCTGCTAACTGGAATTGACCTGAACAGTCGTTTTGAAACTGCACCGGGATTAAAGGATATTGAGCATCTGAGGATCTTTATTGAACATATTAGGAAGCTAACTAAAACCCAAGTATAAATGTACCAGGTTGACGAAAAAGGCTTTTACGGCCAATTTGGAGGGGCATACATACCCGAAATGCTTATTCCAAATATTGAAGAACTTAAGCGCCTGTACCTTAAAATACTGGAATCCCAGTCGTTTAAGACAGAATATCACAGGCTTTTACGGGACTATGCGGGACGTCCGTCTCCACTTTTCAAGGCAGAGCGTCTGTCACAGAAATATGGAGCCAATATCTGGCTCAAGCGGGAGGATCTGAACCACACAGGCAGTCATAAACTCAATAACACAATTGGTCAGATACTGCTTGCAAAGGAGATGGGTCGTAGCAGAATTATAGCAGAGACCGGTGCAGGACAGCATGGCGTGGCAACAGCTACGGTATGTGCCCTGATGGGACTACAATGTGTAGTATATATGGGAGCCACGGATATTGAGCGTCAGGCACCCAATGTGGCCAGGATGAGAATGCTTGGTGCCGAAGTAAGACCGGCATTGTCGGGTAACCAGACCCTCAAGGATGCTACCAATGAGGCTCTACGCGACTGGATCAGTAATCCCACCGACACCTTCTATCTTATTGGATCGGTAGTCGGACCTCATCCCTATCCCGACCTAGTTGCCCGTTTGCAGGCAATAATCAGCGAAGAAATAAAGCAACAGCTCAGTGAGAAATGCGGGACCGAATACCCTGACTATGTTATAGCCTGTGTAGGTGGCGGCTCAAATGCAGCAGGAAGTTTTTATCACTTCATGGATCACAAAGATGTGAAACTGATAGGTACCGAAGCTGCAGGCAAGGGCCTGGACAGTGGCGAGACTGCTGCTTCAATAGCGAGAGGGGAGCCGGGCGTGATACACGGAAGTTATACCTACCTGATGCAGGATGATGATGGTCAGATAATAGAGCCCTATTCGGTGTCAGCCGGCCTTGACTATCCAGGTATTGGACCACTGCATTCCTCCCTAAAAGAAAGCAGAAGAGCTGAATATATCTCCATAACTGATCAGGAGGCCCTGGATGCGGCTTTGGAACTGACACGAATGGAAGGAATAATTCCGGCTCTGGAATCGGCTCACGCCCTCGCGGCACTTGCAAAACTCAGTTTCCGGAAAAGCGACAATGTAGTAGTAACAATCTCAGGTCGTGGAGACAAGGATATGAGCACCTATATGAAATACTTTAAGCTTGCCTAAAATGAACAGATTCGAGAGTCTATTCAAAAGCAGAAAAGATCTGCTTTCTATATATTTTACAGCCGGATATCCCGCACTTAATGATACCATGGTCATCCTCAAGGCACTGCAGGAAGCAGGAGTCGACTTCGTTGAGATTGGCATTCCCTTTTCAGATCCTCTGGCCGATGGCCCGGTAATCCAGGGAAGTGGCAACCAGGCCCTCAAAAACGGGATGAACCTAAAGCTGCTATTCAGACAGCTTAAAGATATGCGCAAAGAGATCACCATGCCGGTGACCCTGATGGGTTATATTAATCCTGTGCTAAAATATGGAATAGAGAAGTTTGTAGCAGACTGTGCTGCTGTTGGTGTTGACGGGGTGATAATACCCGACCTGCCCTTTGAAATGTACATTGAAAAATACAAAGTGCTTTTTGAAAGCAAGGGCATAGCCAATATCTTTCTGATAGCTCCACAAACACCAGAGGAAAGAGTAAGAAAGCTGGACCAATATGGTAGCGGTTTTCTATACATGGTCTCCTCAGCCGCCGTTACTGGTGCAAAAAGTTCTCTAAGCCCAAGCCAGATATCCTATTTCGAACGCATACGCGATATGAAGCTTAAGAGTCCAAGAGTAGTAGGCTTTGGAATAAGCAATAAGGAGACATATGAGGGAGTATGCAAATATGCTGACGGAGCAATAATAGGAAGTGCATTTGTAAAACTGCTTGAAAACAGCAGCGATCTGCGAGGAGATATCCTGAAGTTTGTTAAATCTATAAAGGGATAACCAAACGAAATCTACCTAAGCCTGAAAAAAAGCTGCCGCACGGTCGTGTGCGGCAGTTTTATTTTGACGAAAGCCCCCCTTGTACTCCTGTATCCGTCTGCAAACAATCCAGATACATGCAAAGGATTGCTTAGGCAGGAATTAGTCTTCTTTTTCCACTGCCTTGTACTCTGTAAGGAGTTGTTCCTGTACTTCCGGTGGAACCCTCTCGTAGCTGGCAAGTTTCATTGAATAGAAACCACGGCCTCCGGTTATTGAGCTTAGAGAAGTAGAGTACCTGTTCATTTCCTTGAGAGGCACCTTAGCACGAATAACCTCGAAGCCCTTTTCACTTTGCATACCTTCAATAATTGCACGACGCCCCTGAAGGTCACTCATTACATCACCCATCCATGCTGATGGTACTCTGACCTCAACATCATAGATTGGTTCAAGAATCTTGGGGCCGGCTTCTCGGAAGGCAGTACTGAAGGCATTACGTCCGGCTAGCTTAAATGAGATTTCATTGGAGTCAACCGGGTGCATCTTACCATCATAGATACAAACTCTGATATCACGGGCATAGGAACCGGTAAGAGGACCTTCCTCCATCTTTTCCATAATTCCTTTTAGAATTGCAGGCATGAAGCGGGCATCAATAGAACCACCAACGATACAGTTGTAGAAAACAAGTTTCCCACCCCAGGGTAATTTGATTTCCTCAACACCCTTGACATTCATCTTGAATTCCTGACCATTAAACTTATATGTTGTAGGTTCTGGCATCCCTTCGAAATAGGGTTCAATGATAAGGTGAACCTCACCAAATTGTCCGGCACCACCAGACTGCTTTTTGTGGCGATAGTCGGCACGGGCTTGTTTTGTGATGGTTTCACGGTATGGAATCCTGGGTTCATAAAATGTTATTGGCAACTTATCATTATTTTCGATACGCCACTTCATAATATTGAGGTGGAACTCACCCTGACCCGAAACAATAATCTGCTTAAGTTCCTTTGAGTACTCAGCCCTGATTGTTTGGTCTTCTTCCTGAATACGGTTAAGTATTTCGCTAAGTTTTTCATCATCCGACTCATTGACAGGCTTGATAGCAACCCTGTATTTGGGATTTGGATAGGTAATTGGATTGAATACATAGTCGCAACCCTTACCATTGAGAGTATGGTTGGTCTTGGTCTCTTTTAGTTTTACAGTAGCACCGATATCACCTGCCACCAATTCGCTTACTTTAATACGGTTGTTACCTGCCACCCAGAACAACTGTGCCATTCTTTCCTTGGCATCTTTGTTCATATTGATAAGGTCATCCCCTTCCTTAACACGGCCTGACATAACCTTGAAATAGCTTACTTCACCAATGTGAGGCTCAACGCTTGTCTTGAAAACAAACAAAGATACAGGGCCATCAGGATTGGGCTCAACTTCAACACCGTCTTTTGTACTAGGCTTCGGCATCTCAGAAACAAAAGGAACAATATTTCCAAGGAATTCCATAAAGCGACGTACACCCATATCCTTTTCAGCCGATACGCAGAAGATAGGAAAGAGATTACGGGCAATCATTCCTTTACGCATACCTTTGCGCATTTCATCTTCATCAAGAGAACCCTTTTCAAAGAACAGCTCCATCAGGCTCTCATCATTCTCTGCTGCTGCCTCAACAAGAGCATTGTGCAGTTCGTCGGCCTTGTCCTTCTCACTCGCAGGAATTTCAAGCACTTCAGGTGCACCTCCCTGAGGACCCCACTTGTACATCTTCATCTTCAGTACGTCAACCACTGCATTGAACTCAGGACCGATATTGACGGGATACTGAACTATAATAGCCTTATTGCCGAAAGATTCGTGAATTGACTCCACACTAGTCTCATAGTTTGCTTTTTCGTGGTCAAGCTGGTTAATCAGAAAAATTACCGGCTTGTGATATTGTTCGGTATATCTGAAAAGGTTTTGTGTGCCTACTTCAACACCCTGAGTAGCGTTTATCAGCATTATTGCTGTATCAGTAATATTGAGAGACGTGATTGCTCCATTGATGAAGTCATCGGAACCGGGGCAGTCAATAATATTCAGTTTTTTTCCCAACCATTCTGTGTAAAGCACGGAAGAAAACACCGAGAAACCATATTCGTGCTCTACTCTGTTATAATCCGATACCGTGTTATTACTTTTTACATCACCTCTGCGATTTATAACACCACCCTCAAAGAGCATAGCTTCAGCGAGGGTGGTTTTACCCGAGCCGCTGCTACCAAGCAGCGATATGTTCTTGATTTGATCAGTCAGATATACCTTCATGACGTAAGTATTTAGAAAGGTTAAAAACTCAGTGATTCAAAACTGACATAAAGTATGTCGTTCCCTCAAAATTAATAATATTCTCCAAAGTACCAACCGGAAGCTATTAATGTTGATTGAGCTATTTTGGGGTTTTTTATATTTTTTATTTCAGATGTTGATTTTATCGCCACTTATTGAATATGTGATATGATGTCCCTAACTTGAACTTAAAACTAATCTAAATAACCATGAAGCTTAACGGCCAGGCAGCAAGGCTCCGTATAATAGTCGGTGAGACTGATTTGGTGTATCAACGCCCTCTTTACGAGGCAATTGTATTCGCTGCTAAAAAGTACAAGCTCTCGGGAGCAACAGTCAGTAAGGGGGCAATGAACTATGGTGCTCAGAGTATAAAGCAGAGTATCAAGGTCTTTGAACTGTCGGAGGACAGGCCTATGATTATCGAATTGATAGACTATCCCGAACGCCTGCGGGATTTTGCATCAATTGCTCAGAAACTGATAGAAAAGGCCGAAGCAGGGGGAATTATAACTATAGAGGATCTGGAGGTTATCTATTATGGATAACAGCAGCCTGACCTCCGGGTCAGGCTGCCCTGCAAGCCGTAACCTACCACCTCGTATTAGCTTCTCCCTTGTCTTTCCAGTGGTCAATTGTGTTTCCTGCGGACTTTTCGCCGGGAAATTTTAATTTTACGGTCTGTGCCGAAATTCCATCCAAACCCTACCCTTACCGGCTGCAGCAGAAAAATTACACGCAATGAAAATAAAAGCAACTACAATCCTTGCAGGCCTTTGCCTCCTGCAATCAGCCATGGGTCTCATATATGCCCAGACCTGGCAGAACCTCATCACAAACATTGAAAACAGGCAGGTTACCACACTTAATGGAATGTGGAAATACATAGTTGACCCCTATGAAAGCGGTTATTATGATTACAGGCGTCAGGTGAGGGATCAGCAGCCCTGGCAGAATACTGCCGAGGCCCTTTATCTTGCGCACAAACCGGCTCACAAAGGCGAGAGAGTGGAATATGACTTTGACAAGTCTGATAATATTATAGTACCGGGGGATTGGAATTCACAAAAGGAGAAGCTCTTTTACTATGAGGGAACTATCTGGTACTACAAGAAATTTGTCTTCACTCCTACTCCAGGCCTGCCAAGGCAGTTTTTCTATTTTGGGGCGGCAAACTACGAGAGCGATGTTTATCTGAACGGCAAAAAGCTGGGTAAGCACATTGGAGGTTTTACACCGTTTAATTTTGAAGCCACCGGACTTCTCAAGGAAGGGGAAAATTTCATAGTGGTAAAGGTTGACAATGCACGTGGGCTTGAAAAAGTCCCGACAGTAAATACAGACTGGTGGAACTATGGAGGTCTTACAAGGGACGTATTGCTTGTGGAGGTACCGGAAACCTATATAAAGGACTATTATATTCAGTTGGCCAAGGGCAACAGTGAACTTATTGAAATCCATGTAGAACTTGATGGGCCGGCTAAAGTCGGTCAGGTAGTAACAGTGAACATTCCCGATGCCAAACTCACATTTACAGGAGTATCTGATGAAAATGGAGTAGTAAGAGGTTCAATAAAAGCCAGAAAATTGCAATACTGGAATCCCGGGAAGCCCTTCCTCTATGATGTAAACCTGTCGTACAACGGACATACACTTAAAGACAGGATTGGCTTCAGAACCATAGCGGTGAAAGGAAGGGATATCCTTGTAAACGGGAAACCTGTATTCCTCAGAGGTATCAGTATACATGAAGAAAATCCACTTAGGGGTGGCAGAGCATATTCTGCTGAAGATGCCCGTATACTGCTTGGATGGGCAAAGGAACTGGGCTGTAACTATGTACGTCTGGCACATTACCCACACAATGAAAATATGGTTCGCCTGGCCGACGAACTGGGCATCCTGGTATGGTCTGAGGTTCCAGTATACTGGACTATACAGTGGGAAAATCAGGAGACATACAACAATGCAGAAAATCAGCTGCTGGAGATGATTACCCGTGATAAGAACCGTGCTTCAGTGATAATTTGGTCTATTGCAAATGAGACTCCTGTATCACCGGCGCGCACCGGGTTTCTTAAGAGAATGATCAGTACTACGCGGGAAGCAGACCCTGTAAGGCTTGTAAGTGCAGCACTTGAAAGGCATGAGAAACCAGGAAGCCGTAATGTTCAGATCATAGAGGATCCGATACAGGACTATGTTGACGTAATCAGTTTTAACCAATACCTCGGCTGGTATTCAGGAACACCTGCACAGATTATGGATAACGAGTATGAGATCAATTACGATAAGCCGGTTATTATTTCCGAATTGGGAGGCGGCGCACTTCAAGGTTTTCACGGAGAGAGGGATGAGATATGGACAGAGGAGTACCAGGAATGGCTGTACGAAGAAACTGTCAGAATGATAGACAGAATCCCACAGCTTAGGGGAGTTACCCCCTGGATACTTGCAGACTTTAGGTCACCGAGACGACTGTTGCCAGATATTCAGGACGGCTGGAACCGTAAAGGACTAATCTCACAGACCGGAAATAAGAAAAAAGCCTTCTATGTATTGAAGAAATACTACGAGCAAAAAGCAAAAGAATACGGGGAATAGCTCTGTAGAAATTTGTAATGCATGAGCTATAGTCCGGTACCGTTTGCCCGTTACCGGACTTTTCATTTACAGTTATGTCCATTGCCCGGGGTATTGGAAATCTTTATTACCTTTGCTTAAAACCACAGCACTTGAAGCCAGAGTATTTTATAGCAAAAAGAATCAGTATGGGAGGTATGCCGGGCAGGAAGTTTTCCGGTCCGGTAATAAAAGTATCCATAGCCGGCATAATCCTTGGGATGACCGTAATGATACTGTCAATGGCCATAGGTAGTGGTTTCAAGAAAGAGATAAGGGACAAGATAAGTGGCTTTGGAGCCCATATTCAGGTTGTCAACTACGACTTCAATCTGAGCTACGAGCCCAACCCCATCAGATACGACAGTGTGCTGGCCGCAGAGATATCTGCTTTGTCAGGCATCAAAAAAGTACAACGCTTTGGAACAAAGCCCGGTCTGATTAAGACAGATAATGAGATGCAGGGTGTACTGCTCAAAGGCATAAGTCCGGAGTACGACCTCACTTTCCTTAATTCCGTCCTTGTTGCCGGAACCGTTCCCCAATATACTGACACTGCTACTTCCAACGAGATTCTAATCTCAGAGACGATGGCAAATATGCTCAATATTGAATTGGGACAGCAGATTTTTATATACTTCTTTCAGGAACAGATAAGAGTAAGGCGCCTTACTGTGGCTGGGATCTACAACACCCATCTGAGCGATCTGGATAAGATGTATGTAATTGCGGACATCAAACAGATACAAAGGCTCAATGACTGGGGACCTGATCAGATAGCAGGATATGAGATATTAATTGATGACTTCAACAAGCTTAATGAAAGAGGTATAGCAGTTTACGACCTGACCGGAGGTTTTATCGGCGATGATGGTACTCTGCTTCGTACACTTACTATCAAAAACTCCCAGCCTCAGATTTTTGCCTGGCTCGACATTCTTGATATGAACATTGTGGTGATAATAGTTCTAATAGTGCTTATTGCAGGTTTCAATATGATATCTGGATTGCTGATACTTATACTCGAGCGTACCAATATGATAGGTATACTTAAGGCTATGGGTATTCAGGACATGCCTCTGAGGAAGATTTTCCTTTACCTGGCCTCGGGCATAGCCATAAGAGGCTTGGTCTGGGGAAATATTGCCGGACTCTCAATAGCGCTGCTTCAGAAGCAGTTTGGTATCTTCAAGCTCGACCCAGCCAACTACTTTCTGGACACTGTACCGATACTGATAAATCCGTTGCATATACTCTTACTTAACCTTGGGGCAATACTTGCAATCTTCATTATGATGATTGGACCTTCCTATCTTGCGGCAAAAATAGCCCCTGTCAAGGCAATCAAATTTGATTAGACTGAAAGCGTACAGCGTTTGTTCGTTTCCGAACAGGCACGAAAACCAGGGTCCCATTCCTCCCATTTTACAAGGCCTTGCAAATCATGTTGAGAGTAAAGCCTTTGAGGGGATGTATCTTTCAAATCTTTAAAAAACAGAAGAAAAGTGACAAACAACTATGATTCTGGCATGCTTTTTATTGCAATATAATTAGGTTTAAATTAATAGTGGGACAAGAAAGCCATTTCTTCAAACGAGAAGAGTGGCTTTTCTTGTTTATAGCTGCGAGGATTTGCGTAAATTTGTTTGATACTACAAAAGCTCAACCTATGGCTTCATGGAAACTAATACTAAAGGAGGCGTTGAGACCTCCGCTTCCGGGTCCTGCAGCACACGCAAAGATGCTTCCAGATAATGCCCCGGAGTTTTCATGGAACCACGACAAGTCAAAAGGAATTCAAAGCAGTGTGTTGATCCTGCTATATCCGTACGAAGACAGAATTCTTATTCCCTTCATTCAACGGCCCGTCTATCCAGGTTATCACAGCGGACAGATAAGTCTGCCGGGGGGCAAGTGCGAGGATGTAGACAGCAGTTACTGGGAGACAGCCTTAAGAGAAACCCGCGAAGAGCTTGGGATAGACACTGATGAGGTTGAATATCTCGGTCAGCTCAGTCGTATCTATATCGACCGCAGTAACTTCTTTGTAAATCCACAGGTAGGCTTCCTAAAATATACCCCTCAGTTTAATCCGGATCCCAAAGAGGTGGCAGAGGTCCTCAAGGCTGATATTACCGAACTGGCAACCCAGCCCAGACTTACGGATACTATGCTACATCCAACCGGCATCCCGGTAGAGATGCCGTATTTCAATGCAGGTGGAAAGCACATCTGGGGTGCTACAGCAATGATAATATGTGAACTGATTCAAACTCTCAATACAAAATATCCGGCGTGGATCAACGCATTACATTCTTGTAGTGGTCATACCTCTCCAGAATCTCTCTGACATACTGGTAAGGTTCCTCTCCCCTGCAATAACCAAACTCGACCACCGGATCATTGTAATACTTTGGATCTGACTTATGCAGCAGGAAGAAATCCACATTATCATTCCAGATCGTAGGATTCATACCGTACTTTTCTGCAAGTTTCATAGCATCCAGAACGTGGCCAATACCCACATTGTATGCAGCCAGAACAAACTTAAGTCGCTCGTTGCTGTCCTCCACTCTCAGGGCAAGACGCTCGTCAAGCCATTGAAGTAATTGCATACCACCCCTTATATTATCTCTTGGTGAGGTTATTGACTGGACTCCAAAACGCTCGGCTGTCTCGGGCATCAACTGCATAAGTCCCAATGCACCAGCCCAGCTTTCTGCATCAGGGATAAAACGTGACTCCTGATATATTATGGATGCAATCAGACGCCAATCCATGTCAAAGCGCTGGCTCTCCTCCTTAATCAGTTCATCGTAAACTGAAACCTGTCCCCCTTTTATTGAGTGAAAACCGGCATCAACAAGGTGAATAGAACGCTTATTGAGAAAATACTTTTGATAAATACGCTGATAACGAGGTGTCTGGGTAAAACTAACCATCCAGTTGTTAATCGCATTTAGCAGCTCCGGCGCATTCTTGTTGACTGCCCAGGCTTGCTTCTGGGGGAAACTCACGGGAGTTTCAACATCCAGATTGGGATAAAAATTCAGATTGACTATGGCAAGATTCTCATCACAGACAGTATAAGGAATCTCTCCTGCAGCAACAAGTTCGACAAGTTGCTCCACTTCATAGTCGGGTATCTCGACTATATGAATGCTGTCTCCAATCTCATTTGCCAGGTTACGCAATCTTTGCACATAGGCAGACCCCTTCTGTACATAGATACTCTTACCGGCTAAATCAAGCTGATTTCTGATAAGTGTATTGTACTGAATATTATTTGAACCTTTCTGATCGGAACTATAGGCCTGTTGAACAAGAACCTGTCTGCTGAAGCTGTGAGGTGCGGTATAGGCTATATAATCCTCACTCTCACGCATAACGGGGAGGTTGCTGGCTATGATATCAATAAGTCCGTTTTGCAATGCCTCAAAATTTGTCTGCAGGTCATTGTTGACTGTGACTTCCAGTTTGACACCGATAAAGGTGGCAAACTCCTGAAGGAGTTCAAACTGGTAGCCCATAGGCTGTCCTTTGTAAACGAAGTAATTTGTCGAGTTGTAGTTGGTCACCACCCTGATCTTTCCCGCGGTCAATATCTCCTCAAGGTCGGGTACCTTTTGTGCAGCTTCCTTTCCACCCTTCTTCTGGCCACCACTATTGCATGCTCCAGTAAACACCAGAATAAGCAGGAGGATTAGCGAACTGTAAACCTTTCTCATAAAAACCCTTTAAGTTCAACAGAAAAATCAACCCGCGAATTTAATCAGAATAATCGGAATGCCAATGCATTAACTAGTCATAGAAGTTCCATGAGACTCCGAAGCGCAGTGAACGCGGGCTTGCAGGATAGCCAACTGTATGGAAATATTGGTTGGATGTCATACCCATGCTTAGGTGATCGAGCTTGATAAAAATACGAGCCCTCTTAAGTTGCATGTTCAGAAACAAATCCACGTATGGATAGTCACCTACCTTTCTCTCGTTCTGCACATAAAAGCGGCTTAGTGCCGGCATATAGGCCGGTGCATACCATAATGAATTGTATCTGAAGTCGAAACCAAACTGGAACAGCAATACTTTGAAAAGAGTATTCTCATAGTAGTTTGAACTGAAGACTGAAAATTCAGGCAAGGGAACTATTTCCTGATGAGAACTAATCTGGTACAAAACGGTATTGCGTGAATGTAGTCTGTGTGCCAGGATAAAGTGCTTGTACAACCTAAACTCAATCAGACTGATGAACGAACTGGTCTGCTCAGGTAATGCCTCACTGTTCCAGAATACATAGTCATTAATAAATCTGCCCTCGGCACTAAGTTCAAGACGACGTGTAGGAATAGAAACCCCACCAGCTACACGCATAGTCTCAACCTTTCCAAAATCATTATCCCATCTGAAATGATTAGAATAGTAATGCTCCTCAAAATATGACGGACTTGTAAGATATATTCCTCCATTTGCATAAACAGAAGCCGTATCACGACCTACCCTAAAACTACTTTCAGCAGCTCCGGTAATCTCACTATCACCAACCCTGTAACCCTGGAAGTAAAAACGCATCCCTGCATTCCACCTGAATGTCTCACCCAGGTTTTTGAATATCTGACCTCCCACAAATGTTGTTGAATACCTTAGCTTCTCCATCAAATACTCAGGGGCTGTTGTAAAAGTGCCGGTAACTACAGGCGGCCTCTGTACCCTGAAAGTCTCAATCTCGTTAGAGATAAAAGCCCTGAGACCAAAGCGCAATAGGGTATTGGCCTCCTCGTTAAACTTAAGCTGAACAGTATTAGCCACCCGCGTGTAATACAGTGAATCGCGGGTCATCGTTGTGTCAGCGTAGATATTACTGTAAAAGAAGTTGCCCTCACTCTCGTTGTACATCCTGGCAAGTTCATCAATACGGTGAAGCCTGCGACTCCTGTCAATGTCAAGAGAATGCAATACTGTAGCCAGCGGAGTCTGTCGCTTTCCGCTTTCCCCCTGGCTTACAGCAATTTTTCCAATCTTCAGCGCCTGACTTATGTATAGTCTGTTATTGTCAATCCGGTTGGATGCAGTATAAAACTGTACGGGTATATTATTAGATCGTCCCCAGTCGTATTTTTCCGGATTCAGGATATGATCCTCGTCAACAATACCACCGTTTTCAAGATGATCGGCCTTACTGTAAATGTAGTTTCCGTAAATCTCATAGACCTTGCCACTATAGGAGGAAAAGACTCTGAAGTTACGGTTATCAACCTTCTGTGCGTTGTACTTGCCAACAGATGAAGTGAGGTCATAGCTAAAACCCACGTTCCATTTGCGGTTGACGTTTTGACTGAAGAGCACCCCCAACACCTCCTCAGACCTGGCCTTAGGACCGCTGTACTGATAATAAAGATTCGTATAAGGTGTTGTAGAATTGTAGTAAAGCCACTCTTCCGGTTGGGTAAAAACGTGGGTGTAACTCTCAGTAAAGAGAAAATGCCGTGATAGCGGCATTTGGGATACCATAGCCGGCATCCATGCAGCCCCTATATTACCGAGCTGCACATTCGACATGGCCCTTTTGTATGCATGATTGTGAACCTGAAAACCCAGGGACAGGGTGTCGACAGGAACAGTATCTGCCCTCGAACCCATATCCTCAAGGTGCCAGTTTCTAACCTTATGAACAAGTTCGGTACGCTGACCTTCCTCCTGCCCGGGCTCTCCTCCCTGTGGCAAAGACATCCTCCCCTGAGCAAAAGAGCTAAAGGATAGAGCGTAAAGCGCGGATATTAATATCAGGCGTGTTCTCATGCAAGGCAAAGATATTGAAATTTCCCTAATGGAAATACAAATCTATTGCCTATCTGACCTCCCAAACATCACCCCTTACAGCAAGATCCCGGAAGCATTTTACAGGATTGTCCTTCCTGACTTCTTCTATCTGGTCAACCATGGCTTCGTTGTAAACAAGACCTTTTACCCGTCGTATCACACCAAGTGCAACCGGATACTCCGGATATTCCATAGTAGCCAGCTTCATATGTAGGGTACTATCCTCGCACTCAGCATCATGAACAAGCAGATCCTTCTCCGTAATTCCGTTTTCCCCAATATTGACAACCTTAAGAGTGAGACCGTCTAGCATCAGACCCTTGTCACGGTTCTTGCCAAAGATCATTGGCTTGCCATGTTCAAGTATTATTGTACGATCACCCCTGACTTCCTTATTTGCAATCTCATCGTGAACCTTGTCATTGTATATTACACAGTTTTGCAATACTTCAACAACTGAAGTACCATCAAACAGCTCAGCTTCCTTGAATACATCAACGCAAAGCTTAAGATCCCTGTCGATAGTTCGTGCAAAGAAATGTCCCCTAGCACCAATGGCCAGCTCACCAGGTCTGAATGGCATTTCAATAGTACCGTAGGGTGAGGACTTAGTGACCTTACCAAACTTAGATGTAGGAGAATATTGTCCCTTTGTAAGTCCGTAAATCTGGTTATTGAACAGTATCAGGTTGATATTTACATTCCTCCGGATAACATGGATAAAGTGGTTACCACCAATTGCCATGGCATCACCGTCACCCGTAACGTGCCACACGCTAAGCGATGGATTTGCAAGTTTTACTCCAGTTGCAATAGCAGCACCACGTCCGTGAATTGTATGAAACCCAAAGGTGTTCATATAATAGGTAAAACGTGAGGAGCAGCCAATACCCGAAATCACAGCAACATTCTCGGGCTTGAGTTGCAGGTCAGCCATTGCTTTGAGCACTGAATTCAAAATAGCATGGTCACCACAACCCGGGCACCAGCGTACGTTAAGCGAATTCTTGTAGTCTGTGAAACTATATGTTCTTTCTTCTTCCATGTCCTTATGCTTCCAAAAGTTTGACAAAACAACTCTTCAACTCTTCTACAGTGAATGGCTGACCCTGTACTTTGTTGTACTGATAGTAGTTGTACTGCGGATGTTTCATCCTTAGGTAGGATGCAAATTGCCCCATATTAAGTTCACAAACCACTATTTTCTTGTACTTAGCAAAGACCTCAGCAGTATTGCGAGGCAACGGGCTTATATAGTTGAAATGAGCAAAAGCCAGCTTCCTGCCTTCCTTGCAAAGTTCATCAACAGCAGAAGAAAGGTGTCCATAGGTGCCTCCCCAGCCGACGACCAGCAGGTCGGCGTCTTTATCACCCTGAACCTCAAGTTCAGGGATAAAATTGGCTATACGGTCAACCTTTTCCTGGCGAAGACCAACCATATTCTGGTGATTTACGGGATCATGAGAGATTACTCCTGTCAGAGCATCTTTTTCAAGTCCACCAACGCGATGTTCATATCCTTTCATTCCCGGCCAAACCCATGCACGGCTTTGCTTTTCCTCGTTTCTCAGATATGGTTTGAATTCCCCGGCGCTTTGTCTGGTATGGGGAATCTCTATATTCGGGAAATCTTCTTTTTCAGGCACCCTCCAACTCTGTGTACCATTGGCAAGGTATCCGTCAGAAAGCAAGATTACGGGAACCATATGTTCGATAGCAATCTTGGCTGCATAGTATGCAAAATCGAAGCAGTTGACCGGAGTACTGGCTGCAAGAACTACAACCGGACATTCACCGTTACGTCCAAATAATGCCTGATACAAGTCTGACTGCTCAGTCTTGGTAGGCAAACCAGTTGAAGGACCTCCACGTTGTACATTTATTACAACAAGGGGAAGTTCGGTCATTACTGCAAGACCTATTGCTTCTGTCTTAAGTGCCATACCTGGTCCTGATGTAGATGTTGCTCCAAGAGCACCTGCATAGCTTGCACCAATAGCACTACAGATACCTGCTATCTCATCCTCAGCTTGAAAGACTTTCACTCCAAGGTCCTTTCTGGCTGCCAGCTCCTGAAGTATTTCAGTTGCAGGAGTAATTGGGTAGGAACCAAGGAAGAGCTGAACTCCTGCTCTTTCTGCGGCTGCAATCAGACCCCATGCAGCAGCAGTATTACCATTTATATTGCGATAAATGCCTTTCCTGGGTTGAGAAGGAAGTACATGAAATGATGGAGTAATAGCTTCAATTGTGTCACCATAATGAAACCCTGCTTCAAGAACACGAAGGTTGGCTTCCATAATTCCTGGTTTCTTGCCAAACTTACGCTTTATGTAATCCTCAGTATGTTCGATTGGACGGTTGAACAACCAGAATACAAGACCAAGAGCAAACATATTCTTGCTACGCAGTGCACTCTTATTGTCAATATCCAGATCCTGGACAGCTTCCTTTGTAAGTGTAGTTATGGGAGCTTTTATGATTTTGTATGAATCCAGCTTATCCTCAGCAAAGGGATCATCGGTTTTATATCCAGCTTTTTCCAGTCCCTTTGCATCAAAGCTATCCTCATCAATAATGATGGTCCCACCTGGTTTCATACATTTTGCATTCGCCTTTAGAGCAGCTGGATTCATGGCTACAAGCACATCAGTCCTGTCACCCGGAGTATTTACTCCCTTACCGAAATGCACCTGAAAACCTGAGACACCTCCAATAGTACCTTGAGGAGCCCTAATATCAGCAGGAAAATCAGGGAACGTTGAAATATCATTACCAAACATGGCAGATGCCTGTGAAAACAGTGTTCCCGACAACTGCATTCCATCACCTGAGTCACCCGAGAAGCGGACCGATATCCGTTCAACCTCTACTACTTTTGAATTTTCTTTCATTTTTCACTCCATCTTATGCAATCCATAAAACCGACATATAAATACGCATTTCTCTTACAAAGAGTAAGCAAAAATACCTCATTAATCGCTATTTAACAAAGACCGCTATTTGTTCAAACATCAGCAAACATGACAAATATCAGCCCTTAGGACAATGCATATTGCTGAATACCAGCCTATTTTACTACAAGCCATATCTGGCAAGCGCTACAAGAAATTATCATAATACAGAATGTATCCAAATTACATATTTATTCATATTGAGCATTCCTTTTGAAAATTAGAAAAAGTTTATAAAAGACTAGTACTTTTGTAGTCCTAAATAATAAATGAGATGGCGTTAATTAAAGAGGTAAGGGGTTTTGAACCCAAAATCGGTGAGAATGTGTTTATTGCCGAGAATGCTACAATAGTTGGAGACGTTGTAATAGGTGATGACTGCAGCATCTGGTTTAATGCAGTATTGCGTGGTGACGTTAATTCAATCAGAGTAGGCAACAAGGTCAACATACAGGATGGTGCCGTACTGCACACTCTCTATCAAAAGTCGGTTATTGAGATAGGCAACAATGTATCCATTGGCCATAATGCAGTGATTCATGGAGCCAAGATTGAAGATAATGTATTGATAGGTATTGGAGCAACCGTACTTGACCATGCAGTTATCGGCAGCAACTCTATAATTGCTGCAAACGCACTGGTGCTAAGCAATACTATAGTAGAACCCAACAGTGTATATGCCGGAGTACCTGCTAAGAAGGTAAAGGATATAGAACCGCATCAGACAGCTGAGATGATCAACAAGATAGCAAACAACTATCTGATGTACGCCAGCTGGTATAAGAAGTAATCAAAGTTCCGGGTCTATATGCTCGGCATTTACCGGATTGCCCATAAACAGGGATGCTGACTGGTTGAAGCGTTCGGGATACTCGGTAGTAAAGAATCTCACAGTGCCGCCCCGTGATAATCTCTGATTCATCTCAGGGTGGCGCTTAAGATAATCCACTAGACTAGAAGCAACAATAGGACCCTGAGCCACTATTTTCACACCCGGCGGCAGATATTGCTTTACCAGAGGCATAAGTAAGGGGTAGTGCGTACACGCCAGAATAACGGTATCCGTTTGCGGTGCAGTAGAGAAAAGACGATCAATATCTCTCTTTACAAAATAGCGTGCTCCTTCAGAATCAGTCTCTCCGTTTTCAACAAGAGGAACCCACATTGGACAGGACTGCTGTACAACCTTGATATGGGGGAATAGTTTCTTAAATTCAAGGGGATAGGACTCAGACAGCACAGTGCCTGTTGTACCAAGTATAGCAACATTCTTGCTTGCAGGATCAGAACCTACGCTTTCAACACTTGGGCGTATTACTCCAAGCACTCTCCTTTCAGGATCCATTTGGGGCAGATCCTTCTGTTGAATAGTACGCAATGCTTTTGCTGATGCTGTATTGCAGGCCAGTATCATAAGGGGTGCTCCCATGGCGAATAATTTCCTGACTGCTTCCAGAGTGTAGTTGTACACAACATCAAAAGAACGGCTACCATAAGGTGATCTGGCATTATCGCCAAAATAGACAAAGTCATTACTGGGAAATGCATCAAGCAATTCCTTAAGGATGGTAAGACCTCCATATCCCGAATCAAACACCCCTATGGGACCGGTACCTCGCATCTCTTATCTATAATAGGAAGAAAAGCCGGTGGTTACCGGCTTTTCTTTTGTTATCAAATATGCCTTGGGCAAATACTACTTCAGTTTTGCCTTAACAAGAGGACCGCAGTCCAGACTCTTTTCAGAGTGATAAAGGACAACCTGTGAACTGATGTCAAAGATATAAATCAGTCCTTGTTCCTGTCCAACTGCATCAATAGCACGCTGTACTTTCTCAAGAATGGGCTGATAAAGCTCCTGCTCCTTCTTCTGCAAAGTTTGCTGAGCCATTAGTTGGTAATTTTGCAGACGTTGTTCAATATCCTGAATTTCCTTTTCCGTGGTTGTGCGGATCAGCTCAGGCATTGTCTCTCTCTGGGCAATATAGTCACGGTATTTCTTTTCATGCTCCTCACTCATCACCTTCAACCTATCCTGCAAAATCTGAGCTTCAGCTTGCAACTTAGTGTCAGCATCTTTCTTGTCAGGTAGCTCCATAATAAGTTCCTGAACATTGATATGCCCGAATTTTAGTTCCTGAGCGGTAATCGCTGACGTGATAAGCAATAAGCAAGCGATTGCAATAGTTTTAATAAATCTCATATCATGTAATTATTAAGTATTCACCTATTAAAATTAAATCCCGAGTTTTGCCTTTACAAGTGGAGTGACATCTACACTTTGTGAAGAATTGAAAAGTGTCAGACCTGAGTTGATTTCAAAGATGTAAAGGAAACCGTTTTCCTCACCCACAGCCTCAACTGCCTTTCTGAAACTTTCAAGAACCGGCACCTGCAACTCGTTCTGCTTTTGTTGAAGTGTCTGCTGAGCATTTACAAAGAATTCCTGAATCTTTTGCTGCATATTCATATACTCTTCTTCCTTTGCAGCACGCTGAGCGTCCGAATAAGTCTCAAAGTTTTTCTCATATTCAAGCTCTATCTTTTGCAGCTCTTCTCTCATAACAACCAGCTGGTCCTCAAATTTCTTGGTCTCTCCCTCCATCACTGTTGAAATATTCTTGTACTCAGGCATCTGCAGCACTACATCCGCAACACTGATGTGACCAAATTTGGGAGCCTGCGCAAAAGCTGCGGCCGCAAAGCCGACAAATACCAATGCGCTTAGAATGATTTTTCGCATCTGAATCATTTATTTATTTACAATTATTTTCTGTGTCCCAGGCGTTCCAGGACTTTATCACTACGGTCCTGCGCCGGATCGAGATAAAGCACACCATTGCTCTTGTCAAATACTGCAGCAAGCCCTTCTTCTCTTGCTAGCTCTCTGATAACTGCTGTTACCTGATCCTGAATAGGTCTGAACAAAGCTTCCTGCCTCTTGGCCAGTTCTCCTTCCTGTCCAAAATACTTTTGCTGAAGCTCTCTGGCTTCCCTTTCTCTTGCAATAATTGCCTCTTCACGGGCCACTCTCATATCGTTAGAAAGGTACACACTTTCAGTCTGGTAATTCTTGTACATATCTGCAACAACCCGGTATATCTTGTCTATCTCTGCCTGCCATTGACCTGACAACTGATTCAATTGTTCCTGAGCAGCCTGAAATGCCGGAATATTCCTGAGGATGTATTCAGTATCGACAAATGCATATCGTTGGGAATTAACTGCAGCCTGAATGCCGAACAAACCCAATAGCAAAAATAATACTGTTTTTTTCATAGCAATAAGTTTTATATAAATATGCCAAACGGCTCTTATAAGCTTATCCAAAAATCGAACCACAATTTACAAGATAAGCATCAAACTTTAAAAGCTCTGTCCCATAACAAAGTGGAAATTACTTCCTGCAGCTTCCGGACGACCCGGGACAGTGTCAAATCCGTAACCCCAGTCTATACCAAGCAGACCAAACATGGGCAGGAAGATTCTCACACCAAGACCGGCTGAACGATACATCTGAAATGGGTTATAACCCTTAAAATCCGACCATGCATTTCCTGCTTCAAGGAACATCAGACCATATACTGTTGCAGATGGTTGCAATGTAAAGGGATATCTAAGCTCCATTGTCAGCTTTGTATACATATTACCATCTGCCATAGAGTACCTTTCTCCATCAACCTCGTAAAAACTATACGGTGTCAGTGAGTTGTTCTCATATCCTCTAAGGCCAACTGTTTCACTACCATACATACTGTAACCGCTCATTCCGTCACCTCCAAGAGTAAACTTCTCAAAAGGAGACTTAAGGTAGTCATTGTAATATCCCAGGAATCCACCTTCAATCTTGCTCATTACAACAAACTTGTTAGCCCTGTCAAGCGGTTTGAACATTGCTCCTTTGAATGTCCATTTATGGTATTCAATAAATTCATACAGTTCCTGCTCATCGGTTATTGAGGAGTAATCCTTACCTGTAAATGATGAATAAGGTGGAGTCAACTCAACTCCAAGAGAAAATGAGGATCCGGAACGGGTATACAACGGGTTGTCAATTGAATTTCTTGAAAGGATAGTCTTCAGATAAATACTGTGAGACTTTCCGTTTCTGAAGTTACCAATAAAGGACCAATCCTTAAGGTCATACTGACGATAACTCAATTCGTTGTAAAGCGTAAACCAGTCATCCGGCCAGGTAAGACGACGTCCAAGACCCAACGAGGCACCTAGTACCTTAATATGGCGGGAGTCATCACCTTTGTATGAATAAGGATCATAGTTACCATATCCATAGTATCCATAACGGCTACTGATACCTGTCTGTAGTGTGTAATACAATGAAACACTAAGTGAATTAGGTTTCTTACCACCAAGCCATGGTTCAACAAAATTGATGCTATAGGCCTGATAATACTTACCATTGGTTTGAGCTCTAAGCCCTAGAGTCTGACCATCACCTGAAGGCAGAGGTTTCCATGCATCCAGGTTTGTTATATTTCTTACCGAAAAGTTGCTAAAGGAAAGGCCAAGAGTTCCAACAAACATACCGGCACCCCAACCTCCTGAAAGTTCTATCTGGTCATTTGATTTTTCTTCAAGATTAAACTCTATGTCAACAGTTCCCTTGTCCTGATCTGGAATTGGAACAGGATTGATCTTTTCAGGGTCGAAGTGTCCCAACTGAGCAAGCTCCCTTACAGTACGTACGATAGCAGCCTTATTGAAAAGCTCACCCGGCTTTACACGCAGTTCACGACGCACCACATGCTCGTGGGTTTTTGTGTTACCATTGATAATTACCCTGTTGATGGTTGCCTGTTCACCTTCATATATTCTCATCTCCAGATCCACAGTATCATTGTAAATTTTAAGATCAACAGGAATAATGCGGCTAAACAGGTATCCATTGTTGAGATACTCGTTTTGAACAGCATCATCATCAATAAACAGACGTTCGTCAAGCAAAGTCTGGTTGAAAACATCTCCCTTTCGGATACGAAGCAGGAAGCTAAGATATTCACTTGGATAAATAGTATTACCAACCCAGGTGATATTACCGAAATAATACTGATTACCTTCTTCTACCCTAATCTTAATATTTAAAGTATTATCATCATTCCTGCTAATAGAGTCATAAACTATATAAGCATCCCTATAACCCTTCTCGTTGTACTTTTCAATAATCTTGTCGAGGTCAGCGCGATAGTTTTCTTCAACAAACTTCTTTGTCCTGAAGAAGTTCTTTATCTTACGCCTCTCGTTAGTCTTTTTCATATACCTGTTCAGCTGGCCTTCTGTTAGGGCTTCATTACCTTCAAAAACCAGAGAACTGATCTTTACTTTTTCTTTCTTGTCAACATACACGTCAAGTATCACATGGTTGACTCTGGAAGTATCGTCACGTTGAACAATGTTAACCTCAGTATTGTAAAAGCCCTTGTCAACAAAATGGTCCTTGATGAACTTCTCAGCTCTTTTGAGAAGATATGGTGTTACCTGGCTACCCTTGATCATGGCAACCTTTTCATCTACCGCTTCTATTTCAGCCTTCTTTAATCCATGATAGTTCAACATAGACAGTCTGGGACGCTCCTGAAGGAAGATCTCAAGATAGACATCACGTCCCTCTATCTTCTTTGCATAAATCTTGACATCAGAAAAAAGACCGTAATCCCAGTATTTCTTAATTGCTGCTGTGATATCGTCACCAGGAATTGTAACTTCCTGTCCAACACGCAAACCTGAAAGGTTGGCAAGAATTTTTGGGTCATTATTAAGCTCACCAACTACATCAATTGCAGCAACTACATATTTACGTGGCTTTGCCGTATAAGATATCTCAGGTAAGTTTTCCTGTCCGAATAAACTAAGACTAATAACAGTAAGTACAAAAAGAAGCGATATTCTTTGCAACATTTCTATTGTTTTAAAATTAACTGGTCACTGGTTTTCCCAAAGCGGCGCTCGCGCTTCTGATAATCTAAAAGAGCCTCATAAAAATGTTCCTTGCGAAAATCAGGCCATAATATGTTGGAAAAGTATAATTCTGAATATGCAATTTGCCACAACAGGAAATTACTTATCCTGTATTCACCACTGGTCCTTATAAGAAGTTCAGGGTCAGGCATGTCGGCTGTATCCAGATAGCGACTGAAAACATTGCTATCAATATTTTCAACATCAAGTTTCCCATTGCCAACATCACCTGCAATCTTCTTCACAGCTTCTACAATTTCCCAGCGTGCACTGTAGCTCAGGGCCAAAACCAATGTCAGCCCTGTATTGGATGAAGTTTTTTCAATACATTTTAGAAGTTGATCCTGTACGTTACCAGGCAAGCTTTCTGTACAACCAATGACACGGAGTCTGACATTGTTTTTCATCAGGGTCTCTGTCTCCGAGGCTATAGTAGATACCAACAGGGACATCAGAGCATCAACCTCATGCTTGGGTCTGGCCCAGTTTTCTGTAGAAAATGCATATAGTGTAAGGTAGCCGAGGCCCAATTCGGCAGAAGCTTCAGTTACCTCCCTTACTGCCTTGACCCCGTTCTTATGTCCAAAAACACGTGCCGAGCCCCGCTGCTTTGCCCAACGCCCATTACCATCCATTATTACTGCTACATGTCGCGGTAACTTTTCAGGTATCAATAGCTCTTTGACTGACATAACTGCCTGATTACATATTCTTAAAATCCATCGCGACACTTATCGCGTCCGCCCAAAATAGTGAAGGTAGCATAAACCCCAAAAACCGAACACCAGTCATTATTATGCGTGATAGTGGTATTACTGAAGCCAATGGGGTTGGAACCGTCTATCGAATTGTCGAAGCCAACAACATCCAGATCATCAGCAAAGATCTTACGCAAAGTCCATTCCGCACCAAGGTTTAGCCGGTCTCCTGCCTTCCATTTCACTCCGGCACCGAAAGGCAAAGATAATACAAAACTCGGTTTTTCATTGTGACTACCATTATCTTCTGTGTATCTTTCATAAAATACTGAACCAACTCCAAATGCCATATAGGGAGTGAAGGCAGACTTCTTTAAACTGGGATTGTCGAACGAAAAAAGGTTGATTTCAAAAAGCATGGCTATGTCGAGCAGGTCACGCTTGAAACTGTAGTTGTCAGGATTATTTTCAGGCAGATACACATCTTTGGCGGGATACTCACCGCTCACTCCAGCAATTAGTACATTTCCTCTTAATGCCAGACGATCGTTGAAAACATATCTGAGCAGTCCGCCAAATGCGGGATGGATATTATAAAACTGCTTTGAGGGATTGAGATCCCCGTTATACCAGGAAATGCCAATATAGGGTCCGGCTTCTACCTTCCATTGGGAATTAAGGGTCGAAGCAGGCAACAATACAAGTACGGCTAGCGCAAGGAGAGACTTCAATTTCGACATCTGAATTGGTGTTAATGGCACGTCACGATAAAACGTCCAAAAGCATCAAATATTGCTTCATATCAGTTACGTCTGTCAGCGCCCCACATCAATTTGGACCTAAGGGTGGAGTAAAAGGTTTTACCATTTCTCTCAATTACGGAAACAGAGAAATCAGCCTTACGTATCTTAAGTTCTATAGATTCTTCAAGTATACAGCTCCTTGAATCAAGTGATACCAGGTAGCTACCCCCACGACTTTCAACCCTTAAAGTAAGGTCAAAGTCATTGGGTACTACTAGTGGTCTTACTGTAAGGTTGTGTGGAGCAATAGGATTTATAATCAGATTCTTGGAAGCCGGGTGCATAATTGGTCCACCAACACTAAGAGAATAGGCTGTGGAACCGGTAGCTGTTGCTATAATCAACCCGTCAGCCCAGTATGAGTTAAGATAATCTCCGTTAAGATTAGCGTGAATAGTAATCATCGACGAACTATCACGTTTGGCAACTGCAAATTCATTAAGAGCAAAGTCCAACTCACCAAAAGCAGGAATATGTGTATCCAACTTGAGCAAGTCAAGTTGCCTTACCTTGTAATGTCCCTCAAAAATGTCATTCAGAGCACTTGGAAGTTCATCCTTCGCAACATCTGCAAGAAAACCAAGTCTTCCGCTGTTTATTCCAACGATGGGGATAGGACGATCGCGTACTATGGTTACAGCATCGAGAAAGGTCCCGTCACCACCGATAGAAAACAGCATGTCACACTCGGGTAAATCAGCATGATCTTTAAACACGCTATCTGGATTCAGCTTAATACCAGGGATCCCGCTAACAAACTCATAGAAGGGCTTGTAGATACATATCCCTGCACCTGTCAGTGACAGATGCCTAAACAGGGCCAGGCAATATTCATCAAAGGCAGGATCAAATTGTTTACCAAAAATGGCAATGCGCATGACAGGACTTTTAGGTTTTATTCAGATAAAAACATACCGGATTTTCCAAACAAACTATAGTGTCAGGTTAAAGTGAAAGTAAAACCCGTGTTCGGCGAAATTATTAAAAGAATAGTTCAGACTCAAAACTTTATCGTAAAAAGTAAGCATATCAATACCAACACCATAGCCAAGCAACAGTTCGTTGGCCATCCTGTTAACATCCTGCTCGAAGTTGTTGTAAACATAGCCTGCATCAAAGTGGAGCTTAATGTAGAAGGCATAATGGAAATGTGAGAACTGCTCAAGGGGCATCCATTTCAGCCTTATATCCTTTCTGGGGATTAGTTCATAAAGCAGTTTGCTTTGAAGCCCTCCATAGGAAGTTCCGTCAATAACTCTGAATTCAAACCCATTGAGATATTCTTCGTATCCAAGGCCCGTCCTGAAGATATACGGAACCTTATCAAGATCCACTAACGATACAAAACCCCTTGTGTTGTAGTACAGTTTTTCTCCAAGCCTGTTGTGGTAGGCTACGGCTCCCCTACCCCTGAAAAAACCTTCGTAGTCAGATTCAAGCCCGAAGCCCTCCCTGATAATTTCAGCTTCAATAAACAGCCCCTTCAGGGGATAGATTTTTGAGTCCCTCTTGTCGTACATATAATTATAGCCAAGAGTTATGGTCTCACTAGTGCTCTGTTGCAAAGGCAGCATATCGGGATTATAAGCCAACAGGGTATCTGCCGCATCGATATTCATAAATCCTGCAAAGACACTGTGATAGTGATCGAGATTGTGACGATAGTAATAAGAAAGCGTCACATTAGTTGTAGTAAGCAGCCTGTCTCCAAGCGTTTTCAGGAAGACCTGTTTGTCATCGACAGTCCCGTAAGCAACCCTGTCATTCCATAGCCATCCTGCATCAATACCCCACCCTGACTGATTATTCAGACCCGGATTACGGTAGCCGAAGACTAGCTGGGTCTTGTAACCAGTAACTGCCCTTAGCTTAAGTACCTCCTTTCTACCCCGGAAGTTGTCATGTTTAACATACAGACCATAATTGAAAAAGTTTCCGTCGTTAAGTCTTAGGAAATCACTAAAGTTACGCCCTTCATTTTCAAAGATTGGAAACACCCATAAATACCATCGTTCGCTGACTTCTATAGTAAAGACTACCGAATGAATGTCTGGATAATAAAAAGATATCTCTACAGAGTTGAACAGCGAAGTATTGAGCAGATTCTCCTTAGCTCTTTCAGTGACAACCATCAGATCCATCATTTCAATGCTTGATCCGATAGCAAAGGGAAGCTCTGAAAGAATCACCTGTTGTCTGGTTTTGTAGTTTCCGCTGATCTCTATATCCTGTACAGTAAGTTTGGTGTCCTGTAGCTCAAGCGGTTCAGCATAAAGAAACGACAACAAGGAGCAGAAAAAGAAAAACGCCAGCAGGCCAAACCTCCTGATCACACATATGCCGGGCATTCACGAAAAGTTTGCAGTTATTATCCTAAACGTTAAGGTATTTCATCAACGACTCATAATTCCTTATGGCAGTCTCGTCAATATGCAATTCGGCCCCATATTCGGCACGAATCTTATATCCATATCTCTCAAAGCTGCGGACAATTGGCAACATATCCGTACGATTGAGCTTAATGGTAATATATAGTTGTCTTCCATCAGGACTCTGAGTAAGGTAAAGGCTGAGTATCTTGCTGTCGCAGTCCTCTACAATCCTGGCTATTTCAGACAGGGAATAATCGCGTACACCAACTTCGATCTGTAGTATCCCGCCAGGAGTATGAGCGGCAATTAAGTCACTGAAATGATGTAGCAGGTTGTGGGAAGTAATTGCTCCCAGGTAGTTTCCATCGCTGTCAAGCACAGGAATCAGACTCAGCTTAAGTCTGGATGCTATCTCAATCACGTCATAAATATGCTGATGACCATATACATACGGCTTAATAAGAGAGAGCCTGTAATTGCCCAAAGGTTCCTCAGTATTTTTTGCATCATATATATCAGAATCCGATACCAGTCCCAGAAATACCTTATTGTTGACAATAGGCAAGTGGGACACTCTGAAGGCTTCCATCCAGTTGAGCGTCTGCATTCCCGTATCGGAAGTCCTTAAGGCCGGGATTACATCGGATATCAGATCTTTTGCCAGCATAAAACAGTTATAAAGGAACTACTTTTTTTTAACTTTGTGGCTTATCATTTGTTAATAAGCCATACGAAATATCTAACAATTTAACCTTCTATTCTGTTTCCTTACAAATAAAATACCGAAAATGACAAAATTAAGTGTAAACATTAATAAAGTTGCAACTTTGCGCAATTCCAGGGGTGGAAGTATTCCAAATGTGATCCGGGTAGCAATTGATGCGCAAGACTTTGGGGCTGACGGAATTACCGTTCACCCGCGTCCCGACGAGCGACACATACGTCGCCGGGATGTATTTGACTTGCGCCCTGTCATCAGGACGGAATTTAATATAGAAGGTTATCCCTCACCTGAGTTTATGGAGCTTGTCAAAAATGTCAAGCCTCATCAGGTGACGTTGGTGCCAGATCCACCTGAAGCACTGACATCCAGTGCAGGGTGGGATACCAAACTGCACCTGTCATTTCTTCAGGACATAATTGGGGAACTGAAGGAAGCAGGAATCCGCACATCTATATTTATAGGAACCGACCTGGAGCATATTCTGTATGCTGCCAAGACAAATACTGACAGGGTAGAGTTATACACCGAACCCTACGCCTCCAATTATGCCAAAGACCGGGAAAAGGCAATAGAGCCCTTTGTCGAGGCTGCCAATGCTGCTGTTAAAGCCGGACTGATGGTAAATGCAGGACACGACCTCAGCCTTGAAAACCTGAAATACTTCAATGAACGTATCCCCTTCTTAAAGGAAGTCTCAATAGGACATGCCCTTATTGCGGATGCACTATATTTCGGGCTGGAAAAAACAATACGACTATATAAAGAACAACTGGTCAAAGAAAAATAACAGAAGACAGACAGCCCCCCGAGGGGCTGTCTGAGTATTATGCGGTTTGGGTAATCCTGTTCAGACTTTTGTATAACAAGGATAATAAAATAAACGACGTTATGGAACTTTTTTGCAGGGAAACCGGAAGCGGGAAGGATACTTTGGTAATAGTACACGGACTGTACGGCTCTTCTGACAACTGGATGTCTATTGCCCAAAAGCTGGGGCACAAATTCAGGGTTATCCTGCCCGATCTGCGTAATCACGGACAGAGTCCACACAGCGACAGGCAGGACTTTGAACTGATGGCCGACGACCTTTACGAGACACTCATCAAAAGAATTGATTGCAAGTTTATTCTGGCCGGTCATTCAATGGGTGGAAAGGTTGCAATGCGCTTTGCAATGAAGCATCCTGAGTTGCTCAGCAAACTGGTAGTTATCGACATTGCCCCCAAGAGTTATATCGGTAAGACGGGACGTGGTGGTGAAGCCACGGATCATCCCAGAATCGTAGATACCTTACTCAATCTGCATCCTGAGAGATTTGATGACAGGAAGGATATTGATCTGGAACTGGCTCACCATTTTAAGTCTCCTTCACTCAGGCAGTTCTTGCTTAAAAACGTAAAACGCGACAACAGTGGCAAATTTTACTGGCAACTCAATATAGAAGCCATTGCAAGAAACTTTGATGAAATCATGGATGGATTTTCGGGCATCGGACCTGAAAATGCTGTTAAAGGACTGCCTACAGTCTTTATAATCGGAGGTGACTCACGCTATGTCGAAGAAGGCGACTCCCTGATTATCAACCGGCTGTTTCCCGGCTCACAAATCGTAACCATACCTGGAGCAGGGCATTGGGTGCATGTAGACCAACCCGAACTATTTCTGAGCACCTTGTTGTATCATATAGACTGAAAGATTAAAAGGCTTAATACTTACAACTCAGAATATTTTTGCTAATTTTGCAATCAATTCAGAATATAAACAATGAAGAAATCTCATAGCGAGACTGCAATAATACGCATTCACTGTCCCGACCAAAAGGGTTTGGTAGCAAGGATTACAGACTTTATCCATCGTAATAATGGTAACATTGTAGCACTTGATCAGCATACAGATCGTGACGAGGGGCGTTTTTTTATGAGGGTGGAATGGGAGCTTCACGACTTCGAAATCAAACGGGAAGACATAGCACCTGCTTTTCAGTTTGCTATCGCCACTCCCTGCAACATGGAATGGAAACTTCATTTCTCTGACTACACCCCACGCATGGGGCTTTTTGTAAGTAAGCTTTCACACTGCCTGTACGACATCCTGTCACGCTACCAAAGTGGTGAGATGAAGGTTGAAATCCCGGTAGTCATAAGTAATCATAAGGACCTGGAAGAAGTAGTAAATAAATTTGGTATCAAGTTCGTACATATTCCAATAACTCCTGAAACCAAGGCAGAACAGGAAAAGAAGGAATTAGAGATACTCGAGGAACACAAAGTTGACTTTCTGGTACTTGCCCGCTATATGCAGGTGTTGTCGCAGGACTTTGCTGACCGTTATCCGGAAAGAATCATCAACATCCACCACTCATTTCTTCCGGCCTTTATTGGTGCAAAGCCATACCATGCGGCTCATGCCAGGGGAGTAAAGATTATCGGTGCAACTGCCCACTATGTGACAAGCGAACTGGATGCAGGCCCAATTATAGAGCAGGATGTGGTGCGCATAACCCACCACGACAGCGTTGAGAGAATTATACAGAAAGGACGTGACCTCGAAAAGATAGTGCTATCAAGAGCTATCATGGCTCACCTCAACCGCAAGACCCTGGTTTACAAAAATAAAACAGTCCTCTTTGAGTGATAAGCTAGCAAAGCTTTACCCATGGCTAAACAAGACATTGTAATAATAAGGTACAACGCAGGTAATATCCGCTCTGTCAAGAATGCGCTCTTGCGCCTCGACATTGAAGCAGAAATTACAGGCGATCCGGACAGGATAAGAAAGGCCGACAAGGTGATCTTTCCCGGGGTTGGGGAAGCAAGTACTACAATGACCCACCTCAATGAGACCCTGTTGTCGGATCTTATCAGGGAACTCAAACAACCTGTTCTGGGAATATGTCTTGGTATGCAGCTGATGGGTAGCCGCAGTGAAGAGGGCGATGCAGAATGTCTGAATATCTTCGACCAGCCAGTAGTACGCTTTCAGCTTCCCACACCCAACCCTGACAATCTAAAGATTCCACACATGGGTTGGAACAGAATCTTCGACTTGAAAGGAGACCTGTTTGATGCATCTATGGAAGGTGAGTATGTCTATTTTGTGCACAGCTACTATGTGCCCATTGGCGACAATACCTCAGCTACAACCATTTATATCAATCCCTTCAGCTCGGCCATGCAGCGGGACAACTTCTTTGCCACCCAGTTTCACCCCGAGAAGAGTGGTACAGTCGGTCAGCGAATTTTCGAGCGTTTCATAAAACTGTAAATATGCAGTCGACAAGAATAGAACTGATCCCCGCAATAGACCTGATTGAGGGGAAATGCGTAAGACTTAGCAAAGGGGATTACAGCACAAAAAAAATATACAACGAAGACCCGCTAGAGGTGGCTCTCAGTTTTGAAAACCACGGTATCAAACGACTACACCTTGTAGATCTTGACGGCGCAAAGGCCGGCAGGATTATCAATCATAGAGTTTTGGAGGCTTTAGCCTCCAAAACCTCCCTTGTTATCGATTTTGGTGGTGGACTGAAAAGCAGCGAAGACCTTAGGATAGCCTTTGAATGTGGTGCACGGATGGTTACCGGAGGCAGCATTGCCGTCAAGAATCCTGAAGAGTTTTCCTCATGGATAGATAAGTATGGTCCTGACAGGATTATTCTGGGTTCAGATGTAAAAGAAGGGAAGATTGCTGTTTCGGGCTGGACCGAGACATCGGGACTCGAACTCTTTGACTTCCTGGGTGGTTATATCAGCAAGGGCGTCAGCAAGACCATCTGTACAGATATTAGTAAGGACGGGATGCTTGAAGGGCCTGCCACAGACCTGTACAAAAGCATGCTTGACAGCTTCCCTGAGCTGTATCTTATCGCAAGCGGTGGTGTAAGCAGCATGAAGGACATAGATGAGTTGGAAGAGGCAGGTGTACCAGGTGTAATCTTTGGCAAGGCCATCTATGAAGGACGTATTACTCTTAGCGACCTCGAAAAAAGACTACGTTAATCGTTTTTTTAGTTTAGCTTTATAACCCAAAACAAGAAATTAATGCTTGCAAAAAGGATTATTCCCTGTCTCGACATCAAGGATGGAATGACCGTCAAGGGGGTTAGATTTCTGGACCTGCGGTCTGTGGGCGATCCTGTCGAACTGGCGCAGGCATATGCCGAACAGGGGGCTGACGAACTTGTATTTCTCGATATAACTGCCTCACACGAGGGCAGAAAGACCCTTATAGACCTTGTAAGACGAATTGCACGGCATATCAATATCCCCTTTACTGTTGGAGGTGGCATCAGCACTCTGCAAGATGCCGACGCCCTGCTGAATGCAGGAGCCGACAAGATCAGCCTCAACTCTGCAGCTGTACGCAATCCCAGGCTGATAGACGATATGTCGCGGGGCTTTGGAAGCCAGTTTGTCGTAGTTGCCATTGACGCAAAAAAAGAAGTCAACACCGGTGAGTGGACTGTAACAGTAAACGGAGGACGAATCTTTACGGAGAAGAAGTTGTTTACCTGGGCCACCGAGGCCCAGGAGCGCGGTGCCGGAGAGATACTTTTTACAAGTATGGATCATGATGGTGTAAAAGAAGGTTTTGCCAACGAGGAACTGGCAATACTAAGCGAGTCTCTGTCCATACCTATAATAGCCTCAGGTGGTGCAGGCAAGATGGAGCATTTCAGAGATGCCTTTATAGAGGGAAAAGCAGATGCGGCTCTTGCAGCAAGTGTATTCCACTTTAATGAGATACCCATACCGGTACTCAAGGACTACCTCAGGACAGAAGGAATTGTGATAAGATAGGTATGCTCAGGCATCATTAGAAATCTGAGCAGTGCAGTTTTCTACAAAAAGAGACAACAACGCTAGCAAGCACAACTAAAATCAAACAGGTCCGGGTATGAGACAGACTCCGGATTGAAAACAGATAAGAGATGGAAATAGATTTTTCAAAAACCGCAGACGGACTGGTTCCTGCTATTATTCAGGACAGCAACACAAACAAGGTGCTAATGCTGGGCTACATGAATGCAGAAGCCTTTGATAAGACACTGAAAGAAGGAAGGGTTACCTTCTACAGCCGTTCGCGCAAAAAACTGTGGACCAAAGGCGAAGAGTCGGGCAACTTCCTTGAGGTAGTATCGGCGGCAGTCGACTGCGATAAGGATACACTTCTGATAAAGGCCAAACCTCAGGGTCCGACCTGCCATACAGGTGCAGATACCTGCTGGAATGAGGCCAACAGCCCCGACGACATAAGCTTTCTAAAGGAATTGCAGGACTTTATCGACAAACGCAAGGCCGAGATGCCCGAAAAGTCCTATACCACCTCACTGTTTTTGGAAGGGACCCGCAAGATTGCCCAGAAAGTTGGTGAAGAAGCCGTTGAAACCATTATTGGAGCAATGGCAAATGATGATGAAAACTTTATCTACGAGGGAGCCGACTTGCTCTATCACCTTATCGTACTACTTACACACAAGGGTTACAGGATAGAAGACCTTGCCCGTGAATTGAAAAGAAGACACAAGGGCTGAACAAGCAGCCCTTTCCCTGTTTTCCATTGACCTGATCAGCATTGACATTTTCACCAATGCTGAATCAGGTTTTTTTATGCAAAATGGAGTCTAACATACCGGACAACCATAGTTTAAATTCAAACCTGTCTGTGCTTTAACAATTTTTTATTCAAAAACAGGGCATCATTAAGATATTGAAAGATGTTTTAGTATCTTTGCTATAAGCGCTATAACCCGTTTATAGTGTAAAACAGATGGTTAGCTGTACTTTCCTGTACTATCCTGCATCTTAAATGCTGTTTGACAGAAGAGTGCATTTTTTAACCAAGTTTTAAGAGATAGTAAAAACATCAATGACTTAATTGGAATAAGTAACATTAAATTCTCAAAGCATGAGTAACAAGACACAAAAGATCTCCGTTTTGGAGAAAGTGGGTTACAGCTTAGGCGACTTTTCAGCCAACCTGATCTTTCAGACCCTGATGACTTTCCTTGCCTACTTTTACACAGACGTGTATAAGATTCCGGCAAACGCAGCTTCAGCCATTATTTTTGCCGGCGGTATGGTTGGAGCATTTTCTACCCCGATTATGGGTATTATAGCCGACAGAACCAACACCCGTTGGGGTAAGTTCAGGCCATGGATCCTGTGGACTTCTATACCATTTGGTGTATTCTCAATTCTTGCTTTCAGCACACCCGGTTTCGGACCAACAGGAAAGATAATCTATGCGCTTTGCACCTATATTCTTTTGGTTTTGATTTACGCAGCCAACAACCTTCCTTATTCTTCACTTAGTGGAGTATTGACAGGTGACATGAAGGAACGTAACAGTATTTCTTCATACCGCTTCGTAGCAGTTACACTTGCTCAGTTTATCGTTCAGTCTGTACTGTTACCACTTGTACTTATACTTGGTGATGGTGATAAGGCTGCCGGTTTTGAAAAGGTGATGCTGGCATTTGCAATTGTTGGAACCATCTTCTTTATCATCACCTTCCTAACAACCAAGGAGCGTATTCTTCCTCCCAAGGAACAGAAGACCAGCGTTAAGCAAGACCTTCTTGACCTTACCAAGAACAAGCCATGGATAATGATACTAATCGCTACTGTATTTATCTTCATTACTCTTGCGCTAAAAGGAGGTATCTATATCTACTATTTTGAAAACTATGTTGATAATGTAGCATTGGCTGCCTTCCTGACCAATATAGGCTTTAACGACTTTATCAATGGTCTTAATAATATGCTTATCGGCATGGGTATGAGCGGATTCGAATGGCCAGAAGATGCTGCTTCATCAGCATTCAGCCTTTTCAACGCTTCCGGTATCATTATGATGATTATCGCCATTGCAATTTCTAAGCCTCTTGCTGACAAATACGGAAAGAGAGCCCTCTTCCTGTTTGCAATCACTCTTGCAGCAGCTGCGCAGGCTAGTTTCTTCTTCGTTGGTAAGGAAAATGTAGCCGCAGTATTTATTCTGCAAATCGTTCACGGATTCTTCTATGGTCTTACAATTCCTCTGCTTTGGGCAATGGTTGCTGATGTGGCCGACTACTCAGAATGGAAGAACAATCGTAGGGCAACAGCTATCGTATTCTCAGCTATGCTCTTCGGTTTGAAGGCAGGTCTTGCAGTTGGCGGTTCTCTGGTAGCAGGTATCCTGTCACTGTACAACTATAATCCCGAACTTGCAGTTCAAAGCGACAAAGCAATTCAGGGAGTTCTGATGTGTATGAGTATCTATCCGGGACTTACCTTCCTGGTTTCTATCATTGCTCTGTTCTTCTATGAAATAGATAAGAAGACTGAAGTAATGCTGGAAAAAGAACTAAGTGCCAGAAGAGCTAACAACCAATAAGGCTGTTCGCATAGCGATGCTACGGCATCGCTATGCAAGCAGCGCTTCAGCATATTATTAACTGTAAAACGCGACTATCATGGTTAGAGATCATTTGACGAGAGATGTGTATACTGCTGATGCCGCAGCACATGTGTTTGAAGGGAAGATCTATGTCTACGTATCTCATGACGTAGACACCGGTGTGCCCGAAGATGACCTTGGTTCACACTTCGATATGATGGATTATCATGTGTTATCACTTTCCGAAATAGACGGGAAGGCGGTTGACCATGGTGTAATCCTTGATATTAAGGATGTTAAATGGGCCAGACGTCAGTTGTGGGACAACGACGTAGCATTCAAGGATGGTAAGTATTATATGTACTTCCCTGCAAAGGATAAGACCGATATTTTCAGGATTGGAGTAGCAATAGCTGACCGTCCCGAAGGTCCGTTTATTCCGCAGCCTGCACCGATGATGGGCAGCTACTCTATCGACCCCTGTGTCTTCAAGGATGATGACGGTACTTACTATATGTACTGGGGTGGTATCTGGGGTGGTCAACTTCAAAGGTATCGCAACAACCTGGCTCAGGAAGTAATTGCGCTGCCTAAGGATAATGAACCTGCTCTCTGCGCCAAGATAGCCAGACTGCGTGACGACATGCTCGAATTCGCAGAAGAAGGAAAGGATGTAGTTATCCTCGACGAAAATGGCAAGCCCCTGCTTCAAGGTGACAACCACCGTCGATTCTTCGAAGCATCATGGATGCACAAGCACAATGGTGTATATTACTTCACTTATTCAACAGGTGACACTCACAAACTGTGCTATGCAACAGGTGATAACCCATACGGACCATTCACATACAGGGGTGTATTGCTCAATCCGGTATCCGGGTGGACTACTCACCACTCTGTGGTTCAGTTCAAGGGCAACTGGTACCTGTTCTTCCACGATGTTGAAGTTTCAGGTGTAACACCACTCAGAAGTGTAAGATACGCTGACCTGAAGCACCTGCCTGATGGTTCAATTGAAACAATAACAGTAAACTACGATAAGAAGTAGTTAACTCATGGCTCAAAGGCAAAGGGGTGTTACTGCATACGGCAGTACACCCCTTATTATTTTCCTCATCAAAGACTTTTCACCTGAGCGACGAATGCTTACCTTTGAGTTTTACAAATCATACTATGGCGGTCAAAGATTTTAAAACACGCATAAAGATCAAGGCTGATGCAGAAGATGTCTATGCAGCCTTTACAAATCCCTTTACTATCGAGCTCTGGTCGGGTTATCCAGCAGTTATGCCAGAGGTTGCCGGCGAGGAGTTCTCAATGTGGGAAGGAGATATTGCAGGCAAGATACTTGAGATAGAACCGGGACAAAGGATAGTCCAGGAATGGTATTTTGGTGAGCAGGAGGAACAGTCTGTTGTTACAATTAAGTTCTTCCCTAAAGGAGGCACAGTTCAGGTGGACCTCTTTCATACAAACATACCTGAAGAAGCGTATGACGAGATCTGCGAGGGATGGGTAAAATACTACCTGGGAGCGATAAAGGAATTTCTTGAGATTGATGATTAACAATATAAAGGAGGCTGACACCCGGGTGTTAGCCTCTTTAGTTTTTGGACAGGTTGGTTTTGCCATTAGAATCTATAACCTAAAGAGAGGCTTATTCCTTTATTTCTAACAGTGAAATCGTGATCATCTCTCTTAGGACCTATATCCCTAAATCCAATCTGAGCAGTTCCCTTTACAAAGAAGCCCCTGGGATTCATGACTCCTAATCCGAAATTAAGACCTCGGTCAACACGCCTCAGATCATCTTCGTTGTGAGAACCAAACTTCATATCTCTCTTTGATGTGAATACCTCGATATAATCCACATCGGGAATCACATTCTCAAATCCCGGTATATCAAGGGTATTCTTCCATCCGTCCTTTACCTTACCATTCATCGCATATGCAACATAGGGTCCGGCGCTTAAAATCAATTTGCTTCTACTACCAAGATCCGGTTTAAAGACCACATTAAAGGGAAGTTCAAGATAATTGACCCTGTACTTTATTGCACCCGCCTCTGCTCTTTCATCCTGAGTACCCTTGGAAGAGTATAGCATCCCAGGCGCAAAATACAGATTTGGGGCGAGTCTTAATTCATAGTCCAGACCTCCATGGAAATGGGTTCTGTAACTGAATCCGCTCTCCCTGTTGTCATCAATAAGGACTGTCTGATTGAAAAAATTGAATCCACCATAGATTCCCAGCCCCTGTGCCCCGGCAGACGAGGCAAATGCTGCAAGAGCAGCAATCGAAATTAGAAATCTCTTTTTCATAATTTTGGTTTTTGTTTGACATATTGATCCTCACAGACTTAGCCAAATGCCGCGAAGTGTGCCAGTTGACTCTCTAAGCCTGTTATTCGGATCAATTGCATTACCACAACAATCAGGCCAATCGACTATGCTATTGCCAGTTAACGAGAGCAGAAAATAAAAAGCGGAACAGGGACTGCTCCCTGTTCCGCCTTATAATTATCTGAGATCTATTCGATTAGAATCTGTAGCCTACTGAGAAGGCAAAACCATTGTTCTTAACCAAATTGTCTGAATCACCATCGGGAAGGATATTGATAAGCCCCAGTTGTGCGTTAAGCTTAAACGAAAGCCCCATGCCAAGTTGATATCCAAATCCGATATTAGCTCCCATATCAAAGGGCTTAAAATCATCATCTTCACCTGAACCAAATTCAATATCTGTATCAGCAATATCATCCTTATACTTTCCACTAATGGCATAGCCAAGATAGGGTCCAAAGTTTACTATCAGGTTACCATCACCTAACAAAGGCTTATAAACAAGGTTTAAAGGCACTTCAAAGTAGTTCAGAACGGCCTTTGTTTCAACAAAATCAATATTAGTGCCTTTGGTCGAGAACTGAAGACCGGGGGCAAAATAGAAGTCAGGAGCAACTCCAATTTCATAGTCCACTCCAATATGGAACCCTGTAAGCATTTTCAAATCATCAACCTTATTACCATTACTTTTCCTGGTTTGATTGAAGAAGTTCACTCCGGCATTGACCCCAAGCCCCTGGGCACCAGCAGTAATACCAAAGGCCAAAAAAGAGGCCACTGTTAAAAGAACTATTCTTTTCATAACGATAATAGTTTAATTAATAAAAGGGTTATAGAACTACAAGGTCAATTACTTACCT
>Ga0209723_1000864_pt1 | contig 52110 bp, 81 predicted proteins | sample BiotimSIPDNA_2_FD_185750 | JGI IMG/M metagenome (GOLD analysis project Ga0209723, IMG submission 185750) | Anaerobic biogas reactor microbial communites from Washington, USA - Biogas_R2 time_0 SIP DNA (SPAdes) (version 2) | ecosystem: Engineered > Bioreactor > Anaerobic > Unclassified | place... | reverse complement strand
CCTCATTGGCTCTTCGTTACCGACTCTTCCCTTTAAAAAGGGTAAGGTATCCCCAAACCAACCGATATCCCCGACCTTCGCTTGGTCAGCCGTCACACACGTCAAAATCTTGCTCTTGTCAAACTCCATCACAACCCCTCCTTCTCGTAGTACAGCACGCAGAAGTCGCTCGCCAAGAACACCTGCATGCAGCGCTCCCGCTCCCATTGGTGCACGGTGTATGGTTGCGTGTCCTGCGTCCTTACGCCCTGCCCCTCGAAGTGCGCCACCGCACCCGCGCCGTCATACCCCGCGTGAACCAACACGTACCTGTCGGTGATTGACACGGCGTACTCCCCCCAGTCGAGCCCTGCATACTTCCGATTCATGGACAGCACACTGTCCTGCGCCCGAGCCCTCTCACGCTCCGTCTGCCCACGCCATACGTCGATGGCTCTGTCGAGCTTATTCATCACAACCCTCCTTTAGCTTACGTATAACTTGCAAATAATTTAATTCACTAACCGGCAAGCCCTCAAAATCAGTGAACCCTGCAAGAGCAACTACTATGGAATCGGTTATCCCAATAGCTTCTTGTTTTGCTGCCCTCTCTGACTGCCTTAAATCTGCTAGCAGTTCAAACGCTTCATGCCTAACACCCTTGTCTGCCATCAATTGGCTTAATCTCTCAAATTGTTCCTGTGTAAACCTCATCACGCCCTCCTGTTCCAAGTGTCGATGACTTCTTGCTTGGTTTTACTCTTCGCTGTCTGCATCTGTTGGTAGGTCAAAATAATTCCCCCTGAGATTGTGCTTCTTTAATGCGATTTTGTGCTATATTGAAATACCCTTCATCTAATTCAATACCAATAAAATCTCTTCCAGTGTTAACACACGCTACACCAGTTGTTCCGCTTCCCATGAAAGGGTCAAGGATAGTATCTCCTTTGTTGCTCCAGCTAATGATGTGGTCGTGGGCTAGTTGTTCTGGGTATGTTGCTGGGTGCTCTTTTGACCCGCTCAAGGTGTACGAGAATATGTTGTGCCTGAACTTCATCGGCTTGTTGTACTTCAAGCCATGCGATGCCTTCATGCTTCCGTCAGCCTGACGAAATTGACGGCCAGACTTTATAGGCTTGGATTTGCCATACATCTTTGCCGGTTCAAGAATAGCATTAAACGACTTAGGCTTATCTTTACTGAAGATAAACATATACTCAAAGCTGGCTTGGTATCTCTTTCCAATTTCGTTAGGCACTGGGTTGGCCTTGTGATAAATCATCGTGTCGTGCAACTTCCCACCAATCTCCATCCAGTACAATGCCTGCCTAAAAGATGTTCCTGTTTCGCTCCCATTTATCGTTGCATCACCAACTACCCATACACAAACACCACCATCTTTTAATACTCTGAATATACCTTCAAGAACAGGCTTCCAAATATGTTCTCCCCATCCTGTGAAGTCTTTTCCATAATCCCTAAGATTATCGTAAGGCGGTGAAGTCATAACCATATCTATTGAGTTGTCTGGAATATCCTTCATCTTTTCTATGCAATCACCGTGTATTAGTTTCATCACGCCCTCCTGTTCCAAGCGTCAATGGCTTGCTGTTTGGTTTCCCCCCAAGCATATTTTCCAACATGTGGGTCTGAAATATACGCCTTCACCATGTACCCGTTGATACCCATAAGCACGTGTTCATATACTTCTGGGTATACTCCAAAGTCAGAAGGCAGACACCCATCATCATTGATGATGCCGAGGTCTTTTGTCGTATATGCATTTCCATCTGTCCAAATGCATTTTTGCATGTTGCTGTATTTTTCTCACCCAATCATCGATATAACTGTTGTGCCTTGGTGAGAAGTCATTATATATGACAGCCCCGCAACAATCGTATTGATTAATAGTAATATTGCCACCGCCTAGTAGTTCTTCAAGCAACTCAAGGTGTGACGGGTCTGCGGTATCAGTCCAATACACTACGCCGTCTTTAGTCTTTATAGCCTTATACTCATATCCACAGTCTGCTTCTGGTAGTGGATGGATTCGAGAATTAAAGATCATATCTATTCTCCTTCTGGTGCTGGTGGGATGGGAAGCCAGTGGCTATACCAACTCTCATATTTATCTACAAACCACACAGTAGATACCACGACAAACTGAACAAGACCTTCATCTAAATCTTTTAACCGAGCAATAACTGCATCCCCATCTTTTTCCACAGAGGGCAACTTCTCACTCACTGGTCGCCAGCGGAGCTGTTCTTTCAATGCGATATTCTCCAATTTCAGTTGGTTGTACTCATTCACAACAAACGCTGGCACGGTCACTGGTTGCAGTTCTGGTGATCGTTTATTCATCTCGGTCATACGTCCTCCTCCCATACAATCCCATCTTTCGTGTGCAATCGCCAAGTCTTACCATCAAAGCTGGGCACATACCCACCTTTCCATAAATTGATACCGCTTTGGAACGGATTGACTCCAGCTTCATGATTTGTGAACAATGAAGAAATATATGCCCTAGCCGAATCCCAGACCGAATCCCAGACTGAATACCTGACCGAACCCCTGACCGAAGCCCAGACCGAATCCCAGACCGAATTCCAGACTGAATCCCAGACCGAAACCCTAACCGAATCCCAGACCGAATTCCAGACTGAATACCTGTCCGAACCCCTAACTTTTTTCCATTCTTCGAGTAGTTTCTTTGCATCTTCTAGTGGCATCGGATTAACTTCAAACGGATGAACTGGATAACACGCCTCACAGACCCTATATCCTTCTTTTTCCTCGCAGGCCAACAACCCTTCTTTGATTTCGTCCTCGGCCAATTCACGTAGAATCGTGATTTCCTCGTACCTTCGTTTGAATTGGTTGAACTCTTTGCTTCTTCCACCAACTTCTACCTCAAATACAGAATGTTTTCGACCACTACGATTAAGTGTATACACAATCCCATTAAAATCGACAGCATAGAACCCATTGGAACACTCTTTATCAGATGTATCAAAGTTGCCACACACATACTTCTTACCCAATTCAAACTCGAACCCTTGATACGGGCTAGTCAGATCTTTATTCAATACCTTTAGTAATTTCATACGTCCTCCTTGCCTTCCCATACCTTCATACCATAGTAGTATTTTACCAGTGTCTCCATCGACCCTTGGCACACAAGGTCTATGCCGTCGGTGTCCACCCCCAAGAGGGACAACGCGTACCGCACCCGCCTGTTGCGCAGGTCGTACATCGGACTCGCCTCGGGCGGGCCCGTCCTGTTGTCCTTCGTGATGTCACTCCTCGCACGTCTCAATGCTTCTGTTATTGTCATCTGTATGACTCCTCAAACAAACCCAACACCATCCTCGCAGCCTTCTCCGCAGCGGTGAGTGTATCCTCGATATCCTCCACTATGGTCGTGCCACCATAGCAGACCTCCCAGTGAAAACCGTCGTCCAACTGTGCAATCCTGTAACTATAGTCGTTCACGCCTTCAACACCTCGTCCATCTCCAACGGCTCGAACCTCAGCCAGAGCCTCGTGAACAACTCGTCGAGCTCCTCCTCGTCCAACAACGGGAAAATCAACGGCATCTCGTCACGGTACACCGGATTCGTGTCGCCCCTCGTGTCCTCCACCAAGATGTAGATCACACGCTCCCCGTTGAGGTAGGGCGACAGGATGGTGTAGACCATGGGCCCCATCTCGTCGGCCAGTACGTCCGGCCAGTCCGTGTCGACAATCAATGCGTCGTCCGCATCATCCGCCCAAGCCCCATCGTTGCAGAGGAACGTGCCGTCCTCCCGCCTGAATGAATATTTCATATCTTCTCCCCTGATATACAACGCTCCTCCACCCCGTCGACGTCAAATGGCACGCCGAGCAACAACAACTCGTCGAAACACTTTGCAAGACAACCCTTGTCCAAGTTGATGAACAGATTCACGAACGTCGCCTTGTCTATGCGCTCACCACCAATGATTAACTCTTCCATTTTCGCCTCCCTCGGCATATAATAAGTGTGACCCACCAATGTGTGGACAATGTGTGGGTCACGTGGATTGTTGATGGGCTTGGACTCGCGTTCAAAGGCCAAGAACCCATCCCCCACGGCGCGCGGTTGCGGTTATTGTTGTTCGTTGCGATATGCAACGGCAAGATCAAAAGCGTCTGTCAGGGTCCACCCCTCATCATTTGCCACCGCTTCCCACTCGTCAACAAGCGCGCGTATTTCGTCGTCGGTCGTTGTTTGTGTGACAGAAGAAATCAAAGAGTCATAGATGAAATTGACTGTTGCCTCTCGTGAGATAGGCTCATACTTGCCGGGTTTGTAGATCGCCTTGATCGTGCCGCCCTCGTCGTAAAAATCATCAATTTCGCGCACGCCTTTATAGTTGGCCTTGATATACGCCTCTGCAGCCTCAAGGTCTGGAAATTCGCCGCGGGCATACACGGCCCAATCGTCGGTTGTCCCGCACCAGCCGTCAAGACACACCTCATTGCTCATGTTCGTGCGCGCGGGTTCGGTTGTGATTTTTATCTGATCCGCGTCAATGTTTTGATCCCGATTTGCCCCGACGTAATTTTCCTCTATTACGTAATGTTTCATTCTAAATATCCCCCCAATTACTGGATTTTGTAACCAACGTAACCGCTGGCAATAAGGCCGGTTTGCAGGTATCCGGCAACCTCTTGCATTGTGTAGCGCTTGTTTGTCGCAATGCGCCGCCGGCGTTCTAGAGTTATAGTTGCCCCCTGAAACGTATTTTTCTTGTTATGCCCGTTGACCGTACAAGGCCGGACAATGTTGTCAATTCAACTTGCGTATGATAGCGGTTTTCATAGAAAGCGGAAAATGCAAGCGCTGCTGGATCGCTTGACTTTACCGGCTTTGTTTCTTTGGTTATATATGCAAGCTCTAAATCACAATGCCCGCCGCCGTCAAAACATACATAGAACGGTATAGCCCCCTTGCTATTCTTGAAAACTAGCAATAAATCGCCGTTATCCTCTTTTCTTACTGTTGCCTTGATAGTTGCCATATCATGCCCCCTTGTCTTTATTGCGCCCCATACGGGCCGCGGTCTATCCGCTCATTAAGCGGATGGATAGCGGGGCCAGTCGCCTGGCCCGCACGGATTAGAACGCTTGGACTATGAAAGCGTCGTCATTCACTGGAATGACGGTTGTCTGCTGCTCTATATCCTCAATAGTTTCGTATTCGCCGCCATAGTCGCGCCGAAACTCTTCGATTGACTGGTACTCGGTGTAGTCGCAACAAAGGGCAATTACGTCGAGTTCCATTTCTTCCCCTGTACCCTCTTCGATACCCTCAAGATATTCGAAAAGCGCCGCCAGCCCTTCCCATGAAAAATTGTTCTCACGGCCCATGTCAGAAAAAGCCCTTCTAAAATCGCTCAAACCTACTGTAGTTTTCATAAATTGCCCCCTAACTGATTTTTAACCCATACGGGCTATACCGCGCCCGACACTTGAAAGCCGGCGGCCGCCTATCGGCGCGCGGCGCGAGTGTCCCGTCATCGGAACAATTGATGAAGCGCCATACTCACAACTCATACTTTACCCTCACCATCGGGAAGCCCTCGGACTTCCACATCGCTATGTCCCCTTCCCACTCAAAGCCCATCCACCCGTCAAAGTACGGCACCTTCACCTTATACTGCACCCAAGGGTACTTCGACTTGAGCCCCTGCCACGTGTGCTCGAACGCAATCCTCTTGTGATAGTAGGGCGGCAACTCCCTCAGTGGCTCCGGTGCATTGAACGGCTTGCCCGCCCTGAGCCAATTCCTATGGTCGCGTATCGACCCAAAGGCGAGACAGCCACCCTGCACACCACGTGAGATGAACTTCGCCCAGTCCCCCGCGTGCTCCTTCACAAGGTTGGCACTCGCACAGTGGAAGTACTCCACCCTCCCGATGCACGGAAACCCGACAAGGGGATTGACCCTACTCATAGTCCCTCCTGTCAAACCCCCTCCCCTTCGCACGCCAAGACAGATACTCCGCCAAGCTCTCGAAGGCGAGGAAACCCCCATCCACCACTGCAACCCTCTCCGCCCACGGAGCCCGCTTCTTTGCAGTCACATAGCCCTTGACGGGAATGAACTCCTTTCGCGGATTGTCCCTGAGCGCAAGCATATGCCCACACATGGGACAATAGGTTATCGGAACTTCCCGAATCATCGGCTCCCCTTCCTTCACGGACACCACAACCCGCAACGCCCGCGCCGCGCTGTCCAAGTACACGGACACACCCGCATACCTGTACATAGGCTTCTCATTCATCCTGTCCAGACAAAGATCACACGCCATAACAAACCCTCCTGTACTTAACTCTATGTATATTATATGCCTTACTCGCATATATTGCGAGTGTTCTATTATAGCCCTCGTTTACTAGTAACTTTCACGTAATTCGTTATAAGACATCCGCTTAGGGGTGTTTTGCTAATTTTCAGTGGTTTTTGAGAAAAAAGGTGTTAACACTGTGAATAGTCTGTTAAGCAAAAACCTCGTAGGCTGCACAGAATGCACACGCAAAACACAGAAAATGCACAGCGTAAGTCTTTGCGTCGCTTGACGATAGATGGGTGTTTGTAATCGCTGTGCGTAGTGTGCAGCCTACCAAAAGAGGTTTTTGGGGTGCACCCTTTCTGAAAAAATAGGTATGAAGTCCCACTGTGCACAGCGATTACATCCAGTCCTGTAACTCCTTGCTGGGTATACAAATACAGTGTGCATTTTGTGTGCATTTTGTGTGCACTCTGTGCACCAAACAAGGGTTTTGCTTCCTACTCTTTACACACTGTTAATAGGACTCTTTCACTAGGGTATACCTTTTCCCTGTGCTGGTAGCTATATTTCACTGGTTTTTGCTCCTCGTAACTTTTCATCACAATTCCAACCCAATTCACACCCACCCATTCGCCAATATTTACTTTTTCGAGAGATTCAAAAAGCCCGAGACATTGTCTTGGGTAAAATAGGGCCCATAGGCGATTGTCAACAGTCCCACGGCCCGCTCTCTTGTATTGCGTGGTACGTCACCTCGTCGATGACCGTGCAGCCTGTCACGTCCCCGTTGGTGTACTCATAGGCGGTCTGCATATTGCAGGCACGTCTCAGGTCGAGGGGCCCTACGCACTCGGTCTGTCACTTCAAGATAGTAGTCCATGTCATTCTCCTTGTAGATTGCCACCAGACGCACGTGGTGGCTCGTCACCGCGTTGTTCGTCATATGCCGTGTCATTTGCCCATCGAGCGCATCTCGTCGATTGCCGAGACGACATCGAGGTACCTGCCCTCCCGTGCGATGGACATCGAGTCGGAGAGCTCGTCGCCCCAGTAGCCCACACGTTTGAGGTGGTAGGCGAGGCGTCGCATGACGTTGCGTCTGTCCTGCCATGAGAGCTCCCGTATGAAGAGGCCCGAGCAGCGTTGCATTTCCTGTCGTTCGCGTCGTGATCTCATTGTCTATACTCCTTTGTAGTAGTATTGCACGACCCACGTCGATGGTTCCGCAGGTCGTGCCATGGGTATGTTACTTTGTCGCCTCGTACGGTACCGGAATCTCGTCCTTCGGCTCGTGGATGAACCCCATGATGAGCACGTTGAGCAGTCCCGCCTCGAGGGTGAGGATATGGTGGCCGTTGCGTACGGTCTTGTATGCGGTCACATCCTCCTTGACCATCTGGAGGAACTCCACGTCCACGGGTACCCTGCCGTCCAGCAGTAGCTTGGCGATGCCTATGCCCGCGGATATCTTGTTGTACCTCGTGCCACCGCCTCCGAGTTGGTAGTCACCGATGAGCTCCCTGTCCTCGGGTATGACGCGCTTCCAGTTGGGGCGGTTGTCCAGTCCGCCCTCCTTGTAGAGCAGCACCCCCTTCTTGATGTCGATGATGCCGTCGGTTACGTTCTCGGGCAGGTCGAAATAGGATAGTGGCGCCCATGCCATCATCTTCCCGTCGGTGGCCACCACCGTGCCGTCGGTTATCCACGGTGTCTGCAGGTAGGGCCTGTCGCTACGCTTCTTTTCCATCTTGCAGATGTTCTCGAACAGCTTGAACTTGTCTTGTTGTACCTTGTTGATGTTGATTGCTTGCATTTCGTTTCTCCTTAGCGTACCCTTACGCCTGAACCCGCGAAGGTTGATTTTAATTGTTTACGCAATAGGATGCTTGCATCGCTGTTGCCCGATACGGTCACTTGTGGAACCATCTCCACAGTCACCTCAACGCTCTCGTTGCCCACCTTGACAACACTGCACCAACCATCGTCGGTCGGCGCGTGTTCGTCGGGGTGGAACACCTCTTCAATGGTGTCGACAGTTTTTTTCATTTGTCCTTCTCCTTATTTGTAGTAGACGTTTATCGTCGTGTCGAAGTCATTGTTGTCTGCGTAGAGCTCCAGCGTCACGGTGCCCTCGTCCGCGGAGTAGTGCACCCGCATGTAGTCCCTCGGCCTGATGGTGAACGTGCACCACGGGTGTGCGACGTCCTGCCTCAGCAGCAACTCGCCATCCCATTCAACGTAGTCGATGTAGCCCATGAACGTCATGGTGTGCTCGGCGCCCTTCACGTGCATGATTACCTCGTACCGTGCAACGGTGCCACGGTTGTTGGCTTTGTCGAGGAGCCTTGCTATCTCCTCCATGGTAGGTCGCTCTGTCATTTGTCACTCTCCTTGTAATAGTAGTCGATTTCCAGCCGTCCACCGCCGTTGGACAGCACGGTGATGTTCACCCCGTCGCTCATCTCGTCGTACCGCATCTCGCAGATGTTGCGATAGTCGAGGCGGAACAGCGTATCGGGGCTGCCTAGGTAGCAACCGTCCTCATCCGCATGGTGGTGGAAGTCGCCCCGTATGGTGGCAAAGCCTACTGCACACCCGTCGTCGAACAGCGTGAACACCATACACTCCAGTCGCCCGTTGTTGAACGCCTTGCGCAGTGCAAGCGCCATTTGATCTTTGTCGTCAATCATTTCTGCTATCCTCCATTATTTGTAGTTGCCGTTCGTTGAACGCCATCACTTCTTCCTTGTCGAGCCGGATGGTTACAAGGTAGCGGTAGCCGGTGTAGAACCAACAGCCGTTTATCGTCACCCCGCACTCTTCCGCCACAATTTCCTTGTTACGCTCGGAGAGTGTATCCAAGCCCTCCAAGTAGTGCTCCTGCTCCTCGCAGTAAGCGGATAGGAACACGACGCCCGCAGGATAGTGTACGGGTTCGTACCCTACGTCGAGGATGCACTCCTTGACGGGCTCGCACCAGAAGTACAAGTCGCTCAGGTAGTCGTTCAGGTAGATGTACCCCATCTCTTGTAACTCATCGTGAGTAGGCTCTTGCATACCTACAAAGTAGGCGTCATCGATGTTCTCGCTCGGCAGGTGGTCATAGTCGTCCACCACACAGTTACTCTCGCAGTAGTCACGATGGGCCTTGACCATATCGTTGACCTGCTCAATCCATGGTACGTGTTTCATAGCGTACCTCCTTCAATAGTAGTAGTTGCACAAGCAACCCAATAAGCGCACCACACTGGGTGATACGCTGTTGCGTTACTTGCACTGTAACAATCGGTGCAGGGTGGCGCACTCCCGTTCGCATCGCCATAGCTCATTGACAAGCCAAGTCGAGAAGTATCCAAGCGTTACCTTGGAATCGTCGACACCAAGACTTTCACTACACAATCGCAGGTAGTACTCTCTCCTTGTCAACTCGCCACTGTCATACAACTCCTTTGCAGTCATTATTGTCTCTCCTTTAGTGTCTCCAACTCACACTCCAGCGCCCATAGCTTGTTCTCCAGCCATTCCGAGTAGTAGTAGGAGGAGAGTGCTATCGGCATGTTCGTGTCGTCTATGCGATGCTCTATGCAATAGTGCATATGCAAGCGCTCGGACAGTGTAATCTGTCCCATCGCATACAGTTCATCGGCGCGCTCTTTTGTGTTGGGTAGTGTTGTTACTCTCATATTGTTACCTCTCTGATAAGTAGTAGTTGCACAAGCAACCCACAAGCTACCGTACGACGTGGTACGATAGCCTAGCGTTGCTAGTCACATTACAAGCATCCGTTCAATACTTATTACTTCACAATCCGGATACTCATCACGCACCATCTGCAATACCTGCCTCTTCGTGTAGTATAGGTAGCGGTGGTAGAAGAAGTAGTGCTCTTCTTTGTGGTACAGACCCACTTTGTATGCCATAGTATCACCCCCTCAGATTATTAGCGGACACTGTTATATAGTGTCCATTGACAACAATCATCGCACCCCACGGTACGATGTTCACTTTCCTCCACCTACCACGGTACAGGATGTAGGTTGTACCGTTCACTTCTTTCTTTGGATACTCGCCGAGTAGCTGTCCATTTGCTATCATCACGTCACCCCCTCAATCGAAGTACAGATACAAGGTATGACCGTTTATGGTATCCTTGTACCGTATAGTGTACCTATTGCCACCGTTATCGTGGATATACTCGATACTCTCCAGCGTTATGGCAACATTAGTGTATAAGTCGCCAAACTGTACGATACCCTTGTTCTCATAGACCGAGTAGCCGGCACGCCCCATGCTCGAATATACCGTGACTCCATTGTCAGCAGATACATACGATGCTCGAGTTGACTTGCGCAACTCTTCCAATAGTCTCTCTTTTGTCATTGTTAGTACCTCCATGTACTTATTAGACTGCACGATTATTAGCACGTGCGATTATTAGTACACGCATTTATATATACGTGTACAGCCTAGCAACATACTGTAATTCTCATACAGTCCAGATCTTATGTATGCTGCCTACCATGCTATCGTACGCTATCATGTAACATACGATAACATGGTACACAACATAACCTATGGCAATTGAGGAGCGCACCATATTGATGCGCTCCTCATAGTGTGCAGCCGATACCTTACTTCCCGTCTTTTGTTCTTGTGTATGGCATCAAGTCTAAATCTCTGAACGCTTGTTCTGTTTCCGAGACAAGTTTTGTCGCCATTGCATTTGATGCGTTCAACAAGAACTCATTCTTTGTGTCTACCGTCGTAGCAGAGACCCCATTCACTGTGACCGACAGTGCAACGGTATCAACGACGACTTCCATCTTCACACTCACACTTGGCAGGTCAAAGAATTTGCTACCGTCAAAAAGCTGTGTTTCCTTGCTGGATGCGACAAGCGAAAGCTTCATCTCATTGTGCTCAAACTCACACCTTGCCTTTTTGTCCATGCGTTCTGCAAGCTTTGCCAAGCGTGACAACGCTTCAACTTTGCGACTCATTGGAAGACCCGAAAGACTCTTTTTTGTGGTACTCATGTTGTACCTCCTCTTAAATTGTGATTGCATATGCAATCCAAGTGTTGGACTGTTTCCAGTCCAACATTGCATTACACATTCCATCAATTGCTTGCAATGACTTCAAAGTGCGTGAGAACTGACTTTGATACACAATGCTGTAGTTGCTTATGTACCAAACTGACTACATCTTTTGAGAACGGGGACGTTGAAGATATCGTCACACTGTAGCCAACGATGACAATCGATGCACAACATGAACCGACAAAGACTTCAATCGTCAGACCCGCCTCATGACTGTAAATATCAGAGAGCTCAAAGTTCGACTCAACTTCTTTGACAAATTTGGCAGTGCGTTCATCTTGCACCTCTTTGTTGTTTACCTTAATTGAATTGAGAATTTGTTTCATATCGTACCACCTTATAATTGTTGTAATTGCCTATGCAATCCTATCGGCTCACAATCCACGTTGTAAGCCGTAGCATTGCATGAGAGTGTCACTACTCTCATGCAGTTGTTTGCATATCGTCGGTTGTCTGAACTGCTACCTAACACTCATTGAGTGTCGGTCGGACTGCTCTTGTTGCTTGGCCCGCTTCCTATTTTTGAACCTTGCAACCTTGCTAACAACTTATGTAATCTGCTACCATCCCAGCTAACGATATCCAAGAGAGGAACTAACCAAAAAACCCTCTCTACTGTCTATAGTATAAACTTCGATATTGAGCACGGGATGTGTGATCTGTGAGCGCCAAGAGAATTTGTGTGTGCGTTGTGTGTATCGCCCATAGCTATGTTTCTAATGCATAAACAGTGTAAATCGCACTTCTGAGCAAAGTGATATACAAGCACCACTTCCATAATCGGACGCCGTGGTGAGCCTTCACGTGCGTCTGGGGACAAGCTTTTTGCGTGTTTCCTACCGTGTTATTATAGCAACATGGACACTGTATATTTATACAATTCATATACACTTCTTACATATTACATAACTTCTTACATATGGGATGCTAGACGTATGAATACATGATCATTCGTTCATATGTTATCGTAGGCAGCTACATATGAATATATGCTCATATGTTAATATGATCATATGCAAATAAAATCATATGAATATATGATCATATGTTCATGTATACACCACTTCAACCCTCGTCGTGTGAATGTCCACTTTCGGCAATTGCACTTTCGGCAATTCCACTTTCATCCCTCGTCTCTCATCCCCCACCTTTCGCCCACTCATTCTCCATCATATCCACACACAACCCACACAATTTTTATTTTTATTTTTTGTTTTGTCCCCCTTGTCCTTTGCCGTCCACCCTTTACATCCCCCTTGTCATGGGCTATATTGGGTGTGAGGGGTTGTACATGGCTGATGACAAACTACCGCCCGCACTCTACACGAAGGGCCAATCGGTGAAGGACGCGTACAAGCGTTGTCTCGTCTACGAGGACGCGTTGTCGTACGTCGGTGTCACCGACGAGGAGCGCATGCGGCTGGAGGACAACAGGTACTACTGGGCCGACATAAAGAAGATCGAGTTCGATGCGAGGGCCGACCTGATAGAGACGTTGTCGTCGCTCATCAAGGGTGGCAAGAGCGGGGCCGAGAAGCTGCAGGCCGTGAAGATGCTCGGCGAGGTGATATACCCCGAGCGGTTCGGCAAGGGCGGGTCGCAGGCGGACAACGTGCAGGTGAACTTCTACATCCCCGACAATGGGCGGCACGGCGAGGTGTAACAGGTCTGGTTGTCTGGTTTCTGGGTTGTATGGCCAAGTGCCGCCGCTTTCGATGGTTGTCAATAAGGGACAACCGACAAAAGGAGTTGCTCAATTGCCGATGAAGCTCAAGGACAAGAAGAATCTTGTGAAGGAAATCCGCCCGCATGCCGGCCCGCAGACTGACTTTTTGGCGTCAAGCGCCGATATTGTCATATATGGTGGGTCGGCGGGCGGTGGGTGACGGGATGGTAACTTGTTTCCCTATATAGAGTTACGAGTTGCCTTCCGTCACAAGGTAAATCCTTCGCACTTCTTTTAGACCCGCTCAGGGATATACAAGTCTCAGGTTTCACTGCGCTCATCCTGCGCAAGGAGTCCACGCAGGTGTCGTCCGGCGGCGGGCTGTGGGACACCGCGAACGAGTTGTACGCGCCGTTCAACACGCAGAGCCGCGAGAACCCGCGCTTCCAGCACGTGTTCCCCAGCGGGGCCAAGGTGGAGTTCGGGCACCTGCAGAAGGAGACGAGCACCAAGAGCTGGGACGGCGCGCAGCTCGCGATGATCGGCTTCGACGAGCTCCAGCACTTCAGCGAGCGCCAGTTCTGGTACATGCTGAGCCGCAACCGCTCCACTTGTGGTGTACCTTCAAGGATGAGGGCCACGTGCAACCCCGACCCCGACTCCTTCCTGCGCAAGCTGCTGGCGTGGTGGATAGACGAGGACGGCTACCCCATCCCCGAGCGCAGCGGTGTCATCCGCTACTTCATCCGTCAGGACAACAAGCTGGAGTGGTTCGACTCCTACGAGGAGGCGTACGGCGCACACAAGGAGCAGATTGACAACCAAGAGCTCTTTGTCAAGAGCTTCACGTTCATCCGCGCAACGCTGGATGACAACCCGACGCTCCTCGAGATAGACCCCGCGTACAAGGCGAATCTCTCGGCGATGTTCGAGTATGAGAGGAAGCGGTTGCTCCTCGGCAACTGGGACGCGCGGCCCATGGCGGGCGAGCTCTTCAAGACGCACTACTGGCGCTACGCCGAGGTTTCCGACCTGCCGCGCTTCCAGCGCATCGTCCGCTACTGGGACAGGGCCGCCACGGTGCCCAGCGACCTGTACCCAGACCCCGACTGGACGGCGGGTGCCCTGCTCGGCGTCGGCGAGGACAACAGGGTGTACATCCTCGACGTGGTGCGGGTGCGCGAGGAGCCCTTCGACGTGCTGCGCCTCATCAAGGACTGCGCCGCAAGCGACGCGGGCCGATGGGGGGACGTGCAGATCTGGCTGGAGCAAGACCCCGCGGCGGCGGGCAAGCAGGAAGTGCAGAACATCATCGCGGAGATGAAGGGCTGGACGGTGTACGCCAACCCGAAGCGGAGCAAGAAGCTGTCGTACTGGACACCGCTGGCCATACAGTGCAAGGCGGGCAACGTGTCGCTCCTCAAGGGCGCGTGGAACGGGATGTTCATCGACGAGCTGGCGGGTGTGACCGACGGGACGCAGAACGGGCACGACGACATGGCGGACGCCGCGGGCGGGGCGTTCATGATGCTGGCGAACCTGTTGTACAACGAGGAGAACGCGCTCGCGGGCAAATTGCGCTTGTAGTGCACGATAAAGTGTTGTACACTATAGAAGAGGAGACATGATGAGCCGGAAGCGCGACAGGTTGTTGAGGGCCATGGAGGTGCGCGACACACTCCACCTCATGCAGAAGATGGACGAGAAACAGGCGTACATCGATGAGCTCAGGCACTTCATCGGGGAATACGGCGTCGATGCACTCCCCCTTGACAAGTGGGAGGAGCTCGGGCGACAATTCAGCGAAGAGGAGCTCGCGGACATCGAGGGTGTGTTGTCATACGCCAACTGGCGCCTCGACCCCACCATCATCAAGGAGTTGACGAAGGCTGGGGCGCTGAGCGCCAAGGCGCGGTACAAGCGGGGGGAGCGGATTTGAACTGGTTTGCAAAGCTGTTCAACATGATGGGTGGGAGGAAGCGCACCGTCATCGAGGGTGGGCACATCACCCCGATCGTCAACGTGCCCGTGCAGGGCGCACGGGTGAACGTCCATCACCAGATGGCGCGCGACCTGTACCGCAACGTGGACAACAGCTACGCGTTGTCGGCCCACCTGCTCAGGCCCATCATCGACGGCACCCTCTCGTTCATCGGCAAGCCCATCCTCAAGTCCACCGATGCGGCGCTGTCCGCCAAGCTCGACTCGTTGCAGGTGGATGCTCGGCAGATAATGCGGGTCGCCATCCGCGAGGGCACGGCCTTCGTCTGGGTGCAGTGGGCGGACGGCAAGCCCAAGTTCGTCGTCCCGCGCCCCGAGACGGTCACGATCGTGCAAGACCCCCTGTCCAAGGACGTGACGGGGTTCATCATCGATGACACGTTCTCCCACACGGACATCGACGGCAATGAGTACCAGACCACCGTCAAGGTGCGCATCACGGACAGGGAGGTCGTCAAGGAGACGGGCTCCACCGACCCGAATGTCAGGACGGGCACCGTCAGGGGCCGCAACGTCCTCGGCTTCATCCCCATCGTGGTCTTTGCCAACGACAACGAGCCGTGGGAGATTCGGGGACACAGCGACATCACACCCATCGAGCCGACGCTCAAGGTGTACCACGACTTGTTCTACGAGGCGGTGCATGCACAGAAGCGCAACAGCCCGAAGCTCAAGATAATCACCAACAGCGTGCGCAAGTTCATCGAGAACAACTTCGGCGTGGGGATGTACGACCAAGTACAGGCGGGCCGTGAGCTCAACCTCGACGACCGCGAGGTGTTCGTCCTCGAGAAGCCCCCCGTCGGGGAGGGCGACGACATGGACTTTGTGACCGCCGCCAAGACGACGGGCGACGCATCCTCGCTGCTCGAGATGGCCTTCATGAACACGGTCGAGGGGTCGCAGACGCCCGAGGTGGTGTTCGGCGCCAACATGGGTGCCTCCCTGTCATCCGTCGAGGAGCAGAGGCCCGCGTTCATCAAGCGGGTCGAGGCGCGGCAGGAGCAGTTCGGCGAGGCGTTCAGGCGCCTGTTCGACATGGCGCTCGATGTCATGGCGCACGCCGAGTACGGGGTCGCGTCGCACGACTACACCCTGACATGGCCGAAGCCCGACTTCTCCACCGACAAGGAGAAGGCCGATACGATGAACGTCACCGTCACCGCGCTCATCAAGGCGCGCAACAACTCGCTGATGGGCGACAGGGAGATACACAGGACGCTCACGGGCAAGACGTTCGTCGACGTGGAGAGCGACTATGATACGCATATGGAAGAGGTGGCCGAGACGCAGGAGCGTCGGCTCAAGGAGATGGAGGACTACAACGCGGCGCAGAACGACCTGATGACGCAACGGTACACCAACCTCCAGTACGAGCCCAAGAAGGAGGAAGATGATGAGTAATGATTTGAAGTTCGGGAAGTTCAAGGCGGCATATTCTGGGTTGTACAGCGAAGTGACGGTGGACAGCATCGCGGTGGGCAACGGCGACCGTGTCGGGGTGCTCTTCGGCGAGCAGGAACCCATCGAGTTCGTCAACCAAGTGTTGCTCGGCGAGAACCACCCCGCCAAGGAGTATTGGAACGACGTGATCCTCACCGTCAAGTGGGCAAAGAGCTTCGCCGACGCGGTGAACGCCAACCCCGCCCCCGTGTACCTTCAGGGCCATGAGGACTTCGCCAACGGCGCCATGCGCCAGATACCCGCGGGCTACATCGTGGGCGCGAAGGTGGACGAGGAGGGCGACGGGCGCCTGTTGCTGCGCAACAGGTTGTTCGCCGAGGGGAAGTTCAGCCGCGAGGTCATCGACCAGACGATGCGCGAGATAAACGCGGGTGTGCTGAATACGAGCACGGGCGACTATGAGAAGCGCGAGTGGCACTACGACGAGGAGACTGAGGAAATCAAGGTGTTCGCCGTCGAGAGCCTGAAGAACCAGACCAACGCCATCGTCGAGCGGGACATGAACGCGAGCGCGGCGTCGATCATCGCATCCAACTTCAAGTTCACACCGTGTGACGCGGACGGGAATGATACAGGTGCTCCGGTGGAGTACGGAGAAATATTCAAACAGGGAGAGGACAGCATGGATAAGAAAACTTTGCTGGGTGCCATCAAGACAATGTTCAAGGATGGCGCAGTCACCTCTACGGATCTTGTTGAGGCTCTTGGCATAGAACTCGTTGACGAGGATATGAAAGCCAAGCTCGCCACCTTCAAGGAAGTGGAGGCTCTGCTCGGCGATGTAGACGTCAAGGAGTTTGTGACGAATACATTGAAAGCACAGGACGAGGCTAAAGAAGCCGCGTTCGCGGCGCTCAAGGAGGAGAAGCTCAAGGCGGCGTTCCCCGACGAGGGCGAGCTCAGGTTGGCGCGGCACATGTTCTCCATCACCGATGGCGACATCGACGAGGAGATCAAGCGCATCCAAGGGCACGAGGATATGATTGCGGAGCACGAGGCCGCTCTCATGAGAATGAACTATACTCCCTCCGCTGTGGCAGGGGAGAGCGCCGATAGCGGCGAATGGGAGGCGTGATTATGGCTTTCACGGAAAAAGTAAGAGGAACCTACGGGTTCCATGAGCAGACGCTCAGCGACAGGACGTTCCTTGTGAAGAACGAGACGGGGCGCACTGTGTTGCAGCATGAGCTCGTCATCATCAATGGCGTGTTCGGCAACGTGCTCGAGCACAAGGGCATCGCGAACGGTGCGAGTGGTCTTGTGAACATCAACAACGACCGAACCATCAAGACTGCACAGCTCCATGCTGGCACCGCGAACTTCACGGTCGGTGGCACCGTCTATGCAATAGCTGGGGACACCACGAATCCCGTGATGCTGACACATTCGTCGGAAGGAAACACCGCGGTAGGGCGTGTCATCGAGATCGATCCAGCGTCCCCGCAGGCGTACGTCGTGTTCCGACCGTTCGTGCAACCCGTTCCGTTGGATGTGAACGAGGCGAGGATCACTGGCCTTGAGGCACTTGACGCTGGGACACGGCTCACCACCCTCGAGGGATACGACACCAATACTCGGCTCACTGCCCTTGAAGGGGAGACTGTGGTCAAGACGTTGAAGCTCGAGATCGATGGGGACGCAAAGACCGCACCGATCAACTTCGGCAACGCCACCACGGGCCTTGAGGAAGGGGACATCATCGTGGATGTTGTCGTCCTTGCCACGGCTACCGAGGCGAACGGGACCATGCAGGTGACACACGGGGCCGCGGGCGCGGACATCACGGACGCGATTGACGCATCCAATGATGGGGTCGCTACCAAGGCTTCTACCATCACCAGTGGTGTTATCACCGCAGCGGGACTCGATGTGAAGGCCAATGGCGCAGATGACCGTGCCAACGTCTACGTAATGTACATCAAAGGATGAGGGGGGAATGGATGAAAACCTATAGCCGTGCTCTGTTGCAAGAGCAAATCGAAACCAAGTTCTCGGAGGGTAGGACGCACAACGTTCCCTCCAAGGACATCGTGCAGGTGACAACCCCTGCAATCAGGAACATTTTCCGACAGGGCGACCAAGGTCGGATGTTCGCAGCCCTTGGAGCCTCAAGGCCCCTCGGCGCACGACCATCTTCCCTGATCCTCAGCGGGAAATACGCAAGCGGCTTCGACGTGCCGCTGAACGGGCGCCCGTCAATCAACGAGCGCATCGCCAAGGGGCAGTTCAGTGCGAGCGCACATACCCTTCCGGAAAACTGGCAGGATTTGTTCGACGCGCTGAGGCTCGACCTCACCATGAAGAAGGAGACTCGCCCGACCGTCCGGCAGTTCATCTACAACATGGTGGACGTCCCGAACGCAACACAGCTCATGAAGCTGTCCAACCTGTTGCCGTACGCCTTCGAGTTCAAGAAGAACACGGGCAACGGTGACGCGGTGCCCCTCGGCGAAACCCGCGGTCGCATCGAGGACAGCGTCGAGTTCTTCATCAAGGCCACCGGATTCACCTACACCCTGCTGGCGTCCATGTTCGACATGGCCCTCGACATGGGTCGGGTGAACGACGGCGTGAGCGTGTCCTACAACCTGCAGCGTGACGACGACGCCATTGCGCCAATCCTGAACTACGACGGGTACGGCTCTGGCGGGAAGACCACCGCGGCGGACACCTCTGGTGCGAACCCACAGGAGAAGTGGTACATCACCTTCATGAAGGCCGTCGACGACATGGCCAAGCGCAAGGAGTCGGTGTTCGGCAACAAGATTCAGGCCAAGGACTTGATCCTGCTCTGTTCCAGCAACACCGCACGGCACTACCGCCATGTGGCCCGTGGCTTCGCGATCAGCGTGGACAAGACCTACCCCGCATTGACCGACATCACGACCATCGTCGAGTATGACGATGACCAGATAGTCTTCAACAGCGGGAAGGTGCTCAAGTTCGAGGGAGTCGGGGACACCTACGCCTACCTCATCAAGAAGAACGACTTGATGAACATCTACACCAAGCGCGGGCTGACCGTCGAGGTTGACAACACCCCCGACGTGCTGACCCTCGCACAGGCGGAGAAGGCGTGGTACTACAGCGAGGCCATCTACGACAGGGGCATCGCGGACTACGTGCAGCGCGTGACACTGCCGTCTTGGTACTGATGCCATGAAGGAGCAACTCGCTAAGCTCAAGCATTATATGAGCCCGTACTATCAGGAGAAAGCCGACGAGTCCATACTCGAGTGGTTCATCACCGAGTACGAGTTCGCTGATGCGGCGGCGAGCGAGTTGTGGCTTCAAGTCCCGTTCGAGTACGACGTGAAGAGCTTCCGCACGGGCGCCGAGGAGACGGTCTACCAGAGCCTCTCCGACCTCAAGGCGCTCTGCGCGGAGCGCTCCGCCCACTTCGCCGAGCTCGCGAGGGCCCGCGGGAGGGAGGGGTCGCTGTTCGCGAAGGCTGGTCGCACACCGTTCGCTGGGGGGATTGTCAGATGACACCCTCCCGCGCACGGCGCGACCAAGAGCGGCGCATCGACACCAATCCCGCCACGGTGTATTGGACTGTCAAGGAGATGATCGACGATGGGTATGGCTCCACCATACCCGACCCGAGCGGAGCCAAGACAACCTACTACGTGGACGATGTGATGGTCGCCGTGATGAACATGGCGGTGTCGGGTGAGAAGGGGAGCGAGCCGTCGTTCGGCTACTCGCAGCCCTTGTTGCTCACCGCGAAGTACAGTGCGGATTGGCTCGCCAACTCGCTTGTGCTGTATTACAACAAGCGGGTGTACCGCGTCGACGATGTGCAGGATGTACGGTACGGCGGGGAGGTCATCTCTCGGCGGGCGAAGCTCACCGACGTGACGCCCAACTTGTACGTTGTCCCGACGTTCGACGATGCGGTGCATTGGGAGACTGGCGTCATGGCGACTGGCTTCGGTGGCCTTGTATTGGGGGTGACATGAACGAGGTGTATGTTGATATTTCCGGTGTTCGGCACGTGACGGATGACGTCATCGCCATGGACAGGATGAAGGCGTACCAGATTGTGTTGTCCATCCTCGCGATGCTCGCGACCACCGACGAGTCGGTGATGGACGATGATCGTCTGCCTCCGATGCCATGAACAGGGGCACCATCACCTACTCCACCGCGAAGGTGATTGACAACATACGTCACATCTTCGAGGTGCGGGAGGACGAGACGATTGAGCTGGCGAAAGTGTATGCAGCAAAGACGCTGGCGATTTTTGTACAGGTTCAGACTTCCAAGGGCTTGAAGAAGCGCGGGGAGTTCTGGACAAACAGGACGGGGAGGGCCGCGGCCAGCTATTGGGGCAGGGCGTTCCACGTGGGGCGGAAGGGTGAGAAGAACATCGGCTACTTCATCCGCCACGGTGCCGCTACATGGTATGCGACGGCGCTCGAGGATTGGGTGGAGACTACGCAGGGTGTGTCGAGCCCCGAGGCGATGATACGCAAGACAGCGTGGGATTTTCTTGAGGATGTGCGGAGGTTGCACGAGGGATGATTGTCAAAGCCATAATAGATCGAATCAAAGACCAGCAGACGGCAATCTCCATCGTGTTGCCAATCGGGAACGCGACCGATACCAACATCGGCGCGGGCACCGACCCATACATCCTCGTGGGGGAGCTCGACAGTGACATGTTCACCGCGGGCACCACGGTTGTGCGTATCAGGGTTTGTTACCCGCGCGGGTACTCGGCGTTCCTCGATGAGATGGTGGTGTACACCCTCCGCGAGATGTTCGACGAGTACAGGTTGAAGGTCTTGAGCAGGGACGGCAAGACAACATCGTACACCTGCACGAGTATCGGGAGTTTGTCGGGGACGGGGTTCTCCGACGATGGGTATATTTTCAGGGACAGAGAGATAATCGTCCCCTCACTAGAGTAAAGAGCCAATGGAGGAATGAGACATGGCATTTAGCAAAGATGGAAGGATTGGATTTTCCAACGGGGGTTTCCGTATCAGGCGTGTGAACCCAGACGGCTCGTACCCTGCTGTCGACAGGCAGCTTGGGTTCGTAGGGACGGTTGACCTCACGAGCAACTCCACGGCGAAGGAGGAGTTGTATTATCGGTGGGATGGCAAGGGTGACTTCACCAAGATGGAGATTGACCTTACCTCCGCAGGTGCCACCATCACCGCGGTCAAGGTGGCGGAGCTTGTCACCAAACTCAATGAGGACACCAACTTCAAGGCGGTGTTCCTCTCCGAGTCCGATGTGGACACTGGGCGTCTGCTCATCAAGGACAAGGATGACGTAAGCACCCACAAGTACCTTGAGCTCAAGGGCAATCTGGCGATTGTACTCGGCTTCGGGCAGTTCGGCGATGCTGGTGCCATGGGCACCGCGTTCTTCGAGTGCTTCGACCGCTCGGGAGCGTTCTCCTTCCCGAAGGAGACGAAGGAAGGGGAGGAGATTGAGCAGGAGAGCTCTCTGGGTGGCATTGACACCATGGTCGTAGACTCGCAGCTCAAGGGCATCAACCCGACCGTCGCACTCAACGCCGAGTACTACGAGCTCAAGCTCATGGTGCAGGGTGGTGATTGGGACGAGACGAACTCGGTGTACACACCTCCGACCACCGCCATGGCAAGCGCCCCGCTGGTGGCTGGCGAGTTCTTCGAGCCGAAGTACCAGAAGGGTCACTCACATCGAGGCGACAAGGTTGCATACAAGCTGACCAGCGTTCCCCGCATGACGGGAAGCGAGGGCGATCTCGCCACCGAGGTGAAGGCGTGGGCCACGTACCAGTTCGACTTCAAGGCCCGCGAGTACACCGACATCGACGGTGTCCTCAAGCCCGCCTACACCGAGAAGGACGTGACGGTCGCCGAAGCAATCGCCATGGGCATCACGAACTGACCTTCGCCGAAGGCTACGGGGATGTGTTTCCTCCTTTACGCTGACCCGTAGCCCTTGGTGATTCATCGCAGGGAGGATGTGATGCAGGATACTTCAAAGACGCTACAGCTCATCGCCGACAACACCGAGGTCGTGGTCAAGCTGCCGTGGAACGGTGTGTACGGATGGTACAGGATACTCATACTCAATTCGACGCAACTTCAGGCTTGCGGCGCCTTCACGCTCATACAGTTGGCGGACAGCGAGAAGCTGAGTGAGGAGGAGTCGATTGACGCGCTCCTCGAGTTGAAGAACGCGCAGGAGAGGATGTTCCGCATGGCGCTCGTCGAGCCGACGTTCGAGCAGATACTCGAGGTCTATAAGGCCACCGACGCATGGGCGAGTGTGCTCGAGAAGGAGCGGGTTGTCAAGGAAGCGCTGACTGGCATGGAGATGAGCGAGGAGAAAGTCGAGCTGGAGCAGGAGTTCCACCTGCTCCAGATGTTCAAGGGCTTTGTGTTCCCCGACGACTTCGCCTCGGCGCTGACCGAGATGCTGTATCAGAAAAACAACTCGGACATCATGCACGTGAGCGAGGAGATGCTCTTGAGGGCGGCGATTCTCGCCGAGCGGGGGCACAGCAACCCGCACGAGCATTTGTCCGGCAATTTCACGGACTATCACAAGCAGGACATCGACAACCGAGCGTGGTACCTGTTGGAGAAGCACAAGGAGAACAAGAAAACGGAACGTGGCACCCGCTGGTTTGGGAGGTAGAGGATGGCTGAGAACACGACCAATGCAGGGACGATTGAAGCTAAGGTAGTCATCGGAGGCATAAACGAGTTCAGGAAGTCGCTCCGAAACCTTGAGACTGCGCTGAAGGTTGGTACTGGTAAAATCTCGGGGGACATCAATGTCATCACGGGGCATATCGAGAAAGGTGCAAAAAAGACAGGCGCCACGCTTACTTCGCAGATTTCTGAGTACAAGAAAGCCCATCAACTCCTCATACAGCTATTCAAAAAGACCACCGATGACCAAGTAAACGAGCGCAAGTACATCCTCGAGCAGATAAAGCTGGTGGATGATATAATATTGCGCGAGCAGCGCCTTGCAGAAACGAGGAAGAAGGCTGCTGAAAAAGCAAAGAAAGATGCCAAGGAAGTAGCGGCGGCGAAAAGGGAAGAGGCGAAAGCCGCCAAGGAAGCCACAGACGCAGAGGCCATAGGCGCAGGTGCCGGAGGGGGTGGTGTCCACTTCAGCCCACTCGGGCTCCTCCAGCAGGAGGCGATGAGGGCCCTCCGTACAATAATGCGCAAGGTCTACCAGAGCTTCAGGGAGCTCGTGGAGGTAAGCAAGGAGTACGAGGCTTCTCTCTCCAACACACAGGCTGTTGCTCAGGCCACCGCCGTTGGGCTCGAGGCCCTTGATCGTGCTGCCCAGCGTGCTGGCATGATGACCAAGTTCACTGCATCCGAAGCCGCTGAGGGTTTGTATCAATTGGCCTCCGCGGGTTTCGACGCGTTCGAGGCAACCGATGCGCTCAACGGTGTGCTGATGATGGCCACCGCTACGAACGAGTCCATCGCCGACACCGCACAACTTGTCGCCGCCACCATCCACCAGTTCAACCTTGAGGCGCGGGACAGTGAGAAAGTCGCCAACATCCTGACCGCCTCAATCTCCACATCACAGGCAACTCTCAGTAGGCTCCGCCAGTCGATGACACAGGCAGGTACCGTTGCCGCAGGGCTCGGCATCGAGCTCGAGGAAGTGGTCGGGGTGCTCGACCTCATGTACGACTCGGGCATGCAGTCATCGCGTGCGGGCCGTGCTATGCGTAACATCATGGCTGAGTTGTCCAATGAGAGCAGTCGCACCGTCAAGAAGCTCAAGGAACTCGGCATCGCCTTTGAGGACATCGACCTTTCGCAGAACAGCCTTGTGGACTCTCTTGCACACCTCTCCGAGAGTGGTTTGTCCACGGGTCAGGTCATGGATGCGTTCGGCAAGGTCATTGGCCCGCAGATGACCATCCTTGTTCGCTCCTCGCGCAAGGAGCTCGAGGAGTATGTGGATACGGTCACGGACACCAACCGTGCGGCGACCGCCGCGGCGACACAAATAGACAACCTCAAGGGCGATATGCTCCTGCTCAAGAGCGCGTGGCAAGCAGTGGGAATCACGGTGTCCAAACTGTGGATACCCGCGGTTCGCGCTGCTGTTCAGGTTGGCACATCCCTCCTCCGTTCAGTCAACAACCTTATCGGGGATATGTTCCAACTGAACTCCATGTTCGATAAGTTCAAGCGCACCACACAGAGCGCCATGGCATCAGTTGATGAGTATAAGCGTCAGACCGATATGCTCAAGAACAGCACGAACAGCCTCACCGAGGCACAGCGCAAGCTCTATGAAGTTGAGCAGAAGCGTTCACGGGCGAAGCTCCTCGACACACTCAGGGAGCAGAACGCCGAGTACTCCAAGCAGGAAGCTGGCCTCAAGGACATCGAGAAGGCTTACGCTGCATCAACTGGTGTCGAGGACTTCATCGAGTCGTACAGGGAACTTGTACGGCAGTATGACGCGTACGACAAGTCAATCGGCTCACAGCAAAAGATAATGGCCCAGTATCAGAAAGTCGTGAATGGCTCCGCTAATGCTACCAACGCGCTCAACAGTGCGCTTGGAAGTACAGTGAGCGGTAACGCACGTACCGCCATTGTCGACCTTCGGGCGCTTGTCAATTCGCTGAATCTACCACCCAGTGAGACCTCGGGCACGCGGAGGAACATAAAAGACGCAGACAACGACATTGGGATGCTCATAAAGACGCTCGATAAAGCTGACCGACAGTTCACCATCATCCGAAAACAGTATAGCGATGCGGGTATTCTCACACGCAACCTTGCACAGTATGTTTCTGTTGTCGGGGATGAATATGAGATGGCCCTCGGCGCAGTTACCGACAGCATCAACATGTACGCCTCTTGGCTGTCACAGGGCATCATCAAGGAAGAAGAGGTGCTCGCCAATGCGCCGCAGATGGCCGAAGCAATCTTCAAGGAGCGCGATGCGTTAGAGGCGCTCACCGACGCTGGCAAGAAGAACACCGTCTATACCGCCGCAGGGCTGAAGCAGATGATGGATAATCTCGACCTCACACAGGAAATGCGTGAGGCGCTCCAGAAAGAAATTGACAAGACCCTTGAGTCGAACCGTGCCGAGGTGCTCAAGGGGCGCAGCATGAAGGCAATCGAGGCTGTGTACCAGTCTCGCATCAATTCCATAGCACGGGAGACACGCGCAGAGGAAAAAGCCATCGAGGAGAAGCGCAAGGAGCGGGAGGAAAGGGCGCTGAACCGTGAGGAGGTCGACGAGGAAATCGAGGCGATGGACGGGTACACTGCCGCATACGAGAACAATGACATCGCAATCATACAAAACCTGATAAACAAAGCGGCGGAGAATGATCTTGCGGTACTAAGTGCCAAGAGAGCCTTTGATGAGAGGGATGCAAGGATTGAATTGACCAAGGCAGTCATCGCTGCGACACGCGCCGAAGAGGACTTGGTGAATGAGCGAAAGTACGCATACAAGGAATCGACGTATTCAGCAAGCGAAGCGGAGAAGAAGGTTCTACAGGCACGAGAGAGAACCCTCAAGGACTTCAGTGATATTGAGAACGCACACAGCGTCAACATGAAGAAGTCAGTGGATGAGGTGCGTAGGAGGACAGAGGAGCGCTTGGCGATCAACGAGCGTCTTGCCGAGCAGGAAATTCTTATCCTCAGTGCAAAGCGCGACGAGGAGGTTAAGGAGCTCAACAAGACCTACGACGAGCGCCTTCGCGACCTTGAACGCAACAAGGACAACATGATTCAGGCCACTGATGAGATGTATGGTGCGTTCCTCCTGAGTGCCCAGAACAAAGCCGCCACCGAGATAGCCGAACTCAACCAAGAGTACGACCAGAAGATACTCATCCAAGAGCAGTATCGCAAGACCGACACAGAGAACGAGGATAAGTACAATGCGGAAATTGAGAGGCTCAATGAAGAGCGTGCCTCCAAGATTGGTGTCATTGAATCCCGTGTTGAGGTGGAGTCCGCCGCCGCCACAGAGTCAAGGACTGCCGTAGTGCTTGGTATCGAGCAACAGCACACGAAGGATGTTATTGCAGAGACACAGGCACGCCGGGATGCGCAGAACACATACGACAATGAGTACAGGGCGGAGAGCCTTGCAAGTGCTGAGGAGTACAACGCCAAAAGGGTCGAAATTGAGAAAGAGGGTGCTGATGAAATCAAGAAGATACACAAGAGCACACTCAAGGACTACGAGGGATTCACCTCCGCAATCCAGAGTCTCTTCAACGACCTCGCCTCTGTAGCCCAAGCCTTCTACGATGCGGAGGTGCGCAACATAGAGCGGAACCTCGAGACGAAGCTCACCGCCATCGAGACGGAGAAGAACGCGGCGCTCGAGGCCGCGGGATTCAGGCTGGACACCGAGCGCGAGACGCTTGAGAAACGACTCGCCGAGGCGAAGCGCAGCGCCGACGAAGAAGCCATCATCGAGGCGGAGCGCGCCCTTGAGAAGTTCGAGATCGAGGAGGACTACAGGCTCAGGACCGAGGAGGCCGAGGAAGAGGCCCGCATTGAGAGCGGGAAGCAGAAGTTCAAGGCCGCCCAAACACAGTTGGCATTTACACTGACCGACATCGCGCTCTCCACCGCACGCGCCATCATGCAGATTTGGGCGGAAGCACCGTTGCTGGCACCGTGGCGAACGGGCATCGCAGCGGCCGCGGGCATAGCACAGGCCACTGCCGCCATGATAGCCGCACCCAAGCAGAGCGACTACTATGGCACGGGTGGAATCATCCGAGGCAGCGCGGCGGGCACCCCGCTCATCGCGGGTGAGGGCGGGCGCACAGAGGCCATCTTCAATCCCGACCAAATGGCGAATCTGCTCATGGCGATCGCCCAAGGCAGGGGAGCTGGCGGAGGGACGACCGAGTTCACCATCGTCGTCAAGAACATGTACGACAAAGAGCTCGCACGGTACGTCATCGAGGACGTGGTCAACAAGGGGGTTGTTTTGATTGATGGGCAACGTGGCATAAAGGGGGTCGCACGATGAGGATACTGTACAAGAACAAGTTGGAGACGGCGGCATTGACAGCCACCACCATCAACGTGAACTTCCCGCTGTCGAACATCCTCAGCGAACAGCTTGCGACGCCATTCAGGGCGACGGACAATTCTGTCACCATAACAGGTGTGTTTGACACACCTGCTGTGGTGAACGCCATTGGAATCGCAGGGCACAATGTGACTGCGTGGACGTGCAGGTTGTATGATGATACAGGCTTGATTGCAGAACAATCGCGCACTGCACTGAAGTCGGACACCATGTACTTCAGTGATTCGCCCGTCACCAAAGTCGAGATTGCGTTGTCGGGAGCGGACACCGTGGAGGTCGGCAGAATCATCGTGGGCACATACATCCAGATGCCGAACCCACTCGCCTACTACAGCGAGCAACTGGTCGTAACCAATGAGCGGACGGACACACAGTTCGGCGCAGTGTACGGGAGCGACGGCGTACTCTTGAGGCAGCTCTCCCCGTCATTCACCGCGGTGCCACACACGAAGTTCGTCCAGATCGCCACGATGATGTTCGATGTACGCAATTGCAGGGGGTTGTTCGTCGATATGACGGAGCTCAACCACGTGTACAAGGAGCCGTTGTATGCTACCCTTGAGATGGAGAGCGTGGGCTACAGCAGGGACTCGCGGCTCGACAAGGCGACTGAACAGCGGTATGCGTTCAGCCTTGAGATAAAGGAGGCTATGTAATGGCTATAACAAAACTTCTTTCACCCAACACCCCGAACCCCATCACCGCGGGGCCGAACGGCGATTGGGACTTGGCGATGGCGCAACTCACCGCCGTCAAGAAACTCTTGGCGGGCGAGCAGATGATGCTCACCGAGTGGACGAACGCCACCACACAACCCAAATTGGCTTTGGGGACGCATCTGCAACACAAGGGCTCCATCTACGTCGTTGACACGGAGGACTATGCGCTTCCTGCCCTTGGGGGTAATGGCACATATTACATCGTCCTTGAGCCAAGTGGCTCTTCGCTGGTCGGTTCGTGGGTCACTTCATTGGGTGGGTACACATGGGACGCCACCTACAACGGATTGTACAACGGTGACAAATTGGTGTTGCCCTATCAGATTGTCGTCGATGGGTCGGATATCGTGAAACGGAAGATATTGAACCCTTGGATAGATGGTGGGTTTACGACCGTCGATTGGATGGGCAATGTTCGCGGAGCAAGCCTTGTTGTTAATGGTAATACAACTGTAGGTGGCGCACTTGGGGTCACTGGTGCAATCAATGGGGCGAGTCTTGGTGTAACTGGTGCAATCAGTGGGGCGAGTGTAGGGGTCAGTGGTGCAATCACAGCATTGGAGGCAATCACTACCAACGGCCCGAACAAGCCTGTGGACAATAACGATGCCTCAATGCCTAGCGTAGGGATTGGCGGATTTAGCTATGCAGTAGGCTCAAAAAGCGGTTCGGGTTTCCCATCAATTACTATCGGGAGTGGTGGTACTTGGGTGTATATTGCCTATTCAACGAGGTCTGATAATGATACTACTTATGTAAAATTAGGCAGAATTTCTGGTGGGTCAGGGGTACAAGGTCTGATTCTAGCCGGCTCAGGTGTGACTGCATCTGTGTATGTTATTGCATGGAGGATAGCATAATGGGATATTTCTTAAAACGCAACGAAAATGATTTTGTAATAAACATCGACCTTAATCAGTACGGTAGTGGCTACAATGTAGTTCCTAAAACCATTGACCCTTGGAACAAATACGATATTGCAGAAGTCCAAGCCTACGCTGAAGCACACCCAGAAATGGAAGTTATTTGGGATGGTGAGAAGTATATCCCTAAAGAGGTCTAATGTTTAGTATAGCCGAGATAGCAAAGACATTCATCACAGAAGATTTTGTTCCCCTCACCTCTTGGGTCTACTCCAAGCAAGTCACCCTTACCCAAGCCGAGATTGACTCCTCGTATTGGGTTGCGTGGGGTGGCACGATTGACTACAACCAAGAGAACAGGTCGAAGCTTACCTAGCAGAATACCCTGAACACTTAATAGAGGAGCCATGATTTTATTTGAGTACACACGACGAACGTCAATCAGCCCACACAGCCTCTCCAACGTCAGCCCATTCATCTGGAGCTGGCACAATCCATGGATTGGCATCGTGGACTGGATGCTCGGCGTGTTCAATGTTGATTACGAGATTGACACTACGAGGAGAATGATGTTCACCAACGCCCGCATCGGCCTCCTCACGCTCTCCACAGTGTACTCATACGACGACATGACCCAAACACCCAACAGCTTTTGGTGGGACTCCCCTAATCAAACAGCCTACTTCAACCTGACGCTCCACCCACACTCCTACTCCACGATGGACTTGAGCGCACTCTACGGGGCCACCTACGGCAAGCCGACCGTACAGCGAGGCATCCTCTACCCGAACACGTTGTTGTCCAAGCCGAGTGTCGAGCGACAGGTGGAGCCCGTCGTGTACACGAAGATGGCGACCGCCACGTTGGACATCGAGATGGTGAACGACGAGATGTGGCTCCTCGATGGCAACAACAAGCCCTACAAGGCGTGGCGCTTCGACGACACCAAGGACTTGAACGGGCAGACGACGTTCCTCAAGTTCCTGCCCGACGGCAAGGACTACGACGATGCCATCACGCTGCACAAGGGTGTGATACGCAACATCGAGAAGGGTCTGACACAAGTGAGGCTGACGTGCGACGACATCCGGAGCATGCGCGACAGCGAGTGGCCCACACACACCTTCGAGAAGCTCGGCAACACCGATGTGGAGGAAGCCACGCTGACCAAGGTGGTTCCCGACGGCTTTGGCAAGATTGAGAACATGGACATGGTGTGTATCAACCGCAGCGAGGTGGTGTACGAGAAGGACGATGACGGTGCCTTCATCCTCCCCGCCGACCAACTCGTGAGTTGGGATATGAGCACGTGGGAGCGCAGCTCCATCGACACGGTGACACGGGTCGAGAGCGACAAGATCGGGGGCTTCGCCTCATATCGGGTCGCCAAGAGCGCATCGTCGAACTCCGCGTTTCTTATGAGCCCCTTCACGGCGAACAGCACCACCCACAAGGTGAGCGGGTACATCCGTTGCGACGTAGCCAACACACCCGCAGGACAGACAATCGTCGCGGTGAAGAAGGGCGACGGGGCGCACGTCGGCGAGATACGGTTGTACCTGTCCACGCAGACGTTCTCCGTGGGTGGCGGGGTGTACAATGTGCGCGTCAAGTACAACGTGGCCGAGGACGGAAAGGTCACGGCCTACTTCTCCTATGAGGTTCACGGCCTCACCGCGGGGGGCGACTACCGAATATTCCTGTACCCCGACTACACGGAGCAGGACAAATCGGCGGTCGTCTGCTCGGCCTTCCGCGTAAGCCAACCCACCTACCCGACGTTCCGCGTCGCCCGCCTGTTCAGCGGCGATGACGTGCAGGTGTTCTACGAGGAGGACGATGAGCTCATAGAGCTCCAGAACATCGTGGGCATCGACAAGGCGAACGGCACCGTGCGCATCCACGATGTGGACGCACACAGCGACGGCATCATCACCAACGGGCTCAGGACACTGTACTGCACGGCCACGTTGCGACCACAATCCAACCCCTTCGACATCATCGTGGAGCTCCACAGCACCGTGGATGACATCCCCTACATCTCATCGTTCTATGACATGGCGCGATGCGACGAGGAGAAGAAGAAGCTGAGGCCCGTGGCCCTCTACAAGAACTCGAGCTCGAAGCTCACGCAGATCATCGAGGAGCTTCAGGCCGGCTCGACCGTGGGCTTCCACTACGACGATGTGGACAGGATATACATCACGTGCGATGACCCGAACCGCACGCCGAAGCGCAAGATACACAAGGAGTACGTGGTCAACAAGGCGGACATCGTCCTCAAGAGCGACCTCACGCTCTACGCCGATGAGGTGACGGTCAACTGGGGGCAAGACCAACGGGCCCAAGACCCCATGAAGTACGACAACACGGACTACAAGGAGGATGTGTTGCTCACGTACAACTATGCGAACCCCCTGACGTATGAGTCCCTGCTCATCACCGAGGAGGATGCGAAGGACAAGACCATCGTCCTGTTGGAGGATTTGTCCGTCGTCCGTGACAGGACGGATGTACAGGTGCATGGGCTCGAATTGCTGTACGACCTTGATTTGTATGATATAATAAATGTGGAGCTGGAGCGCCCGCTCAATGGCTGGATGCGTGCGCAGATAATCGGCTTGGAGATCGACACCGACTTCGAGCTCGTCACCCTGAGTTTGAGGCAGCGCGACTATTCAGAGGCGTTCGCCGACATCTCGGGCAGCTACGGTGAGGTCATGGTGCTCGGCGAGGGTGAGGAAGTCATTGGACAGGATGAGGAAGTAATTGGAGGAATGGAATAATGAGCAGGAATCTCACTACGGACGACATAAAGACAATCTACGAACTGGTCGGCAAACTCTCGCCTGAGTGGACGGACACCTTCGCCGTCGATGACAGCGAGGGCGCGGAGAAGCCGAAAAAGCTCTCCCTCGAGCAACTCAAGGCGCTGTTCACGCCGTACAACGGTGCGACCAACGACGTGGACTTGGGAGACAAGATTATCTCCGCGCGCAAAGGGTTGTTTGGCAATATCGTGAACAACCTTACCACGACCGACGATGGCTATATCGCCGATGCTCGGCAGCTCAAGGTATTGGCCGATTTAGTCGATGCGCTCAAGGGCGTGGGGTGGACCGACGAGACGTTGGCAAGTCTCGGTCTGCGTTTGACTACCCTCGAAGGAAGCGGTACGGGCAGTGTGCAGGAGCAGATACAAATTGCAATTGCCGACCTTGGTGGAACCGGAAGGACAACCGAGACGGTCAAGGGTAATGCGGATGCGATTGCCCTCCGTGAGCTTTCCGCAAACAAGGTTGTAGCCTTTCAGGAGACTCCCGATGACACCCATTACCCCTCTGAGAAGCTGGTGGACGATTCACTGGAAGCGATCAAGGGCGTCGGTTACGCAAGTGGCACGCTTAAGAGCCATGAGGATGCGATAGCCACCCTCAACGCTGGCTCCGAGACAGTAGGCTCTGTTGCGAAGGCGGTGAAGGATGTGGTTGACCCGATTGATACACGGCTCACAGGATTGGACACCCTCACCTACGAGGGGACTACATACATGGTAAGTAGGAAAATCGAGAACGGTCACTTGGTGACTGTATACACGGAGGTGGCATAATGCCAATAGAAGTAATTCATCCTAATAGCATCCAGATGCAACAGATGGTGGATGTTTCCCCGGATACGCTCGACATGACGAGCGCTCCCGTGGTGACCATCCAGACCATCACGTCAACCAAGGCCAAGGTCCCGGCTTCCGCAAAGGTCGGACGCAGGGTCATGGTCGTCACCAATCTCGATGATGTGCGAACCGTGAGAATCGGCTCTACTTCAATCACCGAGAAAATCGGGTTTCTCTTGGACCCGAGAAAAACGGTCAAGGTGTTGCTTGACCCGAACAACGTGCAGGACGTCTATGCAATCGCAACAGGCGCAGAGGCAAAGGTGGAGGTAATCGAGGCATGACGCACACCGTAACAAACATCGAGGCCAACAAGTGGCTGGTATCCGTCTCATTCGCAGACGAAGGGGTGCAACAGGGCACCAACAACACAATAATCGGAACAGAGGAGCAGGCTCATGCCTACGCCCCCACCCTTGCGAGGGATTTCCGAGAGAACCACGCAGACTTGTTCCCGCCTCCGGTGGTTGAGGAACATGATCATATGGAGGAAATCGTATGACATACGTAAGTGGGCAGTATACGTCCAAGCAACTCATGGATAACATCTTCGAGGTCGAGGATGCACTCACCAAGGAGGCACTCGCAGGAGTCGACCTTGCCATCACTGACACGACCAAACAGGCGGACTACAAGGCTCGCATAGAGGACCTGTCACTCGGGAGGAATACCGTCCTGTTCGACGCGAACAACAAGCCATCAGTCTATTGCGTATACAAGCCCGACCAGAAGGCTCGGCTGGATTATCTGGCAAATAGCGGGACGCACTTCACGGCAAGCGACAAGCTCCATCCTGCGTTCATCGTGAATGGAGCGGTGATGGAGATTCTTGTCGGCAAGTATCTTGCTGGCAGTGTGAATGGAACAAACCACGCAGTTTCTCTTCGTGGTCTGGAGCCTGCGCATTCCATCAACTTCAACAACTCGCTCTCGGCCTGCATCGCAAAGGGTACCGGCCATCATATGGTAACGCTTGCTGAATGGGCATATCTCTCACTGCTGGCAATCCGAGAAGGATACCAGCCACGAGGTAATGACAGCTACGGAGATAGCTACCAAGACGCTACCGAGTACGCCATTGCCGCAAGTGCTTCAAGCGGACAAGTGACCCGAACCAGAACCGGCAGTGGCCCGCTTTCTTGGTTTCTTGACGGTACGCCGTTCTCTCCGGCAGATCTCAGAGGTAATGTACGCGAATGGCTTGCAGGGTATCGTACAAACGATGGCGAAATTCAGATTTTGCAGGACAACAACGCCGCTGACGAAACGAAGGACCAGAGCCTTGAAAGCGCATTGTGGAAGGCAATCCTGCAAGATGGTTCTCTCGTGGCTCCGGGAACGGCAGACACCTACAAGTGGGACTATGTGACCACGGCACCAGCAAGCGGTAGCGCTGCGTACCTGTTGAATATCACCAAGGACAATCCTCCTGCTGATGCGACTCCGTACGGTGCTCAGACATTCTCAGCGCTTGCGGCAAAGGAAGGGGTGACTGTTCACGACCTGCTCCGGCATCTGCTCATCATGCCCCCTCTTGCCAACTCGCCGCTCGGAACGCAGTACATGAGAAGCGTAGGCGAACGGCTCGGCTACGCCGGTGGCCTCTGGGGCTACACGTCGGGCGCGGGCCTCGGGTTTCGGGGCGCGGCCGACGAGCGCTCGTACGCGGACGGCAGCATCGGTTTCCGCCCCGCCTTTTATCGGGCACTGACCGCCTGAGCACTGGACACTGAAAATGGGTAATACACTGATTGCCTACCAAAAGTGGGAGGACATGGCCGAGTACATCCTCAAGTGCGTGGTGAACCAGCTCCCCAAGAGCGAGCGCTACGCAATGGGGGAGCAAATCCGAAGGCTTACGGTGGGCATCGGTGTGCATATCGCAAGGGCTGTGGCCATACGGCATGTCGGGATGAGGAAGAAAGAGGTGGAGGAAGCTGACTGCGACCTGTGCGCCTTGAAGGTCCTCATCCGGCTTGCAGACAGGCTGCATTACATCGACAAGCAGAAGTTCGGCCAGTGTGCAATGTACACTGCCGAGCTTGGGAAAATCATTGGAGGGTGGACCAAGTCGTTATCCACCCAAGGGCAGTGATTGCAACATGATGACGGCTACGCCGGTGGCAACTGGAACAACACGTCGAACGCAGGCCTCGGGTATCGAAACGCGAACAACGAGCGCTCGAACGCGAACAACAACATCGGTTTCCGCCCCGCTCTTCCATATTGTGGACAATGCTTGCATGCAGGAAGGCCGCTCCTCACGGGGAACGGTCCACGCAATGGAAAAGGAATCACCGTCCTGGCAGGACCGAACGAGCTTTCCGCGCAAGGCGACAAGTACCAGGAAAAAGGAACGCCGCCGAAGCGCTTTATCATTTCTGTTTACCATAAGGAGGAATGACCACATGCCCAAGACGCACAGCAATCTGGCCGAGAGAATCTACAGCTTTGAAAATCTTGATGCTGCATTCAATGAGATGAGCAAGGGCATGCGCTACACAAACTCAGTTCTCAGGTACAAGGAAAACTATGAAGAGAATATCATCAACCTGCAGAACCATCTGATATGGCAATCATACCAGGTAAGGCCATACAGGGAATTCACCATCTATGAGCCGAAGATGCGCAAGATAAGCGCACCAGATATCGAGGATAGACTCGTCCAGCATGCACTGTGCAGGGTGGTGGAGCCTTTCTTTGAACGCAGGTTCATCTATTCCAACTTCGCATGCAGGAAAGGAAAGGGAATGCTTGCAGCTTGCAAACGTGTACAGCACTACATAAGACAACAACCTGAAGGAAAGCCTGTCTACTACCTGCGCATGGACTTCCACAAGTATTTCCACTCCATCAGTCATGTGGTGCTCAAGCGCCTTATCAGAAGGGTGATACGTGATAAGTGGACGCTCTGGCTCTGGGATACCATCATCGACAGCTACGAGCAGGGCCTCCCCATCGGGGCGCTCACCAGCCAGCTTTTGGCAAACGTGGTCGGGGATGCACTTGACCATTACCTGTGCGACGAATGTGGTGCCACCTGCTACGCACGCTACATGGACGACATCATCATCGTATCGTCTGACCTTGGAAGGCTGGAGCAGATATTCGAGGAAGCGAAGTTCTACTCTCAGGACATCCTGTGGCTCACGCTCAACGACAACAAGAGCCATATCGCCGTGGCCGAATACCCGTATGACGATGGGAGAAAAATATTCGACCCGGGCATTGACTTCGCTGGATATGGGATACACCGGCGCTACCTATCCCCCAGGAAGCGGAATGTTAAGGCTGCGAAGCGGAGGCACAGGAAACTTGCACGATTGGTTGCAGAAGGGCAGATACCCGAAGAGAAGCTGCTTGCATCGGTGAACTCGTTCACAGGGTACATGCAGCATTGCGTATGGACCAAGGAAGCATACAGGGCCTTGGATGAGGCCATGTTGAGCCTCGAGGACAGGAGGATACGAGCATGATTCGAACCGACCACTTCAAGCACTTCTTCGTCTGCTTCGCCATCACTGCCTTAGGAACCCTCCCTTGGCAGATATGGCACGAAGGGTGGATGCTCGCACTTCCTGTGGCACTCGGCCTTCTGGCTGGGTTCTGCAAGGAGTTTGCGGACATCGGGGGAAGCGGTTTCGACTGGACGGACATCCTCGCTGACGTGGCGGGGATTGTGGCGGTAATGACGTTGATTGGCCTTACAGCCATAGGAGGGTGATGGATTGGAATTGCCAAGGAGGAGGAAGTCGATGGACAAGTTTCAGAAGATTAAACAGTGGTATGACACAGGGCTCTGGACAAAACAACAAGTGCTTGATGCCGTGGGTAGATGGATCACGAACGAGGAAGCACTTGAGATACTCGGGGAAAGTAATTAACTTTTAACACTATCGTTATACGTCATAGTGTGTTATCATAGTGGGGAGAGGGCATTGTATGGTCGATACATTGGTCAAGCTATCGCCGCTCCTTGTAGCGCTCATCGCTGCTGGGGCGTCATTTCTCGGGGCTCGGGCAGGGAGGAGACAATTGCTCGACCAAGCCACGAGAGTGCTGGATGAACAGGCTGAGGAGGCAATCGTGCAGTACAAGGTCATAAAGGCACTGCTCAACGTGATAATGAGCATCATAGACGCACTGCACAGGAAGGACATCATCAATGGTGATTCCGCCGACTTGCGGAAGGAAGTCGCGTTGGTACAAGAAATGCTTGAGTCCGACGTGATCGAGAAGAAGAAGAAAACCCTATTCATGGGGAGGAAGTGATGAACATACCTCAAGAGACGTTGGACGCGGTACTCGCGTTGTTGAGTGGACAGGGCGGTGGTGCCGTTGTCGTGGGCATATTGATGGCTACAGTCAAGAGCTTTTGGAAACCGGAGAACAAGCAACTCTACCTCATCCCCGCGTTCATCCTAGGATACGCGGCGAGCGCCGTCGTCATGTGGGCGCTCGGCTGGAACTGGGTGCTGTTCGCCGCAGGTGGATTCATCGTCACGTCGGCGCAGCTCCTCGGGGAAAATGAGATTTGGCCACAGCTTCGGGCCCTTGTGATGAAGCTCGTATTCAAGAAAGATGAGTGATATTCTTGACGCATTGAAGGTGCTCGTCCCGACAGCCCTCTCCTTTGTGGCCCTCCTCTTGGGAGCGAGGGCCAAGAGGCTCAACAAAAAGGCTGACACGGCGATCGCCGCACTCGAAGCACTCAAGGAACACCACGCCAAGGAGAAAGAGCGCGAAGAGAAAGAGAAGGCGGAATTGGATGCGCTCGAGAAAGTACAGACGGATGAGGAGGCGATTGACTTCTTCAATAAGTTTGTGGGGGAGAAAAAATGAAGAAGTTGATGTTGCTCCCAGTTTTGTTGCTTGTGCTGACAGGGTGTGCAACCAAGGAGCCCTCCCTTTTCAGCGACTTCGTGCCGATTCCCGAGCGCTTCGAGGCACAACAGGCGGACGACCTCAAGGGGATTGTCCTTGAGTATGTAAAACTATCACACGCGTACGATGAGCTCTTCGAGTGGGTGCAGGAAGGCGAGGCGTGGTACCTCAAGGTGTACAAGAAAACCCGTTGAAGAACTTCTGCAACTCCGTATTCCTTACATAGAACAACGTCCCGCTTCTTCCATTCTCCATCGCTTCCATGAACTCCCGCCTGTTGATGTACTCCCTTGGTTGTGTGAAGAACACTCCACACTTTCCCCACTTCTCCTCATAGGCTACGATGGCGAGCAACACTCGGCCCCCGAACTCCTGCACTTTGCATGCCCAGTTGTACTGTGTCTCACGATACGGCACCTTGATGGCCCTCTCTGTCTTTCCGAGGGCCATGCACTTCGCCTCTATCCACACGGAGAGTCCTTGTTGTTGATAGAACATATCCGCCATCCCCGTACCGACAAGATTCTCGATGCGCATGATGAGCGCCCGTGTACAATACTTCTTCAGCCTTTGATGGATGACGGCTTCCTTCATCACAGCACCTCCTTGACAACGAATGTCCTCGGCTTGATGAGATAGAAGTGTATGTCCTGTGCCTTGAGCTCCTGCCCACGGAGACTGAAGGGGATTCGCAGGTCGAGCTCCGTGTAGAGCTCGCAGAGCGCCGCGAGGCGATATGGCAATTTGCCGTATACGTGTTTGCCCGCCACGTCGTTCTCATCTGCCCTCGGCAGACAAGGGGTGCCCTCTGGGATGAGGCCCTCCGTCACAAGATACTCGTACAGCCCCTTGTGCCGCGTCACACATAATATTTCCACTATTTGCTCCTCTTCGCTTGCTTCAGATCTTCACTTATCATGGTGTAAAAGGCCACCATCTCCTCGACGTTCCGCTCCGTCAGCCTGTCAACCCAGTTGCCTTGGATGTTCTCCCAATTGTGCGACCAGTCGCCCTTCAGATTGTCAGCCAACCTGTTGAACTTCCCCCTGCTGATGGGGAACTCGAACTCCAAGAGACGTGCATCATGCCAGTTGTCACCTATGGCGATTTCCGCCTTGATGGGCACCAACAATGGGTATGCGTTCTCCATCATGCGCTTGACCTCACGCAACGCAAGGACACCTTCAACAGTCTTCGGCACACTGAATATCAATTCGTCATGCACCGTGATATGCCAACGCAGTATGTCGAGCACCCCGCTCTTGTAGATGTTGACCATCGCCCGCTTCATGATGTCCGCAGCAGAGCCCTGTATCAGTTTGTTCAGCATCTTGTAGAGCTTGTCCTCGCTCTCCATATGTGCGTGGCGACCACCGATTGTCCGAACGTACCCACGCCTCTTGGCGACCTCCGCCACCCGTCGCATCGTCGCCTTGACGTAGGGCGCGTTGCTGTGGTAGACACTGTTCACCTCCTCGCAGAACTCCCTGTCCCACCCGAAGTTGTGCATCATGGTGGTGATGCCCATGCCGTACATACAGCCGAAGTTGAGGTTCTTGGCGTGTGGCCTTTCGAGGTTCGTCATGTCCTGAATGTACTGATGGTAATCGGTGTCGGGGTCATTGTTGTATGTCTCCCGAAGATGGATGGCGCCACTGCCCTGCGCATAGTGCGCGAGGATGCGGTACTCAACCTGTGAGTAGTCAATTGAGACGAACCAGTACCCCTTCTCCGCTATGAAGCACTCCCTGCAAAGGGGGCCCCAAATCTTGTCGCGATATGGTATCTGCTGGAGGTTCGGGCTCTTCATCGAGAAGCGCCCAGTCACCGTGCCAAGCAACCCACCGTATTGATCGTCGCCCTTCACTGTGTTGATGGTCGGGTGTATCCTCCCATCACGCGCCACATGCTCCTTGAGTGAGCCCTCGAGGAACGTGTTGAGCGCCTTTTCCGCCTTGCGGCAGAACAGCACATCCGAAACGACCTCATCTTCTGTCTCAATGCTTTCAAGGTACTCGGCGGGTATCGTGGGATTGCAAAGATGGATGGCCTCGCTGTAGTGGCCTGTCACACTGTCGGCGAGCCTCCTGTCATTGTCATCCCCGCGCCCCGCCATGATGCGCTTGACAGCCTTCCCCTCCTCGTACCCGATTCTCGTCTGCACTCGTTGGCCCGTTCGGTCTGTGTAGGTGAGAAGCCACTCATAGGGTATGTTGGTCTTGTCAAAGAGCCGTGCCAATTGTAGTGAACTGTTGTAGTTGACGTCCCCGTATCGCTCCTTGATACGCTGCTTGCTCTCCGCCAATCGCTTCCTCGTGGCATCCGCGTTCTCCTTGCGCTTCGCCTCGTCCACGATGGCACCCGTATTCCGCATGCTGAGCACCGCGGGCAGGAGCTCCGTCTCGAGGTTGAACACGGTGAGCAACCCCGTATCCTCCATGATCTTGTACTGCGCCTTGAATATCTCCAACGGCTCCTTGGCATCCTCAATGGCGTAGGCCCTGACAACCTTGTATGGCATCCTGTGGAGATACTGGCGCACATCACCCGTCCACCCCTGCTCCTCGGCAAAACGCTCGACCTCCGTCTTATGCTTGCCACGCCCAAGGTACTTGTTGGCTATGGTGTCCAAGCTGAAGGACTTCTGGTGCTCGTCGATGAGTGGCTCGACCACCTGTATGTCATACCACGGGCCCACAACCTCCGTGTGGATGCTCCTCCTCTTGAAGTCCGTGGGGTTGAACTCGAGCCAATTGGTGAGCCAGTCCACGTCGTAGAGCAGGTTGGCCCCGACCTTCGGTATCGGGAGTTGGATGACTTTCCTTATGTAGGCTACGTTGGCTTCACGCTCCTTCTCGTTGCAGTCGTAGTGACCAAGGTTGTAGTACTCGGCAAAGTTGCTTGTCGCGATGCTCACACCAAGTATGAACCCGTCCTTCCTGTAGACCCCTGCGCCATATTTCTGTAGATTGGGGTCGTATGTCTCGATGTCTATGGCTATCATGTCAGCCTTTGACAAGTCTGGGTACTCCATTGTCAATCCTCCTTGAAGTCAATAACGATTTGCCCGTTGTCCTCCTCATTCTTTGCTTGCCAGCCCAATATTGTCTCGGTCACAAACTCCAACAACTCACTTGGATTCCATCCGTTCCTAAGTGCAGACAGAATATCCATTCTCATCATATCTTGCTTTACCATCTTTACAATTTTCTCCATGCTAACTTCTCCTATTCACCAACTCTCTTCCAATCATCTCCACTAAACCCACGACCACTGCATTTCCCATGCAGAAATACCGTGTGCCCTTCGGCATACCCGTGTTTGTCCACCCATCGGGGAACCCCATCAACCTCTCACACTCAGTCTCCATCAGTGTGCGGAACGCCATAGTCTCTTTGTCAAGCACAACATGGGACGCCCTGTTCCTCCCACCCTCTGTTGTGAGGATTGTCCTGCTTGGCCTGTCCAGTGGGTCGGGGAATGGTATGGCACCTTCGCTGTACTCATACGTAAACCCCTCCCACTGATTGCTGTACAACACATCCCATGGGCCACTCGCCTCCAGCCCAAGGCGGAAGCCCCCTACGCCCGCGAACAACTCCACCACTCTGAACATCAACTATCTCCTATTTATCTTGTTCACAATCTTCGCCAAGGGGATGTCATCATCATACCCGTAGCGAGCCTCGCTCGGCATGATGAACAACCTCTGCTTGGCCCTCGAAGCCCCCACGTACAACACACGGAGCTCACTGTCTGGGTTCTCCTGATACCCATGGTGGGTGCGCTTCGTCATATCAGCCATCAACACCACGTTGTCCGCCTCCCCGCCCTTGACCCCATGGATGGTGCTCACCATGATGTTGCTGCTCGACAAGTCGGTCTTGTTCGCCACCAAGTCCCTGTAGTAATCCTTGTCGTCCTCGTCCATCTCGAGGGCATCATACCACGGGAGCCTGTACTCCTTGTCGATGAGCACCTGCTTCACCCGCAACTTGTCCACATCGCTCTTGAACTTGCCTTCCCTCCTCCTGTACTCATAGGCGTTTATTGTCTTGACAAGTGTCTCGCTGACGCTCTTCTCCCCCTTGATGGTGTACACCAAGCCCCGCTTCCTCAGCGCCTCGGCATACTTCTCGAGGTAATATCGGTTGCGCGCCAAGAGGTAATACGTCTCACTCTCATTGAACTCGAGGCTGTCGATACCATTGATGAGCTCGACCTGACCACCTGCCTCACGCGGGGCGAACTTCTTGTCTATGCGCTTGTTGATGCGTGCAGAAATCTGCGTGGAGAACGACAACACCTTGCTTGGCATCCGATAGCTCTTGTCAAGGATGACACGCTCCCCGCCAAGACCCATGAAATGCTCCACGTCCGCCCCATTCCACTCGTAGATGGCTTGGTCATCATCCCCCGCTACAAAGATCTTCTCACAGTTGCGGAACGCGGCTTCACACATTCTCCACTGAAGTGTGGTCAAGTCCTGCGCCTCATCGATGATTGCCACCTTGACAGGGAGTGCCTCCCAATCCTCAACGAACATGTCGAGCATATCCGTGTAGTCCACGTAGCCACGCTCACGCTTGTACACATCGTAGCTGTCCCTTACAAACTCAAACACACGGAAACTGCCCTCGAAGCGATACTCACTCGCCATCTTCGGGTTGTTCTTCTCCAAGAAGTAATGGAAGAGGTACTGGTCGTCACTCCCTGACATATCATCGGTGTAATACCCTGTGAATGACATGCCTACGAGCTTGCTGAACTCCTTGTAGCGCGCCTCGGTCATCACATCGCTGCGTTTTATCCCCGCGTGTTGGAAGGCGATGCTGTGCAGCGTCCTGAAGTATGGGAAGTCCCCCACCTTGTAGTCGAACTGCTCCATGGCACGCGCCCTGCCCTCATACGCCCCTGCCCTCGTGAACGACACGAACGCGATGTCTGTGGGACTGTACGTCTTGAGCAGGTCACTGAGTACACCCATGAGTGCATACGTCTTGCCACAGCCGGGGGCTCCGAAGATTGTTGTAACATTCTTCATACGCAGTACTCCTTTATTGTTGCCACGTTCATCCTAGAACGCCTCCTCGTCCACATAGTCATCAGGTACATCGATGCGTGGATTGTCCACGTCGTACTCGCCGATTGACTCCTCGATGTTCTTGACGAACGCATCATGGTGGAGCATCCATACGCTGATTTGCTTGAGGTTTCCCTTCACCATCACCCGCGTCCTGCTCGGCACCGCACCCAAGTCCTGCAAACGCGCGGGGTAATCGCTCTCCCTGTACGCCGTGAAGTTTTTCTTGTACCGCACGTACTTGAGCACATCCGCGCTCCTGAAGAGGTATGAGGTGCCATCGAACCACACCCTCCCCATCGACACAATCTGTTCTGGGTTCTTCGCGGTGTTGCCCGTCACGAACTCGTGGAGCAACGTCTTGAACACCAAGAACGGTGACATGTCGTAGTCATCCGTGATGGTGACGACCTCGAGCTCCTTGAGGCTCTGGCTCACAATCTGTGACCATGCGCTGTTCTTGAGCTTCGGTGGGAGCACGTGCAGGTACCGCATGCAGAGTTGCAGGAACTTGTCCTGCCCGATGATCTCGCTCTCATCGCGGAAGCGCATCATCGTCCATTGTTCCTGCCCTTGGTCGCGTATCTCCCACTCGTAGTACGGTTGCTCCATCTTATACTGGATGAGGCGCCCATAGTCGAGCGTCGAGAAGTGCCCCAAATCCTTGCCCACCCCGTACTCTCGGGTCTTGCACACCCCCTTGTTGCAGTACGCCACGCACGGCATCTGCGTGCACATGTAGTTGTAATCTTTCTTGCGCAGCGAGTTGATGACCGTGTTCTCGAGCTCCTCCTCGTCGAGTGGCCTCCCCATCGCGCGGTTCACCTCATACACCTTCGCTTCCCAGAACTCATTGTCCGCTTTCTTGAAGTACGTGCCGAAGCAGTGAAGATAGTTGTTCCGCCCATCGACGGTATCCATCGCATCCATCAGGTAGATTGTCTGGAGGCATGGCGGTGCATCGTTGTACGGCAGGTTCTCGAAGAAGAGCGCCATCGAGTCGGTCGTCTGTAGGTGGCTCTGCGCATGGACAAGGAAGTCATCGAAGCGCATCGGCAGACAATCGTGCCCAAGCGCCTGTTGCGTCCCCTCATCCCCACCGTAGTACGGCAAATTTATCCAATTGCCAAGGCTCCCCGTGGGCACCTGCTTCTGCTTCGGGAACACCTCCACCGCACCGACCCGTCGGTCATTGTGTTGCGCGATGAACTTGTCTACGCTCAAGAGCGCCGCAAGTCTCCTCGCATTGGATATGGCGATGTCCGCATCGATGAAGTCACTGTAGAACGTGCAGAGGTGGAGCCCACCGCTCTTCGACCTGAATGGCACGAGTGGCATGCTGTTTCGCCATATGGCCTTGACAAACACATCCACATCACTCCCGTACACGTCAATGTCTATTTCACAAAACTTCGTCTTTCCTTCTTTGACGGGAATGATTCCGAGCCCCCTCCTGCCTTGCAGGTGGTCGGCGTAGTGCTCGGGCATCGGCGGGGTTTTCTCTGTAAAGCTCTTGCCTTGCTTCTTGCCATTGGCGTCTATGGCTTCTGTATATTCGTGCACCCCGTATCCTTGCTCCGAGCCCGAGAACAATGACATGAACGTGGTGACTTGCGAATCCAATATTGGCATCACGGCCCCCTATATATTGAAGATAATGCTCCCCATATTTCAGGGGAGCGTAGTTGTCTTGGGCTCAGAACGCCGCGCCTTCCTCCCTGTCGATGACTTCCTCATCGTTGAGGGTATTGAAGTCCGCCTTCTTCTCACCGCTGCTCAGGCTCTTGAGGAACTCGGACGCCATCTTCGCGATGTCAGGCTTCACGAAGCCATCAAACTTGAAGGTGGGCTGATTCCAGCTTCCCTTGTCGTTGGACGCCTCTACAACCTCCATCCTGTAGATTTGCGTGAACGACGGGGCGAGCTTCGCGGTGTTCGGGAAGAACTTGCGTGTGACAGCCGTATTGAGGTTCTTGCCCGCCTTGATGGTGGACTTGCTCAGCGCAAGGGCCACCAACCCGTCCTCGAGGTGGTCGGGGAGCATGAAGTAATACATGTACGTCTCGACAAGATCATTGCCCTCGGCAGTGGCCCACTTGCCGAACTCCTCGGTGATTGTCAGCGCTTTCGCCGTGGCCAACGAGTGCTGTGCGACGAACCCGCCACGGTCGGGGAGCCACTCGACGTACACCCGCTCGAAGAGCACGGGGATGATGCGCAGCACTTCACCGTACACCTCCTTGGTGATGTTGTTGATGAACATCCCGCTCTGTGCCCCCTCCACGTACTCGGGCTTCTTCTTGTTCAACTCAGGGCTGATGGCTTGCATCAGCTTGATGAACGGCACCGATGAAGTGGTGGAATCCACACCGCTGAATCCGTCCACACCCCCGAAGTCCATGTCGGTCAACGCCAAGTCCATGACTTCCTCTTCTTTCTTCACGATTTCTTTTGTCGCCATAGTTGTTTCTCCTGTAGCTTTCTCTTTGTTCCCCGCTCATACGAGCAGGGTTTTTCACAACTCAATCTTGGTCTGGGAGTACGTGTACACCTTCAGGAACTCGGGGAGCTCCTCGATGTTCATGATCTTGCCCTCACCATACAGCTTCTGCCGTTCCTCGTCCGTCGCATTGACGGCGGTCAAGTCGCGGAAGAACTTCTCCAACGTCTGCGGATGCACCCGTTGGTCAGTGTCATAAGTGCCTACCTTCTTGTCCAAGAAGTCAAACACTTCGTCCATCACCTTGTCATCAAGTTTGCCCACGTCGAACTTCGTCTTGATGAGACTGCCCGCGTTGTGCTCCTTGAGGAACTCGAACAACTTGAACTTATCCTCCTGTTTGTACGATACGGACAGGCCCTTTCGGATAATGACCTTCTGGCCCGAGTCGAGTCGTACCTCACTGAGCCCACTTTGTGTCATGAGCTCGGGGATAAGCTCCCCACTCACCTTCAACAACTGTTTCTTTGCGTTGGAAAGTTGCTCCGTCAACTTCGCCACCCGCTCCTCAAGCGCAATTTGCTCTTTCGCCAATTCGCTGAGGGTATGCATCGCGTTGCCCTGAGTTTCTTTCTGTGCAACATCCGCTAATTCCATCAATCCTTCCAAGTCTGTCATCCCAGTATCTCCTCCAAACTCATGTCCTTGAAGAACTCGTTCAAATCCCGACCAGCCTGTATCGCCTTGACGCAGAGCTCATCCACCGTCCCCTTGGCAACGATGTCCTTGTAGACGACCGTGTTCTTGGTGCCGATTCTATGGCTCCGATTCTCCGCTTGCAGCCTGTCCTCTGTCCTGAAGTTGTTGCTGTAGTACAACTGCACCGTGGCGTTCTGAAGATTCAAGCCGTACGCAGCCGTCTGGATGTTGCCGATGAAGATGTCATACTTGCCCGCCTTGAAGTCCTCAAGGATTTGCACCCGCTCATCCTTCGACACACCGCCGTAGTACAGACAGCACGAATATGTCTTGGAAAGCTCCTTGTACAATAACAGGAGCTCGGGGACGAACGCAGCCCATACGATGCACTTCGTCTCCTCAAAGTCCACCTCCTCAAGCTCATCGATGATGCGCTCGAGCTTCGGGTTGCTCCCGATGGGCTTCACATCGCTCTTCCTCTCCCCTTCCTCCTCAAAGGGGAAGAAGCCCCCGCACACCTGCAAGAGCCTGAGCATCAGCGTCAACTTGCTCGTGACACTGAGCTCCTCACCCGCGTACCGCGCCCTCAGGCTCTCCTTGAGGTCGTTGTACACCTTCTCCTGCTCCTTGCTCATCAGCACGTAGCTCGTGGCATAAATCTTGGGGGGCAGGTCTGCCACGTCATCCTTCTTCACACTGATGGTGACTGGCGCTATGGTGTCCCTGAGCTCCTCGAGGTTGCGGTACTTGACGTACTTCTCTTGGCTGTCGATGAATCGCACCACACTCTCGCTCGTGTTGCTGCTCGTCGCGACAAGGAAATAATGCTCCTGCGTCAACCTGTCGCCGTGATGTTCGCGCATCTTCTTGAGTTTGTGCTTGATGATGGCGTAATCCTTCTCGCCGATGGGCCGTTTGAACGAACGCCCCGTCCTGAAGTTCTTGTCGCTCATCAACAAACCGTACTTATGCTGGAACACTATGTATGCCATGTTGAAGAACCCACGCTGGAGGAACTCATACTGGTTGTAGATGCTGTATGGGTCTTTGGCGGCGGGGGTTCCCGTGAGGATGCACCGCACGCCCACCCCGTTGTACCGCATGATGGCCTTGCTCCGATTGGCGCTCGGGTTCTTGATGCGCGTCGACTCATCGAGGATGATCATCACGCGCGGGAACCGCTGGATGAACAAGTCCGCATACTTCAACACCGTCTTGCTGCTGAACGCCTCGACGTTGATTGCAAACAGCTTGAGGCGGTCACTCTTGCTGAAGAACTTGTTGCCCTCAGCCTTGTAGTACTTCCTGCCCAGCTTCGCAGAATCCCAGATGAACGCCTCATACTCAACGTTGCAATGCAGTGGCATCTGCTCCGACACCCACTGGACGTGCACCCCGTTCGGGGCGATGAGCATGACGGCCTCAATCTCCCCCCTCAGATACTTGTACACGGCTATGTCAATCGCCGTCTTGGTCTTCCCGAGCCCCATGTCGAACATCAAAGCGAAGCTATTTCTATCCTTGAATCTATCGAACGCCTCACGTTGATATGACCGTGGCTCGGTCTTGAACACTGCTTCCAAACTATCCTCCCTTACGTCTTCGTCTTCCCGAACGAGCCTTCCAACACACAGGTGATGATGGCCCATATATACAACAGCAACGGTGCGAATATTATCGCGATGATGTGCCTAGGCTTCAACTTCAATGACTACATCCCCGCTGAGCTCTATGCGCAAGTCACCGCTCACCCGTGGGGCGCAACACCCACGAACCGTGACACCCCCGACCGTGACGACAATGCCTTCCCCATCGGGGGCAATCACCACACGACCCTTGACGAGCGTCGAGGTGTCCTTGGACGACCTCGGCCTGAACCCCAAGTCCCGCAGGGTGTTGTACGCGCAGCCTTCCAGCCTCTTGTACACCCCTTCCCAATACACGTGGCCCTTCTTGCTGCGCCACCAGTCGAAAGCCTCGAGAAGCTCGTCGTCGGGCCTCCCGCTTCCAATATCCGTCACTCCCTCAGTCTTGAGGGCGACCCGTTCCTCGACGGTCAAAGACCGCCACAGGGGGGTATTTTCCATTGTACGACTCCTATGTGTGGTTTGTGTGTGGATTGTCTGTTTTCTTTAAGAGCAAAAGCTCTCCTCGAGCTTCTCGAACAATGCGTCCCGCACCTCATCGCTGAGCACATCCCAGATGTCCGTGCCCGAGCCCTCCACATAGACGGCGACTATTTCCATATTTGTCCGTGCGTCGTCTTCCCACGTGTACTTCACCGAAAACCTGATTCCTGCATAATCGAATATCTTGTACATCATTTCTCCTTTGCTCTGTCGAGCCAATCATACAATATGTCGCCCATGTCGCAGAACACGTCGATGCCGAACACATCCCGTTGCGACAAGAACTCCTTCGCTGATCTGTAATTTGCATCCTCGGATGGCAGTGTGAGCACGTCCTTGATTGCGGAGGCAATGACTGCCTCTGCCAACCTCTGCCACCCACGGCGCACCTCGGTCATATCAACCAATGGGTCTTCCAATACTCCTCCACCACCTTCTTGTCATCCTCACTGAGCCCCGCCCACTTGAACGCGAGCCATATGAGCGCGATTGACGCAAACAATCCTACAAAGATAACTGCACCAAGCATACCACCATCCTATCATAGTTTTATGTATCTGACAAAGATTTTGTTGCCCTCGTCCTTCCTGATGAAGGCGAACACCCCGTTGTGCCTTCTTATGACACAAGTTATGTACCATTCGTCCAGCAACCGTGACCTGTACCCACGTGTTGCGTTTGGTGTCTTGCCCTTCTTGCTCAAATACTTGTCTACCATTTCTTCCTCGCGTCCCGCTGATATGCGACAGGAGAAAGGTATACCGGCTTGTCGTATGACTGGACAACTCTATACTCTTTCACCACTCCCTCCTCCACTTGTACTCCACAATCACAGGCTCCTCATACTTGAGCCCCAGCGTCTCCAGCGCCATCTCAACCGACCCTCTCGGGCCATATGGCTTGTAGTCCATGAGCCAGTGCTCCTTATCTTTCGAGAGCGTTGTCACCATATGTGCCTTCTTGAACGGGTGCCGGCGCTCTGTGACAATCCACTCACGCGACTCCCATCCCTCAAGCCATCCCCACACAGACCAGAGCCGTGCCCAGTCATCACAATCCCTGCCGTGCTTGATCTCATTGAAGAACGAGTGGCAGTGCTTGGTCGGGATTGACGCATCGATGAACCCGCCCCACCTGTCCGCCTTGTATGGCATCGTGTTGATTATCCTCGACGCCTCTTCCATGTCCCCCTCAAGGAACGCCGACCACTTGGTGAGGCCCTCTATCGTCGCACGCCTGTTCTTCCAGTAGAAGATTCGCCAGACGAATGGGCTGAGCAGCGACCTGAAGAACGCGTACAGCTTCAGTATTGTTTTCATACAGGAAACCCCTCCCCTAAAATAAACTTAATTGGCCGTCATCTGTCGGTGTCACATAGAGAATCCTGTCGATTGCTTCCTCATCATAGACAACCTCTTTTGCGTCCATCATCCTCTTGCCGATCCACCGCATTACAGGCACCGCCATTGAGTTGCCAATAGCCTTGTAGCGTCTGGAATCGGGTGCTGTTGGCTTGTTTGCCCATGGTATGTTTGTGTAATTGTCAGGAAATCCCTGAAGCCTCTCGCACTCGACGGGGGTAAGCCTGCGGACGACTGTGTTTGGTTCTAATACACAAGGCACGGTATTACCTCCGCTATTTGTAGATTTAAGAGTTGGAGATTGATTCCCAATTCCTAAACCTCCAGCTTTCGATCCTTGTCCTCCCATGAATGCAATCGGTTTTTCCATGATGATATGACCTCCTTGATTCTTGCTTGGGTCTGGAACAGATGTGTCCAAGGTTTTGATTACTTTTGATTTATGAAATCCAGAATGTGGATTGTTTGATTTCATTGAGTTGCTTGATATCGAGTCAACTGACCATACTTCCTGCATACATATCCTCATATTGTCCACCGTTGATAAGGTAAACGTCTTTTCTTCTGAGCAAAGGATTCCCTTCGAGATGCCAAGGCCATTGCTTCCAGTCTGTCCTGTCATTGCTGCGTATGCACTACCGCTTCCAACGCTTCCTTCAGCTCTTTCGGCAATTCCTTTCCCCTCGTCTCTGCTCTTCGCAGAATCCCAGAGCATGCCTTCTTGCTCAAATAATATCGGCTGTCTACTCCACCACGCTCCAGTATCGAGGAGGGCGAAGATTCTACGACGTCTCTGGGGGACTCCGAAGTTTTGAGCGTCAAGCACACGCCACTCGACGAGCCTTCGTCCATCTCCGCTGATTGCGACTCCACTATTCTTCCATTTGTCTGGAGGAAGAGGAACGCTCCCGCCGACCATAGACTCAAGAACATATCTAAAGTCATTCCCATTATTGGAAGAGAACGCTCCTGGCACATTTTCCCAAAGGCAGTATCTTGCACCGCACTCCTCCCTTGCAATCTCAAAGATTCTCATTTGCTCATCGAACAACCCACTACGGGTCGTTGATCCGTCGTCATTACGTAGCCCTGCACGCTTGCCAGCCACAGAGAGGTCTTGACAAGGTGATCCACCTACCACGATGTCGATATGCCCCAATGCCTTGATCTGCTCTTCTGTAATCTGGGTAACATCTCCTAGGTCTGGAACGTCTGGGTAATGGTGTGCAAGCACAGCCTTTGGGAAATCCTCGAACTCAGCAAAACCCACAGCTTCCCAACCAAGGGGTTCCCAAGCGACTGTAGCGGCCTCGATGCCGCTGAAGAGTGATAGGTATCTCATACCCGCGCCCCTTTTCCTGCTTCCATCTGGTCGAACGTTCCCTGCACCCACTCGGTGAAACTCATCTCATCTTCCAGTGTAGGCGTCGCCGTCACTACATGGAACTCCCCATACAGGGTGTCAACCAACTTCTCTAGACTGTACATTCTTGCATCTCCCCCAAAATTGCGACCACCTTGTCTGCGATTGTGTCACCCTCTTGGCAAAGGCGTTGCACGGCGTCCTCGAACATCGCCTCGTCAAGCTCCCTTCCGCGGAACTCCGGATGGTGCAGGAGCAACTGGAGGCACCATTGGCACGTCTTGACATCATACATGGCGCCCCCATCCGCCACCGCTTGGTACAGGTACGGTTGCCCCTTGGCGATTGTCCTGTGACACCAGTCACATTGGTGCTCCTTGCGCGCGGTGCGCACCTCCTGACTCACTACATCAACCATTCCATCGCCTACTTGTTGACTTCACGGCAATATCTCCTCAATCGGCTTCTCCCTGAACATGGTGGACAGCAACTTCACACAACCCTCACCAACTTCCTTGTGCTCACCAGCGTTGTTGCTGATGCCCAGCGTAGAACCGTCGAACCAATCCACCCGCCAGAGCTTTCCAAAGCACACCACCAGATCATCGCGGAAGATGGTACGCTTACCGCTCTCCATCCCCTGAAGTCTCTGCTCGAGCCATGCAATGTACTCCCCGAGCGTGTACCTCTCCCTACCGACAACCCGTTTGAACTCTTCCTTGTAGTCGGTCATACCTTCACCCCCGCTGGATTGCCTGTGTCAACAAAGATATAGTCCTTAACAAGCTCTTTGTATGAGATATAAGACTTCCCCACCCTAATACCGGAGGAGTTGTACTCGGTGACTAGCATCCTTTGATAAGTGCCTTCTCTCCGTGTTATCCAGCACCCGTATCTATGCGGCGCAAACTCCTCGGCTGAGGCAAAGGGGCGGTACTCCGGCTCCTTGACCTTCTCGATGGCGAAGTAGGGGACAGATACTGGCCACTTTTCAGTCTGCACAAGGATATCAGCCACATTGATTGCCGTGACTGTCCCTGTTGCGCCAAGGAAATGAGTGATGTACAGCCCGTCAAATCCTTGTTCATCTATATCCCATCCCCTAACAACTTCTACCTTATCCCCCACCTTTAACCCGTTCTTCTTCACCCACTCAGCTTGGAGGTACTCGTAGGAGGCGGGATAGAATAAAGCATATGCCGAATTCATATAGGTCACAAAACGATGATACTGTGCCTCCCCGACAATTTGACCTAACCTCATTGGCTCTTCGTTACCGACT